>Ga0209527_1000275_pt1 | contig 11808 bp, 10 predicted proteins | sample JacPinW_OM2H0_M2_FD_187968 | JGI IMG/M metagenome (GOLD analysis project Ga0209527, IMG submission 187968) | Forest soil microbial communities from Algoma, Ontario, Canada - Jack Pine, Ontario site 1_JW_OM2H0_M2 (SPAdes) (version 2) | ecosystem: Environmental > Terrestrial > Soil > Boreal... | reverse complement strand
AAGCGACGTCACCTTGGATCCTTCGGTGATTGAAAGTTTCCACGCGCGCACCGCGCAAGAACGCAGCGCCGCTTTAGATGCCGAGGTGCATTGGAACCATGCCATTTCGCTGGCCGGCACCGATCCATACAAATTGCGTTTCGTTGCCAATTTTGCCGAGCAAAGCCACGCCACTGCCGCTGCGCTAAAGGCCTACGAACAACTCGCCCGCTTCCCCGAACATGCGGACTTCGCCTACCGCGGCATCCAGCGCGTTAGCCAAAAGACGGGCGAGACAGCCGCACAACGCGCAGCGATGTCGAAAATCTCCGTGCGCGCGCCGGACGATCCAAACGCGACCGATCAACTCGCCTATCTCAATTTGCTCCTCGGCGAAGATGTCGACAAAAATTTCACAGTCGCAAAAAAACTAACTGAGCAATATCCAAACCGACTGTCATATCGAGTCACCACTGCGCTCGGTTATCTGCGCCGGCACGATCCGGCATCGGCCTTGGCCCAGTTCAAGGCGCCTGCTCCGATCGATTGGAAACGGACTTTGCCAGCGTGGCGCGCAGTTTATGCCGCTGCGCTTCTCGCCAGCGATCGCACTGATGAAGCCCGCGACATTATCGCGACGATTCCGCGCGATCGGCTGAATCCGCAGGAACGTGAATTGATCGAGCCGACCGAAGAAACGAAGTAGCGCGGCGATTACAGCAAGCTCACCCCGAAAGGCGCGGGCCCTTTTTTCCAGCGCAGTTCCGGATGTAAATTGATTTCCTCCGCGGGAATGTCGAAACCGACCGAGCGCAATAAGTAGGAAACGCCTTCCCGGCTCTCCATTGTTTCTTTCAAGCTGCGCGCGAATAGCTCCACATATTCCTTGTAGGAATCGAGCGCGAGTTTGCCTTGGGCAAAATGGTCGGCCAGGGCTTCGTCGTGGTAATCGATCAAATCAACCAGTGCCCGCCGCAAATCGAGCCGCACTTTCGGATCGATCACAACTTTGAACGGCGTCGCGGACGGATCCGCTTTTGCCAAACTTCGCGTTTTAGGTCCGCCTGGCTCCGGCCGAACAATTTGAAAATCGTGGCTATCCTCCATGTCGATCTTTTAATGCCAGTCCAGCTCGGACATGTCGATCTTGTAACAGATCAACCGGAGTTTTGCGCGCTAAATTTTTGCGCTAACCGAAATTAAAAGAAGATCGGAATGATCAGGATCGCGACGATGTTCACAACCTTGATCATTGGATTGATCGCGGGTCCGGCGGTATCTTTATAAGGATCGCCAACAGTATCGCCGGTCACCGACGCCGCGTGCGCAAATGAGCCTTTTCCCCCGAGATTTCCTTCTTCAATAAACTTCTTCGCGTTGTCCCACGCGCCGCCGCCGGAAGTCATCGCGATGGCGACGAACAACCCGGTGACAATCGTCCCGACAAGTAAACCGCCCAACACGACGGGGCCGAGGGGTTTGATGATTGCGACCGCAACTACAAAAACGAGCGGCAAGAGCGCTGGGACAATCATTTCGCGCAAGGCTGCTTTGGTCACGATATCGACGCATGTGCCGTAATCCGGCGTGTCTTGCCCGGTCAAAATTCCCGGTTTCGCTTGCAGTTGCCGCCGCACTTCGCGCACGACCGCGCCTGCGGCTTTGCCTACGGCGTCCATGCTAAACGCGGTAAAAATGAATGGCAATAAGCCGCCGAGAAAAAGGCCAATGATCACTTTCGGTTCAGTGAGCGAAAAATGAAATTCAGCGTAAGCAACGTTATGCGCCCTCAGTTCTTCGACATACGATCCGAACAAAACGAGCGCGGCCAGTCCCGCCGACGCGATCGCGTATCCTTTGGTCACAGCCTTCATCGTGTTGCCGACGGCATCGAGTTGGTCGGTCACCGCGCGCACCTCTTTTGGCAAATTGCTCATCACCGCGATCCCGCCCGCGTTGTCGGTGATCGGCCCGAACGAATCGAGCGAAATGATGATTCCCGCCATCGACAACATCGACATCACCGCAATCGCAATTCCGTAGAGACCTGCGAAATGAAAACTAAGCAGAATGGCGATGCCGATAAATCCAACCGGCAACGCGGTCGCGTGTTGGCCGACGGCCAATCCAGCGATGATGTTTGTGGCGTGGCCAGTTTCCGAGGCGCGCGCGATTTTTTGAACAGGGGCATAGCGCATCGAGGTGTAATAATTTGTGATCGCGACCACGACCGCAGTCATAACCAGGCCGATGAGAGACGCGAAATAAAGTTGCGTGGGCGTGCGCGTTAAGCCGGCGATCGTCAATCCGGTTGGAAACAGGTAATGCGTGGCCGGCCAAAACAGAATCGCTGAAATAATGGCGCTCGTTAGAACGCCGCCCATCAGCACAGCTGCGGGCTTGCCGTTGGCGACGTTTACAAACAACACTCCGCAAATCGCGGCGAGCACTGAGATTCCACCGAGCACGAACGGATAAACGATCACTGCCGGATTTCCGACAACGGTGAGCGCACCCACCAAAATCGCGCCGATCAAACTGACCGCATAAGTTTCAAACACGTCTGCGGCCATGCCTGCGCAATCGCCGACGTTATCGCCGACGTTATCTGCGATCGTTGCCGGGTTGCGTGGATCGTCTTCTTCGAACCCTTGCTCAATTTTGCCGACCAGATCCGCGCCGACATCGGCCGCTTTGGTATAAATGCCACCGCCGAGTCGCGCGAAAACGCTGATCAAACTGGCGCCGAGCGCAAGACCAACCAGACTGCGTATCGCCATGTTGGGGCCAACCATTTTATTGGCCAGCGTGTAAAAGATCGACACCGCTAGGAGCGCGAGCCCAACCACCAATAGACCGGTGACCGCGCCGCCGTTAAAGGCCATGCGCAACGCATTTGTTCGCGAGACGCTGGCCGCCTGGGTCGTGCGCACGTTCGCGATGACAGCGATGCGCATGCCGATGAATCCAGCCGAAAGAGAACAAAACGCGCCGACCATAAAACCGATCGCAGTCGGATGATCTTTAAAAATGAAAAGCAGAATGAAAATGATGATTGCGATTACGCTGATGGTGACGACCTGCCGGTTCAAATATGCCTTCGCGCCCTCCTGCACTGCTCCGGAAATCTCTCGCATCCGTTCATTACCGGTTGGCGAACGCGCCACTATCGCAATGAGAGCAAGCGCGAAAATCAGACCGATGGCGGCGCACAACATCGACAGGTGCACTCCGGAATCGAGCAGGTTAAGAGCAAGAAAGGCCATGGCTTTAACGCGATTAAAGCGCACGACTCTATAAAGATTTCCGATGCTGGCAAAGCCTATTTGCCCCGGCGAGAAAATGTCAGCGACGCCACCGCATTTTTGCGAAAAGGTTGTGGCCGTGGCAGTTGAACGCTCGCATTTCCCCTCGACCTGCCGCACGCAAATTGCGATAATAGTTGGCTGCGAAGAACGCGCGAGTGCCCACGCTACCAACACCCCAGGTGCCGCAACCCGATCTGCAGCTTGAGATCGCGCATCTGCTCTTAATCGACATCGTCGGTTACTCGACATTGCTCGTAAACGAGCAGATTGAGTCGGTGCAAGAACTCGGTCGGATCGTGCGAAGTTCCGAGAGCTTCCAAAATGCCGAAAAGAACGGGAAGTTAATCCGGGTGCCAACCGGCGATGGAATGGCACTCCTTTTCTTTCGCAGCCCTGAGGAACCGGTGCGGTGTGCGTTGGAGATCAGTCAAAAGCTAAAAGAGAATTCGACCTTTCGTTTACGAATGGGAATTCACAGCGGGCCGGTCAATCAAGTCAGGGACGTTAACGACACGATCAACGTCGCCGGCTCGGGAATTAATGTGGCCCAACGGGTAATGGATTGTGGCGACGCCGATCACATTCTTTTGTCCAAACATGTAGCCGATGATTTGATGCAATATCGGCACTGGCAGCCTTACTTGCATGATCTGGGTGAGTACGAAGTGAAGCACGGCTTGCGCATCAACCTTGTTAATCTCTGCAAAGATAGCGTTGGAAATCCGAATCTGCCCGAAAAGCTCAAGCGAAGAAAAAGATGGAAGCAGAGCGTGGACTCAACGGTTAGACCCGTCACTGTTCCGGGTTGGTCAAAATCAGCTCTGACAACGGCTTTCATTTTGTCTGCAATTGTAGTGGCCGGTACTTGGTTGATCTATTTCGGCTATGGACGACTAACTCGCTCGGGCGGCGCCACGGCCATTGTCCCGGAAAAGAGCATCGCGGTGCTTCCTTTCGAAAACCGAAGCGAGGAAAAAGCGAACGCCTACTTTGCTGACGGCATTCAGGACGAGATCCTAACCCGCCTGGCAAAGATCTCCGAACTCAAAGTAATCTCACGCACATCGACCCAACATTACAAGAGTACGCCGGGAAACCTCCGTGAGATAGCAAGGCAGTTGGGCGTCGCACATATCGTGGAAGGAAGCGTGCAGAAAAGTGGGGACACCGTGCGCGTAAACGTGCAGCTGATTAAGGCAGCCAACGATACGCATGTCTGGGCCGATACGTTTGACCGGAAGTTGACCGATATCTTCTCAGTCGAAAGCGACATCGCAAAAGCGATTGCCGAGCAGTTGCGCGTGCAGCTGACCGGTCGGGAAGAACAAATCATTGCCAATAAACCGACCGAGAATCTCGAGGCCTACGATGATTACCTGCGAGGACTAGCTTACACGCTGAAAACCGCTCCGACCGCAGCCAATGCTCTTAGTGCACAGAAATATCTGAAAGAGGCAGTGAGACTGGATCCGAAGTTCGCTCTCAGTTGGGCGCTACTTTCAATCGTTGATGCCCGCAATTATCTTACTCAAAGTCTTCTCCCAACAGCCGCGCTCCGGGAAGAAGCGCGCCAAGCTGCAGAGACCGCGCTCACCCTCCAACCCAATCTTGGGGAGGCGGTGTGGGCGAAGGGATTTTATCATTATGCGTGCTTGAAGGATTACGACACCGCGGTGCGGTATTTCGAGCAAGCTCGTCAACTTCTGCCTAACAACAGCCGAATTCCCGAATCCCTGGCGTATGTTGAGCGAAGACGAGGACAGTGGGAACGGAGCGAGGCGCTTCTTAACGAAGCCGAACGACTAGATCCGCGCAATGTTTCTCTTCTGACCGGCCACGCGACGAACCATATTTGTCTTCGACGCTTTCCGCTTGCGCTCCAAAAGCTTGAACAAGTGCTCGATATCGCGCCCGACGATGTAGATACCTTGGCGCTAAAGGCGGCGATCGCACAGGCGGAGGGGGACTTAGCTCACGCCTCGGCGCTTCTTGCCCCGCTGCGCCCGGGAGCAGACGACGCTGGCGCATTGGAAATACAGATTTACCAGGCGATTCTGGAGCGCCGTCCGTCACAAATCATCCGGCGGCTGCAAGAAATATTAGCCAAACCAAATCCGGCGTTGGGCTACATAGATGGCGAATTATACTTTTGGCTAGGCTGGGCGCAGGAAGTGGCTGGTGACCGCATCGGTGCGCGTGGAAGTTGGCGGCAAGGCAAACTTCAGCTCGAAAAACTAATCCAGGAGCAGCCCGACAATTATAGTCTCCTGGAAGATCTCGCGCTGATCAATATGGGCCTCGATGACAAACCAAATGCGCTGGCTTTGGCCGAGCGCGCTATAGCCGCAAATCCCATCGAGAACGACGCAGTCCGCGGCCCGGTTTCTGTCGAGATTTTTGCGCGCGTAGCCGCTCGCATGGGCGAACCCGACCGCGCTATTAGCACGTTAGAGAAGCTCCTCTCGATACCTTATGATGGCGCAATGGCTGCGGGCGCGCCACTTACCCCGGCATTGCTGCAGCTAGATCCAATGTTCGACCCGTTGCGGAACAATCCGCATTTCCAAAAACTACTTGGATCGCATTCTTCCAAGCGACCCTGACACCAGACAACCGCGTCTTACAACACGATGAGTAGTTACGCACTGGCGCAACTACTCATCGGAATTACTGCAGACCAGCTCGTCGATATCCAAGACACCGAAATCAACGTCTGGGTCGGCGCCGTTTCGGAGCCTGCGGTGGACCGGGCCCTTTTTTGCCCGGCTTGCGCGTAGGCTTCGGTGCCCTCGGTGGAGCAGGTCCCCTGGGTGGTCCAGGTCCCGGCCTTATCGGTGGACCGGGCCCTATTGGCGGACCAGGTCCAATCGGCGGACCGGGCCCGATAGGCGGGCCAGGTCCGAATGGAGGTGTCATAAAGTTCAGCGATGACCGATTCCCTACCTAATGTCACGCCTTTTTTGTAGACGCTAGTAGTAGTCGGCGCCGAGACATTTCCTTCCGTCGAAGGCGAGCTCCGGATAGTTAGGGCCGCGCTTTGAGATAAAATGTAGAAAAAGCTGAACGTATCCATCGAAGCGAAATCGTTCTCTCCAATGTTCAACCTCGGTTCCAGCGTAGATGCATCCGTCGCCTTCGCGCATCTCAACTTTTGTTTCGGGAGCATTCGGAGGTTTGAGATGGACGACGGATGGCCCGGCGCCTTTCGGAATTTCGATTGAAGTGGTTACTGATACTTCACAAGCATTTCGATCCGTGTGTCTCGGCAGTAGCTCGCCTTTCGCATAGCGCCGGGTATATGAATAAGTCGGCGCCAGCTCGAAACCGACTAGCCGGCCAACTTCGGGCCGAACCCATTCCAGGACCGCGTCCAATCCCGAGTCGGCACCGAGAGACAACGATGATGGACACTGTTCATCTCTCGAGAATGTGTTGTTGGTGAGGAGAACGGCGTAATACACTTTCAGATATTCCAAAATCGGGCGTGGCAGTATTCCTTTGACGAATAGATACCGGTGTTCCCGGAATTCTCGCGCTGTTTGCCGATAGTAAGCGCGAGAAGCACGGGTCATCGTAAGTCGAAAATTGAGCCGCTACGGCGCATCGTGATTACCATCCATCTGCCCCGGCTCGTTGCGCGATCTTTCATCGACGAACGGATGTGCGAGTGACTTTTTGTCTTTCGCAGTCCGTAAGTATTCTTTCTGCCAACCTTGTGCGACCACCTTCGGTTTTTGCTTTCCCAACGCCCACAAAAACCAATCACGGCCGTCCGACCATTCCTGGAACTTGTTACTCAATTCCGGCTCGGATTCCAACGTACGGAATTCGCTCCGAAACTCTTCCAGAACGCCTCTTAGAATTGGAAAGAAATGACAAATGGGTTCTCCCAAAGCGAACTCAACCGTGCACGCGCGCGTAAAACGCCAGTTCATTGTGAATGTTGCATGCGACCAGTCGGTCTCGACAATCCCGTCCAAGGCTGCGATTCCGTCTTTCGGATTGTTGATCGGACCGCGGACCATCAAATTCCAGCCATCTGGTGTTCTAAATAGAAATGGGATCTGAAAAGTTATTACGCCCTGGCCAAAATGAGAATGGGCGTGCAGCAAGCCATCTCCGCTTAAATTCTCAATGACTAGGCCTTCTGGACTCGAAGTGCCGTCCCATCTCACCCGGATATGATGGGTCGACAGGATTTCCCAGCCGTATTGATTCGCCACCACCAGGGGCAGACAGCGATAAGGAAACTTACCATCCGCATCATCCATCCATTTCCGTTCGCGGCGCGCCGGGCGTATTGGCGCGAAATCGTCCTCGCTTATTTGATAGGCAATCAATTTCGGCCGCAGCCGTGTGGACGGACGCTCCGCTTTCTTCGCCGACCGTGTCTTCATGCCAATTTTTCGATCTTTAGGCACTTCCGAGTGGCCGAGGTTTAACCAGAAAAGTCCGCCTGTGTAAAGGCGACAGACGCTTAGGGCGCGAACAAGGTTTTTAAGCCGTCTCTAATAGCGCGGTTTACACGAACTTAGCCACGACCACATTTCCCTTGGATTCGTATAGGCTCAACGCTGCAACGCATCGAGATCGGAGCGAGGCAGCTGCTGCACTTTGCTGAGGTTGCATGCGTGAAAACGAAATCGCGAACGAAACATCTTTTTTTTCAAATCCAAATGAAAATGTGGTGCCAAACGTGCGAGCACCTCGAAGCCGGTGTGATCGTGAAATTCGCCAACAATCCATTGGCAGTGATTCAAAATTTCATCCGGCAAGGTTGAAAAAACATCGGCTTCGGCGCCCTCGCAGTCGATCTTGATCAGGTCGACCTGCGCGATCCCGATTTCGCGCAAGACGTCATCTAATCGCCGAACCTCGCACTCCACTGTGGTGGCAGGGTGGCCGCGATCCTTGAAGCGGCCGTCAGTGCTAAACGCGCCAAAATTTACCTTATCCGCGCTGACCGCAATGCGTTGATGGGTCGCTCCCAGGCCATAGTTGAAAATCGTGACACCACGCAGATGCGCGACATTTTCTTGCAATATCCGAAACGTGTCGGGATGAGGTTCAAACCCGAAAATGTTGGCGTCGGGGAACTGGCGCTGAAAGTAAATAATGGAAGCACCGATATTGCTGCCGATGTCGAGAATGATTTTCGGTCTGAGGACCGGAGGCACATAATACTCTGCTTTCTTGCCACCCCTGAGCAGCACTTGATAGAGAACAAATGGATCGGCGGTACCTGATCGATAAAAAACGTCTTGGCCGGACCAACGCAAGCGGGCCAGCGATGAGGTCGGAGATTGGCGCACGATATCAGTGGTGAAGCGCAACGAGCGGGAACGCACCAAGATTTTAATCAGGTTACGGAAACCAACAGTCGACATGCTAATTAGTTGCGAGTCGCCGTGGCACCTCGGTCAGAGCGCGAAGAACGTTTTCAGCCGCTTAAGGAACGTGGCGGTGTACTCACGCTGTTTCGCAGCCTGATCAGCGCTTGAGGTAGCGAGATCTTTCAGGATGCCCTCAGTCTCCATTTTGCGTTTCGCCAGCAGCTCGCTCAGTTGTTTCAGGCAATCGGGCGACTCGCGAATGACTTCACCCATTACGTCTTTGCTGATCTCCATAACGTAGCAATCGCCCTCAGCTTTCACGGTTGCGCTCCGTTTTTCCCCGGTGAGCAACGACATCTCGCCGAAGCAATCCCCCGAGCGCAATGTCGCCACCGGGATGGTCGATCCATTTTTTGAAACGGAGACCTGCGCCGCGCCGCGGACCAGAATGAACATGGAATCGCCTTCCGCACCTTCTTCAATCACGCGTTCGCCGCGCCCGAAGTGATTGAGGTGCGACTGCTTCACCAGATCTTCGATTTGCGCGTCTGAGAGGCAATCGAAGAGTGGTTCGCCGCGCAAGATCGCGCGCGCTTCGTCGTGATCTTCTTCTACCGATCGGACGGCTGGCCGGTGCAAATACAAATCCTGAATGGGGTAAGGAATCTTGATCCGCTGGCGTTTCAATTCGTACCAGACATTGGTGCGGACGGCGTCGTTGGTCTCATTGATTCGGGAATGGTTGCCCATGTAGTATTTGATTTCGTAGATCACGGCGTGATCCCCGAAATCGACCAGGAAAACCCTTACTTTTGGCTCCGGTAGAACATTCACTGCGCTTTGGGCGGCACGCGTGAGGACATCTTTCACGCGGTTCGGCGGCACATTGTAATCCACACCAACTCGAATCCGCATGGCATGGACTTCACTCGGATAATGCAGATTAACGATCGTGCTCTTGACGATTTCGTTGTTCGGAATGTCGAGGTAGATGCCGTCGTTCGTGCGCAATCGGGTCGAGCGCCAGTTGATCTCCATCACTTCGCCGTAGGTATCCCCCACTTTTAGCCAGTCGGTCACTTTGTAGGGACGATTGATTTGCAACGACATGCCGGCAATGATGCCGCCGAGAAGATTCTGGCCGGCCAAGCCGAGGATTACGGCTGCAACGCCGGAAGTTGCGACAACACTCTTCAGACCGCGCTCGGCATGGTAGGCGAAACTCAGAACAAAAAGCAGCGCCACGACAAAAATGACCAGCGCGACAACTTCGCGCAGGAAATGCGGAATCGGCGTTTGTTTGCGCCGTTCAAAGTAGATGTCCCAAACGTAACGATTGACCAACGCGACGATGAGCGCGGTGCTGAGCAATATCGCTGCAGCGCCGACATGCACCCGCCACGGCGCCTCCAATCCGTAGACAGCAAGGGCGACGTAGAATGCAAGCGCGAGACAAAACAGTTGATAGAGCAGACCGAGTCGCACATCGGCGCGACGTTTTAGAAATCGCCCGATGCTCAGCGCGACGATGAACGTTCCGATGAACGCGACAATGGTTAACGCGGTTCGCTGCGTGTCGAACGAGAAGGCAGACATCGGCTAATCGGAAGCATAATACTCAGTCGTCCGCGCTCCGACAAGCGTTGTAGCTGCCGCCCTCCCCGGCGGCGGGACGTCGATCTTGGCCAGGTCCCCGCTGCGACACTCCTCCGGTGGAGAGCAAATCCTCGACTACTCGCGCTTTCGCTTTTCGATTTCGTCCAGCCGTCGAATGATGTCGCTCAACAAAAGCTCGTTCTTGAGATTCACCTGATAATCTAGGTTCGCCCGCAATCGATCTTTCTCTGACTGCCGATTCTGGGACATCATGATGATCGGCGCCTGCAGAGCGAAAATCATGTTAAGCACGAGGTTGAGGAGGATGAATGGGAATGCATCGAACGGCTTTTGCGTGAGTAGCAGCGTGTTCGTCACGACCCAAACCGTAAGAAACCCGATCGCTGTGAAGATAAACTTCCAGCTGCCGCCAAACTCGGCGATTTTGTCGGCGGCGCGATCTGATAGCGTCATCCGCGCGGCTTCCATCTCGTTGATATTGCGGGCGACGCGGTGCCGCAGAAGATCGTCTGTGCGTCGCAGTCGCGACGTCAATGCCGTAAGCAATTCCAGAGTGACGCGCGGGTCGCCTTTCATAAACGAGAGAAAATCGTCGCGCGTCAATTTGGCCAACCGCGCATTTTCCGTTGCTGTCGCGTTGGCCGATCGTCCCTGGCCATCGAGCATCGACATCTCACCGAAGAAATTCCCCGGCCCAAGTTCGGCCAGAGTAACGACATGGCCGTCCGCATCCGTGATGCTGATCCGCACTTTGCCTACATCGATCAAGTACATGGCGTCACCCGGATCGCCGTTGCGGAAAATCGTCGCCGACTTCGGATAATCGTGAATGGTCAGATATTCACCCAATTGCGCCGTCGCTTTGGAATCGAGCGACGCGAAAAGCGGGACCGAGCGTAGGGTTGCGGCATCCATGTCTATTCGTTAGGCGTTTACGAGCTGGCGATTATACACACGCGAGGCACCACATGGAAGCCGTGCGTTGCAGCTGCCGCCGCTATGGTAGGGGCGATTGACCTCAATCGCCCGCAAGTGCCAATCCGGCTCGGATCGGTGAACCGCCCCTACAACTTCGGCGGCGAAATGACCAGCCACGCCCAACCAGCCAAAAAACATAAACCGCCAAGCGGCGTGATCGCGCCTAACCAACGAACGTTCGTCAGCGCCATCACGTACAAACTTCCGCTGAAAATCAGAATGCCGGCAAAAAGCAGCCACCACGCACCGCGATTCGCCGTCCCGAAAAACGTGAGCACGAACAACGCGATCGCGTGAATGAAATGATAAAGCACCGCCTTGTTCCACGCATCGACCAAACCATGCGCTTCGAGCGTCGGCTTCAGCCAATGCGCGCCGAATGCGCCGAGCGCAACCGCCAGAAAACACAACGCCGCTGCAATTCGAACAAACAAGATCGACATGTTAAGACTATCCTGCGCGATTAAGTTGCTTCGCAACTTTCTCGCGTCGATCTTAATCGACGATCTCGAGGCCCATTTGGCGGGCGGTGCCTTCGATGATGCGGAAGGCTGCTTCGTCGCTGCGCGCGTTCAGGTCTTTGGCTTTCGTTT
>Ga0209527_1000273_pt1 | contig 11886 bp, 11 predicted proteins | sample JacPinW_OM2H0_M2_FD_187968 | JGI IMG/M metagenome (GOLD analysis project Ga0209527, IMG submission 187968) | Forest soil microbial communities from Algoma, Ontario, Canada - Jack Pine, Ontario site 1_JW_OM2H0_M2 (SPAdes) (version 2) | ecosystem: Environmental > Terrestrial > Soil > Boreal... | reverse complement strand
AATTATTAATATAAAAGCCTCTATGAATTGAGGTATCTCTGAGATGTTAAAATCTGAGTTTAAAAATATAACTCCGGTTGACAGACCTATTGTTATTACGTCAACCCTTTCAAATCCAAATTGATTAGCAGGCTTTGTAAGTGGTGAAGGTTGTTTTGATATTGATATTTCTAAGTCAAAATCAACTTCAATAGGACATAGAGTACAATTAAGATTTAGAATTAAACAACACGAAAGAGATATAAAATTAATGGAGCTTTTAATAAAATATTTAGGTTCAGGAAAAATATACAAAGATCCTAAATTACCTAAATTGGAATTAAAAATAGTTAAAATTTCAAATATAACTAAGATAATAATCCCATTCTTTGAAATAAATCCTTTGCTAGGTGTAAAGCAATTAGATTTTCTAGATTGATGTAAAGTTGCAAACTTAATTTCTGAAGGATCCCATCTAACAAATGAAGGTTTAGAAAAAATTCGTATAATAAAATCTGGAATGAACACAGGAAGAAAATTAACTAAATTTTAAATTTAATTGCATGATAAATTTGATTTGCCGTGAAAATAATAGGAAGAACAACAAATGAGTTATTAGGTAATATTCACTTCTGAACTTTGTTTATTGGAGTTAACCTTACCTTTTTTCCTCAACATTTCTTAGGTCTGGCTGGTAATAATATAATTGTATATTTAATTGAAAATTTTAATATAAATTGAGAAATCTTTCATATTTTTAATATAATTACAAACTTAATAATTCCATTAGATAATTTATTTAATAATTTTTTATCTACATTTTTTAAATTATCAAAAAATAAAAATAATAATAATAATAAATTTCCTTTTGGGCCACATGTAAAACCTCATTTCTTAAATGAACCTGTACGTTTGTATTTAAATCCTAATTTAGATAGAAATTTAATAGGTTCACAAAATAAAAAACGATCTATTATTTATCAATGATTTAATTTAATTACAGGTAAAATTTATATTGGTAGTGCATGAAATGGTTCAACACGGTTATTAAGCTATTGAACACCTAGTGTTTTACGTAAAAATTATCCAATATATAATAATTTAAATTATTATGGTCATTCTAATTTTGTTTTAGCTATATTAGAAGATTTAGGAAATTCTGGATCTATAAGTAAAAATTTAATTATTTTTCGTGAACAATATTATATTAATATTTTATTTAGTAACTATAAAGATAAATTAATTAATTTATCAGCTAACGCTGGTTCTACAAAAGGATATAAACATAAATTTGAATTTAGTATAAAACGATCTGGTGTATTAAATCCTATGTATGGAAAAATAAAATCACAAGAATTTATAAATATGCAAATAAGAGATAAATTTGGAGCTAAAAATCAACAATATGGAATTAGTAAAACTCTTGAAACTATAGCAAAATTAACCAAATTAGTTTATGTATATAATTATTTAGATATGTCTTTTATTGGTCAATTTTCTACTGTTAATTGTTCTAAAGAATTTAAAATGGGAAAAGATACATTAACTAAATATATTATCAGTGGTTTACCTTACAAAGGTAAATTATTTAGTCGTAATAAACTTCATTAAATATTTACAATTATTTTTGCCCCAATATTTTTATTTTTTTAATATAAAATATTTGGAAATTGGGTGAATTGCAAGAAAAACCTATATTTTATATAGGTCAATTTGCAGCTTATCATACTATGATGTTTTTTAATAGTAGTATGCGAGTTCAACGACTAATGGGTGAGTAACATCTACAATAAGCCCGACACGAGCTCCCGACAGTATTTTATAAGTTTAGATTTTATAATAAACAGAATAAAAATTAATAATATTGCTATTAACTTATTCTATTTTTAATTAAAAAAATAATTTAAATTATTAAAATATTGATGACATAGTCTAAATCCAATAGTAATATTGGGAATTAGGGTTTAAATTCCCCTATGATGAAAATAAATTGATGCCTAGAAGAATACCTGATTATCCAGATGCCTTTAGTGGATGAAATGCTGTATCAAGTTTTGGTTCTATAATTTCTTTAATTGCTACTTTATTATTCGTTTATATTATTTATGATATTTTTGTTAACCAACCAAAAAGTTCGAATAATCCTGCTCAGTGTAATAGGAACACACTATTGTGGGAAAAATTATCAAATTCCGGGGACATCCTAAAGCTTATAGTACCGAGCACATGCTATATTATAAAATTTAAATTTATTATTGAATGAATTTCTTATTTCTGTGCGGTAACAAACTATAAGATATCTGAAAAGAAAATGGACAATCGCGGATCTAAATCAGATTTTATACTAAATTCTGTAAAAGAGCAAAGAGTAGATGGTAATTTATGTTTTAATCACAAACATATAAGGTGTATTCTAACGGGTTTCGAAAGAAACTATCAAGTCAAAATCCTTTCTAAACATTTAAAAAATAAAAGAATATTTTCTACTGTTAAAAATCAGTCTAAACTGAATCCATATTTTGTAACTGGACTAATAGATGGAGAAGGATCCTTCATTACATCAATTCAGAAAAATATGAAATATAAGTTAGGTTGATGTGTAAAACCTCGCTTTTCTATTATTTAACACAAACGTGATCTTGATTTAATTTTAAAATTAAAAGAATTCTTTGGAGGGATTGGAACTATTTGTGAAAGTAAAACTAGAAAATGCGTATTATATTCTGTTGAATCTAAAAAAGATTTACTTAATATTATCATTCCTCATTTTAATTTATATAAATTAGTAAGTCAAAAAGGAGCAGATTTTATTTTTTGAGACAAAATAATAGAAATTATGAGAAAAAAAGCTCATCTAAATGCCGAGGGTTTACAACAAATTATTAATTTAAAAGCTTCTATGAATTGAGGTCTTTCTGATATCGTAAAATCTAATTTTATTAACACTATACCGGTGGACAGACCAATTATTAATATTAAAAATATACCAGATCCACATTGAATATCCGGATTTATATGTGGTGAAGGTAATTTTGATGTTGATATTCATAAGGCAAAATCACATAAAATTGGATATCAAGTTCAATTAAAATTTAAAATATGTCAACATGAAAGAGATATTAAATTACTGGAACTTTTAATAAAATATTTATGTTCAAGTAAAATAACAAAAGCTTCAAGATTTCCAGTTGTTTATTTAACAATAACTAAACTTGAACAGATTAATAAAGTTTTAATTCCATTATTTAATAATTATCCTATGTTTGGTGTGAAACAATTAGATTTTCTTGATTGGTGTAAAGTTGCTAAATTAATGAATGAAGAAAGACATTTTACAGTTGAAGGTTTAGAATTAATTCGTACAATTAAATCTAAAATGAATACCGGTAGAAAATTTTATTAATATTTATTTTTAATGCATGATAAATTTGATAGCTGTGTGATATGTTCCTTCTTTTTATACTCAAACAAAAGAAATTATAAATAATAATTTTGAAGATACATCTAGCACTATAGAATGAACACTACCTAGTCCAATTCCTTTACATGCATTCAAAATGTTAGCAATTCAATCTTAATTTTATATTTGTTTTATATTTTTTTAAAACAATAGTAAAATTAAATTAAAAATTTACTCTTTAAAAATATAAAAAATATTAAATAAAATAATAAACCCCCCTACCATTAATAGTATTTATTTTTTTAATTAGTTAATAAAATAAAAATAAATAAAATAAAAAAGGCTTAAAGTTATGATTTTTTTTAGTATTCTTATTTTAATCACGGCAATAGCCATACCTTCTATAAACAATAATATTAGTAGTAATAATTATATTAGAATATCTTCTATTATATTATTATACTCCGGGTTATTAGCATTAAATGCAATAAACATTCCTGCATTGGGATCCGGTTTTGGACTTTTTAATGGTTTATTTCATGTTACATTAATGTCTCAATTAATGGACTGTTTTATATTTTTAATAGGATCGTTAATCTTAGTAGCTTGACCTTTAATTAATAATAAAAAATACAACCATAAAATATCCTTAAATAATTTAAATATTCAAATTAATAAAATAAATACTTATGCTATTGAATATTCATTAATTATTTTATTTAGTACCTTAGGTGCTTCCTTTTTAGTTTCTTCTGCTGATATAATATCTATGTATCTGAGTTTAGAACTACAATCTTTTGGAATATATATTTTAACTACTATTTTTAGAGATTCTGATAGTGCTACTTCTGCAGGTTTAAAATATTTTTTATTAGGTGGTCTTTCATCTTGTTTAATATTACTAGGTGGTGGTTTAATATATTCATTCACAGGTTTAACTAACTTTGAATCTATTTATAGTTTAATAGCTGTATCAGATAATAATAAAATTATTCTAGGGTTTAACTTAGGTTTTATTTTTATAATTGTAGGTCTTTTATTTAAAATAGCTGCTGCTCCTTTACATAATTGAGCACCTGCCAAGCGTAATGGGAACACGCTATGATGGGTTAAACTATCAAACTCCGGGGACACCCTAAAGCTTTTGGTACCAAACTATAGCCGAAAGGTTATAAGTGGATGAACTAATTATTCATGTACGGAAATAATTCAGAAGATATCTGAAAAGATAATGGGTTATCGCGGATCTAAATCAGATTTCAATATGAAGTCTGTAAAAGAGCAACGAGTAGACGGTAGTTTATGGATTAAACAAATTCATGTAAGATGTACTCTAATGGGTTTCGAAAGAAACTATCAAATCAAAATCCCTTCTAAACAATTAAATAAAAATATAAAAAATTTTTCTACTTTACAGCCTCAGCCTAAAATTACTCCTTGATTTGTAACAGGTCTAATTGATGCTGAAGGATCATTTATTATATCAATAAATAGAAAAAAAGAACTAAAATTAGGTTGATTTGTTCGATCTATATTTTCAATTGGTTTTCATAAACGTGATTTATCTTTATTATTACAATTGCAACAATTTTTTGGTGGGATTGGTTCAATAACTTTAACTCAAAATATGGTTCTTTATTCAGTAGCTGGTATCAAAGATTTAACAACTATTATAATTCCTCATTTTAAAAATTTCCCTTTATTAACTCAAAAAGCAGCAGATTTTATTTTATTTCAACGAGTAGTAATACTAATGAGCAATAAAGTTCATCTTACTATCGAAGGCCTTCATCAAATTATTAATATAAAAGCCTCTATTAATTTAGGTCTCTCTGATAATTTAAAATCTGAGTTTAGAGAAGTTAGTTCGGTTGAAAGAATACTGATTATTACTAATAAAATACCTAATCCTAATTGGGTTTCAGGTTTTGTAACAGGCGAAGGGAATTTTGATGTTAGGTTTTCTAAGTCCAAAAATAGATTAGGATTACAAACACGATTAAGATTTAGAATTACACAACATGAAAGAGATCTAAAATTAATGGAGCTGTTAATAAAATATTTAGGAACAGGAAAAATAGAAAAAGATCCTAGATTTCCTGCTGTTTCTTTAAAAATAGAAAAATTTTCAGATATTACTAAAATAATTATTCCTTTTTTTGACAAATATCCTTTGCTGGGTATAAAATTATTCGATTATCTAGATTGATGTAAAATTGCTAAATTAATGAATGAAAAATCCCATCTTACAATAGCCGGGTTAAATTTTATTATTAAAATAAAAGCTGGGATGAATAAAGGAAGAAAGATAACTTAAATTTAATTGCAAGATAAATTTGATTGCCATGGATGTTTATGATAATAGTCCTACAATAGTAACAATTTGAGTGCGCCGTAAGATGTTTTCTTTGTTACGAGCTCTCAGAGCTCCATCACTACTACGACGTAATGACATCAACAAGTTTAAGCGAGGGGGAAAACCCCGGACCGAAAATAGCATGCTTGATAAAGCGAATTTAATACCCAAAGGATATAAGGTATATGATTCGCAAGATGTTACTTCTATGATTAGGGCTATACTGCCCGAAGCAAAATTTTCAATGCCCTCGCGTTACAGGGAATCACATTATCCTTATGGGTGATTCAAACCACTATCGATCATGATCAAATGGACCGATAGAGTAGTTGGTCTTGCATGTTCTTTAATAAAAAGAATTAAGAAAATGAGTCTGCAATCTAAAGAAGGTACTTTAACAATGAAAATAACTACGGGATTGCCTAAAGAGAGTAATCTCCATGGTAACGGATCCGTCATAATATCTGGAAACTATACGTTATCAAACAAAATACATAGTTTATACGTAGAGGGTAGCTCCCCTAGAAAGAAAAGGACGGAAGTCAAATTACTATCAAGAAGAAATTACTCTGGTACGGTATGTACTCAAAACTCAGTAAAAAAACTTGATAATCTAATATTACGATGCAAAACCCATCCCTATGACAAAATAGACCGTCCGCTTTACTCTATACTTTGTGACCCCTACCTTCTAGAAACAGCCTATAACAATATAAAAAGTAAACCTGGGAATTTAACCCCAGGAATAACTCCTGAAACTTTGGATGGAATATCCTTTGAATACCTTCAAGAACTGTCTATGGCATTAAAAAATAAAACTTTTCGTTTCAAACCCGGTCGACGTATACAAATACCTAAAGCTTCAGGGGGTTCCAGACCTCTAACTATAGCATCGCCGAGAGACAAAATCGTTCAAGAAGCGATACGTATGATATTAAATGCCATTTATGAACCAGTTTTTCTAGAAAACTCCCACGGGTTTAGACCTAATAAAGGCTGTCATACAGCACTGAAATATGTCTACACAAAGTTCAAGAGCGCAACCTGAATGATTGAAGGAGATCTCTCTAAATGCTTTGATACTATTGACCATCCTAAATTAATGGCCTTGATAGAAAACAAAATTTTAGACCAACAATTCACAAGACTTATTCGACAATCGCTAAAAGCGGGTTACTTGGAGTTTCGAGTAATACAACATAACATTGCAGGGACTCCACAAGGTTCTATTATCAGTCCTATTTTAGCAAACATCTTCTTACACGAATTGGACTTATTCGTTAATAATTTAAAGACAAACTTCGATATTGGAACCAGAGCCAAAAATACAAACGAATATAACAGAATCCGGTTAAGTATAAGAAACGCGAAAAAAAGGAGGGATATGAGAGAGCTGAAGAAATTATATAAAATTAGTCAAACCAAACCAGTAATGGATTTTTATGACCCAAATTACAAGAGACTGTATTATGTGAGATATGCGGACGACTGGATAGTAGGTATACGAGGATCCCTATCAGATACTAAAAACATTTTAGAAAAAATAACTCTATTCTGCGAAAATATGAATTTGAAAGTAAACGAAACGAAAACCAAAATAACTAATTTAAATAATGATAAAGCATTATTCTTAGGTGTGAATATTTTCAGATCTAAACATAAAAAATTTGAAAATAATCAACGTCTTCTCCGACAAATTCGAATGACAGCACCCATTGATAACATTAGAAAGAAACTAGAACAAACAGGATATATGAAGAACGGTAAAGCTTACCCAAAATTCATTCTAATGTCTAACTCACATGACCAAATCATTCACATGTACAACGCAGTTTATAGGGGTTACATAAACTATTACTCCTTCGTACACAACCACTCACAACTAGTAAGCACTCTACACTTCACTCTCATTACATCCTGTGCTAAACTACTAGCAACTAAATTTAAATTAGGTACCACTGCGAAGGTTTTCAAAAAATTCGGTAATCTATTAAAGGGAACTAAATTTTCCTTTATAAAACCTATTTATACTACAAACTACCTAGACTTTAAAATAAATGCTAGCCCTATTATAAAAAGCCTTTTCAGCTCGCATAAATCTATAGCTAGCCTAGAAAATTTATCTTGCTCTATTTGTGGCTCTAATTATAGAGTGGAGATGCACCATATAAGAAATATGAAAGACCTTAAGCCTAAAACTTCAAAGGTTGATCGTATTATGATACGTGCTCAGAGAAAACAAATTCCTCTATGCCGTGAATGTCATATGAAGAAACATCGTAACCTAGATAATTAATTTGATGGAGAGCCGTATGATGGGAAACTATCACGTACGGTTCGGGAAGAGGGGTTTAACTTCTATAGTGTGGATGATTAGATACCTCTTGGTATTCATCCAGACAATAATATAGTTTTAATCTCCTAATTCACTTAACTATAATGCCTAAAATATCTATTTTAATTTTATTATTAGAATTATATGTACAAGGAATTGGTTTAGAAGTTGGTATTCTTACTGGAGAAAATATAAATATAAACAATAAAATTATGGGATCAGAAATAAAAAATCTATTGTTTATAAGTTCATTAATCTCTTTAATTTTAGGAACCCTGCCTAGTGAATTAGGAAATCACAACTTTGGGGTATAATTTAAAAAATTATCAAATTCCGGGGACACCCTAAAACTTCTGATACCAAACTATATCCGAAAGGGTATATGTGGATGGAATAATTACCCATGTAAGGTAACAAGTCAGAAGATATCTGAAAAGAAAATGGGCAATCGCGGATCTAAATCAAAGTTAGTTAAAAGAACAACAAATTTTGTAAAAGAGCAACGAGTATACGGTAATTGATGAATTAAAACAATTCATTTAAGATGTACTCTAATGGGTTTCGAAAGAAACTATCCAATCAAAATCCTTTCTAAACAATTGAATACTAAACAATTTTCTACTTTAAATCCTAAACTTGATTTAAATCCTTGATTTGTTACCGGATTTTTCGATGGAGAGTCAACTTTCCATATCTCTATTGTTAGAAGTGAGCAAAGTAAGTTGGGTTGACAAATTCGAGGTAAATTTAAAATTGGTTTACATCAACGTGATAAAGCTTTATTATTACAGATACAAGAATATTTTGGAGGAATTGGTCGAATTAATATAGATCAAAAAAACAAAAAGGCAATGTTTGTTGTATCAAAATTCAATGATCTAAATAATATAATAATTCCACATTTTTTAAATTATAGATTGTTAACTCAAAAAGCAGCAGATTTTCTTTTATTTAAACGAGTAATTGAACTTATGAATAAAAAAAGTTCATCTAACTAAAGAAGGTCTACAACTACAACAAATTATTAATCTTAAATCATCAATGAATCTAGGTTTATCGGATGTTTTAAAAACTAATTTTATTAAAACTATATCGATTGTTAGACCAATCTTTTTTACTAAAAATATACCTGATCCTAATTGATTAGCAGGTTTCGTTTCTGGTGAAGGAAATTTTGATATTACTATTCATCTTTCAAAAAGAAACAAAATTGGATACCAAGTTCAATTAAGATTTAGAATTGGACAACATGAAAGATAATTGAAATTAATGAAACTATTAATAAAATATTTAGGTTCAGGTTCAATATACAAAAATACTAACACACTAGTCGTTTCATTAACAATAAGTAAATTTTTAATAATTAATAAAACTATTATACCAATATTTAAAGAAAACCCAATTCATGGGGTAAAATATTTAGATTTTATTGATTTTTTTAAAGTTGCTAATTTAATGAAGGAAGGAAAACATCTAACAATAGAAGGTTTAGAGTTAATACGCTCAATAAAATTATGGATAAACAAAGGTAGAAAGTAAAAAAAATTTAATTGCAAGATAAATTTGATAGCCATGAGTAGGATTAGCTCAAACTCGAATTAAACGACTTTTGGCTTAAGGTATATGAGAAATACAAATGTGAGCTTAACTATCAAACTCCGGGGAAGCCCTAAAACTTATGGTACCAAGCTATATTTGAAAAAATATATGTGGATGAAGTAATTACCCATGTATGGTAAAAAGCTATAAGATAATTGAAAGAGCAATGGGTAATCGCGGATCTAAGTCAGACTTCAATATTAATATGATTTCTGTAAAAGAGCAACGAGTAGACGGTAGTTGTTGCAGAGATGAATAATCATGCAATTAAAGTATACTCTAATAGAGACAAATTTTTTTCTCTATCTCACAATTTACCTAACCAAATAAGAAAAAAAAACAATTACGGTTATTTTCAACAATAACTAATGAAAAAGAAAAATACTTAGTTAGATTTTATAGTACTGGTAGATTAACCAATGCTCAAAGAGAATCTTTTATTGTAACACCACAATTAAATGAGATAATTATTGGTTTAAGCTTAGGGGATCTATTTATTCGTAAAGTTCCTAAAGGTAAAAATGCTTTCTTAATTTTTGAACAAGGTTTAATAAATGAAGGTTATATTTTACATTTATATGATTTATTTAAAGATTATTGTTCTTCAGCTCCTAAAATAAATAATCGATTACCAGATAAACGTACTGAGAAAGTATATTCTAGTATTCAATTTTATACATATTCTTTACCGTGTTTCAATTATTATCATTCATTATTTTATGAGAATGGAGTTAAAATAATCCCTAAAAATATTGGTGAATTATTAACACCTGTTAGTTTAGCTTATTGGGGAATGGACGATGGATCTAAATCTAGAAATAATTTTTATTTAAATACAGACTCATATTCTTTAAGTGAAGTACAATTATTAATTAAAGTTTTAAAGGAAAATTTTAATTTAAATTGTTCTTATCACCTTAAAAGAAAAGATCAATATAGAATCTATATTAAAATAGATTCAATGGATAAATTTAGATCTCTTGTTACTCCTCATTTTCATGATTTAATGATGTATAAACTTACAGTATAATCTGATTAGAACATTACTGCTTGTAATTAATTTTTTTTATATTTCATGTGATTGTATAAAAAGGAGACAAGAGGGATGTTTCTTTGTAAAAATAAACAAAGGTCGAAATAAAGCCGGAGTAGGTGTTCAATTAGTTTTTCAAGTAGCTCAACATATACGAGATGAGGAATTATTGAAAAGTTTTGTAACTTTTTTCAAATGTGGTCGTTATATAAATTCTATTCAAAAAGAATGAGGATATTTTCAGTGTACTAAATTCTCCGATAATTATGAAATAATTATACCGTTTTGTATTCAACACCCTATTCGTGGTGTAAAAGCTAAGGATTTACTAGATTGGATAAAAGTAGCGGAAATAATTAAAAAAGGAGATCATTTAACTACAGAAGGGTCTTCTGATATTATTAGAATCAAAGCCGGTATGAATACTGGTAGAGGATTGGAGTAATTTTATGAAAAATATTAATGAGCAGTACATTGAAAAGGTTAGTAATTGAAAAAAAGTTTTTATAATTAGCGAATCCGTCGAGAGTATTATAATCTAGCTAGTGCTCTAAGGTGGGCATAGTATTAAGTTTCTATTTCTGATATAGTTGAGCCTTTGTTTATATTCTAATTTATATGGTAAGTTTGAAATTTTTGACAGTACTATTTCACATATTGGTTTTATTTTATTAGCATTAGCTATTTCTAATGAACAATCTATAGAATCTCTTATTTTTTATATTATTCAATACTCTATTACTAATTTAAATATTTTTTTAATTTTGATTGCTTTTTCTTATTTAATTTATAATTCTATTATTCAAAATAATTTTACTAAATTAGTTAAAATTAATAACTATTTTTATATTATTTCTATTCTACTAAATAAAATTAAATTTAAAACATTTTATTTTTATAATTTAAAAATGGTTCCTGAGTTTTTTTTCAAATCTAAAAATTCATTATTTATAAAATTAATTAAAGAAATTAAAAAAGGATTAATAGATACTGATATTAAATTTATATCTGAACTTAAAGGTCAATTTTACTCAAATCCTTTGATTAGTTTAAGTTTAAGTATTTGCTTATTCTCTATGGCTGGTATTCCACCTTTAATAGGATTTTTTTCTAAACAGTTTGTTTTATATTCAGCAGTTCAAAGTGGATATATTTTTATTAGTATTGTAGCTATATTAGTTAGT
>Ga0209527_1000272_pt1 | contig 11889 bp, 14 predicted proteins | sample JacPinW_OM2H0_M2_FD_187968 | JGI IMG/M metagenome (GOLD analysis project Ga0209527, IMG submission 187968) | Forest soil microbial communities from Algoma, Ontario, Canada - Jack Pine, Ontario site 1_JW_OM2H0_M2 (SPAdes) (version 2) | ecosystem: Environmental > Terrestrial > Soil > Boreal... | reverse complement strand
CAATGCCGCCAAAGCGTGTCCCGGAAAATCGTGGACCAGTTTTATTTTTTGTAGGACGGCGACCGGCATCATGCTCAGAACCGCGCCTAACGGAAACACGGAGTAATAGCTGCCGTTCGCCGGGACAATTTCGTTGAGCCAGGAAGGGGCCGGTTGGCGAAGGCCGAGATCGCCTTGCAAAAGGGCCGAAGCGATTCGCGCGGTGTAATCGAAATGCTGTTGCGTTGCCTTGATCGAGAAATAAAAAAGAAGCAGCGCGACCAGCGCGAGCCCGCTCGCTACCCAAACATCTCGATGCTTAGAAAGCGCCTCCATGGTCCCCATTTTAGAATTGTTTGAGCCCGAATCGTCCATCGATATTTTTGATTTTACGGTAACCGATTACCACTTGCGCGGTCTGCCGAGAGCGCCTAATAGCTTTATCCTTCCATGATTCACCACATCGTCCTTTATAAGCTCAAGCCCGAGGTCACTCCCGCTCGCGTCGAGGAGATGATGATGAACACCCGGATGCAACTCTTAAAGATTCCGGAGGTGCAAAACATCAAATGCGGCAAGCGCGTGGACCCGGAGTTGCCGTGGCCCTTCTTCATCGCGATCGATTTCGAGTCGATGGACAAGTTCGCCATTTTTCGCGAAGACCCCGTTTTCGTGAAGTTCATGGAGGAAATCATCAAACCGAACACGGCTGATGCGCTCAGCCTGGATTTCGAAATGGACCCCGGCAAAGACGTGCGGTTTTCCTGATTTTTTTTTGTCATTCCGAGCGTAGTCGAGGAATCTGTCACTAATTCTGAGGTCGGAAATATCTAGAGATATCTCGACTTCGCTCGACATGACAGAAACATGACAAAGAAGGCCATCATTCTTGCGGGCGGCGCCGGCAGCCGGCTCTTTCCGATCACCAAGATCGTCTGCAAGCAGCTGCTCCCGGTTTACGACAAACCGATGATCTGTTACCCGCTCGCGACGCTCATGCTCGGAGGACTGCGCGAGGTCCTGATCATTTCGACACCGAAAGATTTGCCGATGCTGCGAGATTTTCTGGGCGACGGCGCGCAGCTTGGAATCAAGATCGAATATGCCGAGCAAGCGAAACCGAATGGCATCGCGGAAGCATTCGTGATCGGGGCGAAATTTATTGGCAACTCGGGCGCATGCCTGATTCTGGGCGACAATATCTTTTACGGAAAACTGGATTTCTTCCGCGACGCGCTCGCCATCAAAGGCGGCGCGTGCATTTTCGGTTACCAAGTCCGCGATCCTCAACGCTACGGTGTCGTGGAATTCGACAAGAGCGGCAAAGCAATCAGTCTCGAAGAAAAGCCCAAGAAACCCAGAAGCCACTTTGCTGTGCCGGGTCTTTACGTTTACGACTCGAAGGTTGTCGATCTTTGCAAGACGTTGCGCCCATCCGCGCGCGGCGAGCTCGAGATCACTGATTTAAATTTGCTCTATCTCAAAAAGAACGAACTGCATGTGAAGTTGCTCAGCCGCGGCATGGCCTGGCTCGACACCGGAACGCAAACCAGTTTGCTCGAAGCCGGCAACTACATCGCCACGATCGAACATCGACAAGGACTCAAGGTGGCATGTCTCGAAGAGATCGCCTTACGGATGGGTTTCATTGACGAAAAGGATCTGGCCAAGATCATCGACCATCTGCCGAAGGGCGATTACAGCGATTATTTGCAAATGGTTTGCAACGAAGGTTCCTCGGCGGGGCCGGAGCCAGTCGGCTGAGGCGTTCTGGGTTTAAACACGAAGCCGCAGTTTTCTGCAGTCAAATGTCGACATTTCAGTCCCCGCAGGGCGGTGTAATTCCTATACTTCGGTACATGAGGTGCTGGTTCTTCAATGCAGAATGCGTCGTCATCTCGCGACAGACGAAACCGGTTTCACTTTAATCGAATGCACGATCGCTACTGCCATCTCCGCCTTATTTCTCGGGTCCCTCTTTCTCCTGAACTCTTCCGCCATGGACACAATCCAAATGGCGCGCCAGGCGGCGTGCGCAAGCCAGGTTTTGCAGCAACGGATCGAAGCGATGCGGATCGCGAATTGGCACCAGGTCACCGATGCGAGCTGGCTGCTGGCGAACCTGCTCAATACCGAGGCGCCCGGCGCCAACCAGTTAAAAAACATCAGCGAAACGTTAACCCTGGTACCTTACGGCAGCAGCACCGTTGGGAACACGCAACTGACCCGAACAAGTGGCGCGGTCAGCATCGTCGCTAACAACTCGGCGTTGCTGGGCGAGAACGCGGTAAAAATTATCTGGACAGTAAACTACACCGCCGCGCCTGACCGGATAATCTCGCGGCAAGTTGTTGCCATTCTGGCCAAGGGAGGCGTTGCGAAATGGTAACTGCGTTTCACCGTCGATCTTTGCCAAAAACGCAAGGCGGATTCGCGATTTCCGAGCTCATCGTTTCAACATCAATCTTCTGTTCGATCAGCCTCGGCCTGTTGATGGGCTTTACTGCCTTGGAAAGAAATTACGCAGCGACCAGCGATTTTTCTCTCAATCACGCCGATGAAATGCGCATTTCCGATTACATGGCGCTTGATTTGCGCCGCGCTGTCTCTGTTCAAGCCGCCCAAAACGACACAACAATCTACATCCCGGCCTATTACGACCAGACCGGTAATCCCCAAACGCCTACGCTGGACGGTCAGGGCGGTGTCTTTTATGGAGCGAGCGGCAGCTCGGTCAGGATCCACTATTATCTGATGGCCGGGACCATTTACCGACAGCAAGACAATGCTCCGGCGCTGCCCCTGGCGGTCAACGTTCAAGACTTTACCTTCGATGTTACCGATGCCGGAAAGGTGGTCACAACTCGAATCACGTTTAATCCGACCTTCAATTCCGGTGGCGCGTCCGCGGCGGCAACAACCGCGACCGCATTTTACAATACGACTCTGCTGCGCAACAGCCGGACCGACATCCAAAGCAGCGTTTACTAATGCGGCGCGAGCATTCGACCAAAGCGGGTAGTGTATTGGTTTGGACCGTCCTGGTCATCGGTATCCTTTCCTTGATCGCGATGGAAACTGTGCGGCTCGTTACCGCCAAGTACCAAAACGCACTTCAGACATCGACATGGCAGGAAGCGTTGCTGGCCGCGGAGTCTGGGATTGACCTCGCAATCGTCGAGCTTCGTAAGTCGCTCTACCCGCAACCGAATCACGCCTGGGATGGATGGAGTAATCCGCCCGGAAACCAAGTTACCGGTTACGAGCTGACCACAGTTCCGAACGCCGGTCTCAGCGGCACGCCAATGACGATCGAAGCGAATGTCGATGCCCCGTCACAACTGATCGATCCGACGAACTCATGGCAGTATTATCGGATCCGAACCGTGGGCACGATCCCGATTACCGGCCCGGCCCGTACGAGCGATAATCCGCAGGACACAAAACTGCGCAGACTGAGCTTGCGCTGGGAGCGTTTCACCAATGGCATTTTAACGGCACATTCGCTCGACGCACCTCAGGTCTCGCGCCGAATCGAAGCAATCGTCCGACCCATTTCTGCATTCGACCAGGCCATCATGTCGGTCGGCGTGGTCGATTTGACGAATCAGAACATTGTGGTCGACAGCTACGACTCAACCGATCCGACCAAATCGACGAATGGCCTTTATGATCCAGCCAAACGACAGGAAAATGGCGACATCGCTACTGATGGGCAGTTAATCGAGGCTGGGAATGCGCAAATTTATGGCGACGTGGCAACCAATGCCGGAACCGTTAGCGGCGCGGCCAACATTACGGGAATTGAACGCACCGATTTTTACCAGGAACCGATTCCCATCGGCGCTCCTTCATGGGCGGATTCATCGCCCGGATCTATAAACGGGCCGACCACGCTCAATGCCGTCGCGACTAAGGGTTCCGTGGCGTCGCGTTACACTTTTAGCAGCATTTCGTTGTCAGGCAATAAAACCCTCACCCTGGCGGGAAATCCCAACGGCAGCCAAACCTATATCGAAATTTACGTTATTGGTGATATGTCGGTCACCGGCACCGGACAAATTGTTGTTCAGCCCGGAGTCACCGCTACGATTTATTTCGCCGGCAACGTCGACATCAGCGGGAACGGCGTCCTGAACAGTAACAACCAGCCCGGCGATCTCATGTTGTACGGCATTCAGCCTCCAACGAATTCTTCGGAGCATGTCAGCATCGGCGGTAATAGTCAGATCAGTGCGTCTATCTACGCACCGGGACACGACGTGACAGTGAATGGAGGCGGAACAAACGGGCACGTCTACGGCTCGATCGTTGGCAAGACCGTCACCATGACGGGCGTGTCGAACCTGCATTATGACGAAAAGCTTGGCTCAACCGGGGCAATCAACAATTACAAGATCGTCAGCTGGTTTGAAGACAATCGGTAACCGCGACCGATCTTTCTGGCCTAACGAATCGCCTTTTCGCCCGGTTGCTCGCGCAGGAGATGGGTCGTGTCGGCCACCATTTTGGTGACCGCGTCGACTTCGGCCGCGTCGTAATAACCGCGAATCGCGCCATGTCGATCCACCAAAATCATTCGCGTGCTGTGGACTGGAATTCCCTTTTCATCACTCCCGTCCGAGACCGCGAGTTTAAATCCGTTGCGCGATAGATTGTAAATCGTCGATTGCGGACCAGTCAGAAAATCCCATCGGCCCGGTTCCGCTTGCAACTTTTCGGCGTAACCGCGCAACACCTGCGGCGTGTCTTTCGCGGGATCGACCGTGAATGAAACGAGATGGACATCTGTTTTCTCGAGCGGTTTCTGCAATTCGCTCATCCGGCTGCTGATCATCGGACATGGTCCGGGGCAGGTCGTGTAAATGAAATCGGCAATCCAAATTTTGCCGCGCAGGTCGACCGAACCGAAATTCTTTCCATCCTGATTCACCAGTACAAATTCGGGAACAGTTCCGTAAGATGAAACGGTGCGCTGGCGAAGCGCGTTTACTTCCAGTTGACGAAGCCAAAGCAAGAGCGCGAGCGTGATCAGCGGGATTGAAATCAGGATGGCCTTCCAAACCGTCGCAGTCCTGGGCGACGGGCGATCTGAAGTGGCCGTGGTTGCGTTCATGCTTTACTCAACACCAGCGCGCCGAGGAGCAGCGGCAGGTATATAATCGATGTGATGAACAATCGCCGCGCGTCCAACACCGTGCGCGTCTTCAAAAATTGCATCGCGACGGCGATAAAAACGCCGCCAAGAATTAGCTCTGCCAAAAGATAAAAAACGGTGGCGATCCCGAGAAACGCCGGCAAGCCAGCCACAACAAAAAGAAGCATGCAGAAGAAGACACTCTGGCTGGCGCTGCGTTCACCGGTGCGATCATCGCTCGAAATCATTTGGAAACCGGCACGCGCATAGTCGTCGCGATACATCCATGCGATTGCGAAAAAGTGTGGCAGCTGCCAAAAAAACAAAATCGCGAACAAACTCCAGGCGCCAGCATTCAACGTTCCGCGCGCCGCAGCCCAACCGATCATCGGCGGCAATGCGCCTGGCACCGCACCGAGTGCAGTGTTGAACGTGCTCACCCGCTTTAACGGCGTGTAAGCGAAGACGTAAATAATGATGGTGAGTGCGGCGAGGGCAGCGCTCAGCGCGTTGCAGACGAAGGCGAGATAGGCCACGCCGAAGATCGACAATGCGCTACCGAGAATGACAGCGTCCCGCGGTCGCATTCGCCCGGCCGGAACCGGCCGCGAACGTGTTCGCTGCATCAACGCATCGAGGTTGTACTCCCACCACTGATTGAGCGCGGCTGCGCCGGCGGCGGCTGCCGCTGTTCCAAAAACAGTATGCAACAGCGCCCCGAAATTGATCGGACCTTCGGCGCCTAGATAAAAACCGACTGCTGTCGTCAGTAAAACCAGCAACGTGAGCCGCGCTTTAACCAACTCAACCAAATCGCGAACGAACCCGGACCAAGCGTTTCGAGTTTCGGTCTGAGTGGACTCGATTGTCACGGCTTTCATAAATTCTTCATTCGCAAAACTCGCGAGCAAATTGCCCAGGCGCTCACGCCAAACGATAACATGATCGCGCCTACCGCGACATGTGCCGTCGCAACGTCCGCAGCTTTATTACTCCAGATCGTCCACGCTCCGAGCGTGAACTGGAGAAAGAACAGAACGACCCACAAGATCGACAATCTCCGAAGCGCGTTCACCTCGCCCGCCTCTCTCAGGCCACGAACGCAAAAGGCGATTACGGCAATGCCGATCAGGACCGCGAGAAACCGATGTGCCATTTGCAGCCAGATTTGAAACGCGTCGACGTCGGAAAGCGCGCGCGTGTCGCGCCAGGCGTTGATCTTTGCCAGCGCTGCCGCGCTCGTGTCCGGAATCCACGCGCCGTTCGCAGTTGGAAAATCGAGAATCGCCAAGTCCTTGTGTTGGTGACGCATGGTCGCGCCGAGCGCGAGCTGCGCGTAAATCGCGATTGTCGTCGCGATCGCGAGTGTTTTGGTCAGCGCGAATTTTTTGGGGTCGACATGTGCCGGCGCAATCGATCGCCAAAATCCCGTGGTCACGATCGCGATTAGCACAATCAAGCCCAGAAACGCTTGGGCGAGGCAGGCATGGAAAATCCCGATCTGGTCTTTCAGCATCGTGACGCGCAAGCCGCCGAGAATTCCCTGCAGAATTACACCGGCAACTGCGATCAGACCAAGCGTCTTGACCGCGGGACGTTCTTCGACTCGCCAAAGCCAGATCGCGAGAATGATGGTGAGAAATCCGACGGTCGACGCGATCAGGCGATGGGTGTGCTCGAACAAAACGCCGCCGATCCATTTTGAGACCGGAAACAAGAACATGTTGTAGCCGAAGGTGGTCGGCCAATCCGGCACGGCGAGGCCGACGCCTTTGCTTGTGACCATTCCGCCGCTGCAAATGAGAAGCAGCGTTGCGACGGCGGTGAACCACGCGAAACGATTGAGCCAGGCACTGTAGCGGCGGTCTGTGACCGCCGAATTTTTTAGCGTCGACTCCACGATTGTAAGATCGGCGCTCATAGAGCGCCGCTACAGAAGAGCGACTATTCGCCGCTCGGGGTTGGCGCGGGTTGGGCCGGTTTCTGTTCCGGTTTTGCGGGGGGATTTTCGTTTTTTGGCGCGCCTGGCGGCGGAACGGTGCCCGGCGTTGGACCGACCGGCGCCCCCGGCGGTTGCTGCGTTGCTGGCGGCGCATTTTGCGTCCCAGCCAACTCAGCGCGCTCTTTCAACCACGCTTGATACTCGGCCGGTTCATCGACCACGACCATTCCCTTCATGCCGTAATGACCAAGCCCGCAGAGCTGACCACAAACCACTTCATAATTGCCACTTTTGATCGGCTTGAACCACATGGGGATCAGCGAGCCGGGGATCGCGTCCGCCGCGATGCGCATGTGCGGCAAGCAAAAATTGTGGATCACATCTTTTGAAGAGAGCTCGATAATGACGGGTCGATTGATGGGAACGTGCAACTCACCGAGCACGACAATATCATCTTTGCCGGCCGGATCGTTTGGATCGATGCCAAGCGGATTCGAATTGGTGACCAAACCGATTTCGCGGCGCCCAAACTGACCGTCGGGTCCGGGCATGTGAAAAGTCCAGTTAAACTGCTGACCAACCACGTGAACAATGATCGCGTCTTGCGTCGGTGGAAATTCGTTCACCCGTTTCGCCCAAAGTGGAATCGCGAACCCGATCAGTAGCACCGCCTCGATCAAGACGACCGAAAACTCGAGGTGCGTCGAAATTCCGCTGCGAACACCGGCATGATCGGCCTTCGGGTGGCGGCTCTTGTGAAAACGGATCAGCACAAAAACGAAAAAGGTGGACCATCCGAAAAAAAGCGCACCCATGAACCAGTGTGAGAATTCGAGGATGTGATCGATCTGGTAGCCATGCTCGGAAGCGTTTGGCGGCTGACCGAGAAATTCGTTAATGAGCGCGAGGCTAGTCATCGAATTTGTCCAAATCTTCTTCGTTAATTTCCTGATGCGGTTCGAGCGGCATCCGGCCGTGTCGCCAGATCTTGAAACTAAACGCACCGATTCCACCGATGACCGACATGACCGCGCCGAAAAGAAACCAGATGGCTACGGCCATGTGCTCAGTCGATTTGCCGTCCTTCGCGCCGTAACAAAACGGGCACGCGCTCGCCTGCTGCGCGACGAGCAAGACCGACCACGACAAGATCGCCAAGAACTTTCTCATGTGATGATGCGAAGCCGTTTCATTTTCCGATAAAACCAGACGCCGTAGACAACGAGCACAAGCGCGCAGGCAAACGAAGCGACAGCGCCCGCGAGATAAACCGGCGCCCCTTCAACCAGATCGACCCAAATGCACCAGCCGCCGACGCCCAGGGCGAGTAGGGTCGAAAAAATTACGAAGATGATATGGAAGGCTTTGAGTGACATTTAACGAGTAATGGGATTGTACCAGGCGAGAAACGTGAGCCAGAAAAGCGCGAAGACGAAAAAGCCGGTGAAAATCAGGACGCGATAGATGAGGCGCTTTTCCGCGGCCAGGTGCATAAAGATCGCCGCAACCAGTCCCGCCTTTATCATAGCGACAAGCATGGCGACACCGATGTTCGCTTTGCGGGTGCCGAAGTCGACATAGGAAAGCGCGACCGTGATGCCGGTAAACGCGAGCAGGAGCGCGCCGACGGTGAGATACCCTCTCACATGTTTTTGGACGTTGTGCGCGTATTCCTCGTGCTCGGCAGGATCCTGGGAAATGTCAGGCGGGTTATTCATGGCTTAGAGCAAATAAAAGAGCGGGAAGACAAAAATCCAGACAAGATCGACAAAGTGCCAGAAGAGTCCGCAAACTTCGACGCGATTGGCCAGGTGTTCCGGATTGCGCTGGTAAAGTTTTTTGCTGACGGGCAACCACATGTAGATGAAAACGAGGACACCGGCGAGCACGTGCGCGCCGTGCAAGCCGGTGATGGTGAAGTAGCTCGCGAAGTAGGCGCTGTGCCATGGGCCGAATGAATCGATCCGCTCCACGTCTTCCTTCTCAATCTTCGCGATGTCGTCGGTTGGCGGAGCGTAAAGAAAGTGTGGACGATCGTTCGCCGGATTGTTCGGATCCACGTAAACCGGATCGAGCCCGATTTCGTACTCCTTGATGTTCGGATCCTTGAGCGCTTCGGGATTGTGGAGATGACCACTGATCTCAATCCGCGGCTCCATCCCCTTCTCGGTCCGGCGATTGTTGCCGAGGTATTGCTCGTACTTTTCGAGCGCCGCGGGCTTGATGAAAATGCCGTAGTGCTCAAACTTTTGCGGCCATTCGTAATAAAGCTTAACGAACAGAAAGATGATGCCGCACAGGATGGTGGCAAGCATGTACCACCAGTAGGCGCGATAGCGGCGCATTTTCAGCGCGGCCCAGGCAAGAACGACTGTGACCGAGGACATGATCAGGATCGCGGTGTTCATCGTCCCGACTGGAACGTTGAGAAGACCGTGCGGCCATTCGCCCGGTTGCGCGTCCAAGCGCAAAAACACATAGGCGGAAAAAAGTCCGCCGAAGAGCATCACCTCGGACGCGAGAAACAGCCAGATGCCGATCTTCGCGTTCCACAGACCGGTGTCCGGTCGAGTGGATATGGTGTAAGGAATTTCCATTCGTTAATGCACTAGTGCCGGCTCGGCCGCTCGCCGCGATCGCTCCGCCGGTTCGACCGGTTCGTTCTGCATGGTGAAATCTTTTTCGCGGCCGGGAAGGCTGTATTCGTACGGACCGCGATAAGCAACCGGGGTGATAACAAAGTTTCCGTGCGGTGGCGGTGAAGGCGCGGTCCACTCGAGCGTCGTCGCTTCCCACGGATTGTCGTTCACTTTCTTCCCGTGCTTGATGCTCCAGAAGAAATTGATGATGAACGGGATCTGCGCGAGTCCCATAATCCACGCCGCCCACGAGATTGGCGTGTTCCATTGAAAGCCGGTCAGGCCCCAAATGTGTTCGCCGGATAGCGTCCAGCCCGAGCCGCCATCGTACCAGCGGCGATGCATTCCGAGCATTCCCTGCAAAAACATCGGCAGAAAAATTACGTTCATGCAGATGAGGGACGGCCAGAAATGCACTTTGCCCCAGAACTCGTTCATGATGCGGCCGGTCGCCTTTGGGTACCAATAATAAACGCCGGCAAATAATCCGAAGATCGTCCCCGGAGCGACGATATAATGGAAATGCGCAATGATGTAATAGGTATCGTGCAAGTAGAGATCGGCTGAGTTAAACGCCAACGGTATACCCGTCAGTCCGCCAATGCCGAACATGGGAAGAAACGCGGTTGCCCATAACATCGGTACGTTGAACCGGATCGATCCGCCCCAGAGCGAAATGAAAAACGCGCTCAGGATGATGACCGACGGAATCGAAATGAGCAGTGTGGTCGTTTGGAAAAACGCGCTCACCGTCGAGCCCATTCCGGTCAGCCACATATGGTGCGCCCAGACGATGAACGAAAGAAATCCGATCACGAGCACCGAGAAAACGAGCGATTTGTAACCCCAAAGCGGCTTGCGCGAATTGTTGGCCAGAATTTCGGCGACAATCCCGAACGCGGGCAGGATCAACACGTAGACCTCGGGATGACCGAGAAACCAGAACAAGTGCTGCCACAAAAGTGGACTGCCGCCGCCGCTGATATGCAGCGGCGCTCCGTTAACGATCATTCCAGCCGGCAGGAAAAAGCTCGTCGCAGCTGTCCGATCCATTAGCTGCATGACGATCGCCGCTTCGAGCGGTGGAAACGCCAGGAGCAAAAGGAACGCGGTGACAAATTGCGCCCAGACGAAAAATGGGAGCCGCATCCAAGTGAGGCCTTTGGCGCGCAGTTGAATGATGGTGGTGATGAAATTGACTGCACCGAGCAACGACGACGTGATCAGGAAAATGAATCCGAGGAGCCACAACGTTTGCCCGTTGAGAAACGGATGGAAGCCCGGGCCTTTGTCAGAGATATCGGACAAAGGTGTATAAGAAGTCCAGCCGCCCTTGGCCGCTCCGCCGGGAACAAAAAAGCTGGTCAACATGATCGCTCCGCCGACGCCGAACGCCCAGAAACTGGCGGCGTTCACTTTTGGAAACGTCATATCCGGCGCGCCGATTTGGAGCGGCACGACAAAATTCCCAAAGGCGGCGAACGCGACCGGCACGACGCCCAGAAAGATCATGATGGTGCCGTGCATCGCGCCGAGTGAGTTGTAAAACTCCGGCGTCATCTTGCCGTCGGGCATGGTGTTGGCCCCGAAGAAATACGGCAGCCACTTCCCAATTACCGGCAGGGCCTGCCCGGGATACGCCAGCTGCCAGCGCATGATCATCATCAAAGAAAAACCGAAGAAGAGAAACACGAGACCGCAAAGCCCGTACTGGATGCCGATGACTTTGTGGTCGGTCGAGAAAATGTATTTCCGCCACCATCCGAGCTCGTGGTGCTCGTGTTCCCCGGCGTGGGCGTGTGGGTCGTGATGCGTTTCGAGAGAAGTAGAAGCGTCCATTCGGGAAAAAGTTACCCTCTCAATATTGAAAGAGAAAGCGTCATTGCAAAGTCCGAATTTGATCGATTGTCGATCTTCCGTCGGTCGTAGAGCATCGCCTTCGGGGGCCTCTCTTCTACTCCAAATACCCGAATCTCCGCAGCGAAGTCGCGGCCGCCGCTTCCAGCTTGGAAACAATTTGCGGCGAGGATGTTTGCCAGCGGCCGAGACTTCCGGGTGGCGTTATTTCCGTCCGCGCGATCGGTTCGGGATCAATCGTCGATTCCAGAAAGTTCAGGATTTGGACCGTCGCCTCCAACGGCTTGGCGCAAAGATCTTCAAAGCGAACACGAAGATAATTTTCGCGAAGGCTG
>Ga0209527_1000271_pt1 | contig 11904 bp, 8 predicted proteins | sample JacPinW_OM2H0_M2_FD_187968 | JGI IMG/M metagenome (GOLD analysis project Ga0209527, IMG submission 187968) | Forest soil microbial communities from Algoma, Ontario, Canada - Jack Pine, Ontario site 1_JW_OM2H0_M2 (SPAdes) (version 2) | ecosystem: Environmental > Terrestrial > Soil > Boreal... | reverse complement strand
GTTTGCCGACGTGCGCATAATTCTCACGCGTGAGGACCTCACGGAACGTCGCCAGCCCCGCGGCCATGGCCACACGGTTGGTGTTGTAAGTGCCGCCGTGGAAGACCTTGTGCTGCGAGATCAGGTCCATCACTGCGCGGCTCGCGCCGAACGCTCCCAGCGGCAAGCCACCACCGATGGACTTGGCCAGGCAGATCATATCCGGCTTCACGCCGAAAAATTCGCTGGCGCCGCCCCAGGCAAGCTTTGCGCCCGTTTTCACTTCGTCGAAGATCAGCAATGCGCCGTTCTTACTGCAAATATCGCGCAGCCTTTGCAGGAAGCCGGGTTGCGGCATGCACAGTCCGACGTTCATGAGGATGGGTTCCAGAATGATCGCGGCGATCTGTCCGGGATACTGCTCAAAACGATTTTCGACGCTCTTCAGGTTGTTGAAGCTGGCGACCACAACATTCTCGAGCGAGGCCTTCGGAATGCCGCCGCCCCCGGGAACGGAGGTGGGCGCATCGGGATCGCCGTAATCTTCCGCCTTGGGCTTGACGCTGACGAGCGCGGTGTCGTGCAGTCCGTGGTACGAGCCTTCGAACTTCAGAATCTTGTCGCGGTCCGTGGCGGCACGCGCGATGCGGCAGGCGTGCATGGTGACTTCCGTTCCGCTGGAACCGAACCGCACCATCTCCACCGGATAGCGTTTGCAAATTTCTTCGGCAAGCTCCCATTCCTGCTCGTGCGGCATCCCGAACGTGGTTCCTTCGTGCAATTTCTGTTCGACGGCCTTCACGACTGCCGGATGACAATGCCCAGCCATCAGCGCTCCGAAACACAGGTTGTGGTCGATGTATTCGTTGCCGTCGACGTCGTGTATCCGGCTGCCCTTTCCATCCCTCACGAATATCGGATAGGGCTCGTAGTGGCGATAGTTGCTGGCAACTCCGAGCGGGATGCGCTGCAGCGCCCGCTTGTGCGCTGCCGCCGATTTCGGTGTGCGCTTTTCGTAGGTGGTGATTTCTTTCTGTAGTGCGTCGTGCATATGAGTACTCCCTGGTGGGTCGGCCGTTTTTCGGTTACCCGGGCAGGTCTATTCCCTGCGGTCAGTATGTGCGAGGAAAATTTCTTTAGGCCGAAGCTCTTCTCGCAATTTTGTGGAACGTGCGAAGGCGCGGCCCTCGTGAGCCGCGCCTCACAAAGCATGCTAATCTGCCAGTTTACGCTAGAAGTGAAACTTCAGCGCGAACTGCACCAGCCGCGGATCGCGGATCTTGAGCGGCTGACCGAATGTGGCGCCCTGATTGCCCACGTTGCCATCCACGCTATAAAACTGTGCGTGGTTCCAGACGTTGAAGATATCGCCCCGGAACTCCATGCGTAGTCTCTCGCTGATTTGCGTCGATTTGTTGAAGCTTACGTCCGTATTGTTGATGCCCGGCCCGCAACAGATCGAACGGGGCGAATTTCCGATGGTGCCTGGTCTGACAGCTGTGAGCGTGTTGTTGAGCACCGGATCGAAGAGCGAGTTGTCAAACAAGTTAGGATCGAACACATAACCTGAGACAGGAACGCAGGTCGGTGCACCGGGAGCAAGCGGCCCGGTACCGAATTGGCAAACTGTGCTTCGCGGATTCACGGTCTTGAAGGGGGCCACAAGGTTCGGTTCACCCGGCGCCTCGAAGTTAAAGGTGCTGTCCAACAGCTCATTGTCCGCCTGCGACGTTATGCGGACCGGGAAACCGCTCTGCAGACTCTCGATGCCTGACACTTCCCATCCGTCAAGCAGCTTGCCCTTGAACCCGGAATACTTGGGAACCGGGACGTCCCAAACGAAATTAAAAACGAAGCGGTGGCGCGCATCGTACTTGGACAAGCCGTAGGTCTTATTGAAGTTAAAAGGATTCAGAGCATCCTCGAAGCTGGAGGCATTATCCAGCGTCTTGCTCCACGTATACGAAGCCTGGAACTGCAAGCCATGCGAGAAGCGTTTTTCAAACAGCGCTTGCAGCGAATTGTAATTGGACTTGGCCACGGTATCTTCGGCAAAGATGCCAACTATTGGCGGCGTGCTGGGGCAGCCTGCCCCCGACAATGGATTGCAATAAGGTGACGAATAAAACCGTAGTCCGGAAAGGGTAATGGGAGTGCCCCCCGAAGCCCCCGTTATGTGGCACGCTGCGGGAGTCTTCACAGGCAGGCAAGGAACGTTCGGCCCGGTGGCGTTTACGCCGCCGGGATTATAGTACGGCAAGTCAAAACTTTGCCCAAACGGGAGCGTAAACGAATAGGTGGCATCCTCGAAGAACGGCCCGCAAGCCAGACTTGGATTGTTGGTCGAGACGGACAAAGCCTGGAGTTCTAGGCAGGTATTTGGATTTGTCTCGTTGACTTCGTAAATTGCCAGCAAGCGGTGGCCTTGCGAGCCTACGTACCCCACCTGCAAGAGAATGTCGCCGGGCAGCTCCCTTTTGATTGTCAAGTTGTACTGATCCGAATACTGCGACCGCATATGTGGCTGGAAATCTCCGAAATACGTGGTGCCGAGGAACCTGGACCAATCGAGCGGTGTGCCGCGTGGCGGATTCAAGACACCCGTGAACGGATTCGGATGGATAGTGCCGTCCTGGCCCACGAACGGTGTCGAAAGAAACGAGCTGGAGATGGATTCACTGCCTCCAAATGGCGGCTCGGCGCTGAATTGTTCGAGGACGAGTTGTTCGATCGGGTTGTAGAAAATTCCATATCCCATGCCGACACTGGTTTTGCCGGGTCCGCCCGTTAGCTTGGCTAGCCACCCGTCGCGGGATCCCGGGCTCCAGTTGAGGCCAAGGCGCGGGGCAAAGGCTTTGTAATACGTACTGGTCAGACCGTTGGGCACGCCCTTGTCACCCGGAAAAACTATGCCAAGCGGGGTAACTCCGGCAGCGTCGTTGCCGGCCACGCCAGGATAGATGGTGGATGGCTCCCCGGGCCGGAACGCCTGTACCTTTTTGCCGGCATCAGCGAGTGGTGTGTTCAGTTCCCAGCGCACGCCGTAGTTCAGCGTCAGATTCGGCTTGATCTTCCAGCTATCCTGCGCGAATAGGTAGACGGATTTCGTGCGTACTAGTTCATGGTTTGCTGAGCCCTGGAGATAACCGTTCGACAGGCCCAGGAAATAGTTCGGGTAGGCATTATCGAATCCCACGCCAGTCCCCCCCGCTTGGAAGGAATAACTACCATTGATGTCGAAGATCAGAAACTGGTCGAACTTCTGATAGCGCGCGTCGCCGCCAAACTTGAAACTGTGGTTGCCGATGATCCTGCTGTAGTTGTCCGAAAACTGGAACGTATTGCCCGTCTGCGGCAACTGGCCACCCGCATTGTTGCCAATCGCAAGGCCCGTCCCGCCTATGGAGATAAACGGCACACCTTCAAGTTTGGAACCCAAACCCGTGTGAATTCCAAAGTCGGTGGGGTTGGGACATGTGGCGGGCGAACCTGTCGGCGGCGCGCCGGAGGAAAGGCAGTTGCCGCTGGCGTCAACGAGTGGCACGTCCGTCTGGCCGGTGAAGCAGATTTTGGAGATATCGGGCACGCTGCCGACTGGTCCCGTCCCGCATGAAGCGGTAACAGCATTGGTCAGCACGGGAGTATTGAACTTAAGCTGGCCCTCGCGGAAGTAGCTGAAGCGCGCTTCGTTTACGGCCCGCGAGCCGATAGTGGAGGTGTGGCTTACGTTTATTTGCTGCGTGCGCGTCGCGTAGGTGCTCGGGAAAGTCCCCAGGGGAGCTCCAAAGCTCTGAAATTTTGCAAACGGATCAAGCGTGGTGTCGTCATCAAAATAGTAGTACGCAGTCAACCTCTGGTTATTCGTGAAGGAATGATCGACGCGGATTTGGAACTGGTCGCCCCGGTCTCTGTTGTTCGGAACGGTGATTACCGAGCTGGCGCTTCCGCCTGCCCCCGGCACGTACTTCTGGTTCATGAGACTGATCGCCACGGGATCAAAGCAGGTAACGGGTATTTGGTTATCCACCTTTGTGTTGAAGTTTGTGAAAATACCCGGCGAGAGCAAGGCTCCCGTCGTAGGATCGTACGTACCGCCGAAATTATTACCGACAGCTATCGGTAAGCCGCCTTGTGCTTGGACCGCGCTGGCGCATCCGGGGCGACTATTCAACACGCTGGCCAGGGTTGCGCTGCCCAGCGAGCCAGTGAATGGTGCCCCAGACGAAAAGTCGCCGCTATTCATTTCCGCCCCTGTGGGCACGAAGACGGATTGCGAGTCGATGCCCTTGACGATCCGTCGCCCTTCATACGCCCCAAAAATGAACGTCTTGTCCTTCTTGATCGGCCCTCCCAGTGTCCCGCCGAACTGGTTCTGCTTAAACCCTGGTTTGGGGGCCGGTGTAAAGGTGAATGCGTGCGCGTTCAGCACATCGTTGCGAAAGAACTCGTAAAAGCTGCCGTGGAGTTCATTGGTGCCCGACTTGGTCACCACATTGACGACCGCACCCGAATTACGGCCGTATTCGGCGTCGAAGTTGTTGGTGATGACGCGGAACTCTTCGATGCTGTCGGGCGAAGGCTCGATGGCAGGTCCGTTTACGAAAAGGTCGTTGCCGTCGCCGCCGTTCACGGAGTAGTTGTTGGACCGGCCGCGGCCGCCATTTACGGTGACCACTCCGGCCTTGTCCGAGCCATAAAAAAGATCGTTACCCAACTGCGATTGCACGCCCGGCTGCAACTGAAGCAATTGATAGACGTCGCGCTGGTTCAATGGCAATTGCGTCGAGGAGCGCTCGTTGACGACGGAGCCCAGCTGCGTCGAGGTCGTATCCACGACCGGGGGGGCGCTGGTTACTTCCACCACATCCGTCGAACCGCCAAGTTGCAAGGGGATATCAACGGTAAGGACCTGGTTGAGGTCCAGCACGATCCCTTTGCGGACGTACTTCTTGAAACCTTGCATGGTCAGATTGACTTCGTAGGTGCCTACCGGAACTTCAATGAAAATGTATTCGCCGTTCGCGCCGGACTGCACCTCGCGCGTGGCGTGCGTGCCCTCGTTGACCAATTGCAACGTCGCCGCCGCGACGGCCCCCCCGCTGGGATCGGTCACCGTGCCGCGGATGCGGCCGCCGGTGCTCTGCGCGCGAGCAAACGGCGCCGCGAGCCAGAATGCCATCGCCAAAATGATTGCGGATAAGATGCCGCGGCAACACCGCGAACGCAGTTGCCGGAATTGCGCGTCAACCTTCATGAACTCACCCCTTGCCGCGAAGAATCTTTTGAGGACTGATTCTTCGAGGTTGCTGTGCCCCTGAAACCTTACTATAATCCTGTAAACTTAGAGAAGGCCGGGACCAGTGTCAAGCAGAAAGAATTTATCCGACATATCGGCGGCACGCAAGCCGCCGCGCACGCTGCGCATCAGCGAAGTGGCGCGCCGCGTGGGCATTTCTTCCTCCGCTTTGCGCGCCTGGGAAGCCTTGGGCCTCGTCTCGCCGCAGCGCACGCGGAGCCGCTACCGCCTTTTTAACGAATCCGACGTGCGCCTGCTGCAGCGCGCGATTTTCCTGCGCCGGGCCCGCGGCCTCAATCCCGCCGCCATCGTCCACGTGCTCAAGCGCCAGGGAATCGTCACTGCCCCTGCAGAAAGTGCGCTCCTTCCCGGACAACGTTTCCGCCGCCTGCGGACCCGCCGCGGCCTTTCGCTCGCTCAGGTGGCTCGCGCTACCGGGGTCTCCGTCGGTTTCCTCAGCGCCCTGGAGCGCGGCCAGATGCGCTCCTCGATTGCCACGCTGCGCCGCATCGCCCGTTTCTACCACACCAACATTCTTTCACTCTTCGAAACCGCCGGCGATAATCCGCGCCTGGTGCGCCCGCACCAGCGAAGAGTCCTGGAGACCACGCCCGGCGTGCGCATGGAGCTGCTTGCCTGGGGCAACACAGCGATGGAGCCGCATCTTTTCCGCATCAAACCCGGGGGCGGCAGCGGCGCATCCTACTCCCACGAAGGCGAGGAATTCCTGCACGTCCTTCGCGGAAATTTTGAGATCTGGCTCGACGCGAAGGAGCATTATCATTTAAAGCCTGGCGACAGTCTCTATTTTGAGAGTTCGACTCCGCACCGCTGGAAGAATCCCGGCCGTACGGAAACCTGGCTGCTGTGGATCAACACGCCGCCAACATTCTGAGTCTCGGGACCAGGTGCCAATGAAAATTCGCACGCTTCGCGCCTTTCTTCAAACTCTTGTGCTCTTGCTCTGTGTCGCCGCCTTCACTCGTGCGCAAGGAGGCCGGATCGTGGAACCGGCGGATATCATCGTCATTCACGGCCACGTTTACACGGAAGACCCCAAAAAGCCGTGGGCCCAGGCTGTTGCGATCTACCGCGGAAAGATCGTTGCCGTTGGAGACGATCCCGAAATTGAGCGCCGGCGCGGCATGGGCACCAAGGTCATCAACGCCGGCGGAAAGCTTGTACTTCCGGGGTTCGTTGATTGTCACATTCACTTCATGGAGGGCTCGGCCAAGCTTGCATGGGTGCGCCTGGAAGAGGCCAAGAGTCTTTCAGAGATTCGGTTCAAGTTGCGTTCCTACGCAGCGCAGAATCCTGGAGAAGGGTGGATTCTCGGGCACGGTTGGGATTACGGGATGTTCGGCCCGGGCAAATTGCCGGCTAAGCAAGACCTCGATGACATTTTCCCAAATCGTGCGGTCTCTCTCGAGGGATTCGATGGCCATACCTATTGGGTGAATTCGAAGGCTTTGGCCCTGGCGGGAATCACTCGCGATACCCCCAATCCGCCAAATGGAACCATCGTGCGCGATCCGGCAACGGGGGAAGCCACCGGCGCTCTAAAAGAATCGGCGACCGATTTGGTCGACCGCGTGCGACCACCGATGACCCGCGTGGAAAAACTTCTGGCCCTGCGCGCGGGAATGAAATGGGCCAATAAAAATGGGCTGACGCGCATCCACGCGGCGGGAGGTCACTTCCTCTCCGGTGATTTCGAAGATTTGGATCTCTACGAAGATATGCGGAAACGTGGCGATCTCTCCGTCAGGGTGCAGGCCGCGTATTTCCTCGATCCCCCTGTTCTGCGGCCACAGGACATCGAGACCATCGAGAATGCGAAGAAAAAGTTCTCCAATGATTGGCTATCTGCGAACGAGGTCAAGCTTCGTTTGGATGGCGTGATCGAATCGCATACGGCGGCGATGCTCGAACCCTACACCGACGACCCTTCCCTCAAAGGCACGCTCTTCTGGGAACCAGATAAATATAAGGCCGCCGTGGCCGAGCTCGATAAGCGCGGTTTTCAGTTGTTTACGCATGCCATCGGAGACTTAGCTGTGCGAACTGCGCTGGATGCCTATGAAAATGCCGCAACGCGGAACCACAAGCGCGATCACCGGCCGCGTATCGAACACATTGAAACCATCGCGGCGTCCGACATTCCGCGATTCGGCAAGCTCGGGGTCATCGCCAGCATGCAGCCGCTCCATTCTTATCCGGGCGCCGATGTTCTTGATGTGTGGGTGCACAATGTCGGACAGGAGCGCGCTTCCCGAGCCTGGGTGTGGAAGAGCATTTCCGATGCCGGCGGCCACTTCTGTTTCGGCAGCGATTGGCCGGTCGTGACTCTCAATCCGTGGGAAGGAATTCAGACCGCGGTGACTCGGCAGACTGCCGATGGCAAGCCCGAGGCTGGTTTCGTTCCAGAGCAACGCTTAACAGTCGCGCAGGCGATCGATGGTTACACCCTTGGGGCAGCGTTTGCCGGCCGTCATGAAAAGACGGAAGGCTCGCTCGAAGTCGGAAAATTCGCCGACCTGATCATCGTTTCGCAGAATATCTTCGACGTAAATCCGCATAGGATTGATGCGACAAAAGTTCTCACCACCATTGTTGGCGGGCGGGTGGTCTATCAAGCGGATACAAAGTGACCAGGAGGAACAATGAGACCTCGCGCCATTCTTCTGGCGATTCTGACGCTCGCATTGGCATGCAGCGCTTGCAAAAGAAAAGAAGAATCGCTAAGTCTGCTGGTCTGGGAAGGTTATTCCGACGATTCCTTCGTACGCGCGTTCGAAGAAAGCCATCACTGTAAAATCGTTGCGTCTTTTATGGGCTCCAGCGACGAACTCGTCGCGAAACTTCGGGGCGGCAGCGCTTCGAATTACGACGTGATCTCTCCCTCCAGCGACGTCGCCGCCTCCATCGCACGCACCGGCCTCGCCGAGCCGCTCGATCTTTCGAAATTGCCGTCCTACGGCCAGCTCTCCTCAAAACTCCGGGACCTTCCACTTGTCAAAACCAACGGTCAGGTCTACGGCGTCCCTTTCATGTGGGGACCGAATCCGCTCCTTTATGACACCACCGTATTTGCGCAACCCCCGGATTCCTGGGCGATTCTTTGGGACCCGAAATTCAAAGCCAAGATCTCCGTGTGGGATGATCTTTCCACGGTCTACCTCGCCGCACAGATCCTCGGCTTCGACAAGCCGGACCCGTCGCAACTCTACAATCTGACGGACGATCAGCTCGCTGCCGTCAGAAAGAAATTGGTCGAACTCAAGCCCAACATTCGAAAGATCTGGGCCACCGGCGGAGAACTTACCAATCTCTTCCAGAACCACGAAGTGGTTCTGGCCATGGGTTGGCCGCTGAACACCAATGACCTTCGCAAGCTGAATTTTCCCATCGGCGAGACCATCCCAAAAGAAAATACCACCGGATGGATCGACCACCTTATGATCACCTCCGCGAGCAGCCACAAGGAATTGGCGCACGCCTTTCTCGAATACATGATCGAGCCGAAAACCCAGAAACTGATCACCGATAGGACGCACTACACTCCCGCCAATCCTGGGGCTTCACAGTTCCTGACTCCTGACGAAATCAAAGGCCTGCACCTCGATAACCCCGATGCCTACATGCAGCGAATCTATTTCTGGCAGGACGTTCCTCGCCGCGCGAAGTACAACGAAATCTGGAACGAGGTGAAAGCCGCTCAGTGAACTCCGCCGCTGCCAACCCGCAGCACCAGCTCTCGCCCGAATTGGAAGCACTCCTCGAACTTCGCGGTGTGGCCAAGCGCTTCGGCTCGCGCGAGGTGCTGAAAAACATTTCGTTAAACATTGCTTCGGGAGAATTCCTCACGTTGCTCGGTGAAAGCGGTTCCGGCAAAACCACCGTTCTTCGTCTGGTCGCCGGATTCGAACAGCCCAGCGCGGGAGAAATCTGGATGAGCTGCCAGCGGCTGGACACTTTTCCACCTTACAAGCGCCGTGTGAACACCGTGTTCCAGCACTACGCGCTGTTCCCGCATCTGAGTGTGCGAGAAAACGTCGCCTACGGCTTGCGCGTCCAGAAAACTTGCGCAACGGAGATCGGCGGCCGCGTCGATGAAGCGTTGCGTATGGTGAAGATGCAGGAATTCGCGGATTCCCGCCCGTCCAAGCTGAGCGGTGGCCAGCAGCAACGCGTCGCCCTCGCGCGCGCGCTCGTCAATCGTCCTCTGCTTCTCCTGCTCGACGAGCCGCTTTCCGCGCTGGACGCCAATCTGCGCAAGCAGATGCAAAGCGAATTGAAAGCGCTTCAACGCGAACTTGGCATCACTTTTCTTTTTGTCACCCACGATCAGGAAGAAGCCATGGCGCTCTCCGACCGCATTGCGCTGCTGCGCGACGGCGCGCTGGAGCAAGTCGCCTCTCCCCGCGAAATTTACGCGCAACCCGCCACCGCGTACACCGCTCAGTTCATCGGCCAGACCAACTTGCTGCGGGGCGAAATTCTGGACGGTAAGGCCAACTGTGGGCCACTACAGTGGCCCACAGACGGCCCTAGTGGGGCTGCCATTTTCTCGTTGCGGCCGGAGGCCATCCGTCTCGCCCCCGATGCTGTGGCTCCTCCGGGAACCGCGCGGTTCCGCGCCACACTGCAGCAACAGTTCTTCAGTGGCGCGAGTGAATTGCTCGAAGTGAACTGCGGCGGCGGCCAGCTGTTGCGCGTGCGTATTTCCGCGCGCGGCCCGCTTTCCGGCGAACACGACTTTATTTTTTCGATCGCGGACGCCATCCGCGTCCAGGAATGAAGACCAGTCAGAGAGGATCGAATTCGTAGTGCAGTGACAAGATGACTTGAGCGGTCAGACTTGCCGGCGGCTCTTCACCGTCACTAGTCACCAATCACCAGTCACTCCCCATGTACTCACGCGCTTACAAAACGCTTGTCTCTCTCCCGCCGCTCCTCTGGGTCGGCTTGTTCCTCCTGCTTCCCTACGCGCTGATGTTCGCGCACAGCTTCTGGGCCGTCCACGACGGAGCTCTGGTCCACCAGTGGAACCTGCACAATTACGTGACTCTCTTTTCCAAGCCCGTCTACGTCGAAGTTCTCCTGCGCACCATGCGCATCGCCGCCTCGGTGACCCTTTGCTCTCTGCTGCTCGGCTACCCGCTCGCCTATTACTTGTCGTTTCATGCCGGCGCCCGCAAAGAGCTGCTCTACCAGCTCGTCATCGTGCCGCTGTGGGTGAGTTACCTGGTGCGCGGTTACGCATGGAAAACCATTCTCGGCAGCGAAGGCGTGCTCAACGGTTTCTTGCAATACCTGCATCTCACCCATGCGCCCGTCGCGTTCCTTCTCTACAGCCCTTTCGCCGTGGTTCTCATGCTCACGCACATCTATACGCCTTTCGTCTTTCTGCCGATTTACGCGGCCCTCGAACACATCCCGCGCCCGCTTGTCGAAGCCTCGCACGACCTCGGCGCAGGATCGGCTCAAACATTTTTGCGTGTCATCTTGCCTCTTTCCATTCCCGGCCTGCTCGCCGGCGCAACCTTCGCCTTCGTTCTCTCCCTCGGCGATTTCCTCGCGCCGCTCCTTGTCGGCGGCGCTTCCGGCACGATGATCGCCAACGTGGTGCAGAGCCTGTTCGGCGCGGCGTATGACTGGCCGCTCGGCGCGGCGATTTCCGTTTGCATCTTGATCATCACCATCTCCTTGCTTTTTCTCAGCGAGCGGCTCGAAAAGCGGTGGTCCTTCAAATGAGCGGCCACCCTCCAACCCGCCGCGCTCCGCTGCTCACCATTTATTCCGCGCTCGTCTTCGTCTTTATCTATCTGCCGGTCGTCGTTCTCGTTCTTTACTCTTTCAACCGTGACGGCGTCGGCGGTTTCCCTCCCCGCCATCTCACACTCGATTGGTACCGCCGGCTCTTTGCGGATGGACCCATTTGGGATTCCCTCCAAAACAGCCTGATCGTCGCCGCCGGCAGCGTCGCACTCTCGCTGACGCTGGGGCTGCTGGCCGCGCTCGCGCTCGACCGCGCCACTTTCCCCGGAAAAGCTCTCTTCCGCCGCACTGTTCTCTTGCCGTTGATTCTCCCCGGCATCATTACCGGTCTCTCCCTGCTCATGTTCGCTGTCTTTGCCGGCGCCCAGCTCAGCCTGCTCACCGTTTTTCTCGGCCACGGCACCGCGTTGATCTCTGTCGCCACCACCGAGCTCTTCGCTGGCCTGCAAAAAATGGACCGCGCTCAGGAAGAAGCTTCCCTCGACCTCGGCGCGACGCCGCGGCAGACTTTCTGGCTCGTCACTCTTCCGAATCTCAAACTCTCCCTGATCGCCGCCGGCCTGCTCATCTTCACGCTCTCGATGGACGAGATCGCCATCACCTTTTTCCTGATCGGGCGAGATAATACTTTGCCTCTCGAAATCTGGGGCCGCCTGCGACGCGGCATTACTCCTGAAATCAATGCCATCTCCACCCTGATTTTCGCCGTTTCCGTTGGCCTAATTGTAATCTGGTATCGCGTGCGTGCCAGTGCCGTCGGCGCCGAAGCTCAGGAGCTTCTCGAAAGACCTTAGGAGGTTGTATGGCGCAAACCTGCATGTTACCCGCGGCGAGGATCAGGTTATGAA
>Ga0209527_1000270_pt1 | contig 11950 bp, 22 predicted proteins | sample JacPinW_OM2H0_M2_FD_187968 | JGI IMG/M metagenome (GOLD analysis project Ga0209527, IMG submission 187968) | Forest soil microbial communities from Algoma, Ontario, Canada - Jack Pine, Ontario site 1_JW_OM2H0_M2 (SPAdes) (version 2) | ecosystem: Environmental > Terrestrial > Soil > Boreal... | reverse complement strand
TGGTCAAAAATGACTGCAGGATTTCTTTGAGCTGGGGCAATGGTAGATTCAGCTCTAAAGGGAGAAGGGGCCATCCCTCATCATCAGTGGGCAGATCCCATGGCACACTGGCATCTGTTTGCTTTTTTGAAAGCATCTTCTCCTGATCATTGCGACACCCACTTTCTCCCTCATCTGAATTCCTGTTAGTAAAACTTGCAACTGTGGCTCAGGATGATTGCTTACCATTCCATGTCGAAGTCAAATACTTATCCCACTCCTCCCAAACCTCAACTCCAACTTTATTGAATTGATCCTTGAAGCTACCAGTCACAGGCCCAGGAGTCTGAATCCTAGAGGGAGATCTTATTAAATAAATGGTCAAGTAGGCAGATATCTGAGACCCACTTAACCTTCATGATATTTCCCATTTCATCTTGCCAGCCAGCCAGCATAAATACTTCAACCCCCATCTGTTCCTTCACAGATCATGCAAAGTTGAGAGCCTGCTTCATGAACTTGCAAGCCAATCTTCCAGCAGAGGCTCAGCTACTGTGGTTGATAGGGCAACTATTGAGACACTCACTCTCTCTGCACTTTGACTGGAACAGGCTTTGCATTCCATTCACCCACCAATGCCAAATATCATTGATGGTCCTGCTGGCTTAGGCTGTTGCAAATCTCAGTCCTAGCATGATGGTATGAGCCAAGGAATTGGGCTGATCCTCTTTCAGCATTTGACAGCTCCTCTGCCCTGTTGTTGATTTTCTCCTTCTCATGATGTTCTACAATGCTTTGGAGGGTCCACCTCTTTTTGTTGCTGAACTGGAGCCCTTGGTAGTAATCACCTCCTGAATCAGAAGAACGTTCTCCTCCAGCCACTGCTCTACGATTGTTATGTAGCCAGTTGCGAATTTTCTAAGATGAAACAGAATCAAAAATCAAGCAAGGAGATGGGTAAAATGGTTCTATGTTACTGTGGTTAGGTCATCTGGAGTGTTCTTGCTATCATTCCGGGCTGCATCCCTGATTTTTGCTTTGATTTCTTTGACAATACGTGCTCTGCCTTTTGAGTTTGCTTCTTTGTAGCCTGCAAGGCTGTCTGTGAGTATTTTGGTATATTCTTGGGTGGTCCAACGTGTCATTTTCCAAGCTGGTGGGGTTGTTTGAGGAGTGAAATAGTGGGGAGCAATGTTGAAAGAGAAGTGGCGTGTATCACGTGAGGAGGCAAAGCACGCGTAATTGCTTCATGTGACTTTGTGACATTGTAACACCTGGGATCCCAACTGTTACTGTCACAGGTTGTTTGAGCAGTGAAATAGTGGGGAGCAAATGTCAAAAGACCTCAGCCACTCTCAGCGAGATATAGCGTGAATCAGAGGGGGGGGGCTTTAAAGTAAGCCTCCCCCTCCCAAGTTGGATCTATTTGTATGAATACAAGTCCGAGGGCGAACAGAGGAGCAAACCATCTGAGTATGAGTCTGAGGGTCTAAGTATGAGTCTGAGGGCAAATAGAGGAGCAGCCGTCTAGCTCTAAGTCTATCTAAGATGGTCTGAAACAAGGGAGAGGTGGGAGGGTGAACTGAAAAGAAAATAGGTTGGGGCAGGTGTCGAGGAGCGAGTCATGATTACGAGTTAAGGGAGTGGAGTGCTTGACGTCTGAAGATGAGGGGGCATGCGTAGCTGCAAAAGTGGGCTGCATCAGCTTTCGGAAAGCTGGGTGGTGACGCTGGAAGCGCTTACCTGCTCTTGGCGGTAGTGGGAGGGGGCAAGAGCAGGGGAACGGTGAATGTATGGCGGCGCATTTGTAGCTGCCTCATCCTAGACCTCTGCTAAATCAATAGTGTCTAGGTGAGACAAAGTCCAGGTGAATGTGGGGGCGGCAGGGCCGCAGTGGGTGACGTACGAGATGACCCGGTTGGGGGTTCTGCTTGGGGTGCCGAGGCCTGAGAAATTACTTTTACGCTTGTGGCGTTTGGCAATTGCTATGAGAAGTGGCGTGTATCACGTGAGGAGACAAGCGTAATTGTTTCACGTGACTTTGTGACATTGTAACACCTGGGATCCCAACCGTTACTGTCACATTTGTGACCGATACTCACGTAGTGTGACTTTCACATCCATTATGTCCTCACCACTCATCCTTCCTTGTTCTGCTGTTCGTGTGGGCCAAAAGGTCAGCCGCCCAGACTCTCTGGTTGCTTCACTTCAAGTCCAGGGGGCCATGTAAGCTTTCCTGCTCTTGATCTTTATGCTGCTTTGACACATTCAACTAACTGGTTTGTGGAAGGGCCACAATGACTTTGACAGGAGTTGGATTCCCACAGGTAATGCTGCGATTGGAGAGGGATGGATATGCATGTAAAGTGAGTCTTCACAGGCTGCTAAATTTCAACTGCTGATCATATTAGATGAGCCACCCAGATAAGAAAGGGCATCACATCATAATGCTTTTGGATGTGAATCTTGTTCACCCAATGCAATCACATATGTCAGATTTCTTGGGAAAGACTGAAGAAGGTATGTCCTATGCACCTTTTCCTGTCATGATCTAAAAATGATACATCCAGGACATGTATTCTTTCAGCGACTCTATCTGCTGTTTGATCAAGACTCCAATTACTGGAGTAGGCAACAGTATGAAGCTTTTGTTCAGTCTGTGAAAGCAAACTTTCCTGGAGACTCATGGGGATTCATGGGGTATGTAGCTTGCACAATAAGCTAAATTCAAGTGTCAATGATGTCATAAGGGCTGAGGAATCAGCAAATGCATGGTCTGAAAACAAAATACCTGGGTACACAACACACTCCAAGTAGTAATTCAGATTGACAATATTTCCCCATCATCACAGTGAAGCAACTCAGTCTGTCAAGGAAGCCATTGAGATGCTTGCAGAAGATAAAGACAAGTGAAAAGGACAATGGTGTCAGCAAAGTTTTCAATGGCCCAAAGTTTTTCCCATATTGCATGGGCTTGAACTAGGACCAAGTCTATACATAGAATATGTGTATTCATTGCATACCAGGTTCCCTGCCATATTGATGCCTTTTGGGATACAAGCAACATGAGCCCACCACATTTGTGGGATGGGTATTGACAATGACTAATGTCTCACTTTGAGCATATCCACTTCTGCACAGAATGATGCTGACACTTTTGACTCTTTTACTAAGCTCCACACCATTACTCAAACAAATTGACCTTGCTTTGTATCTCAATCGATGACAAGTTCATGTTCACAAATGTGACATGTGACGTGACTGGTAACAGTTGGGATCCCAGGCACTGCCACCACCATCAAGTTTACCATTTTACCTCAACTCTCCCAATAACCCAAGACTACGCAACACCATGTCAACTTCAAAATCCCTTACGATCTTCAACCCACAGACTGTCCGTGCCAGCACAGTCTTCAACAAGTATCCCTGGATGACCAATATCATCACCCAACCTGGACCCCTTGAAGATAATGTTGCAACTTGGCTGGGAAACCATCCAAACGTTAGAGAAGAACAAGTTTCTCTTTGCAAGGTTTAATACATAGATAAAAACTTGGGCTCATGTTCTGATTAATGTCTATTGACAGTTGATTGCACAATCCTTGGACAATTTCGGCATGCAACCAGGAAGCACAGCAATCAAGAAGGAGAAGGCGGTCAATGAGTACTTTTGCGCCCCATATGCTGATATAATGAGTGAAGGGAGATGGGGCAAGCATGACACATCTGCTTTGATGGGTGCTGCCCACTTCATTTTTCGCCATTCGATATTGGACCGTTTGGTGTTTGCCATTGGAAATGAAGTTTGTCCTGTTCAGTTGAGCCCTCGCTCTGAGTTTCCACAAGTCCCAAAGAGGTTTCGAGAGGTGTGTCAAATTCCCTGCCCTTGTCCAAGTATCTTATATCTTTTAGTACATTGCGACAATAAAAGATTGGGTCAAGCCGATTCAGAAGGCCCAGGGATTTCATGGTTTTCAAAGCATGGACTCTCTTCAAGATCCAGCTACATATTTCACTGGGCTTCCAGCCAACCCAAGCACAGACCAGCAGCGCCTCATCAAGACAGTGAAGTTCCTTGGTGGTGGGCTCGAGCGAATGCGGGACATCAAAGTCAAAACCCTCTTGCTCAACTTTGAGATGATGGCCTTTGCCATCACCTGGTTTGGATTGGTTAGTAATGAGTGAACTACCACAACTACTACTAAAAATGTTTCAGAATGGTGCTGCCGATTTTGCTGAATCTACCCAAGACTGGGTCAATATATTGAATGAGTAAGAACAGAGTTTGTGCTTGTCTCATTTACACGATTAACTCTTTCCACATAGTCAATTGGAGGGGGAGGGTCTTAAAATGTCTGCAAGCCTTATCTCAAGGCTTACAGATCAGAATCTGGGTCCCATGCTCTTTGAGCATGTGCGCGGGCTTTTCCATTACTGCGTCGCCATCTCCCCTCTTTTTGCTCTGTCTGCAAGAGGGTTTGAACAGTCCCATGTCCGATGCAGTTACTTAGTATCAGTAAGTACATTTCAGTTCTAAATCAAACAGTATTCATGGAGCTGGAAATGCAGACTGCGATTTCTCTTGGCAACGAAAAGCCGCCGTTTTTGGGTTCGGCAGAGAGAGCACTCTGGAGGGCTCTCATGCAGGCAAGCATTACCGGTGATGCTTCAGCAGCCCTGAATACTTTCATTGCCGAATTCCAAGAGCTGCATACAAAGTTCCAAGGTCCAGAAATTGAGGTTGATTGGTATTCCCATTCCCGTATGTGATTTTCTTCTCTTGGTCTCTGAAGAAAGCTGAATGTGAGATCAAGGGAAAGTCATAATCGCAATTGCTGCTCCAGATCCTGGTCCCATGGAGCAAGCGCCAATCTTTCCCATGCTAGATTATGGGGATAAGGGTTGGGTCGCTTCAGCTGAGGGAAGTGAGGAAGTGAAAGAGCCAGAACAGGAACTGGCATTCAAGTCAAATGAAGAGGAGGAGGTCTTGGAAAAGCCTCCACAACTCCAAGAAGAAAGTCGATCTCGTCATCCAGTGCAAAAGGTGGTGAAGAGACTGTGACTTCCAGCCTCAGACAAGGATGATGACGAGTTGATGTCAGATGATGAGCCCATAGCAAGAAAGGAGAAAGGAATGACCCCACCAGATACCAGTAGGAGCCGGGGAAAGCTTCCAGGCAAGAAGTCAGCTGTGAAGCCAGTTCGAATTATCATCGACCTGACAGTGGTATGTCTGATACAATCATCCTTACATCATTTTATCTTATATTTCATTCAGGACAATGAGAAAACTGAGGAGCTAATTTCTTTACCTCCCCCGAAGGTGAGTGAAGTCTTGACTACTATCTGACATTTTAATCTCACACATCAATAAAGATGATGAACCATGCAATTAAGGTCAGGATGTTTGATGCCAATCCCGATAATGAACCAACAGTATATGAACATTTTGCTACAGAGGATTCGGTGAGTTTGAAATATATTGTTCTTCAAAAATGTCTCTCAAAATGGAGCAGGGATTCCAAGAGTATCCTGTATTGAGGGATATCATCGAAATGGTGGAAGAAGGTTATGTCAACAGGGTCCCCAAGCATCATTTTCCTGCTGCTAGATCTCCCATATTTGACCCCAAGGGGTCAGCCATATACATCACATCCTGGGCAGATTTCATGAAGATGGCAAGTACAGATGTCCAACAGATCTTCCGCCACCGTCACATCCTGGTCACAAACACACCTGTGACACCTTTGAACTTTGATGAGGAGGGGTTGTCGACTTTGGGCCCATTACACCAGAAATGTGTCTTCCAAGGTGAGTCATGCATAGCACTTCAGGTTAATCTTCTAATTCATCTTCTGCAGTTGCAGAGATGCACAAAAACCCAGACATTAACCTCCTCCGTACTGGAATGCTTAATGACCTTCTGGAGTCAACGCGGGATGAGGGAAAACATCGCATTTTAAACGGCCTGGATTTCCCAATGGGCCACCTCAGTCTCCCCCCACCACCTCGCTTCAGGCATGTCCACACCAGCATTGACATGACATTTTGACTGATACACACTCAAATTAGTGCTCTTGCAACCCATGAGTGGGCCCACCACCAAACTCGCAAAGTGGATGGCTTCATCAGCAATCGAGCTGACAAGGAAGACCTAATTTGGGGACTTGCCGCAACTGGTGGTACTATGAGCATGCCACACATTGACGATTCTGGTCTTGCAGTCGTTTCGACTATCATGTCAGGCTCGAAATGGTGGGTGGTGATGCGCCGCCATGAAAACGTAGAGGAGGAAAATCACCGTGGTGACATCTTTTCGACGCATGCCTTCCCTCTCAGTTGGGGTGCCTGTAGCACAGGGAAAGGGTTTCTGCAGGCGGAGGCAATCCATTTGAAGACAGGAGACATTTTGTAAGCCACAGCAATTCTCACATGCTTCATTTACTGAGAATCCATCAGCTTCATGTGTCCTGGAACCCTTCACTTCGTACTTGGTCCACAGCCAACGATAGTCTATGGCCGGCATTTCTACTCTGCATCAACTATGGCTCTGACCTGCGCTGCAACCCTGCACACATTTGTGCTTAACCCGGTCATCACAAATCAGGATCTCAAGTCGACAGGCACATACTTGAGTAGGATGATGGCCATCTGGGTTGAGCACTACGTTGGTGGTGCATCAAAATATGGTATTTTCTGTTGCATTGCAAAGTATTCCATCTGAGATTGTTTTTAGCCTTTAGTGACACACTCGCCCACATTCCTGATGTCACAACTCAAGATGGTCTCTTGGACATCATAATGGTCGGAAATATGCTTGAGTTTGCGACAGCACTCGGTCTAAAACACTCAGGCAAGAAATCTCATCCAGAGGTTCTTGAAGAACGAAATGCTGCGATGTGGCGATACCGTATTTTCCAAAGCTGGTTTAACCACCGATATGTCTTGGAGATTGGAGATCAAGGGGTAAACCCTTGTTATCTCTTCAACAGATCACTCATCCAATTCGGCGCTGCACTCTGTTTCTATATGAAGAGATGGGAAGAGAAGGCACCGCTTACAATTACAACTAAACAGGTGACTGCAGCTGTTCTTGACCACATCCGCAAGGAATGGCAGGATCTTCTACATGCCTTCGAGCAACTACTCAATGATGATCCAAGCAAGTGCCACTGGTTCATTTGGAATGGCCCGAAGTTCCATATCTTTCCCTGCGATGAGTCTCAGGTTTGGACAGAGCTCCAAGATTTGTTGAATGACCCAGTCTATGCGCAGACATCAGGAGAGGAGCAAGATGAAGATGCCAGTGGAGCAGGAGATGACGAATCTGAGCCAGATGTGCATCCTAAAAGGCCACACTCTCAAAATGACGGCATGCCATTTTCTGAAAAATCTTTCTTGGAGTAAAAAACTGACCACAAATTCTCACCAATTCCACAGAAAACCCAGATGCTGAGGCTTTTATCCACACGAAAAAGAGGCGTGGAAAAGAAAATCGCAATGCATGACCTCTGCGAGTGCACCGTTGCGCATCCAACGATTGCATTTGCCGCATTTTAGCTGTGGGGACTGCTGTGTGCACATATGTGTTTAGGTCAAGAATTTCACACATGCATCTTGAGGGGTGATGATGGCTTCCAATGCTGGAAAAATTGACGGCCAGAGCTTCACTCTACTAATCCAGTAGAGGTCAATAAGATATTATACAAGTTATGTCTACTGATAAATGAATAGCTGGAGGCATATGCTGCAAAGTGCCTAATTTGTCCAGTGCAAGCTGAATATTCCACAAGCTCACTCTAGTGATCCGGCGAATGCCAATTGAATATTCTACTGGCGTTCATCACTGATATGGTGGATGGCTATTACCGCCAATCCAGCACAGAAAAGAGGATATTCTTGATGCAGTTACAACCAATCCAGCAAATGCCAAATGGATATTTTAACAGCGTTTGCCACTGACATGGCAGACGCCAAATGAATATTCTACCGAAGGCAGAGTGGAGTTCTTCACTTTTAATTGAGTAAATTTTTCAGTTGGACTCTTTTCTATATTCTCAGCGTCGCTGTTCCTACTTGCAAAGTCAGCTCTTTGCAGCCGAGTTGAGTTGTGCCACACGCCGCACAGACCACAGACTGCAACCTGCCATCACCATGGCCTCCCGAGCAAGGGGCGAGGTCAATCCGGCCTTTCAAAGCAGGTATAACAGAGAGAAAAGTTTAGTTAGCTGTTGAAAAATCCTCAAAGAAGGAAGGCATGATGAGAGGGGAAGGGCAAACTTGATTAGGCGTGAGTAACGGTGTTTGGGCTGGGCGGTGTTTGGCCAGAGCAGGGTTGCCACTGTAAGCGCTTGGGTTTGGTGCGCCTGAACTCTGCCAGAGAAACCCGAATTTTAAAAAGGGAATTTAGGTGCTGGGCCTAAATTCAAATAACACTAATCTGATGACCGAGCAAGGAGGATGAGCCTGAGAGAATGGGCTGATTAGGCAATCACGGCACAGAAAAAGCGCCTGCAGGTGAGATTGATGAGTGGGCCGAGGCCTTAAGGAAGAACAAAGAACACTACCACACAATACAGGGAGGGTGGGAGGGTGGCGACACGAATTGTACAGACGCAAGGCTAATAAGAGACAAAGGATGAGAGCGAAGAGGGAAAAAGTGGGAGAACGACATACAGGAGGGACACCGAGAGCAAGAGAGGGGCGAAGAGGTGAACTCGGTGTCCCTCACATTTAAAAAGGGGAAAGTGACTCAGCTGAATAGCAGACACTAGGATGACAGGAGAAAAAAGAGCCAGGCGGCATCGAAGCGAAGCTCCAACGATGAACACTGATAAGCAGAGTGAAAGAGAGGTCAGTGGAGTGTAAGAAAAAGTTAGGAGAGAGAGAGGGAGGCAGTATGAGCCTCTGAGATGCACGGAGCGAGAGACGAGAGAGGTAGAGAGGCGTTATGAGCCTCCAAGATGTACGGGGCATACAGAAGCGGATGCGGGGCACCTGGACGCACGGGGCATGAGGCGCGCAGGGCGTGGTATGTGAGAGCGAAGAGATGCATGGAGCATAGAAGGCACAGATGCCGGAGGAGGTAGGAGGCACAGATGCCAGTGGATGTATGACTCTGAGGCGCTCGGGCCACAGATTAGACAAAGTAAACAGGAATAAATAAACAATTCAACTTGACATGTGATGCATTTTCAGGACGCGATTGTTTAAAGACTAAAGGCTAAACGACTAAAAACACGAGTGCGGCGAGCAAAACAGCTTACGTCGTGCTTGTCTGGTCCATCTCTGCCATCACTATTTCTCCTGCCCCTCCCCTCCTCCTGAAAGAACATGAATCACATATATTTAGATGGGGAACTTCCTGGAAGCAAAAAAAGAAAGAAAATAACAGAGGAGGCTTTCTCCATTCAAGAGCAGTTTTTGTATAGGCTACAAAACCAGTCCCCAAACAAGGCCCACCCTTCACCATTCAAGTATAACATCCTTGTTCTCTATGTTGTCAAATCTGATGACATAAATAGGGATGGCGGTCATTTCCAAAAGGCCAGCAAGAATGAAAAAAAACGTCCTCGAAATCGTACCCCAGCTCAAGAGGATCGAAGGAGGCTGTTGAAAGTCATTGCATCTGCATTTCTCAATCCCTGTAAGCTCATTTATTCATCTCCCATCCCATCTGAGCCCAGGAATAGATTACCTTGACTGGAATATTGAAGAGTATGCTTCTGCCTCAAATAATGCAAGACCGACATTTCCAGCCCCCAAGCTGGGATGCACGGATCAGCCCGCCACTGTAGTGGACTGCAAAGGCCATATCATCCTCTGGTATCTTCCAGGATTGTTGCTGCCTCATTGCCAGGTAAATCTTCAAATCTTTTATAAGGCTGATATATCCAAAGCCTTATCTATGAAGGTGGAGCTCTTCAGATCAACGCACCATATTGCCAAGAAGATGTCTTTACAAGTGAAAGTGCCACATACAGACATCAAGGTCTCTTGGAGGAAAGATCCCAACAATTTTGCAGAAGCCCATCCAAGCAGAAGCTTCCCAACAGGTGTTGAGACATATTCAGCTGGATGGTTTGCTCAAGGCCACAGCATTTGGGTCAGTTTGCCATTACACCTAGCCCTCATTATTAACCCATGGTCTTTAGACAGAAAAATGGCCCCTGAAGCCCTCTGTGAGCTTAATTAGCGAAGAAGCTGAGCTTTGGTTGCTCTCTTCTCAAGCAGTTATGGCCATTTTGAACGATGTCCTGGAGCTTACCCATCCAGAACTTTACCAGGCTGGAAAGGAGATATTGGCAAGACTCAGACAAGATGAGCTCACCAATCACAAGGCGTCTCTTTGGTCCTCTGTCTTTACTGGGATTTCTGTTATGGCAAATAGGTTGACAAAGCCTCACATTGACAGAAACGGAAGCCATGCTTGGTATGATGTGCTTACCACCATCGGCAGCTATTCAAACGCCACGCTGCGTTTACAGGAGCTTGGGCTAGACCTCCATTATCCAAGTGGCACAGTTGTGGCATTTTGTGCCAACTTGCTAACACATGAAGTTGACAGCTGGGGAGAAGGAGATCGCATATGTTATGCCATGTTTATGAGGAAGGCAGTTCTCAGACATTTCGGAAAGGATGCTGTTGGGTGGATGACACAGGGCTTTTATAGCCAAAAAATATAGTCGAATAGTGCTTTTCCCCAGGGCCATTTTTATTGGCAAAACAACAGCTCATCCTCTAGTTGCTTCATATATTTTTCAAAAATTCATGTTGCAGACATTGGTGTCACAAGATCAAAATTGCTATTACAAACAAAAGAAACATTGGCCAGACAACAGCGACAAACGCAAAATATTACGAGACGTTATATGCAGAGTGGGGGGCATCCCAAGCCTTGCTCACAGCCACAGGGCTGCCAAACCAAAGATGTGAACCCCAACTGGTAATACTTCCATCGGCTGTCTGGGGCAGCTTGGCATCTGCAATCTTGGCGTCCTTCTCAACCGTGAGTCCGCAAGGGCAGAGCGCTTTGTAAGTGCCTGCCCTCTGGCCAACGGTAGTAAAGGTCATAGAACATAAGACGGCGCACTTCGGACATTGAAGAGGTATGAGCTCTCTGAGTGGACGGAGGCTCTTGTGGCACCAGAAGTATTCAAGCCCAAAGCTGGGGCAAAGGGTCAAAATTGAGGTATGCGCACCAAGGCCTTCTTCCTCCTTGAGTAAATCGGGGAGAATCCTACTAATTGAGAAACATTCGATGTAAGTTTTGATCATGAGCTTCATCAGAAACGGTGTGGCCATGTGTGGGTAGAAATTTGGTTGGCCAAAGCCAATGATCCAGTTGAAGGATTTGCTAGGTGTTTTTCAATTGAATGTCTATGTATATGGCAGTGGACTCACCTTTTGGCATATTTTTGGATTGCCTGAGTTGCCTCAGGATTCTCCCAGACTTGGCCGCAGACCAGCATGACGAGGATCGAATGACACTCCCTTGCAAATATTTTCACATCTGCACCTATAATCTCTTCAAGGAACTAGGAACTATCAGATGACGAAGCAATAAGATAACGGACTGCGCACTTGACCGATCTCCAATCCGATTCCGGGAGAGCAGTGCAGATCTCCATTGTCGGGATTTGAGTGGGTGTATAAGAAGACCATGAGGCATTGCACACCCAAACTGTATAGGCTGTTAGTATTATGTACATAAAATAATTTAAAAAATCACCTTCGAAGCTTCCCTACAAAGCCCCGCAGGATTGCTTGGTGTGTTTCAAGTGATTTGCTGTCCTCAGGATTGACATCAAGAGTTATATCGCATTCAAGGAGTTCTTGTCCATTGGAGGTGTCATTGAACCAACCCCCAACGTTGTTGGCAACGGAATAGAACGGATCACCCCTGCGAGGAATGTTGGAAAGACGAATATTCACCATCGCGAGGGAGTTGGTGTTTTGGCATGCGTAGTTG
>Ga0209527_1000268_pt1 | contig 11964 bp, 10 predicted proteins | sample JacPinW_OM2H0_M2_FD_187968 | JGI IMG/M metagenome (GOLD analysis project Ga0209527, IMG submission 187968) | Forest soil microbial communities from Algoma, Ontario, Canada - Jack Pine, Ontario site 1_JW_OM2H0_M2 (SPAdes) (version 2) | ecosystem: Environmental > Terrestrial > Soil > Boreal... | reverse complement strand
CCGCCGATTTGTGACAGGTAGGATGTGGCGGTGCGGCAAGCCAGGGTACGTACGCGACCCATCAAAGCGGCGCGTTCGGTGGTGGAGATTACCCCGCGCGCATCCATCAGGTTGAAGAGGTGCGAACACTTGAGGCAATGGTCGTAAGCAGCAAGCAGCGGGTAACGAGCGCGGTCCTTCCCTTCCAATCCCTTGAAGCCATCGAGGAGTTCCTTGGCCTGCTTCTCGTGCAATTCGAATTCAGAGCGAATCGCGGCCGCATCGCTGCGATCGAAACTGTATTCGGAAAACTGCTGCTCCTCCATCAAGCGGATGTCGCCGTAAGTCTTGTCCGCGGACCAGCGCAGGTCGTAGACGCTCTCCACGCCCTGAAGAAACGCGCAAATGCGTTCGAGACCGTAGGTCAGTTCGACGGAGATGGGGTCAAGGTCGATCCCGCCGCTTTGTTGGAAGTACGTGAACTGGGTGATCTCCAGGCCGTCGAGCAGAACTTGCCAGCCAATGCCCCACGCGCCGAGTGTCGGGGACTCCCAGTTGTCCTCTTCAAAACGAATGTCGTGCTCCTTGAGGTTGATCCCGATGGCGCCAAGGCTTTTCAGGTAGATGTCCTGAACGTCGGAGGGTGAGGGCTTGAGGATCACTTGAAATTGGGAATGCTTGTAAAGGCGATTGGGGTTCTCGCCGTAGCGGCCGTCGGCGGGCCGACGGCTGGGCTGAACGTATCCCACGCGATACGCGTGCGGCCCGAGCACGCGCAGGAAAGTTTCCGGGTGCATCGTGCCTGCGCCAACTTCCACATCATAGGGCTGCTGTAGCACGCAACCCTGTTTCACCCAAAATTGCGAGAGCTGCAAAATCAGATCCTGGAAATTGAGGCCCTTCGCCTTTTTCTCAAGTTTTACTTTAGCTTTCAAGTGCTCTCCAAGAGTTCGCGGGTCTTGAGCCGCCGCTCGAGGTGATGCTCGATCCACGACAACCCAGCCTCGCGCAATTCCCTGGCGGCGGGTTGCATCGACTTCTCGAATTCGATGCGATCCAGCCGCTCGCCGGCAAAGCGCTCCGCAAGTCTCCTCGCCTCAGCGTGCAGCGGCTTCATTCCGGAGCTCCGGCAGTTCTCGCAAAAGAGCCCGGGTTGATGGGCATCGTAGAAAGCCGGCTTCGAACCAAACGGCGTGCCGCAAGAAACGCAGCGATCGAAGCGCGGCAGCCAGCCGCCCAGCCTCACCGTCCAAAAGGCGAAGTAGCTCAGCGGCAAGTGCCAATCGCCGGTGCGCTCCACTTCCCGCGCGGCCAGCAGGATCAGCCGGAACATGGGCTCGGAAACTTCGTGCTCCGGCAGAATAAGCTCTGAGATCTCGCTGATCACCGCCAGCCCGGTGCTGAGACCGTAATCGCTCTGCGCCTTGTGAAAGGATTCGAGCAAATCGGCCTGCTGGATGCGCACGAGATCGCGGGTTTCCCTCTCGACGTACCAGATCTGGACGTGCGAGAGGATCTCCAGCGTCGAGCCGTAGCGGTTCTTCAGCCGGCGCGCGCCAGGGGCGACGCCCCGTACCCGCCCCGAGGAACGCCCGAGAAAACTCACCAGGCGGTCCGCTTCGCCCAGGGGAAATGTCTTCAGTATGATGGCTTCCGTTTCCCGCGCAGGCATGAGCAGTCGGCGCGCCGACGCTGCGCCGGACAAACTGCGTTACTCCGTCCGAATCGCGCGCACACGCAGAGCCATTGTAATTACCACACGCGCAGCCAACGCGCAATGTTCCCGTGGAAAATTTCTCGAAAACTCCAGCCGGAAGGAGGGGCGAAATTGGAAATCGTGCTGATCAACTCCGCACACTTTTTCCGGGCGGAGTGCGTTAAAGGCAGTGGATCAAGCCCATTACGGGGATGAATATGTTCTGTTAACTAGCGAACCTTCCAAGTCTACATTATCGGACACGGAGCGCTGTCTTCCAGCCCTTTCTATTTCTCGCAGGTTTCGCTACTCTGCTGCGGGCCTCTTCCCATGTTCATCCCTCTCAAGGACCTCAACCCGTCGCGAACCTATCCCTTCGTCAACATCACGCTGATCCTTGCCAACATCGCTGTGTTTGTTTACGAGCTCGGCCTCGAGGCCACGCTCCCGAACCGGGCCTATGAAGCACTGCTCCTCTCCTACTCCACGGTTCCCGCTCGTTTCCCTGCTTTCCTGGCGGGACATGCCAGCTTTGAAGGCTCCTTCATGCCTCTGGTGACCAGCATGTTTCTCCATTCCGGATTCCTCCACCTCGCCGGGAACATGCTCTTTCTCTGGATCTTCGGCGACAATGTGGAAGATTTCTTCGGACACGTAGGGTATCTCTTCTTCTATCTCGCGTGCGGGGTCGGAGCGGGGCTGCTGCATGTGCTGTTCAATCTGCACTCCAACGTGCCGGCCCTGGGCGCGAGCGGGGCCATATCCGGTGTCATGGGCTCTTACATTTTGCTCTATCCCCGGGCGCAAGTTCTTACGCTGGTCTTTATCTTCCCCTTGCCCGTTCCCGCGGTGATCTTTCTTGGCTTGTGGTACGTGATGCAGTTTCTTTCTGGGATCAACGCCCTCGGAGCCAGTGCTTCTGGAGGAGTGGCCTGGTGGGCGCACATCGGAGGATTTCTTTTGGGGATGCTGTTGACCGCAATGGCGCGGCGAAGATAGCGGGCAAATCTAAATTCCTTGATATTAAAGTATTACTTTAGATGTAAAGCTGGAATTGCAACAGCATCGCAGAAGCGGCGATAGAGTTGAAGTACTCCAAGATGTGGCAAAACAGTTTAGCGCTGACGGGTGAGGGCTTCGACGGACTTAATGGCGAGCCAATCGCCGACCTCGACCGTACGTTTGTCGCCGCCGAGATCGGGCGTCACATAGTTCTCGCGCAGCGCCGTCCGCACGGCCGTTCGAAGCGCCGCAGCCTCCGGCTTCCAGCCGAGAAATTCCAGCATCATCGCTGAAGTTAGGACGGAGCCCAAAGGGTTGGCGATGCCCTTTCCGGCTATGTTGGGGGCCGAGCCATGCACCGGTTCGAATAGTGAAGTCTTGCCCGGGTGAATGTTTCCAGACGGCGCCAGGCCCAGGCCGCCGGCGAGCTGTGCCCCCAGGTCGCTGATAATGTCGCCGAAGAGATTGCAAGTGACGATGACGTCGAATTGGCCGGGGTCGCGGACGATCTCCATCGCCAGCGTGTCGATATACAGATGGCGGGAATCGATGGTCACATATTCTTGGCGGACTTCCTTGAAAACCCTTTGCCAGAGGTCGTGCGCAAAATTCATGGCGTTGGATTTGTCGCTCATGCAGACGCGCTTCAGCCCGTTCTGGAGGGCATATTCGAAAGCGTAGCGAATGATGCGCTCCACGCCTTTGCGGGAATTTACGTCTTCCTGCACGGCGATCTCGTCCGGCGTGCCTTTCTTGAAGAACCCGCCAACGCCCACATAGAGGCCCTCGGTGTTCTCACGGAACACCATCAGGCGAATGTCCTTCTCGGTGCGATCACGCAGCGGCGTGAGCCGGTCGTGAAGCAATTCCACGGGTCTGGCGTTGACGTAGAGATCAAGCTTGAAGCGAAGCCCCAGCAGGATGTCGGCTGCATGCTGGTTCGAGGGCACGCGGGGATCGCCCAAGGCCCCAAAGAGAATGGCATCAAACTCATCACGCAGCATTTCGACCGCGTCCGGCGGCAGCGAAACGCCTTCGCGAAGATACTTGTCCGCACTCCAGTCGAATTCGACGAATTCCAGGGGCCGCCTGCCGGGCGCAGTCACCGCTTTCAGGACTTTGACGGCTTGCGGCGTAACCTCCGCTCCGATGCCATCGCCGGGTATCACCGCGATTCGGGCCCCTGGGCCGCCATTTCGCAAAGGAATACCAGGCAAAGTCTAACCTCCTCGACCGCGGGCTTCGCGCCCTCAGATGGATCGCTTGGCTTGAAAGACCGCGCGCTATTCTTCCATCAAAGAGTACTTCGCGCCACCATCACGGGGCGCTAATGGCTTTCGCCACAGCGGCGCGGGCCGACTCGATCCAATAGACACCGCCGAGCGCAAGAGCTCCGCCAAGCACTTGGCCCCAAGAGCCTTTTTCGCCCAGCCACAGAATTCCCAGAACCGTTGCGGCCACAGGAAGCAAGTAAGTGAAAGCGCTCAATTGAGAAGCTTCAAGGTATCGGAGCAGCCAGAAATAGAAAACATATGCCAGCGCGGAGCTGAACACCGCCATGTAAGCGACTGCAGCCCATGCTTGCCAGGGTTGGCTCACCAGGTTCCTAACGGAGTGCATTTTCAACGCCATGTACACCGCGATGGGCGCAACTAGCAGGGCTCCAGCAAAGTGGTTGAACGCGGTCATTGTTAAGGAATCGTACTTACCCGCGACACGCTTGCCTAGCACGACGTACATGGCAAAACCGATGGATCCGGCCATCACGATGGCATCACCCAGAAGGGACGACGCGCCTCCATTCCGCGCGGTCTCAGTTGCTAGGATGACAACTCCAGTAATGGCGATCAACATCCCCGTGATTTTTCTCGGCGTTGCGGTTTCGAGTCGAAACAGCACTGCCAACACGAAAACATAGAACGGCCCCAAGCCCACGATTACGGCCGCATGCCCTACCGAAGTGAACTGCAAACCAATCGTGAAGCTTAGCTGATTCACGCATACACCCAGAAAACCTAAGTACACGAAAGTCCAGATATCGCGAATCTTAAATCCACCGCGATAGATCGCTGCAGCTTCCGCAAATGCCGGCAAGCGAAGGCAAAGAAGGTAGGTGGGGACCATCACGATTCCGGCCACCAAGACGCGAAACGACGCCATTGCCAATCCCGGAAGTGTAAGCAGCCCAATCTTGGCCGCTATGAAGTTGAAAGCCCAAACGATCACGATCAGTCCAGTAGAAGCGGCGACCGTGACGGGACCGGGGGCGCGGCCGCTGGAGTTGTCAATTTGCACGGGATCAGACCAGGCGTTCTTTTCGCACCGTAAGCTTGTCGATGCGGTCCAAGCGCGGTTCGAATCCAATGCCCGGACCAACGGGCACGCGAATCGTGCCTTGCGGTGACACAGTGACTTCCGGATCGATAATGTCTTCCTCCCAATAGCGTTTGCTGGCCGCCACATCGCCGGGCAGCGTGAAATTGGCAAGTGTCGAGAGCGCGATATTATGCGCGCGTCCGATGCCGGATTCCAGCATCCCGCCACACCAGACGGGAATACCGTGGCGCTGGCACAGATCGTGGATCCGCCGCGCCACGGTGTGGCCGCCGACGCGGCCAAGCTTGATGTTGATGATCTTGCACGCGCCCAGCTCGATGCCGGCGCGTGCCTGCTCTTCCGTGTGAATGCACTCATCCAGGCAGATCGGCGTGTCCAGCTTTTTCTGCAGCTCGACGTGACTGTAGATATCGTCCCAGCCGAGCGGCTGCTCGATCATCATCAGGTAGAAGCCTTCGAGTTGCTTGAGCAGCGGCCAATCATTCGGAGTGTAGGCGGAGTTGGCGTCGACCATCAGCTTGATGCGCGGAAAATCCTGGCGCAGGCGGCGCACCAGCTCGAGGTCCTTTCCCGGCTTGATTTTTATCTTGATGCGCTGATATCCGGCAGCGAGTTCTTTTTGCACCGTGGCGGCGAGTTGGTCCAGCGACTCTTTAATGCCGATCGAGACGCCGCAGGCGATCTCCTCGCGAACGCCTCCAATGAGTTTTGAAAGCGGCACGCCCTTTTGTTTCGCTTCGGCGTCCCAGACGGCTGCTTCCAGAGATCCCTTGGACATGTTGTGCCCGCGGACACGCCCGAGCAAATCCCAAACTTCGCCGGCGCTTGCGAAATCCTTTCCCTTGATCAGCGGCCAAAGAAAATCGCGAAGGATGAGCCAAGCGGTATCGGCCGTTTCCGGGCTGTAGTAAGGGGTCTCGCCCGCGACGCATTCGGCCCAGCCGACGACGCCGTCCACGTCCGCTTGTACCAGCAGGATGCGGCGCACTTCCGTCCGGTCCATGCTGGTTTCGAACGGGGCCACCAGCTTCATCCGTACTTCCTGCAGCGTGATCTCGCGTATTCGCATAAGCCTTCGGCCGATATGCCTTTCCTAAAAATCGCTCCAAGGAGTGAGGAGATACGCCCGGTTCCCCGGCGCGGTTCGTAAGGCGACCGCTGCGTAGCCTTTGGCAAACCACCTTGCGAATTCTTCGCGCACGCGTGCCTGGACGGCGCGGACCTGCGACGACCCTTCGCGCTGCCAACCATCGAGCTCCGCGGGCATTTCGATGACCGCTGGCGCGTCGACGGGATCCTTCACGAGATTTTCGATGGCCGCCACCACGCGCGCGGAGTCCAGATGCCATTCGACCAGCAGCCGATCGGTCGCCAGGCCCCGATGAAGCGGGCTGGTCGTGACGCCGTACAAATTAGGATGATATTTCCGGCAAATGGCGCCCAGCCGGTTCAAATTGAAGTGCGCGTTGCGAAGTTCCAGGGGATCGAACGTCCATTGAATGAGCCGGATTCCGCGGCCCAGGGCTTCTTCGCGTTGAAAAAGTTTCAGCAGGCGGCCAACGCCGCGGTTGCGGTATTCACTGTGCACACCCGTCATGTGGGAATGGAGGTAAGGCACCCGATCGTGCAGGCCAACCACCGCGAGCGTGTAGCCCACCAGGCGGTCGCCGTCGAAAGCCCCCAGCACTTCACCGCCCGTATGCGCGGCCACCACAAACATGGTAGCCGGCTCGACCTCCAGGTCGGCTTCTCCCCAAACCTCGCGCTGGAGTTCCACGCAACGATGGAAATCATCGAGACTCTCGCACTTCCGGACGATGATCTCCTGGCTCATTGCTTCGTTGCCGCTCAGCTCATTTCCGGCAAGCGCGGCTTCCCTTCCGACTTCTTCGCGGCGTCCCAAAATGCCTCCATCTCTTCGCGCGCCAGGTCTTTGAACTCCCGGCCATTTTTCCGGGCCAGCCCTTCCATGGCGCGGAATCTGCGAGAGAATTTCGCGTTGGCCTTCTTGAGAGCGATTTCCGGGTCGATCTTCAAAAATCGTGAAAGGTTTACGGCGGCGAAGAATAAGTCTCCCAGCTCCTCTTCTATTTTCGGCTGGTCTTGCTCCCCCAGGGCCCTCTTCAACTCTTCCGATTCTTCCTGCATTTTTTCGAAGATTGCTCCTGCATCGTCCCAGTCAAAACCAATTCGGGATGCTTTGCGAGTGAGCTGAAAGCCTTCCAGCGTTGCAGGCAGTGTGTGAGAGACGCCATCGAGCAAAGAAGTTTCTTTTGGTGTTTTTTCCCCGCCACTCGAATCACTTTCTTTGCCGCTGGCGCGGCGCTCTTCCGCCTTGATTTGTTCCCAGTTTCTCAACACCTCGGCGGAATCTTTCGCGCGCGTCTTCCCGAAAACATGGGGATGCCGCCGGATCATCTTGTCATGGATTTCGCGAATCACCTCGGCCACCGTGAAGCGCCCTTCTTCGCGGGCAATCTGCGAATGGAAAACAATCTGCAAAAGCAGGTCGCCCATCTCCTCCACAAACTTGTTGTCGTTCCCGCTTTCCAAGGCTTCCAGAACCTCGTAGGCTTCTTCGATGAGGTAAGTTCGCAGCGATTGATGCGTTTGCTCGCGGTCCCAGGGACAGCCGTTCGGAGCGCGCAATCTGGCCTGGACCCCGACGAGCTTTTCAAACCACTGGCCCGGCGTTAATTGTTTCTGTTTCGCCGGCTTGCGATTTCCGCGCGGCTTGCTTGTTTTCTTGGTGTGCTTCCGGCGTGTAGGCATTGCCCTTTCAGCTATTTCCATTCGGAATCAAGGGTCCCACTCTACGGTGCCACGTGGGCTTTGACAAGCCTCGCAGATTCAACGAGCGCGCCGCAGCGACGCGAGTAGGCAACCCGTGATAAACTGCAAGCGCGACAAATCGCTGAGGAAAGCACCTTGTCCGACCACAAACAGGAAGAAGCGTTTCGCGTTATCGACCGGCGCCCTTTTACGGCCGAAGGGGAATTGCGCAAGGAAGTCGTCGAGGAAGCGGAGCGGGAAGCCAAGCGGGAGGCTGCAAAGATTCCAGCCGCACCTCCGGAGGCGCCAAAAGCAATTGCACCACCACCTCCGGCGGAGACACCGAAGCGCGCCCCCGCGTTCGAAAATCTCGTCCGCATGCTCGGCAGCAACGCTGCCATGGTGCTCGGCGCTTACGCTGACCCGCGCACCGGCCAGCCCGTGATCGATCCCGAGGCCGCGCGCGAGCTGATCGACATGCTGGACGCTTTGCACGAGAAGACCAAAGGCAATCTCGCGCCGGAAGAAGATAATCTGCTCCTGGATCTCCTGGGCAAGTTGAAGATGACCTTTCTGGAGATCAATCAGGCGGTCGCGGCCGAGGCCGCCAAAGCCAAGGCCAAAGCCCGCCCGTAAAAAACGGCCGGCGGTCTGCCCCGGCTCCGCGCGATGATTGGTTCCAACGCTTTTACCATGCCTTCTGCTCCGCTAAAAATCACCGTGCTCGGCTCCGGCACCTCCATGGGTGTTCCCACGCTCGGATGCCCTTGCCGTGTCTGCAAGTCGGACGATTCGCACGATAAACGGCTGCGCCCTTCCCTACTGATCTCCCGCGGCGGCCAAAACGTTGTGATTGATACCACGCCGGACTTCCGCCAGCAGGCGCTCCGCGTTGGACTGCAACGCCTCGACGCCATTTTGCTGACGCACGGTCACGCCGACCACATCCTCGGGTTTGACGACATTCGCCCTTTCAATATCCGCCAACGGGCGGCGCTGCCCGTGTACAGCAACGAAGAAACCTTTCGCGTCATCCGGCGGGTCTTCGCTTACGTTTTCGACGACAAGCCCACCCTCAGCACCGTGCCGAGCGTCACACTGAACGCCATCCAAGGCCCATTCGAATTGCTCGGCACCCCGTTCATACCCGTGCCCATGCTCCACGGAGACCTGGAAGTTCTGGGTTTCCGGTTTGGGCGGGCCGCCTATCTGACCGACTTCAGCAAGATTCCGGACTCGTCGATGGCCCTTCTGGAAGGTCTCGACGACCTGGTCCTGGACGCACTCCGAGATATTCCACATCCCATGCACCAGACGGTGGAACAAGCGCTCGCGCTCATTCAGCAGCTCAAACCGCGCCGCGCGTGGTTCACGCATATCGCCCACGACCTGCCACACGCAGAAACCAATGCGCGCCTTATACGAATGGGCTATCCGCATGTGCAACTGGCCTACGATGGCCTCGAATTTGAAGTGCAGGTGGACACGGCCCAGAATGTTTCACGCCAGGGCGGGGATTCACGAGAATCGCGAGCCGCGATGGGTGGCGCGAGGTCCACGCGACTATCGGCCTTTTCGTCTTCGCAGGCCTGGGCGTCGCGCTACGCAACGTTTGGCCACACCAGCGTGCTGGCCATCGGCAACTTCGATGGCATCCACTTGGGCCATCAAGCGATACTTCGCGCCACGGTCGAATGCGCTCGCGCCCGCAATGCGGTCTCCACGGCACTTACGTTTGATCCTTCGCCGCGGAAGGTGCTTCGCCCGGAGACTGCGCCCCCGCGGCTCTCAACCAACGCCCAGCGTATGGAGTGGTTTAACGCCATGGGGCTCGAAGCCGTGGTTGTTCTGCCTTTCACGCTCGATCTCGCGCGGCTCTCACCCGGTGAATTTGTCGAGCACATTCTTGTCCGCGATCTGCACGTAAAGGCCGTTCTGGTCGGCGAGAATTTTCGCTTCGGGCATAAGCAGGCGGGCGACGTAAAGCTGCTGACCGAGCTCGGCGCAAAACACGGATTCGACGTCGTGATTGTTCCCCCGGTGGTCCATCGCGGAGAAGTGGTCTCCAGCACCATCATTCGCCGGGAGGTCGCCGAAGGCGACGTGTCCCACGCCGGGCGTCTTCTGGGCCGGCCGTTCGCTCTCACGGGAGAAATCGTCAGCGGCACGGGCACCGGGCGGAAATTCACATTCCCCACGCTGAACCTTGCGGTCGAGCAGGAATTACTTCCCGCCCGCGGCGTCTACGTCACGCGTGCATGCCTCGACGGTGAGACGCTCAGCCACCGCTCGGTCACGAATATCGGCATGCGCCCGACGTTCAACGGCTCCTCGCTCAGCGTCGAAACGCACTTGCTCGACGCTCAACTGGAAACAGCACCGAAGCGGATGGAAGTGCGCTTCTGGAAGCGCCTTCGCGAGGAGAAGAAATTCAGCGGCCCCGAAGAGTTGCGCACGCAAATCGCTCGTGACATCGCCAATGCCAACAGATTTTTCTTGCGCTTGCGCCGCTTCCGCTCCCTCCGGGACGCCTCGGTTTCCGCGCCGCGTTCCTAGGGCGCCGGAGGCGCGTCACACTTTAGCCCAACCCACCGCCGCTCACCGGAGCCGCTGACAGTTTCGTTCCGCTAAGGCGGCCATGACCTGACGCTTACGACAAAAGTGCGAAAGGTCGTCTTGCCGGAATGCCTCCTCTTGCTAGAGTTGATGTTAAATGCGCAAAGCGATTTCTCGCCAGTCAGTCCTCTTTTCGGTGGAATGGAGATGATGAGCCTCCTACTCGTTGTAGCTGCAGTGCTGGCGTCGATCGCGCAACAAGAAGCGAGCCCGCCCTCGGTCGCCGAGGCGGCCCGCGCCGCGCGCGAGCGCCAGAAGTCTACCAACGCCGAGCATGTCTTGACCGACGAAGATGTTGGAGGAAGCCGAGAAACTGGCGGCTCCGGATCCCCAGCCTCCGAAGCGGAGGCGCGGTCGCAATTGGAAAGAGATCCCAGCGTTCCCGCAAAGCCCACAGTTGCGGACCTAAAGCAGAGGATTCATGACTTCTCGGCAGCGTCCGGCCGCGACCAGCCGACACAAGACTTTAGGCATGGTGGTCTCTATGAGTTGTTTCAGTACAAAAATGTTGATTTTCCCGGCAGGAAGGAATGGGAAGAGGAGATGACGAAAGCCGTGAATCATTCCCTCGCAGAATCCGGTCTCGCCGCGTCGCGGCTGCAGGCGATTCTGGATGAAAACCAGGAGGCGCTCTCGCGTGGCGATCCGTCGGCATCCCAAAGGGTCCGCAAACAGATGATCGATGCTCTCGTTCCGAATGTCAGATGGAAGATGCGCCTCTCGCAATTGTGGCAAGAGGGGCAAGAACGGGCCAAAGCGTACCTGAGTAATAGCGCTGCGGCGTCGAACGACTATCGGCAGAGCCAGGGGAAACGAGCCGGGACCATTATCGGCTATACGCTCATCGCTTTAAATGACAAGGAGGAGCAGTTTAAGAGGGCCCATGGCCGTTACACGTGCGACCTCAGCGAATTCAATTTCATTATCCTCAATCAGAGCCAGCTGAAAAGTCCGGACGTTGGATGGCAAACCAAAATAGCCAGGGTGCACGAGCTGGGGTATCAAATCACTATGCAAGGCTGCGACGCCAACCGCTATACAGCCATGGCAGCGCCGCCTGCGCCCGATGGAAGCCAGGGGCGGGCTTTTTGCACCGGTGAGTCCAGGGGAATTCGCATCGCCGAAGACGGCAGGTCCGTCAATTGCCTGTCGAAGGGCAGTGACTGGCATGGCGAATAAACGTGGAAGCCGGGGAGGAAGCCGGGGACAGTCCCCGAGATTCCCTATGGGGACGCCACTTTTGCTGCGGACGGTTACACCTTATAGCGAACAATCAATTCTCTGCGCAAGCGCTCTTTTTGGGTCTCAAATTCGGCACGCATCTTAAGGAGCGTGTCGGTCGGTGAACACCGCGACGGTCACCAGATCACCAAGTGTGATCTGGTAATCTCGGAAGAGGGCGATGATTCCCAAAGCTTAGGCTCAAAAGAGCGGATGCGTCGTAAACTTAGGGACTTCCCCCTCGTACCTCCTTAGGTCGGAACGTTTATACACATAGGTCTTACCGCAGTCATCGCACCGGACCTTGAAAGGGCCCTCGACATCAGGAACGGGCGAGAAGG
>Ga0209527_1000266_pt1 | contig 11974 bp, 10 predicted proteins | sample JacPinW_OM2H0_M2_FD_187968 | JGI IMG/M metagenome (GOLD analysis project Ga0209527, IMG submission 187968) | Forest soil microbial communities from Algoma, Ontario, Canada - Jack Pine, Ontario site 1_JW_OM2H0_M2 (SPAdes) (version 2) | ecosystem: Environmental > Terrestrial > Soil > Boreal... | reverse complement strand
CTCCGCGGCGGAAAAGAAGAAAATCGAAGCCGGGCTGCGCGAAATCGAAAAGGAAATCGACTCCGGAAAATTTCAATGGGACGAAGCGCTCGAGGACGTGCACATGAATATTGAGCGCGCGCTCACCAAAAGAATCGGCGAAGCTGGCGGGAAGCTGCACACCGCGCGCAGTCGCAATGATCAGGTGGCGCTCGATCTGCGACTTTATGTCAAAGGGCAAATCGAGCAGACGTCGGCGCAGCTGAAGAAATTGCAAACGGCGCTCCTCAATCTCGCCGAGGAACATGTCGATCTTGTCATGCCGGGATATACGCATTTGCAGCGCGCCCAACCGATTTACTTCGCGCACTATTTGTTAGGCCAAATCGAAGCGTTTGCGCGCGATGTCGAACGTCTCGGCAATTGTCTGGAAGGAACGGACGTTCTTCCGCTCGGCTCCGGGGCGCTCGCCGGTTCCACCATCGTTCTTGATCGCGAATTGGTTGCCCGCGAGCTCGGATTTGCTCGCGTAAGCCAAAATAGTCTCGATGCGGTCAGCGATCGCGACTTTGTCTGCGAATTCCTTTTCTGTCTCGCGATGATTGGAATGCATCTCTCACGTTTGAGCGAAGATTTAATCATCTGGAGCACCGCTGAATTTGGCTTCGTTGAACTCAGTGAGAGCTTTTCAACCGGCTCGAGTTTGATGCCGCAGAAGAAAAATCCCGACATGGCCGAGCTGACCCGCGGAAAAACCGGGCGGCTCTACGGAAACCTGATGTCGATCTTGACCATGTTGAAAGCGCTCCCTTCGTCTTACAATCGCGATCTTCAGGAAGACAAAGAGGCGTTGTTTGATTCCGTCGACACCATCTCACACGCGCTCGAATTGTTTTCGGCGATGCTGCCCGAATTGAAAATTAACCGCGAGCGAATGGAAGCGGCCGCGAATGATCCAAATCTTCTCGCCACCGATCTTGCCGAATATCTGGTCAAGAAAGGAATGCCTTTTCGTGAGGCGCACGAAATTGTCGGCAAGCTCGTGTCCGATGCGATCGCGAAGGGAACGAAACTCAACGCGCTCCCATTGACTGGGCTGAAAAAGGCTTCGTCGTTGTTCGATGTCGATGTTGCCGACGTTTTCGACGTTCGCCGTTCGCTCGCGGCGCGCCGCGTGGTTGGCGCGCCTTCGCCGCAGAACGTGAAAACGCAGATCAAGTCCTGGCGCGAGCGTCTTCGCTAGTTTGCCGCTGAGGAGAGCGGCCGCTACAGTCCCGACGTGAAACGGAGCAAACTGGTACGGGACGACGATGGTTGGCAGACAGTTTCAAGCGAGCGCCATTTCGCAAATGAACATTTGGAAGTTGTGACCGAACGGGTGCGAACGCCTTCGAGTTCACAAGCGCGGACTTGGACAACGATCCGACGCAAACCAGCCGTCGTGATCGCGCCCATGACGAGCGATGGAAAGTTCCTGCTCATCAAGGAAGAGAGAATTCCGATTCGGGCAGCGATTTGGTCAATGCCGGCTGGCCAGGTCGATGACGCGGTCGAGCCTCACGAGAAAGAAATCGAAGCTGTTGCCTTGCGCGAATTACACGAAGAAACGGGTCATGACTTGGCGCCCGACGGCGAACTGATTCCGCTCGGTTATTTTTTCACTTCGGTTGGTCTCACCGACGAGCATTGCTATTTTTTCCTGGCCCGTCCGGTTCAAGCAGCCGATGTGCACAAGCGGGAGGAGGGCGAGGCGATTCTCGAATGTCGAGCGGTTACCACTTCTGAATTGAGCCGAATGATCGCGCAGAATGAGATTCGCGATTCCAACACACTTGGAATTTGCGCGCGTCTGGCCGCAAGCGGTTTCATTTCGTTGGACGCGCACTGATTGAGACATGGCCTTGAGCGACATCTTTAAGTTTCGCGAATCGCCGGAAAGCGAAACGGCGAAACCGTTTCTCGAGCATCTGGAAGACCTGCGTTGGACGGTTGTTAAGATGGCGATCACGCTCGTTCTCGCGATGATCGTTTGCTTCGCGTTCCGTTCGCTGTTGGTGCGGGTGATGCAGGCGCCGCTTCACGATGTCGACCCACAAATCGGCGCGCTCAAAGCATTGGGCATCACCGACTCGTTCGTGATTTCGTTTCATCTCGCCTTCTACGCCGGAATCGTGGTCTCGTTTCCGGTGCTGCTCTACTTTCTCGCTGAATTTGTTCTTCCCGCGCTGACCGCGGTCGAGAAACGTTTTTTGTTTCCGGCCATCGGCGGCAGCTTCGGCCTATTTCTACTGGGCGTGCTCGTCTGCTATTTCTGGTTGCTCCCGAAGACGATCCTTTTCTTTTTTCGCGACACCCAATCGCTGGGATGGGCGCCGACTTGGACGGTGCAGCAATATTATTCGTTCGTGACGAAATTCGTTCTCGGCTTCGGTCTGGCTTTTGAATTGCCGGTCGTTGTGCTCGCGCTCGTTTATTTCGGTCTCATCACTTACAGATTCATGGCCCGCACCCGCCCTTACGCCGTCGTGTTGATCTTTGTGCTCGCGGCCATTATTGCGCCGACGCCCGACCTTTTGACGTTGGTTGCAATGGCGTTGCCGATGTCTTTGCTTTACGAAAGTTGCATCTGGGTCGCCTGGGTGATGGAACGTCGTAAATCGCGCACGAGCCTTACCTGATCGCGTGGAAATTTATTTTTATTACCTGCTGTTTGCCTGCTTCGCATTCGTTATCGGCGCTGCCATCGGTTCGTTTTTGAACGTCGGCATTTATCGGTTGCCCCGCGATATCTCGATCAAAGAACCGCGCCGTTCCTTTTGTCCGGCCTGCAAAACACAAATTCCGTGGCAACAAAACATTCCGCTGGTGAGTTGGCTGCTTCTCCGTGGCCGTTGTGCAAACTGCGGCGCCAGGATTGCCTTTCGTTATCTTGGCGTCGAATTGTTGACCGCGCTTTTGTTTCTCGCCGTCTGGGAAGTTTTCCCCTGGAAGATCGCGATCGCCTACTGGGTTTTCGTTTCGATCCTGCTTATCGCCACCTTCGTCGATCTCGAACACTTTATTATTCCCGACCAAATCACCATCGGCGGAACGATCGCGGGAATTGTCGCGAGTTTTCTCGTGCCTGAGTTGATGAACGCGGATTCGCGTCTGGCTGCGCTCGTTCGCGCCGCGCTTGCGGCCGCGCTCGGCTACGTGATTTTGTGGATCGTGCTTGAGGGCGGAAAGATCGCCTTCGGAAAAAAGCGGGTGAAGTTGGATGGACTGACTCCATTCAATTGGACGCGACACGGCGACGATGCCGATTTCGTCGTTGGCGAAGAACGCAGTTTGTGGAGCGACTACTTCGCGCGCGAGAGGGATCGCTTATTGCTCCACTGCGACGAAGCCAAGATCGACAATCGCGTTTTTGGAAATGAGGTCTTGGAGTTCCAATACAATCGCGTCCGCGTCGGCCCCGACGAGTTTATGCTCGACACTGTCGACCAGATTTCCGGTGTTGCCCATGAGTTGGAAATCCCGCGCGAGGCGATGGGTCGCGGTGACTTAAAATTTCTGGCGGCGATCGGCGCCTTTCTCGGATGGCGCGGCGTGTTGTTCAGTATTTTTGCCGGCTCGGTCGTGGGTTCCATCGTTGGACTAGCCACGTTGCTCATCGGAAAACGTGTCTGGTCGGCGAAATTGCCGTTCGGTCCTTACCTTGCCTTCGGCGCGCTCACCTGGATGTTCTTCGGCGAAAAGTTCGTCCGGTGGTATGTCCAATTGGTGAATCCCTTGTAGGGCGGAATCGCCGCTCTTAGCGCAGCGGTGTAAACGCGAACCATTGTTGCCAGTGGCATTTCACGATTTCTTCCAACACTTGCGCCCAGCGCTGCATCGCTTCCGCGATTACTTCGTCGCGCGATCCGCCGCCGCGGGAACAAACGATCGGCTCGCGGGCAACGATTTTATATTTGCGATGGCCAGTCCGGACGATGAAGAGCGGATAAATCGGTGTCTCGGCGACGAGTGAGAGAACAAACGGTCCGTTTGGTAGAAAAACTTCGTGGCCAAAAAATTTCACGGGCGCGCGTGAGACTCCGCCCGTGACGCGATCGCCTTGAATCGAAATGATCTCGCCACCGCGCAAAGCGTTTAGCAAATCGAACGCGAGCGAAGGGCCGTCGCTGCTATAACCGACCTTGACTGCGCCGGCGCTCGATTGCCGCAAGGCAAGATCGACATGTTGCGCCGCGAGCGCATCCGGTTCTGGCGCCCGGACCATCCTGATTTGGCGATGGAATCTTTCAGCGAACAACGCCGCGCCTAAATCATAATTGCCCATATGGGCGGTGAGAACGATTCCGCCTCTCGCCGCGCCGAGTTGATCGATGAACCTCGCGCGCTCCAGTTCATACCGAAACCGCCCCTTCGACATTCGATAGGCTGCGGTATCGGTCAACGACCAGCCGAAATTCGTGAACACGCGAAGGACGCGCAGGTAATTCCTGACTCGCCAGGAACCGGGACGAATGAGGCGCAAATTTCGCAGCAGCGCCTTGCGCGCCGGTGCCGCGATGAAAAAAAACAGGAGTGTTGCAACCCAGATTACTGGTCGATGGAAGACCGCCGGAAGCTTGCCCACTGCCCAATCGACAAATTTTCTCCAGAAAATTCCGTGCACGGCCAGTCCGTGCCACCAGCGTCGATCGGCGCCGGTCACGCTTCCGCCGGCGCGACCGCGGAACTTTGTTTCGCCGCCGTTGTCGCCGGCGAGGCAAACATCAGTCGAAGATTCGTTAATTCCGCTTTCCACCAACGCAATAATCCTTTCCGCAGCAATTTCGTCACGCGAAAATCTGGCACGAACCCATCGTATAATTCGCGCCAGCCGGCATTGTGCTTTCCGAAATGACCGGTGGCGAGCCGGCGTTTTCCCAGCGCAACCAGCCGGCGGTTGTAAAATTTCATCATCCTCGCGGCCATTCGGCCACGCGTCCCGCGAAATGGCAATATGAGAAATGCTTTCTCCGGATCTCGGTAAGCAGGAATGACCAGACCGAAATAATACGACGCCACGTCGAGCAGAAAACCGGCCGACATCAGCTCGGCATCGCCCATGTAGTAGTATTTGTCTTTGTAAAGCGTCTCGAACCACGAGCGATACATGATCGGATATTGGTCGTTGTAATGTGCAAGGCTTGTCGTCACGTCTTCGCCCGCGCGATTTCGCGCTACCAAATCGGCGACGTAGTTGCTGGTGTAGGAACAGAAATCCAGGCCCGGGCTGTAAAGTGGATCGATAAATCCGGCGGCGTCACCGACGCAGGCCCAGCCGTCGCCGCAAACTTTCTCGCTGTAATACGGCAGCGCCGAAAACGCGTGCACGTCGCCGTCGATTGCGCGCGCATCGCGAAAAATCTCGCGCCCGACCGGGTTCGCCAGAATGTGCGCGTGCAATCGTTCGGCGATGTTCGCGCCCTCGGGCAGTTGGAAGATTCGGCTGTCGTAAACAATTCCGGCGCTGACGTCGCCGCCGCGGAGCGGAATGATCCAGCACCACCAACCGTGTCCCATCAAATGGTTCGTCGCCCATGAACGCGCCGTCCGGCAGGCGTCCACGTAATCGCGAAATTTTTCCCGCCAGTCGTAACTGTCCCAATCTTTCACGCCGGTGAACCGAGCCCAGACCGCATTGATCGGATGCTCATTATTCGGCCGATAGTGGCCGAGCTTGCGCGCGAGCAACGTCGCTCGTCCGCTCGCGTCAATTAGCCACCGCGCCCGAACGCTCTTCTGTGCAAGATCGACATCTACCGTCTGCCCGTTCGCGCCGTTCAAATCGATTTTGGTGACTTTTGCTGGGCGCAATAATTCGCAGCCGGCGTCCACCGCGCATTGGAGCAAATGCGAATCGAGTTTCGCGCGATCGACTTGAAAGGTTTGCACGCGCGCCGAGTAGCGCGGCCCGATCTCAACACAATCATCGAAGCGTTGTTCCGTCGAATTGCAAAACCACATCCGCAATCCCTGTTTCGCGAGGTGCTCGTGGCCGAGATAATTGGCCAACCCGAGGATGCGCGTCATATAGCAGCTGCTCACTTCCGTAGTCGACTCGCCGACTTTACGATCGAACGCAGCGTTCTTTTCAATGATCAGCACGCGCGCGGCCGGATGTTTTCGCTTGATCATCAGCCCCGTGGCCGCACCGGAGAATGCGCCGCCGATGATCACGACGTCGTAATCAAAATCCATGGCCGACAGAGAGGATGGACTTTGACCGCGCCAAACGCAATTGTGTTCCCTATCAAATGATCTTCAAGAACGGGCGTTTGATTTTTCCAAATGGCGTTCGCGACGGGCTAGACCTCGTTGTGGAAAATGGGATGATCACGAGCATTCAGTCCCAAGCGCACGCGATGGGCGAGAAGATCGTCGATCTTGAAGGCAATTACCTCGCGCCCGGCTTCATCGATCTTCACGTGCACGGAGCAATGGGTCGCGACACGATGGAAGCCTCCGTCGACGCTTTCCGCGCGATCTGTGATTTTCATGCGAGCGGCGGGACGAGCTCGCTTCTGCTCACGACTGCAACCGCGCCAATCAAAGCGATTGTCGATGTAGTGCGCGCGGTGCGTGATTGCCGATCTTCGATCAGGCAAATCGCGGGCATTCATGTGGAAGGGCCGTTCATTTCCAAAGCGAAACCGGGCGCACAACGCGCGAGTTTGATCCGGAACCCGACGCGAAAAGCGTACGCGCCGTTGCTCGAGCACAGCAACGTAATCAAGCGAATGACGGTCGCTCCCGAATTGCCCGGCGCGATCGCACTGATCGATGAACTGCGCCAACACGACATTTCTCCAAGCGGCGGTCATAGTGATGCATGGGAAGACGCCGCGCGCACTGCTCTTGAGCACGGGATGCGCTGCGTAACGCACACGTTCAATTGCATGTCGAGTGCGCGTCGCCGCGGGATCCATCGCGTTGCGGGTCTGCTCGAGTTTGCCTTGAGCGAACCAGAAATCATTTGTGAGTTGATTGCTGATGGTCATCACGTTTCGCCGACGCTGATGAAAATGTTGTACCGCGCGAAAGGTTTTACCGGCATTTGTCTGGTAACAGATGCGACCGCCGGCGCCGGATTGCCCGATGGTTCCAAGTTTTCCCTTTACGGAACGAAATGCATCGTGGAAGCCGGCGTTTGTTTGCTGGCCGATCGCTCCGCGCTGGCCGGAAGCGCTTCTCGAATGATTGATCTCATTCGAATGATGGTGACAAAAGTCGGCGTGCCGTTGCACGAAGCCGTAGCCATGGCGACCGACATCCCGGCATTCGTTATTGGTCTGACCGGAAAAGGCCAATTCAAAATCGGCAGTGATGCCGACCTGGTTGTTATCTCGCCCGATCTCGAAGTCTCGCGCACTTTCGTTCGTGGCGACGAAATTTTTCAGCGTTAAAACGACAAAAGGAACTCGGCAATGTCGAGCGACGCGCGCGGCCGACTGAGCTTGCTGATGTTGGCCGACCATTGGTGCCACTGTTTCGCGCCGCTTGCGAAAGCGCGCTGAACTTCCGCCACGATTTCGTCATTCGAAAGCGCGATTGCGCCTGAATTTGTTTCAACGATGAGTCGCGCATTACCTTCTTCCTGACCGGAAACGATGTGATTGATGATCATCGGGCAACCAGCAGCGATCGTTTCCTGGACAGTCGCGCCGCCCGCTTTGCCGATCAGCACGTGATTTTCGCATAGCAGACGCGGCAGCTCGTCGGTCCAACCAAAGATGTCGATCTTGCGGTCGGCGGCCGCTTTCTCGACCGCGCGCCGAAGTGTTTCATCGCGGCCAACGGTCACAGTCAATTGGATATCAAGTTCGAGAAGTTTGCGGACGAGGGCCGGCGCCCGCTGCGTTCCAGCGTTGATGACGTAAAGAACGCGCGGCGTAACCTCAGCGGGCGATTGTCGATCTTTCGTGAAGTCAGCGAATCGCGGGCTGACCGGAAAACCGAACACCTTGATTTTTTCGGGCGGTACGCCGCCATTTCGGACGACCGTAGCGCTTTGTTCGTTGGCGACGATAAAGTAATCGGCAGGTGAGCGGTACCAAATCGCGTTAACGGTGATCGAGTCGGTGACCACGGCGACGTTTTTGCAGCGGCGTTCACTTCCCAGAATTTGCTGCAACAAATAGGGATAGGGTGGAAAGGTCGAAACAACGACATCCGGTTGGAAACAGTCGAGCAGGCGTCCTAGATTTTTTTTGAGTCCGCGGAATCGCTGGAATCGCTTGTCGAAATCCTTTTTGCGATCGAGCCAGTTGTAAACGTAGCCCCACGATTTCGGCCAGCGGTTGATCAGTGCCAGATACGTGCGCCGGACAATTTCGTTGAACGCGCCAAACGTTTCCGGGAACAAATCGCGGAGTTCGACTTCGACTTTTGGCGCGACCCGCGCCAGCCCGGCGCGGAGACCGCGCGCGGCGCTGTTGTGACCCTCGCCAAATCCGGCGGTGAGGATCAAAATTCTTTTCACGATTCGTTAGGCCAACACGGCAGCGACTGCAGCTGAAGCGCGTGGAAGTTTAATGGATATTTCCAGTCGGCAAAGTAAACTCTGAGAAACGTGAAAATATTGCGCACGATCTGGCGAGTTTTTCGACGATTGATCTGGGAAACCGCGACCGACAACACCACCGGTCTGGCCGCGCAGATGGCTTACACGCTGTTGATCGCGCTTGCGCCGGTGCTGCTTTTTCTCTGGCATCTGCTCGGCTTGTTCGGGACCGATCCGGCAAAGTTGCACGGGATCTTCGGTGTCCTGAAAAGTTTTCTCCCGCCGGACCCAAAGGTTCAGGACATTCTCGATACTGCTGCTGCCAGCGTGGTCGTGACCGGATCCAGCGGACTACTGGCAAACGCGGGTATACTGCTCGGGATTTACTGCGGCACGGTCTTCATCGCAACCATTTCGCGCGCGCTCAGTCATACCTACGGCGTGACTGAACCGCGCAATTGGTGGTCGAAATACATCATTTCATTTCTGCTGCTCTTCTGGTTTGGAATCGTCATCCTGGTTTGTTTCAACGCCATCGTCTTCGGCGAAACGTTGGCCGGCGTCGCGGAAGTAAATTTTCAACTGAAAGTGCCGCTCCAGGAATGGGTGGCGGCTTTGAGTTTGCCATTCACGGCGATCGCCTTAATCGGGCTCGCGTTGGTTTTGTATCTGCTCACGCCGGAAAATTATCTGACCATCCGGCAAGCCTTGCCAGGCGCGCTCTTTTTCTCGATCGGCTGGATCACGGTGACGAAATTGTTTCAGTTATATGTCGCGCGCTACAGCCGCTACGACGCAACTTATCTCGCACTCGCGTCGATCATCATTTTGCTGACCTGGATGTATCTCACTTGTTTGTTCCTGCTGCTTGGGGGCAAATTAAACGCCATCCTTCGCCGGGAACGAGAAAAGCGCGGCAAATCTGAAATGTCCGAGCCAGCGATGCAGCCGGCGTAATTGGCGAAGTTTTGACTTCGTTGCCGGTTGATCGCGCGTGACACTCTGATACGCTGCGCAGCAGTGGTACGTTTCCGCGTTTGGCTGACAACTTTTCTCGCGCTCAGCGCGGTCACTGGCGGCTTTGTCCTCCGCGCGCAACCAACCGATGAGGAGAAACCGACGCGAGTTCTGAAGGCTCGCGCCGTGAATTCGGACGAATCGCCGACACCGACACCCAAGTCGAAGACATCGCCCCACAAGAAAAAGAAATCGTCTTCGCCGTCGCCGTCGCCGAAACCAAAAGCGAAAGTAAGGAAAACACCGGCGGATGAACCCGAAGCGTCTCCGACACCGAGCGAAACCCCGGAAGCGACGCCGAAGCCAAAAGCGAAGAAGAAGACCGTGGAGAAAGAACCTTCGCCGAAACCAAAGAAGAAAAAGAAAACCGCCGCCGAAAAATCGCCAAGTCCGCACAAAAAGACCTCACCCAAACCGTCCGAAACTCCGGAGGTCCGGGCGAGTGCCTCACCACCGCGCGCGATTGCCGTTCCGAGTCCAAACGCGCCTCCACCGCCCGGGCCAAGTCCGCCAGCCGGACGGACTCGTCCACAGGCAAGATCGACATCTACATTCGGCGCGCCGGTTGAAGAGCCGGAGCAATTGACGATCGAAAAATACGGCTACGAGAAACCGAAAGGTTTTTGGGCGCGATTATTTGGCGGTGGTGACCGACGGAGCACCAGCAGCGGCGCCGGTTACCGTTACTTGACGAGCTCCGTGCGCGCTCAAATAGATCGCGCGCCGGTCGCGCGGGGCCGCTGGCAATTCATCGTGGTCCACAATAGCGGAACGCGTCAGGGAAACGCGGCCGCGTTCGATTATTACCATCGGCATATTCGCCGAATGCAAAACGGACTCGCTTATCATTTCGTGATCGGCAATGGAACTTCCACCGGCAACGGTCAGATCGAAGTCGGAGATCGCTGGCGCCGGCAAATCAATGGCGGCCACGTTCACAGCGATTATTTAAACAACATCGCGCTTGGCATTTGTCTGGTCGGCGATTTCAATCGCGATCAACCGACGCGCGCGCAGCTTGATTGCTGCGAAGAGTTAATCCGGTATCTCCGGCAACGCTGCGGGAAAGTGGGCGATCATTATCCGATTGTGAAGCCGCATCGCGAAGTGAATCCGCCGCGTTGGGCGACCGATTGTCCGGGCGACGTGTTTCCCTATTCCTGGTTCCGGCGGTTCCAGGAATAGTTAATTGCGGGTCGCCACGATGACGTGGCTTTCCTTGTAATTCCAGCGGTAGCCGAAGTTGAATTCAATCGGCGGCGGGTTGCTCTGCTCAAAAATCTCCTTCAGTTTCGGCTGGTAGTGTTGTTTGAAAATCTCGATCGGGCCGAGGTAGGTGCCGAACACGCGGATGTTCCATTTGTCGCGATTAAAGCTGGCAATCGGAATGCCGGCGTCGTCCTGCACAATGGTTTTGCTATGATCGAGAATGAAATTACGGATGCGGCTGAAGCCTTCTTCAAACATCAAATAGGAAGATGACTTGAGAAAGCTGCATCCGACCCCGAAGTGGTCGCAAAATCGGAGAAAGCCTGGCGTTGACGCGATTCCGCCATCGGAAATATCGGTCGTGAAATAGTAAAGCGTTTGCTGTTGGCCGGAGTGGTTGTCGATGTAATCGATCCGGACTCCGGGTGTTCCGCCACTGCCGGGTCGGCTTTGTTGAAATGATCCGCCCTCATTGAGCGAGCCGTAAGTCACCTCTTTGATCGATTTGTTGGCCCGCGTGAGGAAAACGTAGAGAATTGGCAACGTGCCTTTCAGTTCCTGCGACTCGAGGCTTACTTTCATGTCCTTGGTGATGAAAAAGCTGAATCGAAGCGAGGAATGCATCGCTTCCTCGAGATTGTGCAGGGCTGAAGCAAGATTTCCGATCCGCAACGGGTCCGGCGGCGGCCCCAAAGATTCTTTGCCGCAAAGAATGTAGACGTCGGCTTTTGGAAAAAATTGGTCCACGTAAAGAAAATCAGGACCGCTGAACATGTAGAACGCGACCGGAACATGTTCTCGCGCTTCCGGAAAATATTGTGCCTCCCAGGTGTGCAGCTTCAGTAATTGCCGCCTGTTCATCTTGGCAAAAGCCTTTTCGAAATTCGCGGCGTGCTCCTGCCATGCCGGATCGGTCGTTAACGAAGTGAGCGGAAAACTTTTTGGAAGCGGCATACCGGCGAGGAAACGCGCGGTGTCGTCGGGCGGTGGCTGCGCGGGAGCTGTTTGCGTCAGAATGAAGAGCGACCCGCCTACGCCAAAAGCTACGGCGCGGCGCGCAAACGCGAAGATCGGCAGGTTGGCGATTGTGATCTTCCCCGCGGTAAACTTTACCATTGGCCAGCACTGACGCGTTTCCTGGCGCAAAAGTAAAGGAACAACCCGGCAATTGCGGTTGCGAGACCGGCGACGGATTCGGTCGTTTTGGAGCGCAACAGATAGATCATCATCCAA
>Ga0209527_1000264_pt1 | contig 12003 bp, 8 predicted proteins | sample JacPinW_OM2H0_M2_FD_187968 | JGI IMG/M metagenome (GOLD analysis project Ga0209527, IMG submission 187968) | Forest soil microbial communities from Algoma, Ontario, Canada - Jack Pine, Ontario site 1_JW_OM2H0_M2 (SPAdes) (version 2) | ecosystem: Environmental > Terrestrial > Soil > Boreal... | reverse complement strand
GAATGAGATTTCCAAGGCTGCGCTAAGAGACGATGTTTTGGGGTACATCGAATTTCATATCGAGCAGGGGCCGGTGCTGGAAAATTTGGGGCGGCCGCTCGGAGTCGTTGAAGCGATTGTCGGACAAAACAGATTGGAGTTCACATTTTCCGGGCAAGCGAATCACGCGGGCACTACGCCCATGAATTTGCGGCGCGATGCGCTTGCCGCGGCGGCGGAGTGGATTCTTGCCGTGGAGAACCTGGCGCAGCGCACGCCGGGAATCGTGGCCACGGTGGGATTCGTTGAAGCAAAGCCCGGCGCGACAAATGTGATTGCTGAAGAAGCGCGCGCCACGCTCGATATTCGTCACGCTTCGGATCGTGAGCGAACCGAAGCGCTGGATGAGTTGATCCGGCAAGCGCAGTCGGGCGCCGCGCGGCGCGGAGTGACGGTGGAATGGCGAACGCTGCTCGCGCAACATGCCGTGGCGATGGATCCTTTTCTGGAGGAGCAGATCGAGCATGCCATTCAGAAAGCCGGTTGCGAGCCCCATCGCATGGCCAGCGGCGCGGGACATGATGCCATGATCCTCGCGGAAAAAGTTCCCGCAGCGATGATTTTTTTGCGCACGCCCGGGGGCATTAGCCACGATCCGGCGGAATCGGTGCATCTGGACGACGTCGCGAGAGCGCTCGAATGCGGACAGCATTTGCTGACGCAGCTTGCGGCATCGCAGGAGTTTTTGGGAAGGACGTGCCGTGCATAGTCTCGGTCAAACGCGCAGCTCTCATCAACCCAATCATCTTCTCCTCACTCCCGATACTTTTGTGCGCACCGCTCTGCCCGGGATGAAAAATGCTTCCGCGATCGTTCACGTCGGTCCCGCGCTTGGCGCAGCGTTCACGGAATATACAGCCGAGATGGAACCGAAAGGCGAATTGGGAAATACGCCCGCGCAACGTTTCCTTTATGTGACGGAAGGCGCCGTGACGCTCGAGACCAAAGAAAAGCGGCACGAGCTGAGCGCGCGCGGCTATGCTTATCTGCCCGAAGGTTTTTCTCACCGCGTCGCCGCCAAGAAAAAAAGCTGTGTTGCCGTCATTGAAAAGCACTACGAGCGGCTAGAGAAAACCGAGCCGCCTCGCCTGTTGGTCTCCAACGAAGATGCCGTTTCTTCGCACGCGCTGGATGGCGATTCCGATTTGCAGGTCAAATGCCTGCTGCCCGACGAGCCGCAATTTGATTTCGCGGTGAACACCATGGTGTATCAGCCCGGCGCCTCGCTCAGCATGGTGGAAATGCACGTGATGGAGCACGGACTCATCATGCTGGAAGGAAGCGGCATCTACCGGCTGGGCGAATCGTGGTATCCGGTGACGGCGGGGGATTTCATCTGGATGGGGCCGTGGTGCCCGCAATGGTTCGGCGCCATCGGCAAGGTGCCCGCCAAGTATCTCATTTACAAAAATTGGAACCGGGATCCTCTCGGCGACGCGAAAAAATGAAATTGGAAATCGATCAGCAGCGGCTGAATTCAGAAATAGAAACGCTGGCCGCCATTTCCGACGCGGAGCCTCCCGCAGTCACGAGAATTGTTTTTACGCCGACGGATTTGAAAGCGCGGGATTGGGTGATTTCGCTTTGCAAAGAAGCAGGACTCGCCGTCCGCCAAGATGCCATTGGAAATATTTTTGCACGCTGGAATGGGGCTGATCCTGCGGCGCCTGCTGTTGGAACTGGCTCGCACATTGATGCGATTCCCAATGCCGGCAAATACGATGGCGTCGTTGGAGTTCTCGGCGGACTCGAAGCAATTCGCGCGTTGCAGCGGGTCGGATTCCGGCCCAAGAACTCGATTGAACTTCTCATATTCGCCACGGAAGAACCGACGCGATTCGGCATCGGCTGCCTGGGAAGCCGTTTGCTCTCGGGAACACTTTCCGCGGAAGCGGCTGCGAAATTGAAGGATCGCGACGGCGAATCGGCGGATGAAGTTCGCAGAAAAGCCGGGTTCAACGGAAACCTTCAGGATGTGAAACTGACGAAAGGTTATTACAAAGCGTTCCTTGAGTTGCACATCGAGCAGGGTCCGCTGCTCGAACGCGCGCGCACTTCGCTCGGAATTGTGAAGAGCATCGCGGCGCCGGCGAGTCTTCGGATTTCTATTGAAGGTGCGGGAGGGCACGCTGGCGGAGTGCTGATGCCGGACCGCAAGGATGCACTTTGCGCGGCCGCGGAGTTGATCCTGGCAATCGAAAATGCGGCGCGTTCGAGCGGAGCAGCCGATACCGTTGCCACGGTCGGCGTTTGCGACGTTTTTCCAGGTGCGGTGAACAGCATTCCGAGCCGCGTGGGGATTACGCTCGACATCCGCGATACGGACCTGGCGCGGCGCGATGGCGTGATGCAGACGATTGAGAGTGCACTGCAAGACATTTCCGCGAAGCGCAAAGTTCCGATTCAATCTGAGGTGCTCAATGCGGATGCGCCGGCGGATTGCGCTCCGGAGGTGCGTGGGGCGCTCGCGGATTCCTGCCGCGAGCATGGATTTCCTTTTCTTGAGATGGTCAGCCGGGCTTATCACGATTCCCTTTTCATTTCGCGGATCGCTCCGACCGGGATGCTCTTTATTCCCTGCCGCAATGGTTACAGCCATCGGCCGGATGAATACGCCGCTCCGGAGGATATTGCGCGGGGGGCGCTGGTGCTGGCAGAGGCACTGGCGAAGCTGTGCAGCAGTTCTCAGTGATCAGTTGTCAGTGTTCCGCAAGGGAAGAAAACCCAGATCACGGTTCGTCCATGGGGGTAGTTTTGGGCTGAACGCGTGGCGACCGGAAGAAAAGCGGCGGCAAGCCGCCGCACTCCAAAGGAGTTTCTAGTTAACCATAACCGGGGCACCCCTGGGGCACCCCCCTATGTTTTTGTAAGTGTTGCATTTAAAGGAGTTAGTGTTCCCGTAAGTAAAGAGCAAAACAGCCTGAGCGGGGGACCATTCTGGCAGCATCGGTCCCTTGTATTCGCCCGACCCGCCTGGACTTCTGCGGCTCTAGATGATGCGGCGGGTCGCCTTGCTATCAGTATGGTTGTCCGTCGCCCGGGAGTTCCGGCTACTGCTTGTCGTACACCGAAGTGCTGCTGAACTTCTTGCCCTTTGAATCGGTTCCGGTGATGGTGACGGTGCGAATCTTGCCGTCGGCCGACACGACGCCACGACCGGTAATCGTAACCTTGTCGCCCTTCTTGTTGGTGAACGTCAGGGTATGATCGTTGACTTTCTTATAGGACCGCGTATCCGTACTGGGATCGCCTGTAACCGGGTAGTCCTTGCCGTCGTACTTGCCCGTCCACTCGTTGTGTGCCGGGTTACCGTCGCCGTCGGTGCCATCGACGGTGACTTTCACGCTGTCTCCAGCGGCCTCGTATACAACCGTGACGTTCTTCGGCGACCCCGCGCCGATCTTGGACTTAGCCTCGTTCAACTTCCAGGTGCCCAGAAATGCGTCGGCGGCGAAGCACACTGCCACGCCGACAAAACACAATGCCAGAGTCAATACGGTCGCTCTCGCTTTCATATTCCCTCCTGAATTGAGAAGCGGATTAGGGCCCAATTGGCGGGGGCGATTCTAGCGCTAGGGAATGCCTTTAGCAATTCCTGATTCTCGGCAAAGGCGTAGCCGGTCGATTTTGGTGCAGGCTTTCCGGCGGAGAAATCATGACCAGGTTCAGACTTCTCCTGTTGGCGATTCTTCTGCTGGCGTGGACCGCACAAGCGAGCGCGCAGTTCGCGCACAAGAGCGCTCGGGATGAAGACTGATATTGCGGTGGTCAGTACGGGAAGAGCACCGAACTAAAGACGGGCGAATGTCCGATTCGTCCCCGCGGCGCTGCTGCTGTCGATCTTCGAGTAGCGCCTACTTCGCAACAGAGTTATGGTTGTAGCTGATCACGCGCGTCACCTTCCACCCGCCATCTTTGTTCTGCCACAACGTCACAAACTTGGCGTCGCCCCCGCGGTCTTCCGGGTGTCCTTGTTGGTGAAAGTGATGCACGCCAATCTGCACCGCTCCATATCCTTTCAGCGGATACACCTCCATGGAGTCCGGCACAAGCGTCCGCTCGACCTTGCCGCAGATGTTCTGCTTGATAGCCGCCAAAAACGGAGCCTTACCCACTGACAGCCCTGTCTGGTCGTGATAAAACTCGAGGTCATCCGACATCATCGCACCCAGCGCCGTCAGATCGCAGTGGTTGTAGGCATCAAAGAGTTGTGTATCCAAGGACTGTATCGTCTTGAATAGCGTGTCGGACTGAGCGGTAGATTGTGCGTGGATGTGCGCGCAGAGAAGAACCAGGACGACAAGCGGGGACAGGTAAAGCAAACTCTTCCTATTCATAGAAAACTCCTTTGTGAGACGGACGCTGTGGGTCTATACGCATCGCAGCCAGCAGTTGTTCCAGGTAATGATTATGTCCACCTGCTCCTCCTTCCAACACTTATTCGGAGCCGAGGAAGGCGTAGCGGAGGAGGAAGAGGACGCTGAGAACCCAGATGAGGGGGCTGATTTCGCGGTGGCGACCGGTGCCGAGTTTGACGAAGGTGAAGGAGAGCAGGCCGAGGCTGAGGCCGGTGGCGATGCTGAAGGAGAGCGGAGTGGCGACCAGGGTGAGGAAGGCGGGGAAGGCTTCGCTGAAATCGTCCCATTTGACGCGGGCTACGGCGCCGCACATGAGGGCTCCGACAAGAATGAGGGCGGGAGCGGTGGCGTAGGCAGGAATCGCGGCGACCAGCGGCGCGCAAAACATCGCAACGAGAAACAGGGCCGCGATGACGACGTTGCCGAGGCCGGTGCGGGCGCCGGCCGCGACTCCGGCGGCGCTCTCGATATAGCTGGTGACGGTGGAGGTTCCGGTGAGGGCGCCGAACATGGTGCCGAAAGCGTCGGCTAGCAAGGCGCGGCTGGCGCGGGGGAGTTTCCCGTCGCGCAGAAAGCCTCCTTCTTCGCAGACGCCAACCAGCGTGCCCACATTGTCGAAGAGATCGACGAAGAAGAACACGAAGATGAGTTCGCCAAAGCCAAGTTTTGTGGCCGAGCGCAGGTCAAGCTTGAGAAACGTGCCGGAGGGATGCGGCAGGGAGAAAAAATGCACGGGCCAGTGACTGAGCCCTAAAGGAATTCCCGCAAGGGTGATGACAACGATGCCCAAGAGAATGGCGCTGCTGATGCGCCGGGCCACCAGAATGGCGATGAGGATGAGACCGCCAGCGGCGAGAAGGACTTGCGGGTTGGAAATTTTGCCGAGTCCGACGAAGGTGGCGGGGTTGGCCACGATGATATTGGCGTTGCGCAGTCCGATGAACGCGATAAATAAGCCGATGCCGGCGGCGGTACCGTATTTGAGGCAGTTGGGAATGCCGTTGACGATTTGTTCGCGCACGTTGGTGAGCGTGAGAATCAGAAACAGCAAGCCGGAGAGAAAGACGACACCGAGCGCGGTCTGCCAAGGCACGCCGCGGCCGAGGACGATGGAGTAGGTGAAGTAGGCGTTGAGAGACATGCCCGGGGCGAGGGCGATCGGGTAGTTGGCCCACAGTCCCATGATGAGCGTGGCGATCGCGGCGGAGATGCAAGTGGCGAAGAGAACGCCATCGACGGGCATGCCGCCTTCGGCGAGGATGCGCGGGTTGACCACCACGACATAGGCCATGGTCATGAAGGTGGTGAGGCCGGCGAGCAATTCGCGCCGCACGGTGGTGTTATTTTCTTGAAGATGAAATACGCGCTCGAGCAAGCGGTTCCCCTCAAATAAAAAGGTGCGCCACTATAGGCCGCACGCGGCACGCCGTCAACGGCAGAAACGCGGAGGCACGGTTCGCGTTCACGGCTCGCAGAAAAAACAGATGCCTACGGCTCCAGCTAATGCGGAAGTGTGGCTTCGCGGTCGGCCCAATGTTCGACAATATCCCTCACCACTTTATCGCCGACGGCCTGCGCCGCCTCCAAAGCAGGAAAGTACGCAGAGTAATTGCCGGACACCATGGTCTTCAGGCTGTCGGCAACGTTCATACCCGGTGGCTCGCGGTCGTAATTACTAACCGTGCGAAGGACAAGCACGCGCTGGAGATCGACGCGGCCGGCTTGATTCAAAAACGTGAGCGCCTGCATCGTGCCGGTGTCTTCCATGGCCGAAATCATGTAGTTCCCTTTGCCGGCGGTGTAGTAGCGCGTCCAGGCGTTGGCCCACTCATTCATTCTTGAGCCGTGCCAGAAGGTGCTCGAAGAGAGCGTGTCGCCCCGCGTGACGAACGGAGGCTTCAGCGCATTCGGAAATCCGGCGAAGCGCGCTCGGGATCCGCGCAGAGAATCGGAATCGGGAAGCGGCACATCTTTCGTCAGGCGAAACGCCCAGCCGACAAGTTCGGGATTGAGCGTGTAGACCTCGCCCTCAAGCTCCTTGCGCACCGGTTCTTCGTAGGGGGTCGCTTTGCGCAACGGCACGTAGCCCGTCGGCCAGTTTTCCGGAATCTGGCGGGCGTCGACCTCGTACGCCAGATCGCCGTCGAGAACGTGATCCGCCCAAACCGCCGAGCCCAGCGATACGTCCGCGGGATCGCCTCCGCCAATTCCGGCGACAATCCAGTACGCTTTCGTGAGATCGAATCGCGGGTCCAAACCGACGGCCATTACTGATGCCGCTGCTTTGGCAGTTCCCACGCCAGTCAAGATGCCCAGCACTCCGTCTTTGTTCAGCCGCACATGGTGATACCCGGCCGGGAGAGGAATGATTTGATCCAGGTGCTCGCGCTCGACCCAGAGTTGGTATTCCCCGGGCGTGTCGCCGGTGTCTTCACCGCGTTCGAACATGGCGACTACCACGACCTTGATGTGGATCGGCGTGGCGGAAGTTGTTGCTTGGGCACAAAGCAGAACGGGAAACATTCCGAGTACGATCAAGACGAGAACAAACCGCTTATGGAGCCTGCTCATAAATCTCATGGCCTCTTGATCTGCTTGATCTGGCTGATATGCTGTGCTGCGCGCGAATGAGACTCTATATCACAGCTGGCCGCCGCAAGAATCCGATTGTTCCGTAGCCAATCCGATCCTGCAGCGATTTTCTGGAGAAGACCTGCATGAAAAACTTGAAAATAAATCTTTCGCGAAGGCTCCCTTTCTCCAGGCCGTCCCGAGTTCTAGTTTTCGTGTCACTCCTCACGTCGCCTGCTTGGGCCCAAACCAAAGCTCCGCATTCCGCGGCCTTGCAGACAAGTTCCGAACAGCGCGCCGAGCTCGGCCTCCAAGCCGCGCGCCAGAATCCGCTCCAGCTTCGTCACTTCCTGCTCGGCATGCCGAAGGGCGCCGATCTGCACAATCATCTGAGCGGGGCTGTTTACGCGGAATCCTGGATTCGCGCCGCAGCCGAGGATCATTTGTGCGTCGATCAGGCCAAACTCTCTTTCTCGAAGCCGCAACCCTCTTCAGGCAGCGGAGCGGAACAACCCGCGTGCGGAGAGGGCAAAGTCCCGGCGGCAACTGCTTACAAGGATCAGCATCTCTTTGACGCGCTTGTGGATGCGTTCTCCATGCGCGGTTTCGTGCCCTCGCCGGGAGTGACCGGGCACGATCACTTCTTCGATGCCTTCTCAAAATTTGGCGGTACAGGTCACCGCCATCTTGGAGAGTGGATCGATGAGGTCGCGACTCGCGCCGCCGCGCAGAATGAGCAGTATCTCGAACTGATGCACACGCCGGACTTCAGCCACACCGCTGCAATCGCCGGAGAAATCGGCTGGCGCGACGATTTCAACCAATTACGCGATGAATTGCTGGCGCACGGATTGCGCGACGACGTTGGCCCTGCTAAATCGAGCCTCGACCAAGCCGAGGCGCTACGACTGAAGCGCGAACACTGTGGACAACCGGACGCGACGTCCGCTTGCCGTCTCCAGGTCCGCTATCTTTGCCAAGTTTTGCGAGGGTTTCCCAAGGAGCAGGTCTTCGCGCAAACGCTGCTGTGCTTTGAGACGGCCTCGGCCGATCCGCGATTCGTGGGCGTCAATCTAGTCATGCCCGAGGACGGCTACACGGCGATGAACGACTATGCGCTGCACATGCGCATGGTCGGGTTCCTGCACACGCTTTATCCGAAAATCCACATTAGTTTGCACGCGGGGGAGATTGCACCGGGATTTGTTCCTTACGAGGGACTTTGCTGCCACATTCGGCTGGCCGTTGAAGAAGGTAAGGCGGAGCGCATCGGTCACGGCGTGGACATCATTTATGAAAATAATCCTCACGCGCTTTTGAAAGAGATGGCCTCGAATCATGTGATGGTGGAAATCAACCTGACAAGCAACGACGTGATCCTCGGTGTGAGCGGCAAGGATCATCCCTTTTTGCTTTACCGGATGTTCGGCGTCCCCGTGGCGCTTTCATCGGACGATGAGGGCGTATCGCGCATCGACCTGACGCATGAATTCGTCCGCGCCGTCCAGACTTACGATCTTCACTACGCTGATCTGAAGCGGATGGTGCGCACCAGCCTGGAGCACAGCTTCTTGCCCGGCGCCAGCTTGTGGAGCGCGCCGGATGTGTTCACGCGCGCTGTTTCCGCTTGCTCGCAGGATTCGCTAGGCACAGACAAGTTTTCCGAGCGCTGCGCTGATTTTCTCAAGTCCAGCGAAAAAGCCAGCCAGCAGTGGGAGCTTGAACGGCGTTTCCGCGCATTTGAATCTGGATTATGACGGCTGTTTCTTCCACTGCAGTTGCACCTTGCACCGAATCCGCAAGACCTGTATCGTAGCCGCTTTTCGTCTCGTCCGAATTGAGTGGGAAAAAGGAACGGCCTTTGAGGGAGACGACCACGCAAGCAAGTTCGCAGTCGGCCGGCTATGGATTAAGGCGGGAAGTCCTTTCCCCGATGGAAACGCTGGCGCAGTCGGTTTCCACCATCGCGCCCACAACGACGCCGGCGGCTACCATTCCACTAGTTTGCGCACTGGCTGGCAACGGCACCTGGCTCGCCTATGTGCTGGCGACGGCGGCGATTCTTCTGGTGGCGTTATGCATCAGCCGCTTCGCGCGCTACTCGGCTTCGCCCGGCTCGCTTTATACCTACGCTTCGATGATTCTTCCGCCGTGGCTCGCGGCCACTGCCGCGTGGAGCCTGTTGCTCGCATACATCGCCACCGGGTCGAGCGTTATCGGCGGGTTCTACCATTACGCCAACTTGCTGCTTCACGATGCCACCGGCCACGCCACTTCCGCGGTTTTCCTGGCGCTGCTTGTCACCGTCATCGCCATCGGAATCGCGTGGCGGGACGTCAAAATCTCGGCGCGGCTGATGCTGTGGATCGAAGCGGTTTCGGTTTCGTTGATTTCGATCGTGGTGGTGCTCGTTCTAGTGCGCCACGGCCTGCATTTGGATTGGACTCAGCTTCGATTGCGCGGGATGACGGGAAGCGGGCTGCGGCTGGGCTTGGTGCTGGCGCTCTTCAGCTTCGTTGGGTTCGAAAGCGCGACGACCCTCGGCTCGGAAGCGCGCAACCCGCTGAAAACAATACCGCGCGCGGTGATCCAGAGCGCCCTGCTTGCGGGCGTCATTTTCATCGTTTGCGCTTACACTGAAGTGCTTGGCTTGCGCACGGCCGGACAGGACCTAGGCGCCAGCCAAGCTCCGATGAGCGTGCTGGCGGGTGTGGGCGGTGTGCCGGTTCTGGGATTGCTCATCGATATTGGCGTGCTAGTAAGCATGTTTGCCGGAACGCTAGCGTGCATCACCGCGGCGGCGCGCGTGTTGCTGCTCATGGCTCACAACGGCCTCACGCACGGCTCGCTGCGCACGACACACGCGCGGCATGAAACGCCGGGCCGCGCCATCGTCGTGACAGGCATCGCGGCCGTCGCTCCCGTGGCTGCTTTGGCGGCGCGCGGCGCCAGCGGGCTGGATGTTTATGGCTGGATGGGTTCGCTGGCCACCTACGGATTCATTGCGGCTTATGCCCTGGTCTGCGTTGCGCTTCCGGGTTACTTGCGCGAACGCGGGGCGTATCGTCCCGGAGTGCGGATCATCCCGTGGCTCGCGTTCACGGCCATGTTGCTGGCGCTCATGGGCAATCTCTATCCGGTTCCCGAGGGACCCTACGGGAAGCTGCCATACATTTACTTGGCCTACTTGTGCGCGGGGTTGTTCTGGTTTCTCGTGCAAAGGCGCAGCAAGCAAACGGAGCCTGCGAAGCGCTAAGACTTTTGCTCCGTGTACAGCGGTACGGTAAGCAACTCGATTCGAATCAACGTGAACAGCCGGAAAGCTGAAGTGTAGCCGCGGCCATTTTTGCTGCCTACCTGACGATTTGCCTATCCTCGCCACTTTTCTGCCCGGCCTGGGGTTTCTTGGACCGTCGAGTTTTCCACAGGAGGTGAAAAACAAATCGGCGCAAATCAAAAATTTCATTACTATTCCGAACGAAAATGGAATAGTTTCTTTCAAACATTTTCATTCTGTCCGCAGGGCCTGGCGAGGCCGCGAACGTCGCTTTCATAAACCGCAGTTCCGCGAGAGTCTTGGGGGATTTTATCGGCCAAGTGTATCTCGGCAAGTTTAGGAGGCCGTTTCGATGACTAGAAACAAGAAAGCCGCATCGTCCGTCTTCTTCGTAGCTTCCTTCCTCTGTTGCTGCGTCCAGTTCCTCTCCTCCCCTGTGCGAGCGCAGCAAACCCTTGGCGGAATCACGGGCACGGTTACCGACTCTTCCGGCGGCATTCTGCCGAGCACGACCGTGAGCCTGGTGAACGACCAGACCAAGCTGAGCCGAACGCAGACCACCAACGCCAGCGGCATCTACGATTTTGCAAACCTACCCATCGGCAGCTACACGCTCACTTTCACTCACGAGGGATTCGAAACGCAAAAAATGCCGTCCATCGTGGTCCAGGCCGACCGCACGGCGACGGTCAACGCGACACTTAAGGTTGGCCAGGTGGGCACGACGGTCACGGTGGAAGCCAGCCCGCTGATGAACGCGGTGGACACCACGAACGGTTACATCCTGGAAAAAGATCAGATTGAGTCGGTTCCCCTGCCTACGGGGAGCTTTACCGGCATCGCTATTCTCTCGCCTGGCGTAAACGCGGAACTTTCCGGCGGGACGGGCGTGAACAATGGACTGGGAAATCAGCCCATCTGGGCCAACGGCCAGCGCGATACCAGCAACACCTTCATGATGAACGGCGTCGACGCCAGCAACCTGTTCAATGGGAAAAGTACCAGCTCGGTGGCTTCCGCTCGTATCGTGAACAACACCGGCATCGGCGGTGCCGCCAGCCTCTCCAGTACGACCGCGGAACCCATCCAGAGCACGGCATCCCCTTATCTGGCGATCGGCCAGGCTCTCCCCACTCCCGCTCCGGAAACCATCCAGGAATTTCGCGTAAACACTTCCATGTACGACGCGCAGCAGGGCTCCACCAGCGGCGCACACATTGACATCAGCACGGCTTCCGGAACGAACGATATCCACGGCAGCGCCTATGTCCACCGCGGAACCGATGCTCTCAACGCCGCGCCTTTTTTCTACAACGCTGACCCCAATATCCCCGCAAGCGACAAAGTTCCGGAACTGCATCGCTACACTGCCGGCGGTGCTTTCGGCGGCCCGATTGTCAAAAACAAACTTTTTGGCTACCTCAGCTTCCAGCACACCCATGATTCCGATCAGGAGATCGGCAGTTCGCGCGTGGCCGTGCCGCCGGGACTGACCGACGACCGCAGCGCCGCTGCCTTGGCGGCGCTAATCAACGGCACCACCTCCTCGACATGCCCGGCCCTTCCTTGTAATTTTCCTTCCTCCGCTCAGGTCAATCCGACAGTCGGCACTGCCCCCGGCGACATCAACCCCATCGCCTTCGGCCTGCTCAACTACAAACTTGCCAACGGTCAATTCTTGATCCCTTCTGCCAGCACCAATCCCGCGGTGAATCCCATCAGCATCAACTTTCCGGAAAACGCCTTCACGGTCGGCAC
>Ga0209527_1000263_pt1 | contig 12043 bp, 16 predicted proteins | sample JacPinW_OM2H0_M2_FD_187968 | JGI IMG/M metagenome (GOLD analysis project Ga0209527, IMG submission 187968) | Forest soil microbial communities from Algoma, Ontario, Canada - Jack Pine, Ontario site 1_JW_OM2H0_M2 (SPAdes) (version 2) | ecosystem: Environmental > Terrestrial > Soil > Boreal... | reverse complement strand
TGCAGTTCCTTCAGGAAGAAGGACTGGCGGACGCGATCGGGAAATTCGCGCAACAGGGAGGAGCGATTTTCGGGACGTGCGCAGGAGCTATACTGCTTGCTACGGAAGTGGAGAACCCCAAGCAAGATTCCTTGAAACTGCTGGATATGACCGTGCTGCGGAATGCCTATGGGAGGCAGGTCGCGAGCGACGTAGTCAGCGGCCCAACGAAATTGAAGAAGGAGCCGCTGGAAATGGTTTTCATTCGGGGCCCTATCATTGAGCGCGCGGGTACGGACGTCGAAGTTCTCGCGGAGTACGCCGGGAAGCCTGCGCTGGTGCAGCGTGACAATATCATGGCGGCGACGTTCCATCCGGAGTTGACAGACGACACCACTGTGCACGAACATTTTCTTAGCCTTACTGCGGCGCGGATGAATCAGGTAGCAAGCAGCGCGAAATCCTAATTGTGAAAAAAGAAAAGAAGGCAGATTCTGGTCCCCGGCATTCCAGCCGGACGAGAGTCCTATTCGTGTGCGTGGGGAACGCCTGCCGGAGCCCCATGGCCGAAGCCATTGCCCGCTATGACGCCGCGGATGTGATCGAACCCTCCAGCGCGGGTTTGAGCCCGATGGGATCCATCCCAGAGCAAACCAAACAAACACTGACGCTAAATGGCTACTCCGCAAATGGACTAACTTCCGATCCGCTCACCCGCGAAGCTGCAGAGGCTGCGGACATTGTCATCAACATGACCGGGACGCCCCTGGAGGCAACTCTGTGGGATCAAGGGAAAGTCGAGGACTGGATGGTGCAAGATCCTTTCGGCGCCGCGCCGGAGACGTATCAAAGGGTATTCGAGGGCATCAAACGGCGCGTGAACCAGCTGGCTCTCGGCCTAAGAGAGAACCGAGAGCACAAGACAACGGCAAAATAGGAGTGGCGTTGCGGCGAGAAAAGACAAGCGTATCGCAGGAAGATTATCTAAAGGCCATCTGGGAGATGCTGGAAGAGGACCACACGCCCATCAGCGCGCGGCTCGCCGAGGAATTGAAAGTTACTCCACCGGCGGTAACCGCCGCCCTGAAGCGCATGACGCGCGACGGCCACGTGCGTGTAGAGCGCAGCGGGCGGATCGACCTGACGCAAAAAGGCCGCAAGCGTGCGGAACACCTCGCGTTAAGGCATCAGCTCGCCGAAATGCTGCTGACGGAAGTGATCGGACTGTCCTGGGCGAAGGCTCACGACGAGGCGGAGCGGCTGGAGCACGCGATTTCCCCGGAAGTGGAAGCTCTGCTGCTCAAGCGATTTGGAGACAAGAAAAGCTGCCCGCACGGCGTGCCGATGCGCGGGGGCATCGCGCAGCTTCGCAAACAGGGCGCGGTGCTGCTCGCCGATTTGCGGGCGAAGGAAGCGGGCGAGATTCTTTGCGTCTACGAGAAGGACGCGCAATTTCTGGAATTCCTCGAGGGGCTGCGCCTCCGGCCATCGACGACCGTAGAGGTACTAAAGCGCGAGTACGATGAAACGATGACGCTGCGTTCCAATGGGAAGACCATGCACCTCGGAAAACCTGCCACAAGCCGCATTTGGGTGCGGCGCCTCAGCTCGTGAGGAGGAAGTTGTAAGTTCTTAGCCTTTGGTTCGAAACCTAGCAGTGCGGTTCCAGTGCCAACCTTCGACTATAACTATTGACGTACAACGTGACACGTAGTATGCTACGCGTGTGATTCAAAGCTTCGCGTCGGAAGAAACCGAAGAGCTTTTCCGATATCAGCATTCCCGGCGCTTCCGCGCACTCGAGCGCGTCGCGCTGCGGAAACTGCTGCAATTGCATGCCGCGACGGAACTGCGCGTCGTGGCCTCGCCTCCCGGGAACCAACTGGAGGCGCTCCGCGCTAACCGGAGGGGGCAACATTCGATTCCGATTAACGACCAGTGGAGAATTTGCTTCGTTTGGCGCAGCGGGCATTGCTACGACGTGGAAATTGTGGATTGTCACTAGGACAGGGGGAAGAAAATGGGCAAAGCAGAACCATTGATGGCGCCGGTGCATCCGGGGGAAGTCCTTCGCGAGGATTTCATGAAGCCGTTGGGCTTGACAGTAAACAAGCTGGCGCTGGAACTGCATGTACCGGCGACGCGCATTGGGGAAATCGTGCACGAGCGACGGCGAATCACGGCGGAAACGGCGCTTCGGCTGGCTCGCTACTTCAAGACGAACCCCGAGTTTTGGTTGAATTTGCAGAATTTTTACGATTTGGAAGTGACGAGGCGATCGGGAAAGGTTTCGGAGATTGAGCGCCAGGTGCAACCGGTGGGTGCTGACGTTGCATAACGGTCGACCGCGAAATGGCGGGGGAAAAGGCAAAGGCCGAAGCCTTTGAAGCGAAGGCTATGGCACCCGGCCGGGCACGTGCGCAGTAAGGTCAAGCAGCTGTCTAATGATGGAGGACGGCAGTCATGAGGAAATGGCCCTTGGTGTTCGGGTTGGCTGGTGCCGCCTGGATGACCTTTGTTTTGTACCTCGGGTCTCTGCGGCTGGCAATGATCAGCAATTACCCTGGCTTTTTCTTGGCGAGGTGGTGCGTACACTACGGAGGTGCTCCATCTGCGTGGACCCTGTGGATGTTTGATGGCTTGCTCGTGCTGACGAGTGCTCTGGAGTGGGTAATTGTGGGCCTCATTGCGTGGGGAATAGCACGGCGATTCTCAAAGTAACCCATTGGGTGTAGGAAAAACTGGCTTGGAATTTGGGACGGGCTAGAACATGCCAGTTACTGCTTTGCGCGTGTAAGAAAACGTCCCGTCTGGAACGTGTGAAAAAATGCGGATTCGCGATTTCGTAGGAATCTGGCCTGCTTACTGAAAGAAGTTACTTTCGCTCGTCGAGGAGGGCTTTGAGGCGGGCATAGCCGGCGCGGCTCACCGGCAAGCGCGTGCCGTCGTTGAGAATCGCCAGGCGGCTGTCCTTGCCGTAGGGCTCGATGCGCACGACGCGTTCCAGGTTCACGATGTAAGAGCGGTGGATGCGCACAAAGCTGCCCGGGTCGAGGCCTGCCTCCAGGCCGGCGATAGTTTGCTGCTTGAGGTGCTTCTTCCCCTGACTGGCCAGTGCCACGTAGTCGTCCTGGGCCTCTGCGTAGTCAAGCTTGCCAACCGGAATCAGCGTAACTTTCGTGCCGTCCTTCACTACCAGGCGTTCCTGAAATTGTTGCGGCGGCCGCGCGGTGACCGCGAGTTCGTGCGCGGACGGCATTTTCTCGCCCAGCCGGTTTTTCGCTCTTTCGAGCGCGGCATCAAAGCGCTCGCGTCCGATGGGCTTCAACAGATAGTCGACGGCGTGGACATCGAAGGCGCGCATCGCGTATTCGTCGTACGCGGTCACGAAGATGACGGGCACTTCGGTGCCAATCAGTTCCAGGACATCGAAGCCCGTCAATTTGGGCATCTGCACGTCGAGAAAGATCAGATTCGGTTTGTGCTCCGCGACGGCCTTTACGGCTTCGATGCCGTTGGCGCATTCGGCGGCAATTTCAATTTCCGCATGGGATTGCAGAAACTCGCGAATCACGTGGCGCGCGAGCTCTTCGTCATCGACGATGAGCGCCTTCCATCGTTTGCTTTGCGAAGGGCTCATTCCTTTTCCTCGCTTTCCGCCGGGAGGGACAAACTGACTTGAAAGAGTTCGCCTTCCGTATTCACGCTGAGGCGCGCCTCTTTTCCGTAGCGCGCTTCCAGCCGTTGTTGGACATTTTTCAGCCCCAAGCCTCCCGAGCGGCGAGGAGGAGCTTCCGGGTCCCAGGAATTCTCGACGAGGATGGCCAGCCGTCCGTTCTGGCGCTGGACGGCCAGGCGCACGTCGCCGCCTTCGGGAAGGCTGGCGATGCCATGTTTAACGGCGTTTTCGACGAGCGGCTGCAGCAACAAGGGCGGTAGCAGGCAAGCCCTGGACTCCTCCTGAATTTCCTCATGCATCGTCAATCGCGAGCCAAAGCGGACTTTCTCAATGGCCATGTATTTTTGCAGCAATTCCAATTCCTCGGAAAGGCGCACCGAGGTCTTTTCACCCAGGCCCAGAGTCAAGCGTAAGAAATCACCGAGCAAGACGCACATATCACGCGCCCGCGCCGGATCGATACTCGTCAGCGCGCTGATGGAATTCAGGCTGTTGAACAGGAAATGCGGATTGATCTGGGCTTTCAGCGCTTTCAGCTCCGCATCGCGCGCTTGGATGCTGGTCTGCATGGCGCGCGCCTCAACCTCGTGCGTAGCTTCTTGGGCTAAAGAAACATAGTGAAACGACACAGCCAGCAAATAGAAGACACATCCTGCGCCATAGACAATGGCGGTTCTTTCGGCAAAACGGGCTTCGATGCCTTGCAGGGTGGGCACGAAGGACAAGGCACGGGCCAGAAGTATTCCGGCTCCGAGCCACAGCAGGCTGAGGATTTGCGCGGCCACGATATGCGTCGCCAGAAACCTCCAGATCAACGTTCGTTGGATGGGCGCAATCCGGCACGAATACCAAGCCGGCAGAGAGATACATTCGCCGAGGACTGCCAGACCAAAGCCGAGAATCCCGGCCTGCAACCACGTCAGACCTCCCGGCGTGTGCAGAACGAAGGCCAGGACCGCGGCAATGGGCAGAGCAGCAACTTTGTATATCCGGTGCTGGTTTTTGAGTGCGGTGTTGAGATTCATGGAAGCGTCTCAGTTCTTGATTTCGACGCCCCCGAAGATGACCGCGCCGGTGAGGACCAATACTCGCGTGGGGAGCACGGTGGGATGGTGCGATCCTCGGCGCAAGGTCTTGTCCGCGATGCCGCCGAAAATGGGTGTGCCGCGAAACGCCACTTGCCACGTCTCCGGCACGCGAAGTTCGACTCCGCCGAAGATGGCGTTGATTTCCAGGGTGGCTTCTTCGGCCTGCATATTCGCATCGGTCAAATCGATTTCGACGCCGCCAAAGACGGCGTTGATGTGTCCGCCTTGAAAATCCTGAGTGGTTACTCTGCGTTCGATGCCGCCAAAAATGGCCACTTCGTTGAGTGTCGTCCGGGGGTCGCCGTCCCCTGGCAAGGAGAAGGCAGGCCTCCATTTTGCCCATTTTGCCCCCAGGGAACCCCAAATCATGAACAAGCCGCTTGCTATCAGCAGAAACGGCCATAAGTCGCCCCACTGGAAATGCACGATGCCCAGTTGATTGAGTTGCAGGAAGGCGCCCATGATCATCAAAAATATGCCCCATTCCCGGCGCTCCCGATTGATGAAATGGCTGACGCCCACAAGTACCAGAAGCATGGGCCAAAACTGCCAGAGGCGGTCGAAGGAAATGATCCTCAGGTGGTCGAGAAGCAGAGCGAGGCCGACCAGAGTCAACACCGCGCCCGCGACCAGGCCCCCGCCAAACGGCCGGACGGGTCTGGCTTTCAAGCCTGCGTGGATATCGCGATGGATCCGGTCGCGCAGGTCTTCGCTGAACTTGTTCGGATCGGATTTATTCTCGTCGCTCATCAACGCTCTCCCATTGCCGAAGAGCCTGCTCCGGTCTCGTATGCCGCAAATTGACTCCAGAATACATGTCGCAATAGCACTGCTCCGATCACGATGAGGATCAGCGGCCAGCATGGTACCAAGATTTGCAGAAGGCCCGATAAAAACCCCGCGCGATCAAAAGCGTAGTCCTGCAGGACATGCAATGTTGCCAGGACGACCGCCGGCAGCATTTCCTGGGCCGGCTCCGGAGAGGCGCCGACTACCGTGGTAACTTGCCGTGTGACTCCGTCCAGATTCGCGAAAAGAATAACGAATCCGAGCGCGAGGAGGATGGCACCGGTGATCGATTTCAAGCCGCGAGGGGATGTTTGTTGTGCCGCCATGGGGTCCTCCTAAGGGCGATTCCCTTGCCCCAAAGCGAGAGTAGGGTTTCGACGGAAGGTATGCATTGAAGATTCGGCCAAATGCGGGGATTTACCGGCGAATGGTGGCGGGGAGAAGGGGAGTAGCATTGCCAAGAATCAGCCGGTCCCAGCCAGTTGAATAAGAACGCTTGCAAAATGGACAAAATCGCAATAGCGTAGGCGGCACGCGTTGGGAACCACCCTGCACACTCTCGTCCCTGGGTTGCGAGGAGATCCGAAATGACCGCATCGATGGGCAGAGCCGTCCACAAAAATGCCGAGCGGTGGCGCTGGCTGCTCTATGTAGCGCTGGCTATGGCCGGTGCAATGCTGACCTTTGTGGGAGCCCGGGCGCAGCAGCAGGCCGCGGAGGATGCCGCCTTTCGCAAGCTCATCGACAGCTATTGCGAGGCTTGGAGCACGGGAACGGCGGACGCTCCGGCGAAGTTCTACGCCCAGGACGAAGGACTCGTTTTTTATGATGTGGCGCCGTTTGCATATCACGGCTGGAAGGAGTATCACGACGGCGTCAAAACGGCGTTTCTGGACAACGCGGCGAGTATCAAACTGACAGCGGGAAAAGATCTTAGAGTGACCCGCCGCGGCATGATCGCCTGGACGACTGTGCCGATGCATCTGGCGGAAAAAACAAAAGACGGAAAGACAGTTGAAGTGGATCTCCGGTACACCGGTATTTGGGAGAAGCGCGGGGCAAGCTGGGTGCTTGTGCACGAGCATCTCTCGACGCCGCTGGCCGGAAGCTAGAGTCTTGACGAGGAGGGCTGGGCGATTCGCCCATTGCGCAAGAAATGTTCAAGACATTGCACTACTACTGGAATGCCGCTCGGGGCTATCGCTTCAAGCCATGGAAAAGTCCCTATATGCGGTGGCGCTTTGAGACTTTTCTCGGGAAAGAGGCAGCCAATCTGACCGCCGGGAAGTTTTTTCACCTCGCCTGGAAGTACCGCGACCATATGGAACGCTTCGTGGACTGGGCCGCGGAAAGACGCCGCTTTCAACGCCGGCGCCACGCCTGAGGCTTGAGCACATTCCCTCTACAAGCTTGAATGACTCGCGCGGACCTCTCTGCCTGGAGGTATAATGCTGTCTGAGAGGAGGATCCATGGAAGAGCTGAAGATCCTCCAGAAGACGGAACAGTTGCACGAAGCCGCGTGGTGGGAGGCGGAGCCAGACGGACGAGTGCACTGCTATCTTTGTCCTCGCCATTGCCACATCCATCCCGGTCAAGCAGGATTCTGCTTCATTCGCATCAATCAAGGCGGGAAGCTCTATAGCCTCGGATACGGCTCGCCCGCCGCGCTGCAAGTTGATCCCATCGAAAAGAAGCCGCTGAATCATTTTCTGCCGGGCACGCGCGTCTTTAGCATGGGTACAGCGGGCTGCAACATGGGTTGCTTCTTCTGCCAGAACTGGGACATTTCGAAATCGCGGTCGGATCAAGTGCGCTCCCAGCATGTTCCGCCGGAAGACGTGCCGCTGCTGGCGCTGAAACACGGTTGCGATTCCATCGCCTTCACCTACAACGAGCCGACCATCTGGGGCGAGTACATCATCGACATCTGCAAAGAGGCCAGGAAGCATGGCCTGAAAACGGTGATGGTCACCAATGGCTACATCACTTACGACGCCTTCCATGACATTTACGATCACATTGACGCGGCGAACGTCGATCTCAAGGCCTTCACCGAGAATTTCTACGGGAAGATTACGTTGACGCATCTTCAGCCGGTGCTCGAAATGCTGGCATGGCTGAAGAACGAAACGCCTGTGTGGTTTGAGATCACCAACCTGATGATTCCAACTTTGAATGACGATCCGGCGGAAACGCGGAAGCTGGCCGAATGGATTCTGACGCATCTGGGGCCGGACGTGCCGCTGCATTTCACCGCGTTTCATCCGGACTTCAAGCTGCAGGAGAAGCCACGGACGCCTCCCGAAACTCTCGACCGTGCGCGGCAGATTGCTCTCGACGCCGGCTTACGCTATGTCTACGAAGGAAATATCTACAGCGACGGCGCGAACACCTATTGCCCGAAGTGCGAGGAACGGCTCGTCCGCCGCTCGTGGCATGACGTGCTGGAGAATCGCGTCAAGAACAGCGCCTGCCCAAAGTGTGGGTTCACGATTCCCGGTGTTTGGACCAACGATGCAAAAGGGAAGCACTGGCCAAGGCAAGGGGCAGCCGCGGCCACGAAGGCCTACGGCCATTTGAATCTGTAATTCCCGTCGTTCATCGCGGATGAAAGTGATAGAACCCCGGCCCCACGCGCATGGCGTGGTGCCACGTAACCGGAAACGCCCACCAAACCAAAGTGCCCAGAATTCCTTGACCGATGGCGAGCGGAATGATGTTGCGCTCGCGGGCAAAGAGCCACGCCATAGCGGTTCCCCCGATGAAGGTAAGCGGAATCAGCACGGGATTTGGCCAGTGGATCACTGCAAAAATTGTGCCTGCAAGCAGCGCGGCAGACGCTGGGCTGCCTGTCGCTCCAAGCAGCCGGTTCGTCAGATAGGAATTCAGCCCCACCTGCTGGAGCAGGCAAAAGGCCATGTATCCAAGAAAATGCCCGGGAACGAGGAGATGTTGCACGGGGCGATGCAGCGCGCCGAGCAGGATTCCCGAGAGGCAAAGTCCAGCGATGCAGGGAGCGAAAATGACGGCGGAACGTTTTGTGGCGGACCATAGGTTATCGGCCCGCCATCCCATTGTTTTCGGAGTGTCCCCGTGGATCACGAAACTGGCGGCCAGCCAAACGGGAAACACAATCCACGATGACCAAGCGGAAGTCTGAAGCTGCCAGATGTACCACCCAACGTAGGCGGAGAAAGCCAGAACCTCAATCAAATTCAAGGAACGAAGGACGGCCCTGGTCATGGCCATGCTAATCCACGGAACGTCCTTCGTCGGGATGACTTAGATCGAGAAGCTGCAATGCGCTCTCAAAAAGCTGATCGATCTCTTTTTCGCTGACTTCGCGCGGGGCGAGCAGTTCGTTCAGATCGAAGTCCGGGAATCCGCGATTCGTTACCCGGGCCGGCAGGAGTTCCCGCAAGCGTCGGGATTCAATGGATCCCAGGTCACGGATTTCCTCGAACACCGCGCGCTGCAGGGGGTCCCCAAAGACACCGGGATCAAGCAACTTGCAGAACTGAACGCGCGTCCCGCTCTTGATCAGCACCGAGCAAAGAAAGCGCAGGGTGTTTCTCTCCAGTTGAAGTCCGCCGGCTGTCTCTTTTCTATGCATTCGAGGGCTCTTGGTTACGAGTTTCCTGGTCCGATTTCATGCTAGGACGAGGACGTTAACAGAATAAACTGGAATTGTTATGCAGGTCCCGTGCATCAAACCTGGGCAACTCACAACAGATGAGATGATATTAGACTGGCCTAGGTTGCGTTCGGGAGAGAATCGATGGGAGAAAAACACCGGGTCGTTATTCTCGGCGGCGGATTCGGCGGACTGGCTGCGGCACAAAAGCTGAAGCGTGCGCCTGTCGAAATCACCCTGATTGACCGGCGAAATTTTCATCTTTTTCAGCCATTGCTGTACCAGGTGGCTACCGGTTCGCTATCGCCTGGAGAAATTGCCGCTCCAATACGCGGCGTGCTGAGCCGCCAGAAAAACACCAGCGTACTTCTGGGCGAGGCCGTGGACATCGATCCACAGGCAAAGCGCGTTATTTTGCGGGACGGCGCGGCATTTGAATTCGACTCCCTGATTGTGGCAACCGGCACGCAGACCTCTTACTACGGCAACGACTCATGGCAGGAGTGGGCGCCCAGCCTGAAATCCGTCGAAGAAGCCACCGCGATCCGCCACAAGATTTTGTACGCATTCGAACGCGCCGAGCGCGCCGCTACACCGGAAGAAGCGGGCGCTTGGCTTACGTTCGTCATTGTGGGAGCCGGCGCGACGGGGCTTGAACTCTCCGGAGCGCTCGCGGAAATCGCTCGAGAGACGCTGCGGCACGATTTTCGAAAGATCGACCCGCAGAAGGCCAGAATCATCTTGATGGAAGGGGCTCCGAGAGTCCTGGTCCCCTTTCCCGAGGATCTGTCCGCCAAGGCAGAGAAGCTCGTCGCGGGTCTGGGCGTGGAAGTGCTCAAAGGGGTGATGGTGACGAATATCGACGCCAGAGGCGTCACGTTCAAGCACGGGGATTCGAGTGACGTTCTCGCGGCGAAGACCGTGCTCTGGGCCGGCGGCGTCATGGCCACAACCTTTGGCAGGAAATTGGCCGAGCGCACGAAATCGGAATCGGACCGCAGCGGCCGGATCAAGGTGAACCGCGACCTAACCATTCCCAATTTCCCGGATATTTTCATCATTGGCGATCTCGCTCACGCCGTCGATGAGAAGGGAGCGCTGCTGCCTGGTGTCGCGCAAGTCGCGATACAGGGCGGAGCGTACGCCGCCAAAGTCATCCAGGCACGGCTGGAAGGGAAGAAGGAGGTGCCGCCGTTTCATTATTTCAATAAAGGCGAGATGGCCGTGATCGGCCGCGCGGCCGCGGTGGCGAATATTTTTGGCATCCACGTTTCCGGGCTGCTCGCCTGGCTCATGTGGCTCTTCATCCACTTGATTTACATCGTGGAGTTTCAGAGCCGCGTCAGCGTTTTCATACAGTGGGGATTCGAATACTTCACGTTTAGCCGCGGCGCGCGCCTGATCACCGGCCAAGCCGCCACTGACTCGGTCGACCAGGCATCCATGATGGGTAACAAGAGCAACGGAAGTTAGGCTGGAAACAAAGGGAACGTCTGCCCGTTAGGTTTGAATGGTTGGCTGCTGCATGAGAAAATGCGTCGGACATGCCTGGGAATCGTCAGAAGAGTGAGGGGTGAAGATGCGTAAGAATCGTCCTGCATGGCGAGGAAAGCTTGCCAAAGTTGCAATTCTTTGCGCAGCGATTTTTTTCTTCCTCGGTTTGCGGAATTCCGCTGCTTGGTCCCAGGCTGTTTCTCAAGACCCGGCAGTCGAGCGCGGACACAAACAGTTCGAGCAAGCCTGTGGATTCTGTCATGGCCCTGATGCCACAGGCGCCCGGGGGCCTGACCTTGTCCGCTCGCCGCTTGTGGCTCACGACGCGAAGGGTGACAAGATCGGCGAAGTCATTCGTCTCGGCCGCCCGGATAAAGGCATGCCAGCGATGCCGTTGACCGATCAGCAAGTGCTCGACATCGCCGCGTATCTGCATGCGCGTGCCGCCGAAGCGCTGAATTCGTCAGGGATTCCAAGCATGTATCCAATCGAGAAGCTGCTTACCGGCGATCCGGAGGCCGGAAAGGCATATTTCAATGGAGCCGGTGGCTGCAAAACCTGTCATTCGCCCACGGGCGATCTGGTCGCGATCGCAACCAAGTACTCCCCCATTGATCTCGAAGCGCGCATGCTCTATCCCGGGGGCAAGCCCACGATCGCGGTAGTGACGCTGCCCTCCGGCGAGCAAGTCAAGGGTCCGTTGGCGCACGCCGATGATTTTGTGATTGCGCTGCGCGACGCCTCCGGTTGGTACCGGTCTTTCTTGCGCGATGGGGTGAAAGTTGAATTGCAGGATCCCTTGGCTGTCCATCGCGAATTGCTAGACAAGCTCACGCAAGCGAATGTTCACAACCTCTTCGCATATCTCGAAAGTCTGAAACAGGGAATAGAAAAGCCGCAAAGCCAGAAACTGGAGTGAGAATGCTTTCTCAACTGCAAGGAATGATCGAGGCCTGTTGCGAGAATCGTCTTGAGAGTCTTGCGGGCCTTCCTTTGCGCAACCCAGTAGTGGTCGTCATCCTGCTGCTATTCGCGCTGGGACTGCATGTACAGGTTGTCGCGGCGCAAGGGCTCGACCCGGCGGCTCTCTTAAAGCCCGCAACCGATGCCTGGCCGACCTATAACGGGGACTATTCGGGCCGACGCTTCAGTACCCTCGACCAGATCAATGCCGGAAACGTCAGCTCGCTTACACTCGCCTGGATCTTCCAGCCGCACGCGTCCGCGATCAAATCGACCCCGCTGGAATTGAACGGCATTCTCTATTTCACGGTGCCCGACAACGTCTGGGCCGTCGATGCGCGCTTTGGGCGGGAGATCTGGCACTACCAGCGTACTTCCGAAGGGGACCACATTGGCAATCGCGGCTTGGGTATGTA
>Ga0209527_1000262_pt1 | contig 12044 bp, 17 predicted proteins | sample JacPinW_OM2H0_M2_FD_187968 | JGI IMG/M metagenome (GOLD analysis project Ga0209527, IMG submission 187968) | Forest soil microbial communities from Algoma, Ontario, Canada - Jack Pine, Ontario site 1_JW_OM2H0_M2 (SPAdes) (version 2) | ecosystem: Environmental > Terrestrial > Soil > Boreal... | reverse complement strand
CACCGCCAATGATCGCCGCGCCAACCGCACCGGTTTCAACGGGCGCACCAACGCCAAAGAAGCCGAAATAAAAATGAAGGGCGCCGCGCTGTCGGCGCCTGAATTTGGGACACGACGGCGCGTGTCCCTCCAAAAGAAAGAGATTAGCGCTTCGAGAACTGGAAGCGTTTGCGGGCGCCGGGCTGGCCGGATTTCTTTCGCTCCTTCATCCGCGGGTCGCGTCGAAGCAAACCCTCGCTTTTCAATCCGCTGCGAAGATTGGCGTCGGCTTGAATCAGTGCGCGCGAGATGGCGAGGCGCGCTGCTCCGGCTTGGCCGGCAACGCCGCCGCCACTGGCATTAATGAAAAGATCGTAGGTGTTGACCATCTTCGCCGTTTGCAATGGTTGAAGCACTATGTTCTGCAACGGAACACTCGGGAAATAATCTTCGAAATTGCGACCGTTGATGTCGATCTTGCCGCTACCCGGAGTCATGCGAATGCGCGCAACGGAAGTTTTTCGACGACCGGTGGCGATAAATTCCTGTGCTTGAGCCATAAAAATTAGTTAGGCGAGCTTGACCGATTGTGGCTGCTGCGCGCTGTGCGGATGTGATTCTCCGCGATAGACCTTGAGCTTTCGATAAACGGAGCGGCCGAGCCGGTTGTGCGGAATCATTCCGCGCACCGCTCGCTCGATCAGTAATTCCGGATGACGCGCACGTCGCGCCCGAACGTTCTCGGATTTATGTCCGCCCACGTAGCCGGAGAAACTCATGAAGCTTTTCTGTTCTTCCTTTTTGCCGGAGACACGGACCTTCTCGGCGTTGATGACCACGACGAAGTCACCAGTATCGACATGCGGCGTGAAAATCGTCTTCTCTTTACCGCGCAAAAGTCTCGCCGCCTTTACCGCCACGTGGCCCAGCACCTGATCCTTGGCATCGATCAGCCACCACTTGCGATCGACTTCGTTGGCTTTGGCGGAAAACGTCTTCATCGGCGTTTGGAAAAGGGCACGGAAGCTACTGGTCAGGGAGGTCACTGTCAACCGGCGGAATCCGGGGCGGCGCTGGTATCAAAGGTGCTTTCTAGAAATTATAATGCGCCTCATTTTTCTAGCGACCGCCACACTCATTCTTTCACTCAAGCTCGCTCTCGCCCGAGAAAATTCCTCTCCGGCCGACCAGGAGCAAGTTTCCGCAGCTGCCGTCGTTCGCGAGATCAATCTTGCGCGCGAAAATCCAGGCCTTTACGCCACCTTTGCGGCTGAGTCGCGCCCATTTCACATGATCGAACGCGGTCACGCGGTCGATGAAGTGGTCCGGTTTCTGAAAAAAGCGCGCCCGCTCCCACCGTTAACGCTCTCTACCGGAATGTCTCGCGCTGCCGCAGATCATTGCGCGGAACAAGTCGAAGGTCAGCTTGGACATGACGGCGCTGATCGGAGCAGTCCCGGCGACCGGATTAGCCGCTACGGAACCTGGAGCACTACTTGGGGTGAAAATATTTCCTACGGTCAAAAAACCGCGCGCGGAATCGTGCTAACGCTCATCATCGATGACGGCGTCCGCTCGCGCGGTCACCGCAAGAATATTTTCAATCCAAAGTTCAATTACGCCGGCGCTGCGTTTGGCCCGCATGCGCGATATCGCACGGTGTGCAGTATCGACTTTGCGGGCGGCTATGCCGAACGAGCGGAGCGGCTCGTCGCGCGGAACCCGTAAGGGCAGTCCGACTCGGATTTGTCGATGTTGCGGCCTGGAAAAAGGCCACTGGTCATTTCGCGCGCGACGGCTTAATTCGTTGTCGCGATGTCGAATCCTGCTCCTCAAAAAACCGCAATTAGTCCCCGGCGCGAAGAAGATTTTCCGGAATGGTACCAGCAGGTGGTGCGAACGGCGGAGCTGGCGGAACCGAGCGATGTGCGCGGTTGCATGGTGATTCGGCCCTGGGGCTATGGCATCTGGGAAAACATCCAGCGTCAGCTCGACGCAATGTTTCGCGCCACCGGACATCGCAATGCTTATTTCCCGCTTTTCATTCCGCTAAGTTATTTCGCGAAAGAAGCCGAGCACGTCGAAGGGTTCGCGAAGGAATGCGCGGTCGTCACGCACACGCGCCTCGAAGTCGACGCCGAAGGAAAAATGAAACCGGCGAGCCCGTTGACCGAACCGCTCGTTGTTCGGCCGACGTCGGAGACAATTATCGGTGCGAGCTACGCCAAGTGGGTGCAATCGTATCGCGATCTTCCGATTCTCTTAAATCAATGGGCGAACGTGGTGCGCTGGGAAATGCGGCCGCGCTTGTTTTTACGGACCACAGAGTTTCTCTGGCAAGAGGGTCACACCGTTCACGAAACCGAGGCGGAAGCACGCGAGGAAACGCAACGCATGCTCAACGTTTACGCGACCTTCGCGCGCGATCACTGTGCCATTCCGGTCTTCGCTGGCGAAAAATCAGAGAGCGAAAAATTTCCCGGCGCGGTTCAGACACTAGCGATCGAAGCGATGGTGCAGGACCGGAAAGCCATCCAGGGCGGAACATCGCACTTTTTAGGACAAAACTTTTCGCGTGCGAGTGGAATTCAATTTCAGAATCGCGAAGGCAAACAGGAATTTGGTTGGACGACCAGCTGGGGCATGACCACGCGCATGGTCGGCACTGTCGTGATGACGCACGGTGATGACGACGGATTGATTTTGCCACCGCGAATCGCACCGACCCAAATTGTAATTCTGCCGATTACACCGAAAGAAGAAACTCGCGCGCGAGTGTTGGAAGTTTGCGATGCGCTCGCCTTGCAGCTGCGTGGAAAACAATTCGGCGATTCCCCGATCGAAGTCGAGGTGGATCGCCGCGATCTCGGCGGCGGCGTGAAAAACTGGGAATGGATCAAGAAAGGGGTGCCGGTTCGAGTTGAGATCGGGCCCCGTGATCTGGAGACAAGCTCGGTGGCAGTTTCCCGCCGCGATCAACCGGTGAAATCCAAGGAGTCGATGTCGATCCAGGAATTCGCCGCGGTCGCGCCGGAGATGCTGATGTCGATCCAGCAAAATCTTTACGACCGCGCGAAGAAATTTCAGGAGGAGAACACGCGCGTGATTGAATCGAAAAAGGAGTTCTACGACTTTTTCACAGCGAAAAATCCGGCCAAGCCGGAGATCCACGGCGGTTTCGCGCTCGCACATTGGAATGGTTCGCGGGAAGTGGAAGAACAAATTAAGAGTGATCTGAAGGTGACGATTCGCGTGATTCCGTTCGGCGAATCCGAAGCGGGCAAATGCATTTTCACCGGCGAAGCGAGCGCGCGGCGCGTGGTCTGGGCAAAGTCTTACTAAGCTCGATCTTATTGACGCAGCGCGGGGCTGTCGTTTATTTCCGCTCCGGATGGAATTAAAGCTCTATAGCCGCGAATGGTGTTCGTGGTGCATCGATGCCAAGGAATATCTGGAAGTGCACGGCTATAAGTTCACCGCGATCGACGTCGGCGAAGATCGACAAGCGTACGAGGAAATGAAGGAACTGTCGGAGCAAACTTACGTCCCGACGTTTGTGGCTGGCGACCACGTGCTGGCGAATTTCGATACCGATCAGTTGGAGAAATTCCTGAGCGAGCATCAAATCACCCCGTAATGCTCTTTAACCTTTTCCTCACGCTCGGCGTGGCGGTGCTGAGCGTTGCCCTGCGCAGCTTTCAAAGCTCTTTTTCGCAGAAGGCCGGCGCGATTGGAATTCTCGTTGTCTCCTATCTCGCGATCTATTTCATCACCGGCAGCCAGGTCCTCGGTGCGGTCGCGGCGGCGGCCTGGTTCTTTTTACCGTGGGTGGAAATTCTCACCCGCATTCGTGCGTTGCGTTTGCCGAAGGAGAAACAACTCCGCCCAAAGTCGCCGCCCTCAAGCGACACCTTCCCGACATTGAACGAGATCACCCGCGAGATTGAGAACGAAGGGTTCGTGCATGTGAACGATGCCGGATGGGATTGGGAAGATTACCGGCAATTTTTCCGTCTTTTTTACAAGTCGGAGGACCGCGCGCAGGCCACCATCTGCCTGAACGAGCAGCACGATCTTTCGTTTTATTATTTGCGAATCTCGTCGCGCGCCCGGAGCGGTATCATTTGGACGACTTGGAATTATCCGCTTTCCTACGGCCTGAAACTAACTCCGCAATACCGGATCAACCGGCAGCGGCCGGACCAGTCGTTCTGGCAGCTTTATCAGAGCCACCGCGCGTTTTTGCGCAAAAACAATGTGCAACTGGACGCGATTAATTCGTTGGATGAGGAAAGGATCGAGAAAGAGATCGAGCGCGATTTACGCGAGCAGATTGCCCACAACATCGATAAAGGCGTGCTCAAATCAACGCCCGAAGGCGATGTGAAATATTCCTGGCGGGGAATGATCTATCTCTGGTGTCAGTTTCTGATCGACCTGGTCAGACTGTAGCGGCGCTCTATGAGCGCCGATCGGCGGTCGCAGACCGCCGCTACAGAAGATGTCGATCTTCCAATCGATCAAACCTTCATGATCTCCGTTTCTTTATGCTTGAGATGATCGTCGATTGATTTGACGAAACGATCGGTCAGCTTCTGAATCTGTTTTTCCAGGTCGTGCAGTTCATCCTCGCTGATTCCGCCACCACCTTTGAGTTTTTTCGCTCCATCGAGCGCGGCATGACGATTACTCCGGATCCGAACTCGCGCTTCCTCCGCAATTTTGCTTAGCGCCTTTGCCAGTTCCTTGCGCCGCTCTTCGGAAAGTTCGGGAATCGGCAGCCGAATGATCTTACCATCGACTGCTGGCGTAATGCCGATATTCGATTCTTTGAGCGCGCGCTCGATGTCCTGGACCGTGCCGGCGTCAAATGGTTGCAACACGAGCAGGCGCGATTCAGGGGTAGTGATTAGCGCGAGCTGCTTCAGTTTCATGGTCGATCCATAGGCCTGCACGTCGATGTTCTCCACCAGCGCAGGCGATGCTTTGCCCGTCCGCACACCGGAAAATTCGTGAGCCAGGTAATCGACGCTTTTTTCCATCGACATTTCGGCTTCGAGAAGAATGTCGTCTCTACTCATGCGCGTTTATTTTTACTTCGTCTCCGCTTCGCCGCAAACCAATGTCCCAACTTTCCGGCCGAGGACGGCGTCGCGAATGTTGGTTGGGTTGTTCATGTCGAACACGACAATCGGCACCTTGTTGTCCATGCAAAGACTGAACGCAGTTGAATCCATTACCTGCAATCGTTTCGTCAGTGCTTCGGTAAATGTAATCCGCTCGTAACGTTTCGCGTTCGGGTCGGTATTCGGGTCGCGATCGTAAACGCCGTCCACTTTGGTCGCTTTCAAAATGACATCGGCGCCGATTTCGCTCGCGCGCAACGCCGCGGTGGTGTCGGTCGAAAAATAAGGATTGCCGGTGCCGGCCGCGAAAATCACGACCCGCCCAAGCTCGAGATGTCGAATTGCGCGACCGAGAATGAACGGCTCGGCCACGTTTTTCATTTCAATGGCCGTTTGCACCCGCGCTTCGACTCCGATTTTGGTGAGCGTGCTACGCAACGCGAGAGCGTTGATCACGGTTGCAAGCATGCCCATGTAATCGGCAGTTGTTCGATCCATGCCGCGGACCGCCGCTGACGAGCCGCGCCAAATATTTCCCCCTCCGATCACGATGGAGATTTGGACGCCAAGGCTGTGCACCTCCTTGATTCGGTCGGCGATCTCGCGCACGACCGCCGGCGAAATGTTTTCGCGCGAGCCGCGCTCTTGAAGAGCCTCGCCGCTCAATTTGAGCACGATGCGTTTGTAGGCGGGCGCCTCGGTCTTCATGGCTGCGGAAATGAAACAGGAGGTCGCCCTGTTTTGAAAGCAAAATGGTGGATCGACCGCTTTGCAGAGTGTCGCCCTACCGAACCTTCACCCCGCGTAGAAACTCCGACGCTGTCATCCTTTTTTTTCCTTCGAGTTGGACTTCCGTCAGCGACAAAGCGCGATCCAACGTTGCGACGATAAGCTCCTGGTCTTTACGCAAAGTTTCGCCCGGCTTTCCGCGAAGATCGATAACTGAGGCGGAAAAGATTTTAAGCTTTCGATCTTTGAAGTCAGTGAAGGCGCCGGGCCAGGGATTGTAAGCGCGAATTTTTCTTTCAATAACTTCAGCTGTCTCGTTCCAATTGATGCGGCCGGCTTCGCGATTCAACTTCGGCGCGTAAGTCGCAAGGGTCTGATTTTGCGGAACGCGCGGCGCGTTGCCGGCGGGGAGGAGTCGCAGAGATTCGAGCAATGGTTCCGGTGCAATCTGCGCGAGCCGATCGTGCAACGAGCCGCCGGTGTCCGTGGGTAGGATGTCGATCCTGCGTTGCAGCAAGATATCGCCGGTATCGAGACCTTCATCCATGTACATCATCGTGATGCCCGTCTCGCGATCGCCGGCCGCAACCGCGGCCTGGATCGGAGCTGCGCCGCGCCATTGCGGCAGAAGTGACGCGTGCAGATTCAAACACCCGATCTTTGGAATCTCGAGAACCGCGCGCGGCAAAATCTGACCATAAGCCATCACCACGATCACATCCGGCCCAAGCGCGCGAATTTGATCGATCGCTTCGAGATCTTTGATTCGCGCCGGTTGTAAAATCGAAGTATTGCTTCCGGCTAGCGCAGCTTTAATCGGTGGCGCGGTGATTTTTTGAACGCGGCCAACCGGTTTGTCGGGTTGGGTGACAACTCCGACTAATTCGTGCTCGGATTTTTGCAGCGCGCGCAACGTCGGCACGCCGATTTCGCCCGTGCCGATGAATACGATCCGCATTTGCGGTTTATCGAAGCGATTGAATGGGAATGCCCCTGCGATTTCGGCCGGCGACGGTTTCAGCCGTCATTTTTTCACCGGCAGTGACTTCGCGTTGTCCGACCGAAGAGCCGCACTCGGTGCAGAGATAATCGAAGATCTCGCGGTCGGGCAGAACTAAGAGCAGCTTCTCGCGGACAGGCGTCGTCGCCCGGCATTTTCCGCAATAAAGGGTCGAAGCTGTGAAATTTTCAAATTGCTGCTGACTCATTTTTGACGCCGTTTATGCTCGCTAAAATATCGAATAACACTTTCGCGGGCGGCTGCATGGCGTCAATCACGGTGATGCAATCTTTGGGATAATGGGTCAGGACCGGCTTCGATTCCATTTCGTAAATATCGAGCCGCTTCTGAATGACCTCTTCATTCGCGTCATCGAGGCGATTGTCTTTCAATGCGCGCTTCTTCAACCGCCCAAACAACGTCTCGCGGTTGGGACAGGCGAGGTGAAAAAGTTTTTCCACATCAATCAATTCCCGCATGATTTTGGCTTGGTTCACATTTCGTGGAATGCCGTCGAGGACGAGAATGTCGATGTCCGGCTTAAATTTGTGGCCATCGACCGCGGCGTCGATCGCTTCTTTCCAAAGCTCGACTGTGATGTCATCGGGAACGAGCTGGCCTTTGCCCGAGTATTCGAGAAAAGCCTTCCCGACTTTCGTGCGCGTATCGATCGAACGAAACACGTCGCCGCACGGGCAATGATAGAAGCGCGGAATCGTGCCTAGTGTTTTGCCTTGAGTTCCTTTGCCGCTTCCAGGCGCGCCAAACAAAATGAACGTGCGGTATTTCATGAAAGCGACTGGTTATACCGCACTCGCAGCCAATCGGGAAGGGAAACGATTATTTCGCAGCGACCGGGTCGATGTTGACCCGTCGTCCGCCCCGATCGAAGCGGACGTTGCCGTCGACCAACGCGAAAATTGTGTAATCGCGACCGAGGCCGACGTTCTTACCCGGCAGAAATTTCGTCCCGCGCTGGCGGACGATGATGTTGCCGGCGACGACCGTCTCGCTGCCGAATCTTTTTACGCCGAGACGTTTGCTGACGCTGTCGCGGCCATTCTTAACGCTGCCTTGTCCTTTTTTATGAGCCATGACTTAAGATTTCTTTGATTTGGAGCCGCCGCTGATGCTTTTGATTTTCACCCGCGTCAGTTTGCGGCGATGTCCAACCGTCCGGTGGTAACCTTTGCGGCGTCTGTATTTGAACGCGATCACCTTTTTGTCCTTACGCTGCTCGACAACTTCGGCCGTGACTTTCGCGCCGGAAATCAGCGGATCGCCGTGAGTGACGTTCTTACCGTCCGCGAACATCAACACTTCGCCGAACGTCGCGGTTTTCCCCGCATCAACATCAAGAAGATCGACATCTACCGTGTCGCCTTCCGCGACGCGATACTGCCGTCCGCCAGTCTTGATGATTGCGTAAGTCATAACCTGCTTTCCGGGGAGAAAAAGCCGCGCAAACTCACACAGAAGCCATAGCTTGGCAAGCAAAAGCTAGGGACGGTTCACCGAACCGCCCGCGGGCGATTGAGGTCAATCGCCCGTACCTGAAATAAGCAGGACGATTTCTCCTTTGGGCGGGTGCGCTTCGTAGTGTGCGAGCAATTCCGCTGCGGTGCCGCGGCGAAATTCCTCGAATTTTTTGGTGAGCTCGCGCGCGACGCAGAGTTGCCGATCTGGCATTACGTCAATGCAGGCCTTGAGCGTTTTGGCGAAGCGGTAAGGTGATTCGAAATAAATCGAAGTTTCACTGCGTGCGGCCGCGGTGCGCAGCTCGCGTTCGCGTTGACCGCTTTTGACCGGCAGAAATCCGCCGAAGAAAAACTTCTCGGCCGACAACCCGGAGCCCACTAGTGCGGTCGCAATTGAAGAGGCTCCCGGGATGATTGTGAAAGGCAGTTCGCGTTTGATGCATTCGCGAATCAACCGTGTGCCGGGATCAGACAGGCCAGGCGTCCCCGCGTCGGTGATCAGCGCGATCTTTTCGCCGGCGGCAAGTCGCTCGACAAGTTGTGCGGTCCGCATCGCTTCGTTGTGCTCGTGATAACTGATGAGCGGTTTCTTGATCTGATAATGGTTCAACAAAATCCCGGAGTGTCGCGTGTCCTCGGCTGCGACAAGATCGACATCTTTCAAGATTTCCAAGGCGCGCAGGGTGATGTCGCGAAGGTTTCCGATCGGTGTAGCGACGACGTAAAGCATTGCTTCCGGTGAATTTGAATAAGACCAGATCGTCTAACCAGAAACGAACGTATTACAGAAGGGAATATTATGAGAATACGCATTTGGATGTTGGCGCTGGCGCCGTTTGCGATGATCGGCTGTGCCGACGAAACGCCGCCGGTTGTGACCACAACAACTTCAACGACGACCACGCAAGAAGTGACCACGGGAGCTCCGACGAGTGGAGTTGTGACGCGCGAGGTCGTAGTGCAGCAGGCGCCACCAACGGTGCGAATTGAAGCGCAAACTGTCACGCCAGGTCCAGGTTACATCTGGACGCCAGGCTACTGGCGATGGAGCGGCAGGGATTATGTATGGGTGTCTGGCTCTTGGATCAGACCGCCCCGTACCACGGCTGTTTGGGTCCCAGGACATTGGGTAAGCAGAGGTGCAGGTTGGGTTTGGGTTCCCGGTCACTGGCGATAAACGGCCTGTAGTCTGCAAATCGGATTTGCATCGCGTTGCGAGGAGCACGTCCTTGCGGCGCGATGCATAATCCGTTGTTCGCACGGAAAATAATTCTGGCGGTCGTCAGCGTTTGCTTTCTCGTTCTCGCTGGTCTCACGCTGTTATACTCTCGACAGCACTCGATGGTTTACCATCCGCGGCCGTACGATGAGAGCTATGCGTATGCGTTTCCAGCAGACGGCGTGGAAATTAATTACACGGTCGCGGCCGCGAAATATTGTGCGTATTACATTCCCGGCAGCGCACCTTTGCCGAAACGGCTCTGGCTCGCGTTTTGTGGCAATGGCTCGCTCGCGCTCGATTGGACGACAATTCTTCGCGAGTATCCGTACAACGGCGACGCGTTTTTGCTGATCGATTATCCCGGTTACGGGAAGAATGGTGGTTACGCGACGATCGCGAGCACTCGCGCGTCGGTGGACGCCGCGTTGAGGGCGCTGACTGAGCGGCTTCATACTGATGAAGATCATTTAACACTTTGCACGATTGGCCATTCTTTAGGTGCAGCGGTCGCGCTCGAGTTTGCAACGCATCATCGTGTCCAAAAAGTTGTCCTGATTGCGCCATTCACGACGCTGCGGGAGGAAGCAGCCACGATGTTGGGTGGTTGGGTCGCGCGTTTGCTCATCGAGAGTTATGACAATCGTGCAAATTTGGCGGAAGTAGCGAGACTCAATCCGGCCGCGCGTATCGCAATCTTTCACGGCACAAATGACGGCGTCATTCCGGTCCGAATGGGGCGCGAGCTCGCACGAGAATTTCCGTTTGTCGAATTTTTCGCGATCGAGGACGCAGATCACGTCAGCGTGCTCAATCACGCGCACGACAAAATTATTGCCTGGATGAACAAGTGAGCTCCATGGAACGATCCAAGCTGTGGATTAGAAAATCGTGAAACCGAAGTGTCAGTTCGAGGATAGCCGGTTCCCTCGAACCGACTTCTTCTTCCAATCCGGAACTGGCCGATGGCATGGCTACTGGCCCAACGACGACGGCGAGTTCCGTCGTTACAACTTGGGTCGCGAATATCTAATCGAGGCCGCACGCGAGCGCGTGAAGGAAATGGTCGTGTTCGCCATTATCCTCGCCGCCGCCGCTTGGCCGGTGATCTATATGATCGTATCGGTCGTGCAATTGCTGCACAAAGGCCAATCGCCAGATCGCTAGTCCAAATTAGCGCGGAGGCAGAAATTCGTCGCGGTATTGGGGTGTTGTTTCGGGCGCGAAGCCGTGCCGGGTAATGTTTTCGGTGACGACGCGCGGCACCACGAACTGCAAGAGATAATCGGCGCCGCCGGCTTTGGTGCCGCCGCCGCTCATTTTAAATCCTCCGAACGGATGGCGGCCGACGACCGCGCCGGTGCAGGAGCGGTTGATATAAACGTTACCGGCGACGATCTCCGCCTTGGCGCGCTCGATGTTGGCCGGACTGCGCGAGAAAAATCCGGCGGTAAGCGCGAATTCGGTGCCGTTGGCGATTTCGAAGGCTTCATCAAGATCGCGCGCTTTGATGACGCTGAGTACCGGACCGAAAATTTCTTCGCACGCAATCCGGTTCTTCGGATCGACATTGGTGAAAATGGTCGGGGGAATGAAAAATCCTTTCTCCGGAACGTCGCCCCGCTGGAACGCGAGCCGCGATTCGTTTTTGCCGATCTCAATATAATTGAGAATGTTTTTGTGTGCTTTCTCGTCAATCACCGGACCAACGGTGATTCCGGGTTCCTCCGGATTTCCAACGCGCAAGCTGGCCGCAGCATTGAGCAGGCGTTCGATTGCGCGGGGATAAATCTCTTCCAAAATGATGAGCCGCGAGCAAGCGGAACATTTTTGTCCCTGATAACCGAAGGCGGAATAGATCGTGTCGACGATCGCCTCATCAAGATCGGCATCGGAATCGATGATGACTGCGTTCTTACCGCCCATCTCGCAAATCACGCGTTTGAGCTCGCGCTGACCTTCTCGCGTTTTTCCGGCGCTCTCCCAAATCCGCAACCCGACTTCGCGCGATCCGGTGAACGCGATAAGATCGACATCTTTGTGGTCGACCAGATGCGCGCCCATGACTGAGCCTTTGCCGGGCAAATAATTCAAAACGCCCGGCGGAACGCCGGCTTCCTCAAAAATCTCCATCAACATCGCGCCGATGACGGCTGATTGTTCGGCCGGTTTCATGATGACGGTGTTGCCGGTAACGAGCGCGGCGGTGGTCATACCGCATAAAATGGCCATCGGAAAATTCCACGGTGCGATGATCATTGCCACGCCGCGCGGCCAATAGTGCTGATAACTTTCTTCGCCGAGCACGTGCTGCGTTAGCCGGGGTGGGCCGATCAAACGCATCTGCTGTGCATAAAAAAGACAAAAATCCATCGCCTCGCGGATGTCGCCGTCTGCCTCTGCCCAGGCTTTACCGACTTCGAAAACTTCCAGCGCGGAAAGCTCGAAACGCCGGCGGTGCATGATATCGGCGGCTCGCTCGAGCAGTCGGCAGCGCGTCTCAAACGAAGTGC
>Ga0209527_1000261_pt1 | contig 12073 bp, 8 predicted proteins | sample JacPinW_OM2H0_M2_FD_187968 | JGI IMG/M metagenome (GOLD analysis project Ga0209527, IMG submission 187968) | Forest soil microbial communities from Algoma, Ontario, Canada - Jack Pine, Ontario site 1_JW_OM2H0_M2 (SPAdes) (version 2) | ecosystem: Environmental > Terrestrial > Soil > Boreal... | reverse complement strand
AGCGTTAGAATCATGGAACTCGTGCGCACGCCTTCCCCGAAAAATCGCACACCCTTCAGCAGGTTCCCGTCCGTCACGCCCGTGCAAGCGAAAATCATTTTCTTGCCCGGGGCCAGATCTTCGGTGTCGTAAACACGCTTCAAATCCTTCACGCCCATTTTTGCCAGGCGTTCCGCGTGCTCCGGTTTGCTGACCACCAGCCGCGCAAGAATCTGTCCGTTCAAGCAGCGCAGCGCCGCGGCCGTCAGCACGCCTTCCGGCGCGCCGCCCGTGCCCATCACCGCATGTACGCCCGTCCCAATCACTGCGGCGGAAATTCCGGCCGAGAGGTCGCCATCGCCAATCAGCCGGATCCGCGCACCCGCGGTGCGTATCTCTTCAATGAGCTTTTCGTGCCGCGGCCGGTCCAGTACGATCACCACGAGATCATCCACGTCCCGGTCCAGCCGCTTGGCAATGGCCTTCAGGTTGTCGGCCACCGGCGCATCCAGGTCCACCGCGCCTTTGCACGACGGCCCCACTACCAGTTTTTCCATGTATAGGTCGGGCGCGTGCAATAATCCGCCTCGTTCGCTGGCCGCCAGCACCGCGATGGAGTTCGCAGCGCCCGTCGCGCACAGGTTCGTTCCTTCCAGTGGATCCACGGCGATGTCCACTTGGGGAAATAATGCTTTCGGAGCGTGCGTTGCCAGCCCTACTTTTTCGCCGATGTACAGCATCGGCGCCTCATCCCGCTCGCCTTCACCAATCACGATCGTTCCGTCAATCTCCACCGAGTCCATCGTTTTGCGCATCGCTTCCACGGCGACTTCATCGGCGTGGTGCCGGTCGCCGAATCCCATGGTGCGCGCCGCGGCAATCGCCGCGTTTTCCACCACGCGCAAAAAATCCAGGCTCAGTTGTTCTTCCATCCGTCCCTCTCCCCAATTCTCTGTAGCGCCGGCATCCTTGTCGGCGATTTTCTCTTAGCCTCGCCGTTCGAACGCGCGCGTCATCATAAGCCAAAGCGCAGTTACCCGTCGACCATTTACGATTCGCTAGCCATCCCGCTCGGCAGGATAAGTACTTCATTTTTTCTGGTCGCGAGACTCGGCTACAATGCTGCGCGGAGGACCCATGCCCAAATCGCGCAGGGATTTCTTGACCCAGACTTCGCTCGGTCTCATCGGCGCAGCCGTCGCCTCGAACAGCAGCGCACAGGATCAGGCAAACGAAATCGCCCAGGAGCCCACGCAACTCCCGCCCGGGGCGCCCCCCGCATTCGGCACCGGGCCCGCTGTCGGCCCCGAAGTCTCGCCGGCGACTTTTGCCGAAGCAGAAAAGCTCGTCCAAGTAAATCTATCAACCACAGACCGCGCCCAAGCAGCAGAGACTTGGCGCGTGAACTTGGCCTCCCTCTACGAGCGCCGCACCGGTCCCCGCACCATCGCGCTCGAGCCTGCGCTTGCACCCTTCTCCCGCTATCATTCCGTTCTTCCCGGCCAGTCCGCCGGCCCCCAGGGCGATCAATTTATCCGTAGCAAAACCGACCCTGGTCCGCTGCCCTCCAGCGATGCGGACATCGCCTTCGCGTCGGTAACGCAACTCTCGCGCTGGATCGAGCAGCGCAAACTCACCTCCGAGCGCCTCACGCAAATCTACTTGCGGCGCATCGAGCAATTCGATCCCAAGCTCCGCTGCATCATCACCCTCACGCGCGATCTCGCGCTCGCGCAAGCGAAAATGGCCGACGAAGAAATCGCCGCCGGCAAGTATCGCGGACCGCTTCACGGTATTCCGTGGGGCGGCAAAGATCTCTTGGACACCGCCGGAATTCCGACCACCTATGGCGCCGAGCCTTTCCGCAACCGCGTTCCCAAAGACGATGCCGCAGTCGTGAAGCGCCTGCACGCGGCAGGCGCCGTGCTCCTCGCGAAGCTCAGCCTTGGCGCTCTCGCGCTCAACGATATTTGGTTCGGCGGACAAACGGTGAACCCGTGGCTCCTCGAGGAAGGCGCCTCCGGTTCCAGCGCCGGCCCCGGCGCCGCCACTGCGGCGGGCTTAGTGGGGTTCTCGATTGGCAGCGAAACCGGCGGCAGCATCATCAGCCCCAGCATGCGCTGCGGAATCACCGGACTGCGGCCCACCTACGGCCGCGTGCCGCGCACCGGTGCCATGACCCTCTGCTGGTCCCTCGATAAGCTCGGTCCTATGACGCGCACCGTCGAAGATGCGGTGCTGGTGCTGCAAACCATCTCCGGGCCAGATGCCGGCGATCTTTCCAGCGTGCCCAGCCGGCTCGATTTTGATTCGAACGCCAGCATCAAGGGTCTGCGCGTCGGCTATTTCCCCGCCTGGATGAAGGAAGATCCCGCTACCGATGTGGATCGCGCCGCCCTCAACATGCTACCGAAGCTCGGCTTGGTTCCTGTGGAGGTCTCTCTTCCCAATTGGCCGTACAACTCGCTCAACCTGATTCTCTTCGCCGAAGGCGCCGCGGCTTTCGAGGAACTAACCCTGAGCCACGGCGTGGACCAGCTCAAAGTCCAAACCCCGGACGCGTGGCCCAATCTTTTCCGCCAATCGCGCTTCCTCTCCGCCGTCGATTTCGTCCAGGCCGACCGCTTCCGCCGCAAAGTAGCGCAGGAGATGGCCCGCGTCTTCTCGCAGGTGGATCTGTTGCTCGTTCCTTCGCTGCGCGATGAAATGCTCACCATCAGCAACAACACCGGCCACCCGTCTCTTACGCTGCGCGCCGGCTTCGTTGAAGTTTCCGAAGCGCGCTCGGACTGGGCCCCCGATCCAAAAAATCCGCTCCCAAAATTTTCTCCCCCGCGCCGCGTGCCCCACGGCATCACCCTGATCGGCCGCCTCTTCGAGGAAGGCACCCTCGGCCGCGTCGGCATCGGCCTGGAGCGCGCCTTCGCCGTCGCCAACCAGCGCCCGCCCTCCTTCTAGTCCGCCGCGCGGGGTCTGTTTTTGGAAGTGCTTGCCCTGGCAGTCGAAGGCGGGCCATCCTAAGCGAAATCATAATTTGCAGTCGGCCATTTCCGTAAGCCATCTTGCATGCCGGGAGGCGGAGCCATACAATTCTCGAATGTTCGACACACACCGTTTCTTGCTTTTCTTTGTCGCCGCCCTGCTACTGGCCGTCACTCCAGGGCCCGGAATCTTTTACGTTTTGGCGCGTAGCCTGGCCGGAGGCCGCCGTGAGGGTATCCTGTCTTCTTTCGGCACTTTTGTTGGTGGACTCTTCCATGTGCTGGCCGCTGCGCTCGGCGTCTCCGCGATCCTTGCCGCTTCCGCCGTGGCATTTCACACCGTCAAATACGCCGGTGCCGCGTATCTTGTTTGGCTCGGCATCCGCATGATCCGCACGCGAAATGCGGAGATGGCCGTCAGCCCATCGCCGCCTTCGCAAGGCGCCTTTCGTCAGGGGATTCTCACGGAAGTTCTCAACCCGAAGACGGCCCTGTTTTTCCTTTCCTTCATTCCGCAATTCATCGCGCCCGAACGCGGCCACGTTTTTCTGCAATTCGTGGTTCTCGGCGCCGTCTCCGTGATTCTCAATACCGCAGCCGATCTTCTCGTCGTTGTCCTCGCCGCCCCTCTCGAGCGCAAACTCAAGAGCAGCGCGCGATTCCGCCGTGGCCAGCGCACTGCTTCCGGTCTCGGCATGATCACCCTCGGCGCCTACGTCGCCCTCGCCGACACGCAATAATCCAGCCCAGGAGAGATGCTCATGAGCAAAAAGAAAGAAATCTCGCGTCGCACCTTCCTCACCAAAGTCGCTGCTGGCGGAGCCGCGTGTGCCATTGTTCCTAGACACGTCCTCGGCCGTGGATTCACTCCGCCGAGCGATACGCTGAACATCGCCGGCGTGGGAGTCGGCGGCATGGGCCGCACCAATCTGATCAACCTCGCAAGCCAGAACATCGTGGCGCTGTGCGACGTGGATTGGCGCTATGCCGACAAAGGATTCGGCCGCCTCGACCTCGATATCGAGCGTCTGAAGAAGCGCATCGAGCTGCCGGCCCCGGCGCAGCCAGGCGAGTCGTCCGCGCCCTTCGATCCCGTCAAGGCCCAGGCGCGCGTTGATAAAATGGTCCAGCTCAAGACCGAACGCCTCCCGAAAGCCGCCCGCTATACCGACTATCGCGAGATGCTCGACCGCCAAAAGGACATTGACGCCGTCATGGTCGCCACGCCCGACCACATGCACGCCTCGATTGCCTTGGCGGCCATGGACCTCGGCAAACACGTCTACGTCCAGAAGCCGCTCTGCTGGTCGGTCGAAGAAGCTCGGAAGCTTTCGCGTCGCGCAAAGGAAACCAAAGTCGTCACGCAGATGGGCAACCAGGGTCACTCCTCGGACGATGGACGGACTGCCGTCGAGTACGTGTGGAGCGGCGCGATTGGCGACGTGCGCGAGGTGCATATCTGGACGAATCGGCCACTCGGCTTCTGGCCCCAGGGCGTCCCGCGCCCGGAGCCGCTGAAGGCCGGGCCCGAACCTCTTAAATGGAGCGGCCGCGACGTCAACGCGCGGCTTGCCGCCGCCATTTGCGGCGACTACCCCATTCCCGGCGGGCTCGCCTGGGATCTTTTTCAAGGCACGTGCGCCTCAAACGTGGACTACCACCCGATCTACCACCCGTTCAACTGGCGCGGCTGGACCGACTGGGGGGTTGGCGCCATCGGCGACATGGGCGCTCACTTGATCGACCACACCATGTGGGCCCTCAACCTGGGCTTTCCTACCAGCGTTGAGACCGTCTCGACCCCTTTCAACGGCGCCTCTTACCCGAGCGCCACGCTCACTTTCTACGAGTTCCCCGCCCGCGGTCCGATGCCGCCCGTGAAACTGACGTGGTACGACGGTGGCCTCAAACCCAACAAACCGGAAGAGCTTGGCGATGAAGAATTGAAACAAGAAGGCGGTGCGCTGCTCATTGGCAGCAAGGGCAAGCTCCTTCACGACACTTACGGCTTCAAGCCCCGCCTCTTGCCCAAGTCGCTCCACGATTCCTTCGGCAAGCCTCCGCAGAAGCTCCCTCGTATCGCCGCCGAAGCCCACGAAATGAACTGGGTCGACGCCGCCAAGGGAAAGGTGGAAGCTTCCTGTCCTTTCGAGTACGCCGCCCGTCTCACCGAAGTCATGCTCCTCGGCGTGGTGGCGCTGCGCGCCGGAAAGAAGATCTACTACGATGGCGCCGACATGCGCATCACCAATGTGCTGCAAGCCAACGACTACTTGCGGCGAGACTACCGCCATGGCTGGTCGATCTAAGAGGGAAGTTGCCGAAACAGGCGGGAGCGTTACTCCGAAAAAAAAATGCTCCGCGGGACGCTTGCAGGTCGCCTGAGACCTGCACACCTCCCGCGGTCCCTCTCTCAGATCAGCTAGTCGGCGGTGATGCGCTGTGCGCTCACTAGGCCAGAGATGTGGGCCAGGAGATGCCCGTCGGTATCGTATTGATCGATCGTAAAAGTCCCGGAATAACCGTTTTCGTTGTCGTCGAGGACGACCTCTTCCCTAATGTTGGCGGGGCCGACCAGGGTCTTTCCTGTCGGATCCCAACTCAACGCAAAGTGATTCAATTTGTATGCTGATCCTCTGGTCTTCTTCCATACTCCCATGCAGAAGCTGCCGGTAATCGGGGGACGCCCCGAATTCATTATTTCCGTTCCGTCGCTATGCCACGTGGCATACCCCTCATCAATCGGCGCGCCGTCGGGGATACCTATACCTGTATTGCCCTTGGAAACGAACTTCACCTTCCAGAGGCCCACGATTCCGGCGTGGTCGGAGTCGTCGTCCCAATCGCGATCGTGGCTCGACACTATGACGAGCGACGCATTTCTGAATTTGCCTTGGGCCTCGTTGGATTTTCGTTGTGGGCGGGCTGGTACTGTGGGTGCCTCGGACGGTGAGTAGCCACAGCCCGTGTCAATTAATCTTGCCGGGCTCTTGGCGGATGGACCCTGCGCGCGCGCGGCAGAGCACCAACCCGATGCAAATAGTAAAGCTAGACCTGTGAAAGCTGCCACATAGCGTATCGGTTTCATTTCTCTCCTCTTTCGCCGGATTGAAGTTCTGGCGGAACCCATGGGGACGAATCGGGTCGTCGTTAGATCGGCTCACTTTGCGAAAGACGGCAATAAAGGGCAATGCATTGTGCTTCAATTTGGCTTCATTTTTATTTCAACGACTAACCAACTGATCCGCAGGCAGTTAGTAGCCCCGGCCAAGACATCGGGCACATTGACCCTGCCTCCTCGGATTTGTTACTCTCCCATTAATTTAGTCCGAAAAATGGCCTCCCCCTCTTCCAACTCCCATCACATCGCCTTCGGCCGTTTTGAAGCCGATCTGCGTTCCGGCGAACTCCATAAGGACGGCCGCCGCGTCCGTTTGCAAGCCAAGCCCTTCCAGTTACTGGCTCTCTTGCTGGAGCACCCCGGCGAAGTCGTCACTCGGGAAGAGATCTGCCGCAGGCTTTGGGATGCGGAAACTTTCGTGGACTTCGACCACAGCCTTGGCACCGCCGTCAACAAAATCCGCGAGGCTCTGAACGATGCAGCGGACCATCCCAGGTACATCGAGACGCTTCCCAAACGAGGCTACCGGTTCATCGGTAAGATCAGCCCCGAACTGCCCGTGGTCATGGCTGCTCGAGATGCCCAGGAATCTGTGAAACTCGTGCCCGTTCCCGCGGCAAAAGCCTGGACCGGTTGGAAGTGGCGCCTCGGCTTGGTAGCGGTAGCCGTCGTAGGGGCGGCCGCAGTTGCATTCGCCTGGCTGTCCCGCAAACCCGGCGATTTCCAACCCATGACGATTGTTCCTTTCACTTCCTACCCGGGCCTGGAAACAGCTCCTTCATTTTCACCAGATGGCTCACGGATCGCTTTCTCTTGGGATAACGGCACAAGCAATCGCCCGGGAAGGCTGGGATATGACTTGTATGTAAAAGCGATTGGCAGTGAAACGGTGCTCCGGTTGACCAACCATCCTTCCGATTGGATCAGTTCGACGTGGTCGCCCGACGGCACTCAGATTGCCTTTCATCGCTTGGCCACGGACGGCAATGGCATCTATGTTGTCCCGGCCTTGGGAGGGCCGGAACGCAAACTCGTTGCCACCCACGCACCCTACGATCTTGCTGCTCCTCTTAGTTGGTCGCCCGACGGGAAATGGATCGCCTACTCTGACTGGGAAAACGGCGGCAACCGTTCGTTCTTGCTAAACGTCGAGACTCTAGAAAGTCACGAGCTTCCGCATGACCCGTCCTGTAGACACGACGGGAACTTGGCGTTTTCGCATAGCGGGCAGGAACTGGCCATGATCTGTGTGCATAACACGACTTCCTACGAGTATTTGATTAGTGATCTCGAGGGAAAGTCCAAACGATCGCTGTTCACCCGCCACGAATTCCTCACCGGACCGCTTTGGAGCGGTGACGACAAGTCGCTGATTGTGGCGGAGGTAACTGCAAAGGGTAACGAGTTCGAAGAAGTGCGCGTGCGTGATGGCGAACTGCATAAACTTTCGATCACCGCCGGAGATTGGCCCGCGATTTCTCGCGATGGGCGCAAAGTGGCGTTCAGCGTGTCCGACAACCACGTCAACATCTGGAGAAAAGACCTGCAACATCCCGAAGCTCCAGCGGTGCAGGTGTATATCTCCACGCGTCAACAAGACAACGGCCAATATTCGCCGGATGGCAATCATGTGGCGTTCGGATCGACACGCTCCGGAACCCGGGGCGTTTGGGTGGCCGACACCCGTGGCAGCAATCTGGTACAGATTTCGCAGGAAGGACCCGCGGGTTACCCGCGCTGGTCGCCTGATTCGCAGAAAATTGCCTTCGAGATGATAGGGCCCAGCGGTCACTTTGGCGTGTACACCGTGGATCTCTCCGATCGTGTACTACACAAATTGCAAACCAATGTCCGCGAGGCGAACCGTCCTTTCTGGTCGCACGATGGAAAGTGGATCTATTTTCGCGGCTTCGAAGGCGTTGGCCGTCAGCTCTACCGTTGCCCTGCAGGGGGAGGTGACGCCACTCTCCTTGCCGATTCCCAGGACCTGCGCACCCCAATCGAATCTTCCGACGGCAAGGTGCTGTACTTCCCGTGGATATTTGGCGACGCGAATATCATGATGCTTGCGCTGGACCGCCCCGATGCGACACCCCAGCCAGTTCCGGAAATGCCGGAAATCTCGCATGAAGCCCAGTGGGCGGTCCTGCCAGAGGGAATCTACTTCAGCCCCCGTGACAACCCGCGAAGCATCTGCTTTTATGATTTCGCTACCAGGCACACGCGGGAAATCTTCAGAGCGGACAAAGACCTCGCAGAGGGCATGTCCATTTCCCCCGACCGCCGTTATATGCTTTACTCCCAAATGGACGAACACAACACTGACATTATGCTCGTCAATAATTTTCGCTAAGAATCCCCATTCTCACAAAGGTTTGCATGCAAGTGACCGCTTTCAGAGCCCTTCGCCCGAGTTTTCTATGACCGCCGCAGAGGTCGCCCTAGCCTCAAGCGCCCGCCGTGGGCTGTGGCCGAGCTGGTGCCGTGCCCAAGGCTGTCAGTAAGAAAGGAAGTCGCTGGACCTGGACTCGAAGTGGCATCTTCAGGTCTGTTTGGAGAACTCCTTTGTTCGCACGAAATCCTGTGCCGCCGTCAGACAGCCTTGTCCCGCAACCGGACAGTGTCGGGGCGATGAGACTGAACTTTAATGCCTGCTTTCAACAACTTACGATGGTAACCGGCTTGCATTCTTCATGGCCGCCATGAATACATTACTGCGCGACCTTCGTTACGGTTTGCGGACGCTCACGCGAAATCCCGGCTTCGCTGCGGTAGCAGTCCTTACGATTGGGATTGGAATCGGGGCAAGCACTACCATCTTCAGTTGGATGCGCCCAATGCTTCTGAATCCGCTGCCCGGTGCCACGCAGGCCGAGCGCATCGTCGCCATCGAGAACACGGCGCCTGACGGCGAGCCGATCACCACGTCTTACCTGGACTTCCGCGATTTCCGTGACAATCTGAAGCTTGTGAATTTGGTGACGGCGCGCGTCGGGAATGTGTTTTCCGTGGGCGATGCCCCGAACACCGCGCAAGTTTGGGGTGAAATGGTGTCGGGGGGCTTCTTCGACATGCTTGGCATACAGCCGGAGGCTGGGCGTTTCTTCTCCGATGCGGAACGGGATGACGCGCAGAACGCGCACCCAGTTGTCGTGATCAGCCACAGCTACTGGAAGAACCAATACCACTCGGATCGTTCCGCCATTGGGTCGACCCTGCGCATCAACCGCACGCCGTTCACGATTATTGGCGTGGCCCCCGAAGGTTTCCACGGCACACGCTCAGGGTTGGATTACGAGATGTGGATGCCGCTAACGATGTACGGCCAATTGACCCACACCGGGACTTGGATGTTGCGCGACCGCAACACGCGCAACTTCATGATGTTCGCGCGGCTAGCTCCCGGCGTAACTATCGAGCAGGCGCGTGCCGAAGTGCAAGCGCTGGCAAATCGAATGGCGGTCGCCGATGCGGACTCGAATCAAGGAATTGGCGCGACGGTGTTGCCGGTGTGGCAATCGCACTTCGGAACGCAGTCGGTTCTGCTGACGCCGATTACCATCCTGATGGGGGCCAGCGGCGTAGTGCTTCTGATTGTTTGCGCTAACTTGGCAAACCTGCTGTTGGCGCGCGCTACTGGGCGGCTGAAAGAGTTTAGCGTACGGCTGGCGATGGGCGCCCGGCCCACGCGACTGATACAGCAACTTCTCACCGAAACCCTGCTGATGGCGGTGGCCGGCTCGGTGTGCGGCTTGATACTGGCAAACTTGCTGGGCGGCGCGCTGCGCTGGTTGCTTCCCGCAGTCGCGAGGCCGGCAATGTTGCAACCGCCGCTGGACGGGCAGGTCCTGGCATTCACCGTGGCGCTGGCATTTGGCGTCGCGATTCTTGCGGGACTGGCTCCGGCACTACACGCTTCGCGCGCCAACGTCAACGAGATGTTGAAGGAGGGCGGCCGCAGCGGGAGTTCCGGCGCGCATTCCCACCGGTTACGCGGGCTGCTGGTGACTTCCGAGGTGGCTCTGGCGGTAGTGGCCCTGGTGGGCGCGGGATTATTTCTGAAGAGTTTCCAAACCGCGCGGGCCATCAACCCCGGTTTCAAGCCGGACGGTGTGGCGCTGGCGCGCTTCGATTTTTCCTCGGCCAACTATGATGCGCGGCAGACCGACAGTTACTGCCGCCGTCTCCGCGAGCAGTTGGAGCGGCAGCCGGGAGTGACCGCGGTCAGCTACGACGACTCACCGCCTTTGGGATTTAGCGGCGGAAACTGGGAAACGCTTGAGGTGGAAGGCTATGTTCCCGGCCCAAACGAGAATATGAAGATCTATCGGGACCTGGTATCGCCTGGCTACTTCGAGACGATGAAGATACCGCTGGTGGGCGGACGCGATTTCGACTTGCGCGACGATGCCACTTCCCTAAAGGTAATGATCGTCAACCAGGAGTTTGTGCGGCGCTTCCTGGCCAATCGCAGCGTGATTGGGCGCAAGGTGCATGGATGGGGCCAATGGTTCACGATCGTGGGGGTAGCTAAAGATAGCAAGTATCACCGCGTTACGGAGAGTCCGCAGCCGTATTTTTACATTCCCATCCGGCAGATTTTCCGGCCGGAGTATGGTTTGACGTTCGATGTGCGAACCTCCGGACCGGTGAACGAAGCGATTGCGGCGCTGCGTCGCGAGGCAACGGCGATTGATCCGGCGCTGACCATCTTCGATGCTGAGCCGATGACCGAGTACGTGGCTGCGTCGCTCTTCGGCGCGAAGATTGCGGCGAGCCTCTTGAGCGTGCTGAGCGGGCTGGGGTTGCTGCTGGCAGCAATCGGCCTGTACAGCGTGATGGCCTATGCAGTGGCGCAGCGGACCGGCGAGATTGGGATTCGTGTGACGCTAGGCGCACAGCCAAGGGACATCATGCGGCTGGTGATCCGGCAAGGGATCGCATTCGCGGCGGCAGGCCTGATGGTGGGCTCGCTGGCGGCTGCGGCGCTGGCGCGCGTTATGGCGGCGATGCTGGTGGGGGTGGGTCCGGCTGATCCGCAGGTGTATGCCGTGGCGGCTGTATTTACGGCGTTAGTCACACTGGCCTCGGCAGCGATCCCCGCCTGGCGCGCATTGCGCGTGGACCCGGCGGTGGCGCTCCGCTGGCAATAGGGTTTTAAGTTGCGCGTGCCAGCGAAATCTGACCATTTCCATGCCCACCCCGCGCCCGGGCATAATCCGCCACGCAAACGCCCGAGCTCCTTTTTCTAGCCTTTGCCCCAATCCTCCCAGACAAGACTCTTCACTCTCGCAAATTCTTTCGTATTGGCAGTGACCAGCGTCAGTTTCCGGCTTAGCGCCTGTCCCGCTATCAACAAGTCATACGCGCCGATCGGTTTTCCAATCCGCTCCAGTGAAGCTCGTACATCCCCTGCCTCCCTTGCGTCTTCCTCTTCAAAACCCAGGACCCGCACGGGACCCGACAGAAAAGTTGTCAGGTCTTCAGCGTTTTCCTTTGGTCTTGCACTTTTGGCCACGCCGTACCAAAGCTCATACAAGACGACTGCCGGGACCCAGACCTGCGCGCCCGCATGGACAGCTTTGTCGAATCGCGCTCGAACTGATGCAGGCTCGCCCTTGTTCAGCGCAATGCAGGCATGGGTATCAAGCAAATAGTCCATGGTGGCGGCAATCAATCGAAAATGCGCCGCTTCGGCGCCTTGGGTTGTTTTCTCCCCGTTTTCAGGAACGGCTCCCCGCGTCTGCGGTCCATCGCGGCAAACCACTTTGCCGTGTCGGAAATCATTGGCTCCAGCAGAAGGCCCTCAGGCACTCGCCGCACGCGCACCGCATCACCCTCAAAGCGGAACTCCTTCGGCAGCCGCACCGCCTGGCTGCGCCCGTTGCGAAACAATTTCGCCACCCCGCTCCTGGCCATCGGCGTTCTCCTCTCCATGGTATATACCATGAATCTATACCAATGGATAGAGGCCGGATGGGACCGACGGATG
>Ga0209527_1000258_pt1 | contig 12139 bp, 10 predicted proteins | sample JacPinW_OM2H0_M2_FD_187968 | JGI IMG/M metagenome (GOLD analysis project Ga0209527, IMG submission 187968) | Forest soil microbial communities from Algoma, Ontario, Canada - Jack Pine, Ontario site 1_JW_OM2H0_M2 (SPAdes) (version 2) | ecosystem: Environmental > Terrestrial > Soil > Boreal... | reverse complement strand
CCAGCCGTATCCGCTGACCGTCGATGACACCGGCGGGAATGTTGACCCCGTAGTTGCGGCCATCCAGTGAGATCTGCCGTTTGCCGCCCCGGTAAGCCTCCTCGACGGTCAGCTCCAGCACCGCTTCCTGGTCGGCGCCCGGAATCGGCCCGAATCCGCCACTGCCGCCGAACATGTCGCCGAAAAGGTCTTCGATGTTGATGCCGCCGGCGCCGCCGAAGCCCTGACCGTAGCGCACCCGCGCGCCGGAGGGCCCTGCGCCGCCGAAGCCACCGGCACCGGCGCCCACCCGCTCTTCCCAGTCCTCGGGAACCTTGCGGAAGTCTTCGCCGAATCGGTCGTAGCGCTTGCGGGTTTCGGGGTCCGAAAGCACGTGATAGGCCTCGTTGATCTCCTTGAACCGTTCTTCGGCCGCTGGATCCTTGTTGACGTCCGGGTGATGCTTGCGGGCCAGTGTGCGGAACGCCTGCTGGATCTGATCGGCGGTCGCGTCCCGCGACACCCCGAGGACTTCGTAGTAGTCGCGGGCCACGAAGCGTCACTCCCCGCGTCGGCTGACCACCACGGCCGCCGGCCGCAGCTGCCTCGATCCTTCGCCGTAGCCCGGTCGAAGTACTTCGACAACCGTCCCGGGCGCGCTGTCCGGGTGATCCACCACACCGACCACCTCGTGACGCTCCGGGTCAAAGGCCACCCCTGCCTCCGCATCGCGCGGATAGCCGAGCTGCTCGAGAACTTGTAGCGCTTGTTCGAGAATGCTCCGCACACCCTCGACGACCGCGTCGGACTGGTCCCCAGCATGACTGATCGCTCGCTCCAGGTTGTCCACGATGGGCAGCCACGCGCCGGCCACTCTGGATCGCTCCGTTGTTCGTTCGCGGTCCAGTTCGCGGGCATACCGCTTGCGCAGGTTGTCCAGATCGGCGACAGCCCGCCGCCAGCGGTCCTCGAGCTTGGCCAGCTCTGTGTCCGAATCAGGTTGGGAGGCAACCGCTTCTGGCGGACTTTCGTCTATCCGGTCATCGTTTTCGTCGGTCTTGGAATGCTCTGCGGGACTGACCATTGCGGCTCAGCCCCGGTCGAACTCGGCGTCGACCACGTCGTCGTCACCGACTGGAGAGCCCCGGCCGTCGCCGGATGGTTGCCGGTTGCCGCCACCGGACGGCATGGGTTGTAGCCCGTAAAGCACTTGCTGCAGTTCGGATGTCAGGGACTGCACCCGGTCCATCGGTGCGTCTTCCTTGACGGCCTGGCGCGCGTCGGCGATCAGCATCTCGGCGCGTGCCCGGTCGTGCGGCGCCGCCGAATCGCCCAGTTCGGCGAGCCGGCGCTCCACCTGGTATGCCGCCGAGTCGAGTTCGTTGCGCGCCTCGACGGCCTTGCGCAGTTGCTCGTCCTCGCGCCGGTTGGCCTCGGCCTCGGCGAGCATCCGCTCCACCTCGCTCTTATCGAGGTTGGACTGCTCGCTGATGGTGATGCCCTGCTCGGCGCCGGTGTCCTTGTCGCGTGCGGTGACATGCAGGATGCCGTTGGCGTCGATGTCGAAGGTGACCTCGATCTGCGGCTCACCCCTCGGTGCCGGGCGGATGTTCTCCAGCTTGAATCGACCGAGTACCCGGTTGTCCTTGGCCAGCTCCCGTTCACCCTGCAGTACAACGACATCCACGGCGGGTTGGTTGTCTGCGGCGGTGGTGAACACCTCGCTACGCCGTGCCGGGATGGTGGTGTTGCGCTCGATGATCTTGGTCATCAGCCCGCCGGCGGTCTCCACACCCAGCGACAACGGTGTGACGTCGAGCAGCAAGACGTCGGAGACCTCGCCCTTGAGCACACCGGCCTGGATCGCGGCGCCCAGCGCGACGACCTCGTCGGGGTTCACGCTCATGTTGGGATCCTTGCCGCCGGTGAGCCGGCGCACCAAAGCCTGGACTGCGGGGATCCGGGTGGAACCGCCCACCAGGATCACCTCGTCGATGTCGTTCGCGCTCACCTTGGCGTCGGCCATAGCCTGCTTGGCCGGGCCCATGGTTCGTTCGACCAGATCGTGCGTGAGTTCCTCGAACTTCGACCGATTAATGGTTGTGGTGAGGTGCTTGGGGCCGTTGGCGTCGGCAGTGACAAACGGCAGGTTGACCTGCGTCTGTGTCACCGACGACAGTTCCACCTTCGCCTTCTCGGCCGCCTCGAACAACCGCTGCAGCGCCTGCGGATCTTTGCGGAGATCGATGTTGTTCTCGCGCTGAAACTCGTCGGCCAGATAGTCCACGAGCCGACGGTCAAAGTCGTCGCCACCCAGGTGCGAATCACCGGCGGTGGAGCGAACTTCGACTACCCCGTCACCGACATCGAGAAGGCTGACATCGAACGTGCCGCCCCCGAGGTCGAAGACCAGCACGGTCTCGTGGCCCTTTTTGTCCAGCCCGTAGGCCAGTGCCGCGGCCGTGGGCTCGTTGATGATGCGCAGCACGTCCAGCCCGGCGATCCGGCCGGCATCCTTGGTCGCGTTGCGTTGGGCGTCGTTGAAATACGCCGGAACGGTGATCACCGCTTCCTTGACCCGCTCACCGAGGAACTTGCTCGCGTCGTCGACGAGTTTGCGCAGCACCTGGGCGCTGATCTCCTCAGGTGCATACTGCTTGCCGCGCACTTCGAACCGGGCGGCGCCACCCTCGCCCTCGACGACGTCGAAGCTGACCGCCTTTGCTTCCTCCGATATCTCATCGAAGCGGCGACCGATGAACCTCTTCGCCGAATAGATGGTGCCCTTCGGGTTCATGATCGACTGCCGCCTGGCCAGTTGCCCGACCAGACGCTCGCCGTTTTCCGTGAACGCCACCACCGACGGGGTCGTTCGCGCCCCCTCGGCATTGGGAATCACAATCGGCTCCCCGCCCTGCCAGGCGGCGATCACCGAATTTGTCGTTCCGAGATCGATGCCTACCGCTGTCGCCATCGTCTATTCCTTTCGGTTGCCGCCGGCGAGGAGTTGCAGCGCACGATCGGCCACCTCCACGTCCGCGACGACGTCGTAATACTTGGGCCGCAGCCCGCTGATGGAGTGGAAATCGCGTTGGCCGCGCTGCAGCGCATGCACGAGCAGCCCGAACAGCGCACCCACGACGGCGCCGAAGACCAGGCCGTAGCCGGCCAGCACCAGGGCGGAGATCAGTGGTTCGATCCAGTTGAACAGCCCGAAGATCCACCCGATCAGCGCGCCGACCAGGGCGCCGGAGCCAGCACCGCGCAGCGCGGCGGTGCCGTAGTTCATCCGGCCGAGGATCTGTTCCACGTACTCCAGTTCCCGGCCGACGATGGCTACACTCTTTACCTCGAATCGCTGATCGGACAGGTAGTCGACCGCGCGTTCGGCGTCGGCGTAGTTGTCGAAGGTGGCGATCACCTGGCGGGCGGGCTCGTTGGGCCGCACCGCCGATGTCGCAACGGTCGAATGCTCAGCCATCACTCCCCCTACGCCTGCCGGCCATACGCACTAAAGCCATGCCTTCTCCTAAGTTGCGAAGGTCGTTACAGGGAAGCGCCGACACCAGCGGAAAGCAGCGCGCCCTGTAACGCGCGTCATATTTCGCTCCCAAACAAGGAGTCTGGCAACCCGTAGCGGCTGTCGCGTGCTCCCGCTGAGCCGAAAATCTGGACTCTGATTCGTCCTGTCAGCACCACACTGGAGTAGGGTCGCGTTTCGGACGCAAGGTGGGGACTTTCGGACCCGGAAAGGCGGTTTCCGAACGCCAACTTCGGGTATGCCGATCCTCGTGACGCCTTAGCGAACACTCCGGCCACGGTGGCTCGAGAGGAGGCAGCCGAGCCTGGCCACCCAACATGAGCGCTGAATCGCACAGCCCGGCACAGGGCACCCGCCAGGCCGAACAGACTTCGCCTGGGGGTTTGGCCGCGCTGTCGCGTGTCACTTTCAGTGACTCCGACGCCGGCGAGATCTTCCGCGTCGCGACCGCAGCCGTCGGCGGCCTCGCATCCTGCCAGGTCGAGGCCAGTTACCGGTCGGTGAACGGCGGATTCGTTCGCTTTCCACCATCCCAGCCGGCACACCCCGACATCGAACGGCACCGCGCGTCCGGCTGGGATGGCCAGGTCGACGCAAAAGACGGCCGGTGGGGGTGGGCCTTCCCGCTGAGTCACCGAAGCACCGTCAATGGGTGTTTGGTGGTCAGTGCCGCCAGTGCACCGTCGAAAAATCAGATCCAGTTGCTGACCATCCTGGCCAAGCAGACCGGCGCCGCCCTGGCACATGCCGCAATGCATGAAAGCGACTCCGGTGATACGGCGAAGCTGACAAAATCGAACGCCGACCTGAAGGTAGCGAACGCCGATCTGAAGGTAGCGAACCGTGAACTCGGCACCACGGTGACGCGGCTACAGCGGCAGACGAACGTGCACGAAGTATTGAGCACGGCGGTGGCCGCGGGAATGGGCGAGCAAGGTATCGCGGATGCACTGAATGACCTCACGGGGCATTCGGTGGGTATCGAGGATCGGTTCGGCAACCTGCGCTGTTGGGCCGGACCCGGGCAACCCCACCCCTACCCCAAACACATGACGGACGAGCGCGAACTCCTACTGCACGAGCTGGCCGCACAGACCGGTCAGGCACGAATCGGAGGGCGAGTACTCACACTTGTCCAGCCACGGGCCGAGATCCTCGGTGTCCTCGCGTTGAACGACCCGGACGACACGGTGACCGAGGACGACTTGTTTGCCCTGCGCTATGGCAGCACCGTTTTGGCGCTGGAGCTTTCCCACCAGCGAGCCGTCGCTGAGATCGAACTCAATCTGCGCCGCGATCTTGTCGACGATCTGTTGGCCGGTACCGACCGGGACGGGGCCTACGCTCGTGCCGACGCCCTGGGCCATGACCTACGACGGCCCCACCATGTGGTGGTGATGCAAAGTACCGGTGGCACCGAGAGCACGCTGCCCGTTGCCGCCGGGCGGGCCGCGACCGCGTTGCATCTGAACTACGTGCTCGGGCGTCATGCAGGTCTGGTTGTTCTGCTCACCGACGGCCGCCCGGACCCGCGGGGGTTGCACCACGCGATCAGTGAAATCCTCGGCAGGACCACCAGCGTGATCGGTATCGGCTCTCGATGCACGGTGCCCGACGATTTTCCGCGGTCCTTCATCGAAGCGCGTCGCGCCATGAGCATCCGGCTGCGCTCAGTCAGTCCGGAAGGCGCCGCGGCGTTCGACGAACTCGGTTTCTATCGCCTCATCGACGCCGCCCATGGCGGCGGCGAGGTCGAAAGTTTCGTGCGCGAATGGCTGGGCACACTCCTGGATTACGACGACAGCAAGAACTCCGAACTGGTGATGACCCTGAGCGATTACCTGGAGTGCGGTGGAAATTATGACGAATCCGCGGCTGCACTGCACATCCATCGCAGCACGCTTCGTTACCGGCTGGCGCGCATCGCTCAGCTCACCGGCCACGACCTCCGCAAGGTCGATACCCGGTTCAACCTGCACGCCGCGACGCGGGCGTGGCGATTCCTGAACCCTGATGGCTGACCGGAAACCCGCTGCAACGAACCTCTAGGGTGAGCCGTCGCCCGATTCACTGACCGTGATCTTGCTTGACTTGGTGCTCTCGGCCTTCGGTACATAGACTTTCAGCACGCCATACGCCAAGGACGCCTCGATGTCGCCTTCCCGAAGGTAGCCCGGCAGCGTTACGCGCAACTCGAACTCACCGACCCGCCGGGTCCGGCGGCGGAACAAACCTTCGCGCTTGCGCTCCTTCACCTCACCGGTTACCACCAATTCGTTGCCGTTCAGATTGACATCGACGTCCTCCCGCCGCACACCAGGAAGCTCGACCTCGATGACATACGCGCTGTCGGTCTCGACGACGTCGGCCGCCGGCAACCAGGCACCATCACCGGTGAGGCCACCGAACACCGACTGCGCCAGCCGATCCATCTCCGCATAGAGATTCTCGAACTCGTGAAACGGGCGCCACTGCGCCTGACCAGCAGAACCTTTCACGGACATAGTCATGTCAGCTCCTCTTCTAACTCATCAGCGGTTGTTGTCAAAGACTGCCCCATCGAAGCGGCCGGGCGCCTCGCACTGTCGGGACGATTTCAGGCCCGCGATTTCACTCGCGGGGGTCAGTCACGACAAGTGGGGACCGTCGGCATCAGAACACCAGGCGGAACAGCGTGAACGCCCGGTTCCAATGCTCAGTCGACGGGTTGGACACCGTTGGGTCCACTACGCGAAACGAACGGGCCAGCGCGACGCTCAACCCGCCGAACATCTCTGGCAGCAGCTGCTCGGTGTCCTCGGCGAACGTAACGTCCCCAGGTGGTTGTCGCACCACCTGGCGGAGCAGCTCGCGGATCTCCTCGGCCTCCTCGAGCTTGTCGAACTCGCGCATTCGTTCCTGAATGCCCTTGGTGATCGGAAGGTCCTGCGCCACGATCACGTCACGACCGTTCCACTTGGCCGAATTGCGCCCCGCGATGGCAATGTCATCGATCTGCTCGTCGACGAACTTCCGGAAGCGACGTACGTCGTTCTTGTCGATCTTGATGCTTGCGACCGAGCGGAAGAACCGTTCGAACACCGGAATACCCGACGGATGGGTCACGCGTTACCTCCGGTCCATAGATCCAGATTGACTTCCAGGCACCCAAAGGCTGGCAGTTTGTCGGTGACACCGAAACGGACCCGCAGGTGCAATCTCGCCAGGCGAGTTCGGCCTAACAGGTCGATACGCACTAGGGAACGCACTTCGGAAGACGTAGAGGACAGCCGCTGGCGGGCCACATGCTGTTCCGGCGTGCCTACCCGCAACGGTGCTTTTCGATCCGCCGGGCCGATGTGGCGCGGAGGCCGCCTTCCCCACTATTACGTCCATGCAAATATCCAGCCTCAGTGGCTAATCCCACTGCCGGTGAATGGATTCCACTGATGCCACAAAAATCCGCACCGGGAGTGAAGTGAACGATCAAGCGGAAGGAAGGCAAACACAAACCTGCTCCGTCACCGTCGGCGTGAAGCGATCCCCGACGGACAAGAGCGTCGTACATGTGAGCGGTGAGCTGCTCCGCGGAGCAACCGCGACGATGCGCCGAGTCGTGGCCACTGAACTGAAGCGATCGCCGGCACTATTGGCGCTCGATCTGTCCGGGGTGATCCGCATCGACGCCGAGGGAATCGATGCCCTGGTATCGGCGGCGACGCAAGCCGGGGAATCCGATATCTCGTTCTGCCTTGTCGGAGTTCATGCTGGTCCCGTCGGAGCGGCGCTCGCCGAGGCCGAACTAAGCGAACTGTTCGAGATTTTCGCGACGCTCAGCGACACATAAGTGAACACCCTGATCTAGGGTGCGCTCGGGGTCGTGGTTTTCACAGGGATCTTGGCGGAGCCTCTGCGCATGACGAACGCCGACACCATCTCGAAACATGCCGATGACAATCAGTCAGACGCCCACCACGACGGCCAACGTCACGATCGACTCGAACGGCGCCGCAAGCACAACGATCCCGGCGATCAGGCTGATAACTCCGAAGAAGATGTTCCAGCCGCGTGCCGGTAAGGCGGGATCACCGATGGCCGGGACCGTCGTGGCTACGCCCGGAAGTGTATGAGGCCCGTGCGGACGAGGCTTCCGGCGGTCGAGAGGAGGGCTTCGTCGATCGAGCGCGGGCTCCAGCCGAGCACCGTCTTGGCTTTGTGATTGGAGGGATGCTGGACATCGCCGATGATGGGCGCCTTGATGACGTCGTCGACGCCGGTCCAGTCGCGCAGGATGTAGGCGGCTTCCCGAATCGTGATGGGGCCGCCATCGCAGCAGGCGATGAAGCGCTCCCCCGCGGCGGCGGGATGGGTCATTGCGCGCAGGTGGATGTCGGCGACGTCACGCACGTCGGCGACGGGAAAACTGATGTTTGGCATTTGCTCGAAACCGGCGCTAATCAGCGTCAGGATCGGGACGACGGAGCTGGAGATGTCGTCGTTTAACACGGGCCCGAAGGTGGCGACAGGGTTCACGACAGTGAGATCGCTCGCACCGCCCTGGTTGTCCGTGAAGTCCCACGCCGCTCGTTCGGCGAGCACCTTGGACTTGACGTAGGCCGTCACGCCGTCCCCGTCGAGGTTGGTCCAGTCCTCTTCGGTGAATTCGCGATCGACGCTGCCGTGGCCGTATCCGATCGCAGCGAATGACGAAGTCAGGACGACCCGCTTGACGCCGGCGTCGTGTGCGGCGCGCAGCACCCTTAGGGCGCCGTCGCGCGCCGGCACGATCACGTCCTCCTCGTGCTGGGGGTCAGCGGCAGGGAACGGCGACGCGACATGCAGGACGTACTCGCACCCGTCGACGGCCTCCGGCCAGCCGTCGTCGGAGGTGAGGTCGGTGACGGCGAAGGTGAGGCCGTCGCCGGCCTGCGCGCCGCCGGCGGCAAGGATGCGGCGCACATCTGACTCACGCTTCGGCGACCGGATGGTGGTGCGGACCCGACAGCCGGCGTTCAGCAGCGCCACGATGCAATGGGCGCCGACGAAGCCGGAGCCGCCGGTGACGAGGACTTGGACATCAGTCATGTTGGTCGTTTCTGGCAGGACCTGGCCCCAACCGTGTTGCTCAATGCTCCCCAACCGGGCCGAATTGGCGTGCCCGAACATACCGGGTTATCCCGCTCGGAGGCAGCACAATTGGGAGGAAGCCGGTGATGGTGCGTCGCCAGCCTGATCGCGGAGTCGACCGCCGACGATAGTGTGTCAGCCATGTTTCGAGCCAACCGCGCGAGGGATCTTAGGCCCGAGCTTGACAACCTTCGTGCGGGACCGCCGCCGATCCTTCAGTTGCACTACTCCTTCGGCATCGCTGCCCAAGGGCTGGGACGCGCCTTCGAGCAGTTCGCCCACAAAGCGCACCACCGGCGGTAGAGCGCTGTTGGTCAACACGTTGAACACCGGCACCGCCGCAATGAACAGCGCCAGCGGTGGCTCGATCAGCCCGACGCCGACCGCGACAATGAGGCCGCCGAAATATCCCACCGATCTCGGTACGTCTACCGCCACCGGGCCGACGTCGACTTCCAGGACATTGTCCGGCGCGCAGATGCGAACCTCGATCACGCTGTCGGAGGGCATGTTTGACGTCCTTTCTATCGGAGTCGATGATGCAATGCGGGATGCCCGCGTTGCGGTGGGTGGCAAACCACCGGCGAGACCTGATCATCTGGTGGGGCGGTCGGCGACGGTGACGTTGAGCTGAAGGGTGGCGCCACCGCGGAGCACCGTCAGTTGGACTTTGTCGCCGGGTTTGGCGGCGTGAACCGCCGCTGTGAAGCTGTCCGCCGTCGGGGTGTCCTGACCGTTCAACGCGGTGATGACGTCGCCAGCACGAATGCCGGCAGCCTCAGCGGGACTGCCCGCGACGACCTGCAGGACGACGACACCGCTGCTGCGGTTGACCCCCAGCTGCTGGGCGATCTGGGGGGTCAGCGTGCCAGGCTGAATCCCGATGTAGGCATGGTGCGCGGTCCCGGAGACCAGCAGCTGATCAGCAACATCAACCACAGTCGCCGCGGGCGTGGCAAAACCGAGGGCCACCGCGCCCGCCGTCGGCGGAATGTAGGCCTCGCTCACACCCACGACATGTCCTTGCCCATCGAGCAGCGCGCCACCGGAGTTACCGGGCGAAATCGGGGCGTCAGTCTGGATCAGGTCCACTAGCGGCGCACCGGTGGTGGCCGATCCGGGGATCTGGCGGTGCAGCCCGGAAATAATGCCCGACGTGACTGTGGCTTCAAACCCCAGCGGACTGCCCATGACCACGGCGAGCGCGCCCACTTGCGGCAAAGCTTTCTCAAACGTCGCAGCGGTCAGCCCAGTCCGGTCGGCTTGCACGACCGCGACATCAGTCACCGGATCGGAGGCACGAACCTTCGCTGACACCTGCTGCCCGTCGGCAAAGGCCACGGTCACCTGATGAGCGTTCGCGACCACATGGGCATCGGTGACGATAGTGCCATCGGCCTTGTACACAATGCCGCTGCCTAGACCCGCGTCGGTGAGCACTGTGACGACCGAGGGTTCCACCTGCCGAACCAGTGCCGGTATGTCCCCAGTTGGTGGCGCGGCTTGTGTGGTGGCTGTATTACCTGTGCTTGCTGTGGTAGTCGAGTTGGTGCGAGCCGAGAAGCCACACCCGGCGAGTACGACCACGGCGATCACCACCACGATCCGTGTCCAGATCCCGCGGTGTGCGGTCGACCGAAGATGCATCACCCGTCACCTCTGTGCCGGCACTCGTGCCCGGGCGGTCATGCGGTCCCAGAAATCCACCGGCGTCGCCGCACACATGGTTATCTCGGCGCCCGATCGTATTCAGTTGCTACCACTGTGCATTACTCCGATTCATCCCGGGATGGAAGGTGTTCTGCCTGTATCTCGCCGGCGTCGTAGAGGTCAACTGCGGCCGTGCCCGTTTACGCTCTACGCTCGCTGCAGGCCCCGCTAAACCATTCCCGACGCCGTCCCGCGCGCAAACGTGCCACCTCAAGGCGCGGCCGACAACGGCCTGCTAGACCCAAACGCCCCGCACTGAGCTGACCTGCTAGGCCCAAGAATTCATTCGAGAGTTTGAGGGTCTGCCGCTGCGGGAACCAGTTGCTCGCCGGGACGTGCGAACAAGAACTGTGACCGCATCGGGGTGGTCCTCGATCACGGTCACAGTGATTCCGTGCCGGTCGGTTCGATATCCAAGATTCCGCAGGCGTGCACGGAAAATGGCCCCCCTGTACCCGACCTAGAGCAGGCGGCCGACAATCAGGCCGGCCAAACCATCCATCAACTCACCTTCCCGTACATCAGCGCCCACATGTGCGCGAGGTACGAGGTACTAGTCATCACGAACGTGGGGCTGTGGCTGCGGAGCAGCAGACTCAACACCTCATAACCGTGTGATGGGAATCGATTTGGTGTAATCCCTGTGCGAGATGCCGCCGATGCTGATGCGGTAGTCATGTGTCGCCGACTGTCGGAAAGATCTCGAACAATTCGGTTAATTCGGCCGCCGCAAGCGCTTTCCCGACCGGGCGTCCCCGCACGCCGACGAGGCAGAACGAGATGTCCGACTCGCCTGCTTGATCTCAACTTATTGAATGTCGGCCAGGAGGGCGTGGTCTGCAGCCATGCTCTTCGAGGGGTGATTGGGTGTGGCTCGCTTGATTTCTGTCGCCGATGGCTGACTCCTTACTGGCTTGCCGGCCCTCTCACCGCCGTCCGTGGGGAGTGGCTTAAGAGAGGCCTGCATTGCCCAAAGTTGGTGTGCTCTCCTCGCTTTCAAACATGTTCGAGTGAGGAGAGGTTGATGTCGGTGGGTATCCAATTCAGCAGGGATCGGGTCGTGATCGCGGTCGATCCGCACAAGGGATCGTGGACCGCGACAGCAGTGGATGCCTCAGTGCAGCCGCGCCAGACATTCAATCCGTCCGAGCAGCTACGGGCGGTGCGGGCAGCCGTCAGCCAGCCTCGGACATCGCTGGCGCAGGCGCAGGCGCTGGTGCGTGGGGTGGCGTCGGCTGCGGCATTGCTGCGCCCGCAGGGCGCGTCATCGCTGACCGGCTCGATCGGACCCCACCGGACGTGGAGCACGGCCCGGGTGGACCTGAGCGACGTCAAAGCGATCCGCTCGTCCCTCGGTGGGACCGTCAACGACATCGTGTTGACGATCGTTACGGGCGGGCTGAGGGAATTGCTCCGGAGCCGAGGCGAGGACATCGACGGCCGCGAGGTACCGGTCCTCGTTCCGGTGTCTGTCCGCCGGCCTGGCGAGCGGGGCGTGTACAACAACCAGGTGTCGGCGATGTTGCCCACGTTGCCGGTGGGAACGCAGGATCCGGTCGACCGGTTGCAGTCGGTGCGAGCGCAGATGGACCGGTTGAAGGAATCGGGACAGGCCGTGGCCGGCGAGGTACTCACCTCGCTTTCGGGCTTCGCGCCTCCAATGCTGCTCGCAGTCGGCGGTCGGTTGGCCGCCCGGTCGCCCAACCTCGGCGTCCAGACGGGCGTGACCAACGTCCCCGGCCCGCAGCAGCCCCTGCAGACGCTCGGGCGAAGGATGCTCGAATCGTTCCCCTTCGTGCCGTT
>Ga0209527_1000257_pt1 | contig 12190 bp, 9 predicted proteins | sample JacPinW_OM2H0_M2_FD_187968 | JGI IMG/M metagenome (GOLD analysis project Ga0209527, IMG submission 187968) | Forest soil microbial communities from Algoma, Ontario, Canada - Jack Pine, Ontario site 1_JW_OM2H0_M2 (SPAdes) (version 2) | ecosystem: Environmental > Terrestrial > Soil > Boreal... | reverse complement strand
AAGTACAGTATTTATTTTATCTAATCTAATTAAAAAAAGTTAGATATATAAATTAAAATTTGATTGGAATAGTATCCTATTTACTAATAAATTTCTGATTTACTAGACTACAAGCTAATAAATCTGCTATACTAGCTTTAACAATGAATAGAGTAGGTGCCATGTGAAGTGGGATTTCACTAATGTGCCTAAAATTATCAAACTCCGGGGACACCCTAAAACTTCTGATACCAAACTATATTCGAAAGATTATAAGTGGCCAGAATAATTACCTGGGTACGGTAACAAGTCAGAAGATGAATGAAAATTTAATGGGTTATCGCGGATCTAAATCAGCCAATAACTCTGTAAAAGAGCAACGAGTAGACGGTAGTTACCTATTTAAAAAAATAGGTTAAGATGTACTCTAATGGGCTTCGAAAGGAGTTATCAAGTCAAAATCCTTTCTAAACAATTAAATAATAATTTTTCTACTTTAATTCATTCTAAGATTAATCCATGATTTGTAACTGGATTTACAGATGCTGAAGGTTCTTTCAGTATTTCAATTTCTATTGATAAAAGAATTAAAGGAAGACTAGGTTGAGCTGTAAAACCGAGTTTTCAAATATCTCTAAATTCTAAAGATATAGATTTATTATTACAATTAAAAGAATTTTTCGGTTGTGGATTAATTATTAATAAAAATACTCGAAATGAATCTAATTTTAGAGTAAATTCATTATGAGACTTAACAAATATTATAATTCCACATTTTTCTAATTATCCATTAATATCTCAAAAAGCTGCTGATTTTATTTTATTTAAACAAATTGTTAAACTTATTGAGAATAAAGTACACTTAACTGAAGATGGAATACAGAAAATAATTAATATTAAAGCTTCAATAAATTTAGGTTTATCTGATGTTCATAAAACTAATTTTCCTAATTATACTCCAGTGGTTCGACCTATAATTAATTATACTGAAATACCAGATTCTAATTGATTTGCAGGTTTTGCTAGTGGTGAAGGTTGCTTCCTTCTGAATATTTATAAGTCTAATGAAGTTAAAATTGGTTATATTGTTCAATTAATATTTAAAATTACACAAAATCAGAGAGACAAAAAATTATTAGAATTAATTGTTAAATTTTTAAATTGTGGAACTGTTTATTCTCACAGTAAAAATGCTTTAGTTTTCACTGTTTCTAGTTTAGCAGATATAATTAAAGTAATTATACCAATTTTTAAACTTTATCCAATTCAAGGAATAAAACAATTAAATTATGAAGATTTCTGTAAAGTTGCTTTATTAATGGATAAAAAGGAACATCTGAACCAAAAAGGTTTAGCTCAAATTAGATTAATCAAAGAAAGAATGAATACAAAAAGAAATTAATTAAAATATTATTTAAATTGCATGATAAATTTGATTGCCATGGATATGGGTTTAAGTATAGGTTTTTTTGCTATCTTTGCCTTATTTGGTTCTTTAAATTATGCTACTATTTTCAGTTTATCCCCTTTTATGAATGAAACTGCTATCACTATTATTGCTATTTTATTACTTTCTGGAGCTATGGCTAAATCTAGTCAAATTCCTTTACATAGTTGACTTCCTGGATCGATGGAAGGTCCAACACCTGTTAGTGCTTTAATTCATGCTGCAACCCTGGTAACTAAACAAGTTCAACAGTTGCCGTTAAATAGTGTGAATTATTTAATAATCAATTCGCTATATGCTGGAATAACCATAATATGAGTTTATATATACATTAAATTTTATTTAATTGAGATATATAAGAAAATCTTAAATGAAATTGATAATTCAATCAATTTAATGGTCAATCAGCAGATAACATTTAATATTTTAAATGGTAACTCAGAGACTACATGCGAATTAACTTTTAATAATGAGTTAAATAATAATTTATTTAATTTTTCAGAATATTTTAAATTTAAACCTCAACATAAGTCAAAAGTAGATCAAGATTTTTTGGAGTGATTTATTGGATTTACAGAAGGAGATGGTTCATTTATTGTAACAAATAATAAAGTTAAATTTGATATAACTCAAATAAAAAATGATGTTCAAGTATTATATTATATAAAAACTAATTTAGGTTTTGGTAAAGTTTATATTAGAAAAGAAATAGAAAGAAATATTGGATATTTTTATATAACTAAAAAAGATAATTTTAAAAGATTAATAAAAATCTTTAATGGTAATATTTGTACTGAATATAAACATAATCAATTTAAAAAATGAGTTGAAACATATAATAAACAATATAAAGATAATATAAAAGTCTTAGCTAGAAGACCTTTGCCTTCTTTAAAAAATGCTTGATTAGCTGGATTTACTGATGCTGAAGGATCATTTTTAGCAAGAATTAAATCATCAAAAACGACTAAATCTGGATTAGCTTTAGTATTAACTTATCAAATATCTCAGAAAGATTCTGAAATACTGTATAAAATAAAATCTTTATTCAAATTATATGATATATCTAATAAAAATATAACTTTTGATAAAAGTTGAGAAGGATGAAGATTACAACTTGATTCCTTTAAAGTTTTAAGATTGGTAAAATTATATTTTAATAAATATAATCTTAAAACAAAGAAACATATTAGATATTTGGTTTGATGTAAAATTTTAAATATGGGTTTAATTAAAAAACATTTAACAGAAAAAGGTTTAGATATTATAAAAAATTACATAAATAAGATGAACAAAAAAAAAGTTAAAAATATAGTCCGATCAATACTGTAAAGTATTGTATATTACTTAAAGTTTTTTAAAAACAAAATAAAAAGTAATCAACATAAATGAACTGCTGGAATTTATCTATTACTAAGATCTTCTCCATTATTAGAATTTAGTCCTACTGCTTTATTAGTTATTACCTTAGTAGGAGCTACTACTGCTTTTTTTGCTGCTTCTTGTGGTCTAGTACAAAACGATTTGAAAAGAATAATTGCTATGTCAACTATATCGCAACTAGGCTATATGGTAATGGCTATAGGTCAAGACTAAGGCCTAATTTAAATCTTTCTGTATGCTGGAAACTCTTTAAAGGCTTAAGTACTAACCTCAAAGTAGGGTAGACGAACGCAGTCGCATCTGTGTTTAATTCCTTCCTCCGCCGGTATTTTCTTGTTAGAGAGCCGGGCATGGAGAGCTTTAGGTATAGTTAAAACCTTAAGTATATCTAGAAAATCAGCAGGAAACCAAAAGATTAGTATGTAATTATACTTTTTTTAGTAGGTTCCTCAGAGACTATACGAAAGAAATATATAATTTTTATTTTATATATTAAGATATAGTCCATTTTATGTTTAGCTGTGAAGAAAATATAATATCAGTCTCCTGCCTATTATATTATAATTATATAAAAAATTTTCCTGAAAATTTAGATTTATTATTATATTTTTCTTTTACTGTATCGACTATATCAAACAAAAAAAGAAGAAATTATATGTCAAAAGAAGAAAAAGAGAATGTTTCTAAAAGTATTCCTGAATGGTTTAATCAGATAGTTTGCGGATTAATGTTATCTGATGCTACCCTTCGTATGAATGGAAAAAATGCTTTAATGGGTATCCAACAAACTCATCAAGAATTAACACAAGAAATTTTGAATATGTGTTTTAAATTAAATTTGATATTAAGTGGAATTCATGTTATTAATAGAAATAACAGACAAACAGTCTATTCATTTCAAACTCTTTCTTTACCATATTTTACTTTTTTATACAATGATTGATATAAAATAATAGATGGTAAACGCCATAAAGTTTTACCACCAGAATTACACCTAGAATCTGTATTTACTCCTTTAGCTTTTGCATTTTTTATAATGGGAGATGGATCATGAGATGTACATGGCTCTAGGTTAGTACTTCATACTAACAATTTTACTTTAAATGAAGTTAAGAGATTGCAATCTATTTTATTATCGAAATTTAATCTTAGATCTTATTTAGTAAAAATTACTTTGAAGATAATACCTTCAAATAAAGATAGAGGTTATATTATAAAAATACCTTCTAAAGAAATAGAAAAAGTAAGAGAACTTGTTTCTAAATATATTTATCCTTCATTAAAGTATAAATTAGGTATGTAATTAAATTATTAGGTGTAAAATAAAATATAATAAATATTAAATCTTCACAGTCTTTATGACCGGAAAATTTTATAAAAATAAATCCTTTATAGTCTGGCTCGTTAATTTAGCTTAGTCAATATAATGTAGCATTAATGCATACATTGAATCATGCTTTCTTCAAAGCATTATTATTTTTAGGTGCTGGTGTGAAAGTGCCTGCCATAAATCCTGCTATATTCTGGGAACTCCTGTATCAACCTATAATCACAAAAATAGATACAGGACAATCAGAAGGAAATTTAAGATATTATATCTTAAAGATCCTCAGAGGCCACATGCAGGAAGTTATAAATATAAAATTAATTTGTTTAGATTATAATACTAGTTCTTTAGTATTTATTTGTTCATCTATATTTTTAATTAGTAAATTGAATTATTCTTTAAAAGCAGAATCTAACAAGCTTAATATAGATCAGAAAAATATTGAAGGAACTATAAATAAAAATTTCAGTTCATATTTAGCTGGTTTGTTCGAAGGTGATGGATGTGTTTGAATACCTAAAAAAGAAAGAGATAAAAATAATAATATTATTTATCCTTTAATAACTTTAACTTTTAATGCTAAAGATCTACCTTTAATTATTCTACTACAAGAAAGATTAGGGATAGGTCATATATATAAAAATAAAGGAAAAAATGCATATACTTACAGAATATCTAATTTAAAAAATTTAGTAAAATTTATTAATATTATAAATGGTTATATGAGAACACCAAAAATTTATAAATTAAATGATCTAATTGATTATATTAATAATAAAGGGTATAATCTTAATAAATATTCTTTAGACATTAGTCCTTTAATATCTAATGCTTGGCTATCTGGATTCATAGAAGCTGATGGCCATTTCTCTGTAAGAGTATCTGTGGATAAAAATAATATATTAAAAAGAATAGCTTGTTCTTTAGAAATATGCCAAAGACAAAATGATTTAGATGGTTATAATTATTTTAATGTTTTATCTTTGATAGGTAAATTTATACTTTGTCAAGTAAAAAGGACTAAATCTAATTCTAAAAATGCTCAATATAGAATTAGAACTACTAGTTTATCTGGTAATATAAATTTAAAATTTTATTTACTCAAATACCCTCTTTTTAGTAGAAAATATTTAGATTTTAAAGACTGATTGGCAGTTTTAAATTATTTTGAAAACAAACAACATAAAATTAAATATAATGAAATTGTAAAAAATAAATCTTCTATGAATGATAGAAGAACCTTCTTTTGCTGAAATCATTTACAAAATTTTTATAAATTACATAACTAAGATATGGTCCCAACAATATAGAAATATATTGAGTATCTACCTTAAATTATTTAATGTAAAAATGCAATTCCCCGATTTGATTTATCATGTTAATTATAATTATATTTATAACTGGTCGAATTTGTTAAAGAAAAAAATTTTAAGAGATTTAAATCATGCCTGAACTCAGGAGTAGATCAAGATATTTGGCTGTAATTCACAGTTTTTCAGATGAGCAATATATTGTGGTGCTAGTATCGCCACATCACATTGTGCTCTAATACTATCTAACTCCGGGTAATACCTAAAGCTTAAGCTATAGCAAGTAAAAAGGTAACTTTTGAAAGTACGATAAATTAACTATCTATCTATGGACTTATTCCGATGTAACGAAGCTTAAGATGATTGAAAGAGAAATGGTTCTTCACGGAACTAAATTCCTTAATAATACACATTTGGATTTAACAATAGCAAGTGCTTTGCCAAATTTTATTAAGGATAAAAGCGCATCGACTATATGGTAGTAGTATCTACACGGGAATAACGACCCTAAATTAAATTAAGTAAGTTGCTTATAAGTGTAGGATTAAGATAGAGTCAGGCCCCATACGAAAGTATGAAAAATCTATATAATATTAAATATGGTTTAATGCGGTAAGATAATATCAAGCTGTGAGGATAAAAGTTAATTCTTGTTAAAGTATTTAAAAATAAACATAAAGATAAAATTATAAATAATAATTTAGCTTTAAATAATAGACTTTATTCTACATTAAGTACAATAAATTCAATAAAATTAAAACCTTCCTTTATTACAGGGTTTACAGATGCTGAGGGTTGTTTTAATATAGTAATCTCAAAAATTTCAACAGCATCTATAGGATTTCGATTACAAGCTAGATTTATTATTGAAATCCATATTAAAGAGATAAATATATTAAATATGATTCAATCTTTCTTTGGAGGAATAGGTACTATTACAATAAATCCAAAGAAAAGATCAGCTCGTTATTCTGTAGTGGGCATAAACGATATTAATAATTTTATTGTTACACATTTTGAAAATTATCCTTTACAAAGTGTAAAAAAAATAGATTTTGATTTGTGGAAAGAATGTGTAAATCTTATTATTAATAAAAAAGATAAAACTCAAGAAGGATTAGAACAAATTGTAGCTATAAAATCAAAAATGAATCTTGGATTATCAAATTTATTAAAAAAAGAATTTCCTAATATAAATTGTTTAGATAGACAAACTTATTTAACTAATAATGACCGATTAGACCCAGATTGGGTAAGCGGATTCATAGAAGGTGATGGTTCATTTTATATATATATCAGAACTAAAACTAATCATGTTAATGCTGCTTTATCAATAGGTTTAAATATTAGAGAAAAACCTTTATTAATAAAAATTCAAGACTTTTTTTGGGGAATGGGAAATGTTTATATTTATAATTCTAGAAGTGTTGTTGAATGGAAAGTTGTTAAATTATCTCAACTTACTTCCATTGCATCTCATTTTTATTCTTATCCTTTAATGGGATTAAAATCTTATAATTTTATTATTTGAAGAGAGATACTTTCTTTAATTGAAATTAAAGCTCAATTAACTTCAGAAGGTTTAACTAAAATAAAATATTTGAACAAACAATTAAATAAATGAGATTAAAAATTTTAAATCAAAAAAGGAAAACAATTTAATTAAATATTTTTTTATACAAAGCAAAATTAACTTTACAACCGCAAGACATAAGACGAATGGGTGGTTTAATAAAATTTTTACCTTTTACTTATTCTGTTATGTTAATAGGAACATTATCATTGTTAGCTACTCCTTTCCTTACAGGATTTTATAGTAAAGATTTAATACTAGAATTAGCCTATGGACAATATAATTTTAGCGGAACTTTTGCATTCATTTTAGGTACAATAACTGCTGGTCTTACTGCTTTTTATAGTTTTAGATTAATAAGTCTAGTTTTCTTAACTTTACCTAATGGTCCTCGAATATCTTATTTAAAATCTCATGAAGCTAATTTAACAGTTATCATACCTTTGTTTATATTAGCTTTATTTAGTATATTCTTTGGTTATATAATTTCTGATTTATTTTTAGGCTTAGGATCTGGATTTTTTGGTAATTCTTTATTTATCCATCCAAATAACTTAACAATTATAGAAGCTGAATTTAGTTTACCTTTATTTATAAAATTACTACCTTTATTTATTAGTGTTACTGGTGCTATTTTAGCTATTTCATTATTTAATTATTTTCCAGAAATTTTAATTAAATTAACTGAAAATACTTTAGGAAAAAAAATATATACATTTTTAAATGGTAAATATTTTTTTGACATATTATATAATCAATATATTATTTATGGAGGTTTTCAAATAGGTTATACTACTTCTAAAATTTTAGATAGAGGTATAATAGAAATTTTAGGACCATATGGTTTATCTTATTCATTATATAATACTGGAAATAATATAGCTAAGTTAGATACTGGAATAATAACGACTTATTCTTTATATATTACATTAGGTTTAATTACTTTATTATTCTTAGTATTTTCACCTATCTTATTAGAAAATTCTTATTTAAGTGATATTAGACTAGTAATTATATATATATCTTCTCTATTTTTAGTTATATCTTCTAACATTAATCCAAATTATAATTTAAAGAATATAATAAAATAAACTTATTTTATTATATTAAACTTGTAAATATAAAAATATTAACCCCCTTAAATTATTTTTATATATTTTTTTATTTTTTAATTATTTTTTCATAAAAAAGTTAAAAAAATTAAGATAAAAAAATTTTTTTAGTAAATTGAATTTTTTATTTTTTAATTAAATTTTTATTTATTCAACTAAAAATTTTTAAAATTTATTAGGAATTATAAATTATTAAAAGATAATAATTTTAGTTTTATTAATATATAATTATTTTTATAAATAATAGTTTATTATTAATAAATAATAAATAATAAATAGTAAATAATAAATAATAAATAATAAATAATAAATAATAAATAATAAATTAAAAATTAAATTTAATAAAAATTTAATTCCCTTTTTCTTCTCTCTATTTCTAAAAATAAATTTAAATTTATAAATATTTTAGATGTGTATCAGAAAGTGGTAGATTTACAAATTTAAACAATAACATAAACATAATTGATAATTCAAAACAAGCTAATATTTTTTAGATAAATAATTTAAATTTTTAAAATTTTTAAAATTTTTAAATTAGAGCTTGAACTTTACTCCTAAAATTAAGAGTAAATATTTTATGGTTAAACCTACTAGAGATTTAAATTAAATCTCTTGTTTATAGCTTTTTATCGATTTTTATTTATAAAAATTTAATCGAGTATTAATAAAATAATATAAGCTTTAAATAAAAAATTTTTATTTTTGAAAAATCTTCTTATTAACATTTTAGCTTTTGCCTCTCTTATTTCTGCAGTTTTAGTTATTACTTCTAAAAATCCTGTAATAAGTATATTATATTTAATAATTACTTTCGTAAATGCTGCTGGTTATTTAATATTATCCGGCATAGTATTTATAGGTATTTCTTATATAATTCTTTATATAGGAGCCATAGCCGTTTTATTCCTTTTTATAATAATGATGATTAATATCAGATTAATAGATATATTAGAAATTGGATCAACCTATACTAAAAATATTCCATTAGCTTTTGCAATTGGGTTTTTATTCATCTACGAATTATTTAATATTTTGCCTTTTACTTTTAATAAAATATCAGGTATCACTTTTTTATTAGATGTTTTTAATAATTTAAATAAATTTTTATTAAACACTAGTAATTATGCCTCATTAGATAATATATTATTAACTTATAATCCAAACATTTTTGATATTAAATTTACAACTTTTTTACAAATTCAGGCAATAGGACATAGTCTTTATACTTATCAAGCTATTTTACTAATAATTTTAAGTCTTATTTTGTTGCTTGCAATGGTAGCTCCAATTTTAATTTCTAAAAATAATGTTAAAAATATAATATAACCCATTCCTTCCTTTTTTAAATAAAACAATATTACATTTTTATTAAAATAAAATTTATTTACCCCTTCTCTTTATGATTTATGCCTTAGAGTATGGCCTGGTAAAATTTTTAATTAAAAATAAAAAATCAATAAAAATTATTGCTAAAATTTAAATAAAAATTATATCATAATTTATCAATAAAAAAAACTAATTTAAAAAATGTAAGTAGCGTAGCTTAAAATATTAAATTACATTTTGATTATTAACTATTTTTATGACACTTAATTTTTTCTATAGTTCATCTTCAAAGATAAAAATATAAAATTATGATTTTAATTGAAGCCTCGAATTATTATAAACATTAAAAATTTATAATTTATTAATAATATAAAATAACAAAAATTTTTTATGAGTTTTATTTAACTTAATAACAGTAACTTATGCTTATTATTATTTAGAAATAAAATCTCTTAATTATCATCCAACAATTTAAAATTTAAATTTTACCTACTGAAAAGATCGAAGAGATACAGTTTATATATTTTAATTGTTTCTATATATTTTTTATGTTTTAATATTTTAAAATCCAAGGTTTATTTTTTTAGTTTTATTTTTAAAAAATTTAAACTCCATTTTTATAATAAAATATTATAATTTTTTACATTAAATACTGTACATTACTTTTATTGTATATATGCTAATTAATAATTCTAATAAAAATGAGTTTACCTAGTCATTGAGGAATAATAATAAATATAAAAATTAAGGAGCCATTTTTTTAATAATAAAAAAATTAACTAAAAAAATATCTAAAATTAATTAAACTAAAGTGTATTACTATTATTAAAATTATAACCAATAAATTATTGTATTTTTACACCCCAAAATATGTTATTAAATAATTAAGCCACTCTTTTTTTATATTTCTACTTTTTTTTATAAATTATAAATTAAACTTAAAATTTTATATTATAAATCTTTTTTTTTGAGAGATTGGTAATTATATTTATTTTATAATTTTAATAATTTATTAAAATAATATTTATTTTCTATTATAATTAATTATTCTTGTTAAAATAACACTAATTTTTAACTTATTATAATTTTATTTTTTCCTTATTATAATGATATATCATAGTTAAAGATAATCCTAATATCAAAAAAATTAGTTAATTCTAATTAATGATTCCGAAATCATTTCATATTTTATTCTTTTTATATATTTATTATATATTAGATTTTATTTTGTAAAATATTATCTTTGAAGAGATAGTTATAATTTATAATAACATAAGAGCTTGTATAAAAAAAAATATTATGCCTGTAAGAAATATTTTATTAACATTTAATTATAAAATTTTACCTAATAATTTCATTATAAGCAATATTTGCTTCTTTAAAAATTTTTCAGAAGAACATCAAGCAAGAATAAATTTCTAAGCAATTCAATTATATGAAATACAAGAAAAATTTAATAATTTAAAAATATTAATAACATTAATAAAAATAACAATCTTAAATTTTAAATTGTTTTAATGAAACTAAGAACATCTAGAAAAATGAATAATAACTTCAACTTCTATTAAAGATCTAACAGGATAATAAAAAAAGAGATAACATCAAAGATGAGAACCGTAATACAATAATAAATTAATTAGAACGATAATTTCAAAATAATAATAAACATATTCTGTTATTAAAAAAATTAGATAAAATTATTAATATTACTAATTCTAATAAAGAAAATTTTCTAAACTCAATTTATTATTTTTTCGAAATATAAATATATCTTTAATTTTCATTAAATAAAAAAATAATAATGCATCTTTTTGGATTATTTTTTACTTTAATATTTTAAATGTATAATTTATTGATTTTTTAATTATTTATTTTAGATTAGAAGAAAATTTTACTAAACTTGCTTTTACCTTTTAAAGGTAAAAACATATATTAAATTATAACTATAGTTTACTCATTAATCTTCAGTGTTTATTAATTTTCGTTTATATGATCCTGATCCTATATATTATATTTATTAGATAAAAAATTTTAGTCTATTTTTATAAAATAGAAAAAATAAAAAGAATAACAATCTAAACTCTCATCTCATTTAATAAACTAAAATAAAAATATAAATAAAAATATAAAATAAATATTTAAATATTTTTAAATAAAAAGTTAAAAAAGAGTCATAAAAAAATTTTTTTAATTTATAAAATTATAAAATAAATTTATAATATTTAAATAAAATTATAAAAACTATAAAATTTATTAAATTATAATAGAAAATAAGTATTATTTTAATAAATTATTAAAATTATAAAATAAATATATTTAATTAAATAGAAAAATATATATATATAAATTAATATAAATTAATATAAAATATATAAGTATATAATTCAAAAAAAGTAATTTAAAATAATATTAAAATCAATATAAGCTTATAATTTAAAGGTTAGAATAATTTCTTGATGATAAAAAAGTAGAAGTTCAAATCTTCTTGGGCTTAAAATATAATAAATAAATTATATAAAAAAATAATTATTAGATTATAAAAATTAAATAAAAGATATTTTTTTTTATAAATAGTAATTAAAAATTTTTTTATTATTAACTACTGTTTAAAAACAAAAAAAAAAATAAAACTATAAAACTTATAAAATCTTTAACCTAATAAATTAGGTCTCACTTTGATTATTTTATAATAATTAAAATAAAAGCAAAATTTTTTTCTTAATAATTTTGATT
>Ga0209527_1000256_pt1 | contig 12193 bp, 8 predicted proteins | sample JacPinW_OM2H0_M2_FD_187968 | JGI IMG/M metagenome (GOLD analysis project Ga0209527, IMG submission 187968) | Forest soil microbial communities from Algoma, Ontario, Canada - Jack Pine, Ontario site 1_JW_OM2H0_M2 (SPAdes) (version 2) | ecosystem: Environmental > Terrestrial > Soil > Boreal... | reverse complement strand
ACCTGAAGCCGAGCCGGAACCTGAAGCCGAGCCGGAACCCGACGTGTCGCCGGACGCCCACGACGCCGACGACCCGCCCGCGGCCGAAGAACCGTCCGCGGTTGCCGACGAGAACCGCGAGCCCGCCGACTAGGCTGCCAGCGTGTCACAGCCGCTCCACGTGCCTCCGACCGCACCGGCGCGGCTCGTGGTGCTGGCCTCCGGCACGGGATCGCTGCTCGCTTCGCTGCTGCGCACGGCCCGTGGCGACTATCCGGGCCGCGTGGTGGCGGTCGGTGTCGACCGCGACTGCCCCGCCGTCGACGTCGCGAAGGCCGAGGATGTGCCGGTGTTCTGCGTCCGGATGTCCGACCACCCTGACCGCGGCGCGTGGGACGTGGCGATCACCGAGGCCACCGCCGCATACCAGCCGGATCTGATCGTATCCGCTGGGTTCATGAAAATCCTTGGCCCGCGGTTCCTTTCGTGTTTTACGGGCCGAGTCCTCAACACTCATCCCGCGTTGTTGCCCGCCTTCCCCGGAGCGCACGCTGTGCCCGCCACGCTCGAGTACGGCGTAAAGGTCAGCGGCTGCACGGTGCATCTCGTCGACGCCGGGACGGACACCGGACCGGTCTTGGCGCAGGCGGTGGTTCCGGTGCTTGACGACGACGACGAGGCGAGCCTGCATGAGCGGATCAAGGTCGTCGAAAGGCGGCTGCTGGCAGAGGTGATCGCCGACGTGGCCACCCGCGGCGTGACCTGGAACGGACGAAAGGCGACCATAGGATGACCGGACCGCACGCGCGCAGGCCGATCCGGCGCGCGCTGATCAGCGTCTACGATAAGACCGGGCTGCAGCAGCTGGCGCGAGGGTTGCACGACGCGGGCGTCGACATCGTCTCCACCGGGTCCACAGCGAAAACGATTGCTGGGAGCGGCGTTCCGGTAACCCCCGTGGAGGAAGTCACCGGATTCCCGGAGATTCTCGACGGCCGGGTCAAGACCCTGCACCCCAGGGTGCATGCGGGCCTACTCGCCGACACCCGCAAGCCCGAGCACGCCGCCGCGCTCGACAAGCTCGACATCGCGCCGTTCGACCTCGTCGTCGTCAACCTGTACCCGTTCTCCGAGACGGTCCAGGCGGGAGCCGACGTCGACGAGTGCGTCGAGCAGATCGACATCGGTGGTCCCGCAATGGTTCGCGCCGCGGCGAAGAACCACGCGAGCGTCGCGGTAGTCACCGACCCGCTGGGCTACGACGGGGTGCTGGCCGCCGTGCACGCTGGCGGGTTCACGACCGACGAGCGAAAGAAGCTGGCGGCGCTGGCCTTTCGGCACACCGCCGAATACGATGTCGCGGTCGCGACCTGGATGGGCGCTGTGCTGGCGCCCCGGGATGAGGGGGCTCCGCCGTCCTTACCGGCCTGGTTCGCCGGCACCTGGCGCCGGTCGGCGGTGCTGCGGTACGGCGAGAATCCACACCAGCGGGCGGCGCTCTACGTCGACGATGCGTCATGGCCGGGCCTCGCGCAGGCCGAGAAGCTGCACGGAAAAGAGATGTCGTATAACAACTTCACCGACGCCGACGCCGCCTGGCGTGCCGCGTTCGACCACGAGGAGACGTGCGTGGCGATCATCAAGCACGCGAACCCGTGCGGCATCGCGATCTCGTCGATCTCGGTGGCCGACGCACACCGCAAGGCCCACGAGTGCGATCCGGTGAGCGCCTTCGGCGGAGTGATCGCCGCGAACACCGCAGTCAGCGTCGAGATGGCCGCAACCGTGGCGGACATCTTCACCGAGGTGATCATCGCCCCGGCGTACGAAGACGGCGCGGTGGATGTGCTGACCCGCAAGAAGAACATTCGGGTGCTGGTCGCGTCCGAGCCGCTCGTGGGCGGTGTCGAGTTCAAGCATCTCAGCGGCGGTCTGCTGCTGCAGGAGCGCGATGCATTGAACGCCGACGGCGACGACCCGGCCAACTGGCGGCACCTCGCCGGTCAGCCCGCCGATCCGGACACCCTGGCCGACCTGAAGTTCGCTTGGCGCAGTTGCCGCGCGGTGAAGTCGAACGCGATCGTGATCGCCACCCACGGCGCTACCGTGGGCGTGGGCATGGGTCAGGTGAACCGCGTGGATGCGGCGAGGCTGGCGGTCGGCCGCGCGGGGGACAGGGTGCGCGGCGCCGTTGCGGCGTCCGACGCGTTCTTCCCGTTTCCCGACGGGCTCGAGACGCTGGCCGAGGCCGGCGTCAGAGCGATCGTGCATCCCGGCGGCTCGATGCGCGACGACATCGTGACCGAGGCGGCGGCAAAGGCCGGTGTGACACTCTACGTGACCGGCGCAAGGCATTTCGCGCACTGAGTGCTTCCGATGGCTGGTCTGCCATCGGCCCCGGACCGGTTCGACATAGCTGCCTACCACGTCGAACACCTCTTTCATCCGGCGTTCGTTTGCGTCGTTCGGCGACGAGCTCACCCCAGCCGTCGCGCGGGCCGGAGTGCCTCGCCTCGACAGCAGTCGTAGCGTGGAGTGGTGACCCCACCTAACGACCTTCCGCGGACCGTCGGCGAGCTGCGCGCCTCGGGCCACCGAGAGCGCGGCGTCAAGCAGGAGATCCGCGAGAACCTGCTGGTCGCGCTTGCCGACGGCCGCGACGTCTGGACCGGCATTTTCGGTTTCGACGACACGGTGCTGCCGCAGCTCGAACGGGCGCTGATCGCGGGCCACGACTTCGTACTCCTGGGTGAACGGGGCCAGGGCAAGACGCGCTTGCTGCGGTCACTGACCGGACTGCTGGACGAGTGGACACCGGTGATCGCGGGCGCTGAGCTGGGGGAACACCCCTATACTCCGATCACGCCCGGCTCGATCCGGCGGGCTGCGGAGTCGGGCGACGACCTGCCGGTTGCATGGAAGCACCGCAGTGAGCGCTACACCGAGAAGCTGGCCACGCCCGACACCAGCGTCGCCGACCTGGTTGGTGACATCGATCCGATCAAGGTGGCCGAGGGCCGCAGCCTCGGTGACCCCGAAACGATTGCCTACGGACTGATTCCGCGCGCGCACCGCGGGATCGTCGCGGTGAACGAGCTTCCCGACCTCGCCGAGCGCATCCAGGTCGCGATGCTGAACGTGATGGAGGAGCGTGACATCCAGGTCCGCGGCTACACCTTGCGGCTGCCGCTCGACGTGCTTGTCGTCGCCAGCGCCAACCCGGAGGACTACACGAACCGGGGCCGGATCATCACACCGCTCAAGGACCGGTTCGGTGCAGAGATCCGCACGCATTATCCGTTCGAGCTGGACGCCGAGGTGGGCGTGATCAGTCAGGAGGCGCATCTGGCGGCTGAGGTCCCCGATTACCTGCTTCAGATACTCGCTCGTTTCGCCCGCTACCTGCGCGAGTCCCGATCGATCGACCAGCGATCCGGGGTGTCGGCGCGGTTCGCGATCGCCGCCGCGGAGACGATCGCCGCGTCGGCGCGCCATCGCGCCGCGGTGCTCGACGAGCGTGATCCCGTCGCGCGGGTGGTGGACCTGGGCACCGTCATCGACGTGCTGCGCGGCAAGCTGGAGTTCGAGTCCGGAGAGGAGGGACGCGAGCAGGAGGTGCTGGAGCACCTGCTGCGCCGGGCTACCGCCGACACCGCGCAGAAGCTGCTCGGCGGGATCGACGTCGCGCCCATCGTCGCCGCGGTGGAGCACGGGTCACCGGTCACCACCGGCGAGCGGGTGTCGGCTCGGGACGTCCTGGCGGCCCTGCCCGAGGTTCCGGCGGTCGCGGCGATCCAGAGACGCTTGGCCGCCGCGTCCGATGGACAACGCGCTGCCGCAATCGAATTGGCGCTGGAGGCGCTGTATCTGGCCAAGCGGATCGACAAGGTCACCGACGACGGGGAGACGGTGTATGGCTAATAGGGGGCCCGGACGGGGACCTCGACGGGGACACAGTCGGGCTTCCATATACTCGGCCTACACCGGTGGTCCGGATCCGCTCGCGCCGCCGGTGGATCTGCGTGACGCGCTGGAGCAGATCGGTCGCGACGTGATGGACGGCACCTCGCCGCGCCGGGCGCTCTCGGAGCTGCTGCGCCGGGGCACGAAGAACATGCCCGGTGCCGACCGGTTGGCGGCCGAAGCGAACCGGCGGCGGCGAGAGTTGTTGAGCGAGCACAACCTTGACGGCACCCTGCAGGAGGTCAAGCGGCTGCTCGACGAGGCGGTGCTCGCCGAGCGCAAGGAACTTGCGCGTGCGCTCGATGACGACGCGCGGTTTTCCGAGATGCAGTTGGAGTCGTTGCCGCCGTCACCCGCGAAGGCTGTTCAGGAGCTCGCCGACTACCAGTGGCGAAGCGGCGAGGCCCGCGAAAAATACGACCAGATCAAAGATCTGCTCGGTCGCGAGATGCTCGACCAGCGGTTCGCGGGCATGAAAGAGGCGCTGGAGAATGCCACCGACGAGGACCGTCAGCGCGTCAACGAGATGCTCGACGACCTCAACGAGCTGCTGGACAAGCACGCGAAAGGGCAGGACACGCAGCAGGATTTCGACGACTTCATGGCCAAGCACGGCGAGTTCTTCCCGGAGAACCCGCGCAATGTCTCCGAACTGCTGGATTCGTTGGCCAAGAGGGCGGCGGCCGCGCAGCGGTTCCGTAACAGCCTCAGTGCCGACCAGCGCGCGGAGCTGGATGCGTTGGCGCAGCAGGCTTTCGGCTCACCCGCGCTGCTGCAGGCGTTGAACCGGCTGGACGCGCATCTTCAGGGCGCCCGACCGGGCGAAGACTGGACCGGCTCGTCGCGGTTTTCCGGCGACGATCCGCTGGGCATGGGCGAAGGGACGCAAGCGCTGGCAGACATCGCGGAGCTCGAGCAGCTGGCCGAGGCGCTGTCGCAAAGCTATGCGGGCGCGACGATGGACGACGTCGACCTGGACATGCTGGCGCGCCAACTCGGTGACGAAGCCGCGGTCGATGCCCAGACGCTGACAGAGCTGGAGCGGGCGCTTCTCAACGAGGGCTTCCTCGACCGGGGCGCCGATGGGCAGTGGCGACTGTCGCCAAAAGCCATGCGGCAGTTGGGTCAAGCGGCGTTGCGTGACGTTGCCGAGCAATTATCGGGCCGCCACGGCGAGCGGGACACTCAGCGCGCGGGTGCGGCAGGAGAGCTGACTGGCGCGACTCGGCCCTGGCAGTTCGGGGCGACCGAACCGTTCAACGTCACCCGCACGCTGACCAACGCCGTGCTGCGCCAAGCGGGTACCGGGCAGCACCGCGGCGGGCCGATTCGGATGACCGTCGACGACGTCGAGGTCTCAGAGACGGAAACCCGCACGCAGGCCGCGGTGGCGCTGCTGGTGGACACCTCGTTCTCGATGGTGATGGAGAATCGCTGGCTGCCGATGAAGCGCACCGCACTGGCACTGAATCATCTTGTCAGCACTCGGTTCCGGTCCGATGCGCTGCAGATCATCACGTTCGGCCGGTACGCCCGGACCATGAGCGCAGCCGAGTTGACGGGGTTGGAGGGCGTGTACGAGCAAGGCACGAACCTTCACCACGCGCTGGCGCTGGCGGGACGGCATCTGCGGCGTCATCCGAGTGCGCAGCCGGTGGTGCTGGTGGTCACCGACGGTGAGCCGACCGCCCACCTGGAGGGTGGCTTCGGCAGAAGCGACGAGCCGCCGCAGGTTTTCTTTGACTACCCGCCGCACCCCAGGACAATCGCGCACACCGTGCGCGGCTTCGACGACATGGCCTCCCTCGGTGCGCAGGTGACGATCTTCCGGCTGGGCAACGACCCCGGCCTGGCGCGGTTCATCGACCAGGTGGCACGCCGTGTGCAGGGCCGCGTCGTGGTTCCTGACCTCGATGGTCTGGGTGCCGCAGTGGTCGGCGACTACCTGCGGTCGCGCCGACGCTGATCGAGTGTGCGCTCGACGTGGCGAGAGCTAACCGTTCACTCGTATTGCCTGCGGTGCTTGCGCTTGATGCCGACGCTGCCCCACAGCGAGAACCCCCGCACCTTGACGTGCGGAGCGCCCGGCATCCCGCGGCCTGCGGCGTGATGGTCGAAGACGCCCATCACGCCGTGGCCTTGCACCTCGAGGTTGACCTCCGGCGGCACCAGGATGGTCTGGCCACCCATGATCGAGTAGGACTTGATCTCGACGTCCGGACAGGTGAAGTCCGCATACCGCAAGTCGATGACGCCGCCGCCCCACAGGGCGAACGTGGTCAGCCGCTCGGGCACATTCCAGCGGCCGCGGCGTTCGAAGCCGCTCATGATCGCGAGCAGCACCGTGGCCGGCGCGGGGCGCCACCCGCGTGATCCACGAGGCCGCATCGACGCGCCCGGCAAATCGGAGCTGAGCCGATCGAGCTCGTCGTAGGTCTGAGCGGCGTAGACCTTCGCTAATCGGTCCTCGTACTCGCCGATGCCGAGCCGGCCCTGGGCGGCGGCATCGGTCAGCAACTGCGCAACCTGGATGCGGTCGGTGTCGGCGGCCCGCAACTCTGCATTTCGCTGAGGCATATTGCTGGTCATCAACGTCGAGCCTACGACGTCACGGTGGCGCTGCCCAGGGAACCATCGAGATCGCCGGAGGTAATCCTCGAACCGCACGGTGCCGAGGGGGTTCTGCGGGGCGTGCGAACCGGCGCGGTAGCTCGCGGCGATCCTCTCCGGCACGCCGATGGCCGCCACCCTCGTCGGCTCCCGCGCCACGCCAGACGGGCGCGCGCCACGTCCACCGCACCGGACGGCTCACGGCGACGACGTCAGGAGACAGGGTCTCGACGGTCGAGAGCCACAGCAATCGGGTTCACCCAGAGACGGGGAAGTCCGAATACCTGTTCCAGTGTTGCTTGTCCATCAACAATCGCCGTCGACCGCCGAGGCTGACCAGCATTGTCGGGCGGTCCCCCCGCCCGTATCCCGGGCGCCGGGCAAACTACCTGGCATTTTGATTACGCCCAGCGGTCGCACAGCGTCCGCTCAGCCGTGCGCCCAGCTCGGGGGCCGCTTTTGCAGGAACGCGAGCATGCCCTCGCGTGCCTCGTCGGATGCGAACAGCCGCGCCGACTGCGCACTGAGTTCCGCTGCCCGGCTGTCGAAGCCCTCGAGGATCGCGGCCGTCGTCAGTGCCTTGGACTCCCGCAGGCCCTGCGGCGACCCGCGGCCCAGTTCCGCGGTGACCGCGGCCACGGCCGCGGACACGTCGTCGGCGGCGATGGTCACCAGCCCGACGCGCTCGGCCTCCTCGGCACCGAACTTCTCGCCGGTCAGGAAGTAGCGGCCGACGGCCCTGGGCGTCATTTTCGGCAGCAGTGTCAGCGAAATGATCGCCGGGGCGACCCCGATCCGGGCCTCGGTGAGCGCGAACGTGCTGTTGCGGCCCGCGACCACGATGTCGCAGGCCCCGACCAGCCCGAAGCCACCCGCGCGGACGTGCCCGTCGATCGCGCCGACCACCGGCACCGGCAGTTCGAGGATCGCGCGCAGCAGCTCGGTCAGCTGCCACGTCCTGTCTGTGGTTGCGTCGCCCCCCGACGGCCCCGATGCCTCCGACAGATCGGCGCCCGCGCAGAACGTGCCGCCGGTGTGGCCGAGCACCACCGCCCGCACCTTGGGGTCGCCGGCAGCGTCGCGCATTCCCTGGTGTAACTGCTCGACCAGTGCCGATGACAGCGCGTTGCGGTTGTGTGGGGAATTCAGTGTGACGTGGGCCGTGGACCCCTCGACCGCGTAGTCGACGTATTTTCTGCTCTTCGCGCCAGCGCTCATCAAATTTTCTCCTCTTCGCGCCAGCGCTCACGCCATTTTCTCCTCTTCGCGCCAGCGCTCATCGGCCATCAGTACGAACGCGGCAGTCCGAGCGAGGTCTGGGCGACGAAGTTCAGCACCATCTCGCGGCTGACCGGCGCGATGCGGGCCAGCCGTGACACCGTCACCGCGGCTGCGATGCCGTACTCCTTCGTCAGGCCGTTGCCGCCCAACGACTGCACGGCCTGGTCCACGGCGCGCGTGGACGCCTCGGCGGCGGCGTACTTGGCGATGTTGGCGGCCTCCGCGGCACCCGCGTCGTCGCCGCTGTCGTACAGCGTCGCGGCCTTCTGCATCATCAGCTTCGCCAGCTCGACCTCGATGTAGTTCTGCGCCAACGGATGTGACAGCCCCTGGTGCGCGCCGATCGGCGTCTTCCACACTTGCCGGGTCTTGACGTAGTCGACGGCCTTGTCGATCGCGAACCGGCCCATGCCCACCGCGCTGGCCGCACCCATGATGCGCTCGGGGTTCAGGCCGGCGAACAGCTGTGCAATCGCGGCGTCCTCCGAGCCGACCAGCGTGTCGGCGGGCAGGCGCACGTTGTCGATGAACACTTGGAACTGACGTTCCGGGCTGACCAGCTCCATCTCGATCGGCGTGTACGTGAAGCCGGGAGCGTCGGTGGGCACGATGAACAGCGCGGGCCGCAGATTGCCGGTCTTCGCCTCCTCGGTGCGGCCGACCACCAACACGACCTGCGCCTGGTCGACGCCGGAGATGAAGACCTTCTGACCGTTCAGGATCCAATCGCCGCCGTCGCGGCGGGCGGTGGTGGTGATGCGATGGGAGTTCGACCCCGCGTCGGGCTCGGTGATCGCAAACGCCATCGTGACCGAGCCGTCGGCGATGGGCGGAATCCAGCGCCGCTTCTGCTCATCGGTGCCGAACTTGCTGATGATCGTGCCGTTGATGGCCGGTGACACCACCATCATCAGCAGCGCACAGCCGTTTGCCGCCATCTCCTCCATTACCAGCGCGAGCTCGTACATGCCCGCGCCGCCACCGCCGTACTCCTCGGGTAGATTCACCCCGAGGAAGCCGAGTTTTCCTGCCTCGTTCCACAATTCGTCGGTATGCTCGCCGGCCCGGGCCTTCTCCAGGTAGTAGTCCTGCCCGAAGTTGGCCGCCATCGCCGCCACCGACTTGCGCAGCGCCTGGCGTTCCTCGTTTTCGACGAAGCCGTTGTCCGTCATCGTTCCTCCTAGGTTGAAGCTTCTGCGGATTCGACACGGGCGAGGACTGCACCCAGCTCGACTTGCTGGCCCACCGCGACGGCCAGTTCGGCGACGACGCCGCCTTTGGGTGCGGTGACGGCGTGCTCCATCTTCATCGCCTCCATCCACACCAGCGGCTGGCCGGCGCTGACCGTGTCGCCCACCGCAGCGCCCAGTCGGCTCACCGCGCCGGGCATGGGGGCCACGAGCGAGCCGGGTTGCAGCGCCGAGCCCGGCTCCGGGAAGCGGCCGACCACAGTCAATTGCACTGGGCCGCTGGGTGAGTCCACGAATACGGCCTCGCCATACCGTGCGACGTCGAACGGCCTGTCGACACCGTCGATACGGAGCACCACCTTCTCCGGCGTCGCCGATACCAACATGGGGGCGTCGTCGTCGGGCAGCCGCAGCCGGCCGCGGTCGAGACGGTATCGCACCTGGTGCTCGTCGCCTCCCGCGTCGGTGTAGGCCTTGGCCGTGAAGCCGGAGGGCAGGTTGCGCCAGCCGGTGGGAATCGCCCTGAAAACCGTTGCGGTGTTGCGGTTGTGGGCGGCGTCAGCGAGCGCTGCCGCCAGCGCGGACCAGCGCACGGTGTCCGCGCCGGCCAGCGGTCTGCTCAGCGACGCGAGGTCGTGGGTGTCGAAGAACGCCGTGTCGGTGTCGCCCGCGGCGAATGCCGGGTGCCGCAGCACGTTGACCAGTAGGTCGCGGTTAGTGCGCACGCCGTGCACGCGGGCGCGGGTGAGTGCGTCGGCGAGCAGTGTCGCGGCCTGTCTGCGGGTCGGGGCGTACGAGATGACTTTGGCCAGCATCGGGTCGTAGTGCACGGAGACCACCGATCCGTCGACGACGCCGGAGTCCACCCGCACGCCGGGCCGGGTCAGCGGCTCGAACGCGCCGTGCGCGGTGGGGATGTCGAACGCATACAGCGTGCCCGCCTGCGGTTGCCAGCCACGCGCCGGATCCTCGGCATACAGCCGCGCCTCGATCGAATACCCGTGAGCCGCCGGCGGTTCGGGGCCCAGGCGGATTCCGTCGGCGACTTGCAGCTGCAGCTCGACCAGGTCCAGCCCGGTGACGCACTCGGTGACCGGGTGCTCGACCTGCAGCCGGGTGTTCATCTCGAGGAAGTAGAACGACCCGTGCTCGTCGGCGAGGAACTCGACGGTGCCCGCGCCGGTGTAGCCGATCGCGGCCGCCGCCTGTTTTGCTGCGTCGAAGAGCTTGCCACGCATGCCGGGGATGCGTTCGACCAGAGGTGACGGCGTCTCCTCGATGACCTTCTGATGCCGCCGCTGGATTGAGCACTCCCGCTCGCCGACCGCCCATACCCCGCCGTGTTCGTCGGCGAGTACCTGCACCTCGATGTGCCGCCCTCGTGGAAGATACCGTTCGCAGAACACCGTGTCGTCGCCGAATGCCGATGCGGCCTCGCGTCGCGCTGCGGCGACTTCGGTTGCCAGTGCCGATATCTCGGTGACCACCCGCATGCCGCGACCACCGCCGCCCGCAGATGCCTTCACCAGCACCGGCAGCTGCGACTCGGTGACACTGGCGGGGTCGAGCTCGTCGAGCACGGGCACCGAAGCCGCGGCCATCATCTTCTTGGCTTCGATCTTGCTGCCCATCGCCGCCACGGCGGCGACCGGCGGCCCGATCCAGGTCAGTCCCGCATCCTGCACGGCAGCAGCGAAATCAGCATTCTCCGACAGGAATCCGTAACCGGGATGGATCGCATCGGCGCCGGCGGACTTCGCGGCGGTGATCAGCGCGGCCCCGTTCAGGTACCCGTCCGTCCCGGCGACCTGCACCCGCACGTCGGCGTCGGACACATGTGGCGAGTCGGCGTCGGGTTCGGTGTATACCGCGACGGTGCCCACCCCCAGTCGCCGGCACGTCGCGAACACTCGCCGGGCGATCTCTGCCCGGTTGGCCACGAGAACCTGTTCGATCACTGAGGCCGTCTCCTCTTCGCGCAAGCGCTCATCGGCCTCACATCCGAAAGACGCCGAAGTTGGAGGTGCCCTCGATCGGGGCATTCGCGATGGCCGACAGGCACATTCCGAGCACCGTGCGAGTGTCCCGCGGGTCGATCACGCCGTCGTCGTAGAGCATGCCCGATAGCACCATTGGCAGCGACTCGGCCTCGATCTGCGCTTCAACCGCGGCCTTCATGGCCGCGTCGGCCTCCTCGTCGACCCTTTGCCCGCGGGCCTCGGCGGCGGCTCGGCTCACGATCGACAGCACGCCGGCCAATTGCGGGCCACCCATCACCGCGGATTTGGCGCTGGGCCACGCGAACAGGAAGCGCGGGTCGTACGCTCGCCCGCACATGCCGTAGTGGCCCGCGCCGTAGGATGCGCCGATCAGCAGCGAGATGTGGGGCACCGTCGAGTTCGACACGGCGTTGATCATCATCGAGCCGTGCTTGATCATTCCGCCCTCTTCGTACTGCTTACCCACCATGTAGCCGGTGGTGTTGTGCAGGAACAGAAGTGGCGTGTTGCTGCGATTCGCCAGCTGGATGAACTGCGTGGCCTTCTGCGACTCTTCGCTGAACAGCACCCCGCGGGCGTTGGCCAGGATGCCGATCGGGTAGCCGTGCACGCGTGCCCACCCGGTTACCAGTGACGACCCGTACAGCGCCTTGAACTCGTCGAACTCCGAGCCGTCGGCGAAGCGGGTGATCACCTCCCGCGGGTCGAACGGGATGCGCAGGTCGGGCGGCACCACCCCGAGCAATTCCTCTGGATCGGCCAGCGGCTCTGTGACTGGGCCTGGTGCCGGGCCGTGCTTGCGCCAGTTCAGCCGAGCCACGATCTGACGTCCGATACGGATCGCATCGAGCTCGTCTACCGCGAAGTAGTCCGCCAGACCGGAAGTGCGCGCGTGCATCTCGGCGCCACCGAGCGACTCGTCGTCGGACTCTTCGCCCGTGGCCATCTTCACCAGCGGCGGCCCGGCCAGGAACACCTTCGACCGTTCCTTGATCATCACCACGTGATCGGACATTCCGGGCACGTACGCGCTGCCCGCGGTGGAGCTGCCGAACACCAGCGCGATGGTGGGGATGCCCGCGGCGGACAGTCGGGTCAGGTCGCGGAACATCCGGCCACCGGGGATGAAGATCTCCTTCTGGGTCGGCAGGTCGGCACCGCCACCCTCGA
>Ga0209527_1000251_pt1 | contig 12291 bp, 12 predicted proteins | sample JacPinW_OM2H0_M2_FD_187968 | JGI IMG/M metagenome (GOLD analysis project Ga0209527, IMG submission 187968) | Forest soil microbial communities from Algoma, Ontario, Canada - Jack Pine, Ontario site 1_JW_OM2H0_M2 (SPAdes) (version 2) | ecosystem: Environmental > Terrestrial > Soil > Boreal... | reverse complement strand
ACAACGACGAAACCAGCCGGCGGCAAGCGCGAGCGAGCCAAGCGACACGCTCAGCCAGATCAGCTCGTGATCGAGTTCATTCGGCGCGAGACGGCGACGCGTCAGTTGCATCGCCAGCGCTCACTGATTCGCGTGCATGAGGGCGCCAAATCCGCCGAGCATCATTACGCAGAGGAATCCACCACAGCAGCAGACAATCACCGGAAGCAAGACAGCCAACACGGCGCGGCCGGTATCGGTCTCATGCGCGCGAGCAAGTCCAATGCAACGAAGGACGAGGTCCCATATTCCTGCGATCACACCGCCACACAGCGGGACAACCATCAGTGGAAATACAGACCCACTGGCAAAACAAATTACTCGGAATGTCGTTTCAAACGGCTGCTTTGCGCCGCCTACGATCATTAAACAGACATGCAAGATGGCAGCGTTAATAAAAGCGCCGATCGCAACCAGCACTGGAACAAAAATTATCAGGAGCACGCCGCCGATGCCCGCACCAATGAGATGGGCGAGAGGATTAGGCCTGTTGGCAAAAACTCCAAGCGATTGAAACGCTAACTGGTAAATGAAATAGAAGACCAACCCAAAGCTTCCGCCGATAATCGCGTAAAGGAGCGGTTCGCCGAGTCCGCCTTCGCGTTGCATCGCGGTAAAAGCCTCGCTCGGGCGGGTCAGGACCATCTGCAACGTTTCAATAAATGCGGAAAACAATCCCTTGCTATGTCGCTCGTCCCACGGCAAGCCGTTTCGCGGCGCAGATGTCGATCCTGCAGCGGGAGCGATCATCGCTGGAACGGTGGGAGTTTGAGGAGGAGGAGCACTCGCGGCCGGTGCGGCGGCGATGTCGTCGGCGAACTCCGTAAATTGCGAAAGCGGCTGCCAACTCGCCATCCCTTCGCGCCAACCGAGATCGCGTGGAAGAAATCGACCGGCGCGAATTCCTTCGCGAACTTGTTCCTCCGGAAATGCGCCCAGACTTGTTGCGCCCCGATTAACGTGAATCATCGCCATAATCCGGCGTTTTAGTGAGCGCTGACGGCAAAGTCAACTTCACTTAGGCAGGTCCGTCCTTATCGAGCGCGCGCCAGAAATACCAGGCCGCTACTGAGCGATGCGGCCGCCATTTTTCGCCCAGCTTCATCAATTGTTTGGGTTTGGGAAGTTTTCTCTTACCAAACGTTTTCGCGAATCCTTTGCGCACACCGTAATCGTCCACCGGCCAAACGTCGGGCCGGCCAAGGTCAAAGAGGAGCAGCATCTCGACGGTCCAACGCCCGATCCCACGAACAGTGATCAGACGCGTGATGATTTCTTCGTCGCTCATCTTTGCCAATCTGCGCGCGCTCGGCACCGTCCCGTCGATCGTTTTTGCAGCCAGATCCTTGATCGCCGCGACTTTGTTTCGGGAAAGTCCGGCGCCGCGAAGCTTTTCATCGGGCGTTTCCAAGATCCGTTTCGGATCGAGATACTTTCGGCGCGGATAGAGCGCGCGGACGCGTTTCCAAATGGTTGCGGCAGCTTTTCCGCTCAACTGTTGATAAGCAATCGACTCAGCGAGCGCGTCGAATGGTCGAACCAATCCGCCCGGCTTCACGTTGTAGCGAACCGAACGCTTAATCAACGCAGCCATCCGCGGATCGGACGCCGCCAAATGTTTTTCAGGCGTAGCCATGAACGAACTTCTCTTCGCTCAGGAAAATGTTTTGCTCAACTGCGCGTTTTCGTTCTGGTGAAACCATGGCGGAAACGCGACTCACCTGGTATGGGCAATCGGGTTTCAAAATCGTAACTCCGGGAGGAAGAACGCTCCTGATCGACCCATGGCTGACCAATCCCGTTTTCGAAAACGGCAAAGAAACGTTGGCTGCTCTGAAAGATGTCGATCTAATTTTGCTTTCACACGGCCATTCCGATCACGTCGGAAACGCAGTGGAGATTGGGAAAAGAACTGGAGCGAAATTGGTGGCGAATGCTGACTTATCGGCGGCAATGACAAGCGTGTTGGGTTATCCGGGTAAACAAGCGGAGAGCGACACGACCGGACACATCGGTGGCCAGCTGACATTACTCGATGGCGAAGCAACGGTTTCCTTTGTTCCGGCATGGCACGGTTCCTCCGTGCATAGGGATGAAAATTCGCCACCAGTCGACGCGGGCACTCCGACCGGGCTTGTCATTGGCATTCGCAACGGGCCGACAATTTATCACACCGGCGATACCGGATTTTTTTCCGACATCGCGCGCGTTTCCGATTACGACAAGATCGACATCATGCTGGTTTGCATCGGCGATCATTTCACGATGGGGCCGATCCGCGCGGCGGACGCGGTGAAACTGGTCGGCCCGGGAATGGTAATTCCGATGCACTACGGCACGTTTCCAGTGCTGACCGGGACGCCGGAAGCGTTTGGCGAGGAATTAAAAAAACGCGGCGTAAAAACAGAGCTACGCGTAATAAAGGTGGGAGAGACGATCACAGTCTGAATAAAGAACGACGCAATTGGTGCGTGAAAAAGATTTGAAGCGATCGCGATCAAAACCGTCGAAGAAAAAAGCGAAAATGGGAATCTTGGGAGATGGGGCTGCATTGGTTGAGAATCTCGTTCCAACCGGTTTGATCACGGCAGCGAGTAAACTGGTAGAAGCGCCGCTCGGTCTGGCTGACGTGGCGACAAGACTGGTCGAATCGATCGCGATTAATTCAATCACTGAGAAAACGCGGCGCGGGCGACGCGTTATTATCAAACGTCGCAATCTCCACAGCCAGCAGTTAGCCGATCTGACCAATCTCTATTTTCGCATGGCCGACATTCCGATTCGGTTCTGGAGCAAGGTGGAAGATTGGCAGCGCTGGGAAGTTGACTGTTTTGAAATGCTCAATGGCGATCGCTATCGAGCCTACGCTTCGGGTGCGAGGTGCGTTGTTGCCGAAAAACTGCCGGGCGAAAGTTTATGGGAGCACTTGAATCGCGGGACGCTGACGCGACCCATGTTGGTCGCCGCGGCGACTGAGTTTCGCCGCGCCCACCAGTTTTGGAGCGACCACTTTCGCGGGGGCTGGTCCCATGGCGATGGCACTTCCCAAAATGTAATTTACAATCCGAGCAGTAACCGCGCACGGCTGATTGACTTCGAAATTGTCCACGAAAAATCGCTCGTGACCGCTGCCCGACAGGCGGACGATTTGCTCGTCTTCCTGCTCGACATGGTGGGAATCGTGCCGAGTCGACAATGGTTGCCGTTTTCGACGACGTTCCTGGAAGCGTACGGCGATGGAGAAGTTATCGCGCAGCTCAGAAAACAACTCGATCTGCCTGGCGGCCTGGCGTGGATTTGGTGGGGCGTGCGCACCAATTTCACCAACCCTGGAAAAGTGAAGCAACGGCTGGCAAATTTGAGCAGAGCAATCGCGCAATTAAAATTCTACGGAGAGGCAGCCTCAGTCCGCGCCCGCAACAAACGGCGGCCCTCAATCAGTTGCCAGCAAATCAGACCCGGTATGCCGACAGCGAGTTCGCGCACTCTCGCGATCAGAGATAGAGCGAAAGCCGTGTCTCCCGGTATTCCAAGAAGCTTACCGACCAAGACGTAGCCGCTTTCTTGCACGCCAATTCCTCCCGGAACCGGGAATGCCACCGCCCGAATCGTCAGGGCCATGCTTTGCAGAATGATCGCGTTCCCTACTGTCGCGTGCAGGTTCAGAGCGTAGAGCGCGATCCAAATTTCGCCTGAATTCAAAATCAGCGAGAAGATCGTCGAAACGCAACATTCGATCACGCCCCGGCGGCGCGCGTAAAGCGAGCGAATCGTCTGGTCTAACGTCTCGCCAGTTTGCACGAGCGATTGCCACTCGGGCGAATTCGCCAGCTTCGCGATCATCCGGGCGAGGAATCGAAACATTCCGCGCCGTTGCACAAAATAAAATCCGCCAACCGCCGCCACGCCGACGAGCGTGCCGATCATCGTTGGGCCGACAAAATTCTTTCGACCGGTCGATTGAACCAGCAGCACTACTCCGAGCAACGTAAATGCGGCCTGCGTAAACACACCCAATGTTAGATCGACAAGTACCGTCCCGGCCGCGACCGGCATCGGCGCGCCATTAATCGCAGCCAATCGCGCGCGGACAATATCTCCTCCGACGGCAGCCGACGGCACCAGTGTGCTGACCGATTCACCAATCCAGCGCATCCAAAAAATTTTCCTCAACGGCAAACGATCGCCCCTTGGAAAAAGGACCCACCATGCAACCGCGTCGAGAAAAACGGGAACGCACAAATGGAACGCGACGATGGCGGCAATCGCCCAGCCCGCAGTAGCTATGGCACCCCCAACCTGCGTCACGCCTTCGCGAACGAGCAGCGCTGTAAAAAGAGCCGCGCCCGCAAAGGCGAGGAAATAAAAAGTTAAACGAATCCTGCTCGGGATTTTCATGTTTCCATGCAAACGGCTCGCGATCACGCCGAATGCATCGTGATGCTACTACGAAACGCGGCCGAAGGCGGCGCTGGATGGAAGAGACGCAGTTAAATCAGCGACTCTGAAACGGGCGCCACTGCAACTTCGACTTGCACCGGGACCGGGATCAACGTCGCGGTTGCATCCGGCAGGACATCGGCAATGACCGGTGGCAAAAACGCTCGCTGCAATGGACGCGAGACCAACACACATAGCGCCAGCCAGCTCGTGCCGAGAAATATCCCGGCGAGCACGTCGGTTAAATAATGTGCCCCGAGCGCGATCCGACTAAATCCAACAAGAACGATGACGAAAGTCGCTGCCGAAAACAGCAACACGCGACCGCCTCGACTTTTGATCACCGGGATAATGAACAGCGCGAGTTGCCCGTAAAGCAGCGTGGCGCCAATGGTGTGACCGCTGGCAAAGCTGTAACCCGACCAATCCACAAACCAACCATCGGCAAATGGACGGTGTCGATGCACCAAAATTTTGATCCACTCGTTCAAGACCATTCCGCCCGGGACGGCCACAACCATCATCAGAAGCGACGGCCACCAGCGTTTAAAAACGAAAAACAGCACCGCGATCGAAAGAACGATGGCAATCCACTCGCTCGAGCCGAATTCAGTGATTCCCCGGAGCACACTCACGAATGTGGGCGTCAGGTGGGCGTGAAACCAAAGGGCCACGCCGTGGTCGATTCCGGCAAGCGGATTTGCTATCGCTAAAGGGGGGTTTGTCACAGAAAAGCCGTCCAAATTAAGGCCAATTTAAAGCCAGTCAAATGCCAAAAATCGCGACGCGGTGCAATCCTCTGGATCGTCACTTGCTGAGAAACCCAGAATACGATACACGGAGAATAGCCGGACCAAAACGAATACAAGATCGACAACCACTGTTCGCGCCAAAACCTATGAATAGCCTTCGACTCGCATTAACCCTCGCTCTCCTCGGCTCAATTTCGCAACTCCTTGCCGGGACCGAGCTGGATTTAAAGACAGCTCCTTCACTGACCGACGAAAACAAAAATTCCACCGAAATCTTCAATTACGAGACCACCTATACCGGTAGCAGCGATTTTCAGGATTACCGGGGAAAGTTCGGCAGCGGCGACTCCGTCTACAACCAGTTCAGTTACGCACACCGATTTCTCATTACCGGCAACTGGTATCTGCGTCTGGGAGTTGAGTATGAGCGGTTCGACTTCGGCGGCACCGATAATGGATTGCCCGATCACTTGCAGACCATTCACGGGCTGCTCGCCTATGAATACATTGTCCACGACCACGCCGGAGCGGGAATTGAAATTGACCCGGGTCCATATTTCGAGAATAACATGAACGGCGATTCGATCGACGTGCCGTGGAAAGTTTGGGTCACCTTTCCGCTCAAGAAGGACAAGATCTTTGCTGTGATCGGTGCCGGCGGAGCAATCAATTCGAATCCAATTGCCGCTCCCGGGGGGGGTTTGATTTGGTTGTTCACCGATCATCTCCGGCTTGAGGGCGTGTTCCCGAAACCCGCGCTCGTCTACAATCCGAATGACGACTGGGAGTTTCGCCTCGCCGGCAATCTATTTTATGAAAGTTATCGCGTCGATGACATCACCACATCTGCGCGAAAGCTTGATGTCGACCACCCTGTCGTCCAATACAGCGAGGACCGAGCCGGATTGCAGGCGACGTATTCTCACTTCAAGCCGTTCGACCTCATGCTGGACGTCGGTTGCACCTTCCGACGCGACTTCGATTTCTTCCGTGCTGAAGCGCGGGTGAAATCGGACCCGGCGCCTTATGTCCGGTTCGCGATCGAAGCGAAATTCTAGGGGAAGATTTCGTCGAGCTTTCGCGCGATCGATTGACTGCCGCGCACTTTCAAGCGCCCAGTTAAATACGCCCACGTGCCCTTGAGTTGGCCATTTGACATTGCGACCCAATCGTTGTCGCTCGTGATAAACGTCACGCTGGGATTGTCGATCTTGCCGCGTCCCATCTTGAACGTCCCGTCGTTGACGTCGATCCACCATTCGCCGCCATTCGGTCCGCTCAATTCCCATTGATAACGAGCGCGCACACCTTTGGCTTTGTCGGCCTGGAAACTTTGACGCATTCCGTCAAAGACTTGCTGCGGAGTGGCATTACCCGCGGCCTGAAGCGCACTCGAACCAAGCAGCGCCGGGATCATCGCGACCGTCAGACCAAGCCAAACGCGGTTTGATTTCATCTATAATTAGATCGCTCCCGCCAACATCGTCGGTTGTTTTAACTGATGTTGTACAACTCAGCGCGCCGATGAGCGAAGACCGTGACTCGTCCGCGCACGTCCGCGATCACTTGCTCTGAGATATCCGCCGCAATCAATTCTTCACGATCAGGAGAAGCGGCCGCCAGAATTGCGCCCGAAGGATCGATAATCACCGATGAACCGCAGAACGTCACGCCATCGTCGGTGCCGACACGATTCGCGATGATGAAATAGGTTTGGTTTTCAACCGCGCGCGCTAGGGCCAGAATTCGGAGATGCTCCGCGCGCACCACCGGCCACGCGGAAGAATTCACAATCACATTTGCCCCGCGTTCGACGACGAGCATGCGCGCCATTTCCGGAAAACGCAGATCGTAACAAATGCTCAACCCGACATTGAAGTTCTCGATCTTGCAGCTGGCGAATTCGTTGCCGGGCGAAAGACAAACGCGTTCATCCAGCGGTGCAGCCGTGACCAGATGCGTCTTGCGATATTTCGCGCGGATTTCTCCCTGCGCGGTCACCAAAACTTGCGCGTTAAAAATGGATTCGCGATCGCGGTCCGAAATCCCTGCGACGATGGCGATTGAAATTTCTTTTGCGATTCTTTGCAGCTCAGGGACCGCGCCATCGCTCCATTTCTTCGCGTGCTTTTGAATGACCGGCATCGAATACCCGGTATCCACCATCTCCGGAAAAATGATGAGCTCAGCGCCTGACTTTTTCGCAAGCACAGCAAACTCGCGAATCTTGCGCAGGTTCGCGTTGAAATCGCCGAGCACGCAGGAAATCTGGGCAGCCGCGATTTTCATGAGTCGTTGTCGATCTTAACGCAAATTTCTGTCGAGCGCGCCGATCTTGCGAATTTCCGGCCAGCGCCACGCCGCCGCACCGACGACGAGAATGGTGCCGATGCCGCCGGCGACGACAGAGATGACTGGACCGAAGAGCGCTGCGGTCAATCCGGACTCCAACGCGCCGAACTCGTTTGATGTGCCGATGAAAATATTATTTACGGCGGAAACGCGGCCGCGCATTTCATCCGGTGTAACCAATTGAACGATCGAGCCGCGAATGATCACGCTCACGCTATCGAGCGCACCGGCCACAAACAACATCGCCAACGATAGCCAAAGCGCTGTCGATAAACCGAAGACCACAGTTGCGATTCCAAAACCGGTCACGCACCAAAGAAGTGTTTTGCCCGCTTCGCGCATTGGCGGCAGATAGGCAACGATCAGGGCCATTGCGAAAGCGCCGATCGCCGGCGACGCGCGCATCCAACCGAGTCCGACCGGACCGCAGTGGAGAATTTGATCGGCAAAAACTGGAAGCAACGCTGTCGCGCCACCCAGCAGCACCGCGAAAAGGTCGAGCGTAATCGTTGCCAGGATCACTTTCTTGCTCACCACGAACTTCGCGCCCGCCACGAGGCTCCGCCACGTGCTTTGCTCCACTCGTTTCAATGCCTGTTTTGCGCGAGGAATTGGCAACACGAGCAAGAAAAACGCAAACGACGTGATCGCGTCGATGACGTAAACAATCGCGAACCCGCGATGCGCGACCACGAAACCGCTAAGCGCCGGTCCAACCACGGACCCAATCTGAAAAATGCTGTTGTTCCAGGTTACTGCATTCGAAAACGCGTCGCGCGACACGAGCGTTGGAAAAAAAGAACTGCGCGCCGCCCATGAAAAGGTCCTAGCAATCGCACCGAGAAAAAGCAGGAGATAGATGAGCGGAACTGAAGCGTCGTCGAAATGGAAATCGCGCTGATGTCGCTCGAAGATGCTCGCAATGGATCCCAGCGCATGATTGCACGCGCGCAAGATTGGCATTTCCGGGATGGCGAGATGTTGCCAGGAAACAAGCGCCAGCAGGGCCGAAGTAACCGAACTGAAAATTTGCGCGACCAGAATGATGTGTTTGCGGCTGATCCGGTCGGCCAAATGTCCCGCCGGCAACGACAAACCGACAATCGGAATTGCGAAGACGAGCCCGACCAGGCCGAGCGCCGTCGCCGAATGGGTGCGCCGATAAATCTCCCATTCCACCGCGACCGCGAGCATTTGCCGGCCGAGGATCGACAACAAATTTCCGGTGGTGAAAAAACGAAACCCGCGCGAGCGAAAGGCGGCATACGGGTCGTGTTTCGGAGGCGGCGGAATTACCGCACCGCTAATCTCCGGGCGCTGGCCGATCGGCGAATCGTATTCGTTAGGCATGCTCGTGCGCTAAGTAGGCGAACGAGATTGTAAGTTTATGCGCCGCTACCGCAACTAAGCTCGAGCGGATGCGACGATGTCGATCTGACAAGCGCGACGTCTACTGAAATTTGCGACGAGCGCAGATTGCCGCTAAAGAAGTTCGATGCCGGAAGTTACAGACAAAGTTCTGCCGCCAGAGTCGGCTGCAGCTACGACGCCAAAAACTGTTTCGCAATGGACTCGCCAAAATCCGTTTCCTGGAAAGCTTGTCGTCAATCGGCGATTGAGCAGTGACGACTCGGAAAAGGACACACGCCATTTCGAGATCGATCTCACCGACTGGGGATTAAATTTCGAGCCGGGCGACTCGGTCGCGGTTTATCCGACGAACGATCCTAACCTGGTCGAAGAGATTCTTCGCGCTCTCGGCGCGAAAGGTGACGAGCCAGTGCCGGCCGCGAAGACTACGAAGCCATTTCGTGAAGCGTTGCTGCGCGATTACTCCATCACTCAGCCGACGCCGAAGTTTCTGAAAGCGATTGCCCAACGCGCGTCGGCCGCACCGATGCTGACGGAATTGCTGCACTCGGACCGCAAACACGATCTCGAAAATTATCTTTGGGGCGCGGAAGTGATCGATTTCTTGCTCGAGCATCCCTCGGTAAAATTCACACCGGAGGAATTCGTTGGCCTGCTCACCAAATTGCAGCCTCGCCTCTATTCGGTCGCATCGAGCCTGCGCGTTTTTCCAAATCAAGTGCATCTGATTGTCGATGTTGTGCAGTATGAAACCCGCGGGCGCGCCCGGAAAGGTGTCGCGTCGACGTTTCTAGCCGAGCGCGCGGAGAAAGTTCCGGTGCCGGTTTATCCGAGCTCGGCGAAACATTTTCACATGCCGGAAGATCAGAGCTTGCCGCTGATCATGATTGGACCCGGAACAGGCGTGGCCCCATTCCGCGCCTTTCTGCAGGAGCGACAAGCTCTCGGTGCGAAAGGAAAAAACTGGCTCTTGTATGGGGCGCAGCGCGAGAAATGCGATTACGCCTACAGCGAAGATTGGGAACGCTTCTCGCGCGACAGGCTTTTGACAAAACTCGATTGCGCATGGTCACGCGATCAAACCCACAAGATTTATGTCCAGCACAAGATGCTCGAAAACGCGGCCGAAATCTGGAAATGGATCGACGGCGAAGGCGCCCAGTTCTTTGTTTGCGGTGACGCGCGACGAATGGCCAAAGATGTCGATGCCGCGCTGCGAAAGATCATCCAGGAAGAAGGCGGCAAATCCGTGGACGAAGCGAACGCCTACGTCGAGAAGCTTAAGAACGAGAAGCGCTACAAGCGCGATGTCTATTGAGCAATTTGGTAGGGGCGGTCGCCGAGCCGGATGAGCCTTAGCGGGCGATTGGGGTCAATCGCCCCTACCCTTTCGGGAAACGTCTGATTATTTCATTTCGACGGTCATAGACCGCCGCTACAATTTTCCGCGATGAAGCTGAGTCTTTGCGCGCTGATTTTCTCCGCGCAGATCGCCCACGCCGGTCTGGAAAAGTATTCGTCGCTCGTTGTCGCAGATAAATATCCATTCACTGAGCCGGAGCCGAACGCGATTCGCGTTACTTATCTTGGCGTTAATGGTTTCCAATTCGAAACAAACGATCACGCGCTATTGGTCGATCCGTATTTTACAAGGATCGGACTGTTGTCGGCCGGACTAAACCGGCCCATTCGATCCGATCCTAATCGCGTGAGCGAAGGGTTGAAACATGTCCGCCCTCGCGTGGATGCCGTTCTGGTGACACACGCGCACTTTGATCATTTGCTGGACGCTCCCGAAATCGTGCGCCGCACACGCGCTCGACTCCTCTCCGGACCAACAGCAGTTCAACTGGTCGAGTCGCTCGGAATCTCGCGTAGAGAATGTGAAATCGTGAAACCTGGAAACATGCGCCGAATTGGGCCATGGACGATTCGTGTTTTCGCGGCGCAACACGATCGACTCTTCGGAAAAGTTCCGTTCGACAAATGTGAAGGCAAAATTTCATCGAAGTCGCCCGTCAAAGCATCCGATTGGTGCGTCGGCGAGCCGCTCGGGTTTGTGATCGAAGCCGCCGACAAACGAATTTACATCGACTCCGGTGGAGTTCCGGGCGCGCCCCCGGACCCGCGGATAAAGGATGTCGATCTTGCAATTCTTGGAGTCGCGCTCCCGGACAGCCGCGACCGATTCGTGGAAGCCGTCAATCGATTGCGTCCGCGTTATATTCTGCCCAGTCATCAGGACGACATGTTCGCGCCGGTCGATCGCGGATTCGTTTTTGGAAAAATGACAAGCCTTCCGGCGCTGGTGCACGAACAGGGAAGAGCGAAGTTGCCTGGGCGTTTGATTCTTCTCGATTATTTTCGGCCATGGACGCTGCGTTGAAACGACATCCGCTACTGGTCATCGCGCTCGCGCCACTCATCCCGCACCTGCTCGGGAGCGCTTTCAATATTTGGTACAACATGACGGTGATCGATCCGCTGCTGATCGCGGCAGGTTTGAAGGAACGCTTCATCACGACCGTCATCGTTTGGAACGCGTCGGCATATCCGGCAGCTGTCCTGATTTGGTTACGGTTGATTTTTTCATTGCGGCCGGCATTTCAACGGCTGCGCCGCGGCGAGAATGTTCCCGCCGATGAACTCGATCGCGTCCGGCGGCGACTGGTTCATTTGCCGTGGTACGGCGCGGCGATTTCCGGGTTGGCGTGGTTGCTGGGAGCGATTGTCTTTTTGATTTCATTGGCGCTGACCGGCCGGCCGATGAGCGCCCAATTGTTTTGGCATCTGCCAATTTCATTTGGTGTCTCCGGATTCATCGCGACAACGCAGGGTTTCTTTTTGATCGAGCTGGCGAGTCATTGGGGATTGTTTCCGCTGTTTTTTAAAGATGCACGGCCAGATCGCTTGAAAGGAATACGCCCAATCTCGCTGCGGATGCGCGGATTCATGTGGGCGGTTTCGGCGAGCATCTGTCCGATCGGATCGTTGCTGCTATTGCTTTTTGCGCCGCCCTCGCCCGGAACCAATCCGCAATCGTTCGGCGTCTTTGTCGCCGTGATCGGTATCGCATTCGCATTGTTCTCCGCACTTTTAATCGGGCGTTCGGTTGCCGAACCGGTCAATGAATTACGCGAAGCGGCGCAAGCTGTGACTCACGGCCGACTCGATGTGCAGGTGCCGTTGCGGCGCGCAGACGAATTCGGCGCACTAATCGGCGAGTTCAATCGAATGGTGACGGGATTGCGCGAAAGGGAAGAACTGCGACAAGCGTTTGGCGCTCATGTTGGTCGCAAAGCCGCGGAAGAAATATTGAAACGCGACCCAGGACTCG
>Ga0209527_1000249_pt1 | contig 12353 bp, 11 predicted proteins | sample JacPinW_OM2H0_M2_FD_187968 | JGI IMG/M metagenome (GOLD analysis project Ga0209527, IMG submission 187968) | Forest soil microbial communities from Algoma, Ontario, Canada - Jack Pine, Ontario site 1_JW_OM2H0_M2 (SPAdes) (version 2) | ecosystem: Environmental > Terrestrial > Soil > Boreal... | reverse complement strand
CCGAGTCGGATACCGGTGTGGAGAGCACCGCCGCGTCACGGGCAGAGCCCGCTGATCAGACCAAGCGGGTTAGCCGAGGCTCAGCCACCATCCGTACAGGCTGGACAGGTCCGGTCCCTGGACCTGTCCGAGCAGCAGTACGTCGTCCTTTGTCCACATCAGGACCGGTGCATTGTTGTGCGTTCCGCAGACCAGCGAACCCGCGTTGAAGGCCGGGGTGGCCTCGTAACTCCAGGACCGCGGCGAATCGATGCTGCCCGGGCATTGCGAAGCCGCATCGGCGTTGACGCCATTCTGGAATTGGCTGGCCAGCGCGTTCGCGTCGGCGAACAGCGAGAAGCGCGCGTTTGTCGGCCCACTGGCCCCCTGGGGCGCGCCGCAGTCCACTGTTGCCAGGGCCTGGGGGGTCGGGTCGTCGGACGGCCCGCACGAGGTTGCGTTATAGCCCGGTGGCATCACGCGGTAAAGGTTGTCCAGAGGCGTCACCGTCGGGGTTGGCGTGGATGTGGTCGTCGATGTGCCGGTGGATGTGGTGGTACTAGCGGACGTCGATGTGGTGCTGGAGGTCGATGTGGTGCTCGAATTGGTCGTCGTGGCGACGTTTTCGACGGATATCGTCGACGGCCCGCCTGGCGCCGGTGTACCAGCGAGCGTTGCGCCGACGGTGCCCAGCACGGCGAGAGCGGCAAGGGCGACGGCGCCCACAACGAGCCGTGTCCCGTCCGTGCGGCGGACCGGGGTATCGCTCAGTTGTCGGGGGACGGCACTCATCGTCATCACCTTTCGCTCGGATTGCGGACCGACCCTAGCAGGCTAACGTCCTCGCGGCGCGATCACTGCAATCGGAGTGATTCAGCGAACGCAGCGCAGCTTCGCACGTCGTTGCTAGCTGGAACCCGCTTAGCCCGACGCGAACCCGATCATGTTGGGTGCCCGCCTACCCGGCTTCGATCTCGGGTGGGCTTGCGCCTACCCCGCCGCACCAGTTGGCCCCGGGGATACACTCGCATCGTCAACGGGAACCGCGCTGAACGGAGCGCCATGGCCATTATCGAAGCGGATCTAGAGACCACCAACCCGTTCGAGCAGGACGTCGCGGCAACGCAGCGATACTTCGACAGTCCGCGCTTCGACGGGATCATCCGCCTTTACAGTGCCCGCCAAGTCGTCGAGCAGCGCGGCACGATCCCCTCCGACTACATCATTGCCCGAGAAGCGGCGGCGGCTTTCTACGACCGGCTGCGTGAGCTCTTCGCCGAGCGCAAGAGCATCACCACCTTCGGCCCATACTCGCCGGGGCAGGCCGTGACGATGAAGCGGATGGGCATCGAGGGGATCTACCTGGGCGGCTGGGCGACGTCTGCGAAGGGCTCCATCAGCGAGGATCCGGGACCCGATCTCGCGAGCTACCCCCTGAGCCAGGTGCCGGACGAGGCGGCCGGCCTTGTGCGCGCCCTGCTCACAGCGGACCGCAATCAGCAGTACCTGCGACTGCGCATGACAGAAGCGCAACGCGCCGCGACCCCGGCTACCGACTACCGCCCGTTCATCATCGCCGACGCCGACACCGGCCACGGCGGCGATCCGCACGTACGCAACCTGATCCGCCGCTTCGTCGAGGTGGGCGTGCCGGGCTACCACATCGAGGACCAACGCCCTGGCACGAAGAAGTGCGGCCACCAGGGCGGCAAGGTGTTGGTGCCTTCGGACGAACAGATCAAGCGCCTCAACGCCGCCCGCTTCCAGCTCGACGTGATGCGGGTGCCCGGCATCGTCGTCGCGCGCACGGACGCCGAGGCGGCCAACCTCATCGACAGCCGCGCCGACGAACGCGACCAGCCGTTCCTGCTCGGTGTCACCAACCTCAAGATTCCCTCCTACAAATCCTGCTTCCTGGCGATGTTGCGCCGCTTCTACGAGCTGGGAGTCAAAGAGCTCAACGGGCATCTCCTCTACTCTCTGCCCGAAGGCGAGTACGCCGCGGCAACGCCATGGTTGGAGCGCCAGGGCATCCTTGGCTCTGTCGCCGAGGCGGCCGCCGCGTGGCAGAAAGATGGCGAGCAATCGCTTGACGCACTGTTCGACGATGTCGAGTCGCGCTTTGTCGCTGCCTGGGAGGCAGACGCCGGGCTGGAGACCTACGGCGCGGCCGTGGCGGAGCTGCTCGAATTCCGCGAGAACGAGGGCGAACCGCCCGACATGAGCGCCGCGGAGTGGCGGCAGTTCGCCGAACGCGCGCCACTTTATGACGCCCGGGAGAAGGCGCGGGAGTTGGGCGCCGACGCCGGATGGGACTGCGAGCGGGCGAGGACGCCCGAAGGTTACTACCAGCTCCGCGGCGGCATCCCGTACGCGATCGCCAAGTCGTTGGCTGCGGCGCCGTTCGCCGACCTACTCTGGATGGAGACGAAGACCGCGGATCTCGCCGATGCCCGGCAATTCGCCGACGCGATCCATGCGCAGTTCCCCGACAAGATGCTGGCCTACAACCTCTCCCCGTCGTTCAACTGGGACACCACCGGGATGAGCGACGACGAGATGCGGGCCTTCCCCGAAGAGCTCGCCAAGATGGGCTTCGTCTTCAACTTCATGACCTACGGCGGACACCAGATCGACGGCGTCGCCGCCGAGGAGTTCGCCACCGCCCTCAAACAGGACGGCATGCTGTCGCTGGCCCGCTTGCAGCGCAAGCTGCGCCTGGTCGAGTCGCCTTACCGCACGCCGCAGACCCTGGTCGGCGGGCCGCGCAGCGACGCCGCGCTGGCCGCCTCCTCGGGGCGCACGGCGACCACCAAGGCCATGGGCGAGGGCTCCACGCAGCACCAGCATCTCGTGCAGACCGAAGTGCCGAAGAAGCTCCTGGAGGAATGGCTGGCGATGTGGAGCGAGCACTACCAGCTCGGCGAGAAGCTCCGCGTGCAGCTGCGGCCGACACGCGCCGGCTCGGACGTGCTTGAGCTCGGCATTTATGGCGAACGCAGCGACGGCGAGGAGAAGCTCGCGAATGTGATCGTGGACCCCATCAAAGACCGCCATGGACGCAGCATCCTCACCGTGCGCGACCAGAACACGTTCGCCGAGAAGCTGCGCCAGAAGCGCCTGATGACGTTGGTACATCTCTGGCTGGTGAACCGATTCAAGGCCGACGCGGTGTACTACGTCACCCCCACGGAGGACAACATCTATCAGACCGAGAAGATGAAGTCCCACGGCATCTTCAGCGACGTCCACCAGGAGGTCGGCGAGATCATCGTCGCCGACGTGAACCAGCCGCGCATCGAGGAACTGCTGGCGCCGGATCGCAAAGCGCTCTGGCGGTTGATCCGCAAGGAAGATTAAATGCCGGATCCGGCGCGCGAGGTTGATCGGTTGCCCTTCGGCAGGATTTGGTGGCGGACGCACGAAATATATTTCTTAGCAAGCGGTTAGACGCTGCTCTCTGTCACCTTAAGTTTTGACGTTAACGTCACAGGCAGGTTGGCCCACTTTAGTCGGCCACCTTCGTCACCACCCGAGAACGAGGCTGCCCATGACCGCGACGATCAATACGTCCGCTTTCGACTGCGGACGCGCCCAGTTGCGATGGCATTTTCGTCACCTGGCGACGGTAGTGACGATCCATGGCGAGATCGATGCGGTCAACGTCGATCGAGTCATCGGGTATATCCAACGGTTGATTCTGGCGAGAGATCCGCTAGTCCTCAACCTGAGCGACGTGAAATTTTCTGCCGCGGAATGTATTTCGCTTTTGCACTTGGTTGGCGAGGACTGCCGCCAGGCCGAGGTGGAATGGACGCTGGTCGCAGGTTCCGACGTCAGCCAGATGCTGCGCGACTCCGGATATGAGACCACGTGTCCGATTGCACGATCGGTGCCCGATGCACTCCACCAATTCTCAGACGTGATCGTCAGACGCCGTCAGCTGCTGCTGCCGCTCGTCAGAAAATCGGCATAGGGCGCATTCGTCGGCCTCCTGGAAGCTGAGTCACCCCGAAGTCTTGACTCATTCCAGAAAAGGGCGTAATCGTGGTGAGGTGACGTCGCCCGATTACGCGGAGCAGCTGCGCATGGCTGACCTACGTGTGACCCGCCCCCGGACCGCTGTGCTGGAGGCGGTGCAGGCGAATCCGCACGCCGACACCGAGGCGATTTTCGGTGCCGTGCGGGCGCAGCTACCCGAGGTGTCGCGTCAAGCCGTCTACGACGTGCTCGCTGCCCTGACCACGGCCGGCCTGGTCCGGCGAATACAGCCGTCGGGCTCCGTCGCCCGCTACGAGTCTCGGGTCGGCGACAACCACCACCACGTCGTCTGCCGTGTCTGTGGTGTCATCGCCGACGTGGACTGCGCCGTCGGCGAGGCGCCCTGCTTGACCCCGTCTGACGACAACGGCTTCGCCCTCGATGAGGCCGAGGTCATCTACTGGGGTCTATGCCAGGACTGCTCGGCATCACAAAGTTCTCGGTCACATCCGTGATCACAGCCCTATTCACCAACCCCCGGAAGGAATGTTGTGTCTGACAAAGCGCCTGCCCCCGCGGAACACACGGCGAGCCGCAGCGAAAGCGAAGCCCCGGCTATCGCCTCGCCTACCCCTAAGGCGCATCGGCCCCTGACGAACCAGGACTGGTGGCCCAATCAGGTTGACTTGTCGATTCTCAAGAAGCACGCGCCACAGGCCAGCCCGATGGGCGATGACTTCAACTACGCGCAGGAATTCAGCAAGCTCGACGTGGAAGCGCTCAAGCGCGACATGTTCGAGCTGATGACGAATTCCCAGGACTGGTGGCCCGCCGACTACGGCCACTACGGACCACTCTTCATCCGGATGAGCTGGCATGCCGCCGGCACCTACCGCATCGCCGACGGCCGCGGCGGCGGCGGTGAAGGCGCGCAGCGCTTCGCCCCGTTGAACAGCTGGCCCGACAACGTGAGCCTGGACAAGGCCCGCCGGCTGCTCTGGCCGCTCAAGCAGAAGTACGGCAGGAAGATCTCGTGGGCCGACCTCATCATCTTCGCGGGCAACTGTGCGTACGAATCCATGGGATTGAAAACGTTTGGCTTCGGATTTGGGCGCGAAGACATTTGGGAACCCGAGGAAATCTTCTTCGGCGAGGAGGAGGCCTGGCTGGGCACCGACAGGCGCTATTCGGGCGACCGGGACCTCGCGAATCCATTCGGTGCGACAACCATGGGCCTGATCTACGTGAACCCGGAGGGTCCTGAAGGACAACCCGATCCAGCGGCTGCCGCGAAGGATATCCGCGAGACGTTCGGTCGGATGGCGATGAACGACGAGGAGACGGCCGCGCTGATCGTCGGCGGCCACTCGGTCGGCAAGACCCACGGCGCGGGCGATGGCGACCTCGTCGGTCCAGAGCCCGAGGGCTGCCCGCTCGAACTGCAGGGTCTCGGCTGGAAGAGCTCGTTTGGCACCGGCGTGGGCAAGGACGCCATCACCAGCGGCCTTGAGGTCGTATGGACAGCCACCCCAACCACGTGGGACAACACGTTCTTGGAGATGCTGTACGGGTACGAGTGGGAGTTGACCAAGAGCCCGGCTGGCGCCTGGCAGTTCACCACGAAAGACGGCGCAGGCGCGGGCACGATCCCCGATCCATTCGGTGGGCCGGCTCGAACGCCGACGATGTTGGTCACGGATATCACGATGCGGGTGGACCCCATCTATGGCGAGATCACCCGGCGCTGGCTGGATCATCCGGAGGAGTTGTCCGAGGCATTTGCGAAGGCCTGGTACAAGCTACTGCACCGCGACATGGGACCGCTCTCGCGCTACCTGGGTCCGTGGGTTGCGGAGCCGCAGCTGTGGCAGGACCCCGTCCCGGCGGTCGACCATGCACTGGTCACCGACGAGGACGTGAAGGCCCTGAAGGCCAAGATCCTCGACTCAGGTCTCTCGGTCTCGCAGTTGGTCTCGGCGGCGTGGGCCTCGGCGGCCAGTTTCCGTGGTACCGACCTGCGAGGCGGCGCTAACGGCGCACGCATTCGCCTTGCGCCGCAGAAGTCTTGGGAGGTCAACAAGACCGCCGACCTGGACGCCGTGCTGCCCGCCCTGGAGAAGATCCAGTCGGACTTCAACGGTTCGGCTTCTGGCGGGAAGAAGATCTCGCTCGCCGACCTCATCGTGCTGGGCGGGTCCGCGGCCATCGAGAAAGCGGCCAAGGACGCCGGGCACGACATCACGGTGCCGTTTGCGCCCGGGCGCACGGACGCCTCGCAGGAACAGACCGATGTGGAGACGTTCGCGGTGCTCGAACCACGGGCCGACGGCTTCCGCAACTACCTGCGGGCCGGAGAGAAGGCTCCGGCGGAGCACCTGCTGGTGGACCGGGCCTACATGTTGAACCTGACCGCACCCGAGATGACGGTTCTCATCGGCGGCTTGCGGGTGCTGGGCAACGGCAAGACCAAGCATGGTGTCTTCACCGACCGTCCGGGGACGCTGACCAACGACTTCTTCGTCAACCTGCTCGACATGGGCACCGCGTGGAAGGTGTCGGAGTCGACGGAGAACGTGTACGAGGGCAGCGACCGCGCCACGGGCGCGCCGAAGTGGACCGCGACCGGTGCGGATCTGGTCTTCGGTTCCAACTCCATCCTGCGTTCGCTGGCCGAGACTTACGCCACCGACGATGCGAAGGACAAGTTCGTGGCGGACTTCGTCAAGGCGTGGGTCAAGGTGATGAACAACGATCGGTTCGATCTCTGATCCTCGGTAACCTCCTGCGGCACCCCGCGAGCTGACACCGCTCGCGGGGTGCCGTGTTTTTCCTCCGATGCGCACGACTGTCGATAGATTTGGCGCAAACCATCCGCCACCGACGGAACACATGCCCCTAGACACCGACCACGCCCCATTCCTGCTGTTGTCGATCCGGGCCGAGGACGACGCGGCGGACGATGAGTATTCGGCGATGATGCGCTTCGCCGGGCTAGATGAGGCTGGCCTGCACCGAATCCGCCTGACCCACCAGCCTTTAGGACCGATCGACCTCACCGACTGGTCCGGCATCATCCTGGGCGGTGGACCGTACAACGTCAGCGACGCCCCGGAATCGAAGTCCGCGACGCAACGGCGCGTCGAATCCGAGCTACTCCCCCTGATCAGTCGTCTCGTTGATCGCGACTTTCCATTTCTCGGCTGTTGTTACGGGGTCGGCACGCTCGGCTCGGTTGTCGGCGCCACTGTCGACGACACCTACAGCGAGCCCGTCGGCGTGGTCGGTGGGATCACACTGACACCCGCCGGCCGCGATGACCCCCTCTTCGAAGATCTGCCCGACGTCTTTGACGCGTACGGGGGGCACAAGGAAGCAGCCAGTTCGCTTCCCGCTCATGTCGTCCGCCTCGCGTACTCGGCCGCCTGCCCGGTTCAGGCGTTTCGTGTGGGCAACAATGTGTATGCGACGCAATTCCACCCCGAACTCGATGCCGATGGGCTCTCTACGCGAATCGACGTCTACAAGAACTATGGCTATTTCGCCCCCGAGACGGCTGAGTCACTGAAGTCGGTTTCGCGAGAAATAGATATCGAACATCCTCCGGTGGTCTTGCGCGAATTCACTGCGCGCTACGCGCGGCGGTCGTGACCGGCGCGCCGGGGCTGGGCGGCTACCCGGCCACACCGCCGCCTCTGCGACGTCCGGTCGTCCTCGATCAGCGTTGGCGCGACGTCACTTTCGTGCATTGGCCGGTACGCGCCGAGAGCGTTGCTCACATGTACCCGCCCGGTACACGCCCCGACGTATTTGCCGACGGCATGACCTATGTCGCGCTGGTGCCGTTCGCGATGAGCGAGACCGCAGTGGGGACATCACTTCCACTCCCCTACTTCGGAACGTTCCTGGAGACCAACATTCGGCTGTACTCGATTGACGATGCTGGCCGACACGGGGTGCTGTTTCAGTCGCTGGAAACCGAACGCTTGGCGGTCGTAGCGCTCACCCGGGTCGGCCTCGGCGTCCCGTACACGTGGGCGAGGATGCGGATGAGCCGGTCCGGTGACCAGATCACGTATTACAGCGTCAGGCGCTGGCCTCGGCGCGGACTGAGGAACCGGCTCACAGTCAGTGTTGGTCACGTGGTTGAGCCGACACCGCTTGAGGTTTGGCTCACCGCGCGATGGGGTGCGCACACTCGCAAGGCGGGCCGCACGTGGTGGGTGCCCAACGAGCACGAGCCGTGGCCGTTGCGCGCCGCCGAGATCGTCGAACTTGACGGCGATCTGCTTGTCGCCAGCAACGTGCCACCCGCGGGCGCGCGTTTACGCACACTGTTCTCCCCGGGAGTGCGTGCGCGCTTCGGCCGCCCCACCCTCGTCCAGTAGGTCCATGTGCGGTTAGGAGTCGGTGAACCGGGGCAGTCGTCGCTGCTGGAACGCCGTGGCTCCTTCAACGAAGTCGGGCGACTCGAGTAGCGCACTCTGGCCGCGCTTTTCACGCTCCAGCGCGGCCTCGAGTTCAGCGAGGCTGGCGACGTTGATCGCCTCCTTGGTCTTGCGAATCGCCACGGCGGGGCCGCTGACCAGTGTGGCCAGCAGCCCGTCGACTTCGGCGTCGAAGCTCTCCGCCGGGTAAACCGCGCTGACCAAACCCCATTGCAACGCCTCGGCCGCCGAGATCCGCTCCGCCAACAGTGCCATGCTCATGGCACGAATCCGGCCCACCGACGCGGCGATCAACGAAGACGCCCCGCAGTCCGGCATCAGGCCGATCTTCGTAGCTGACAGCATGAAATACGCGGCTTCCGAAGCAATTACGATATCGCAGGCAAGCGCCAGCGATACGCCCCCGCCGACCGCAGGACCATGGACCGCGGCGACGGCCGGATGTGGGAACGCGGCGATCGCGCGCACGGCGCGGTTTGCCGCACCGATGAGGTCTGCGGGAGGCCGCGCCGAAGCAGCGGCCAGATCCTCGGCCCTGATGGCCCCGCCCGAGCTGAACGCGCGGCCTGCGCCCCCTAATCGCGCTGCTCTTACCCGAGGATCGGTCGCGGCCTGGTCCAACACCTCAGCGATGCCGATGAGCACCACTTCGTCGAGCGAATTCAAGCTGGCCGGCCGGTTGAGGGTGACTCGCAGGACACCGTCCGACAACGTGACGGCCAGCCCGGTTCTCACCACACGCGTCTCCTTCGACGGGCTCTCGGCACCGACCCTACGCTGGCAATCGAAACGGCAACGTCGCGAACCCGCCAGCGCCCGACCCGTCCTCCCGCGCCCTATTGGTGCGCCGGACGTCATCGCCGCCGTCGCCGAGATGCTCCGGCCCGCATAGCGACCGAAGGGACTATTGCGCGCCGAACTGGATACCTTGGTTTACCTGATCGATGGCCTGGTTAACCAAATCGATTGCTTGGACCCGATGTCCGCCCTTGTCTGGGATGGCTTGTTGCAGTTCGTTTAGCGCGTTCTGCAGATCGTCTCTGGCGTTGAACATGTGCGTTTACACCGCGTACGCGGTGCCGGCGCCCAGGAGGCTGAAGCTGACTGCGGTGAGGAGTCCGGCAACGACCAACCGGAACTTGGAAACGTGCACTGCACAGTCCTTTCGAAGGAGGTAGCCCCGACTGATTCGGAAACCTAACAGCTCGGCCCCAGTCGCCCCCCGCCTCAGGGAAATCAGCAGCAAATGCTCAGGATCCCTCGATCTCGCCGGCGATTCCGCCCTCGATGCTCGCGAGTGTTCCGGCCGGCAGCACGATCAGGCCGTCGAGTTCCTTTCGAGCGCGATCGTAGGCGTGCCGACGTTCCTCTTGTGTCGCTGCGGAGTCCGACGCCAGACGTAGCAGCCGCTGGGCGCGGGTCAGTCGTTGGTTATCCTCGGCGGAAAAATCGCTGCGCCGTCGGCGCATCGCTTCGGCCTCGGCGGTATCGAAGGCCGTTACGTAGTGCTGGACGGCTTCCAGGTACTCCGCTTGGGCATCGCGGTCGCCGAGGAGATCCTCGACCGTCGCGGGCCGCAGCATGTCGGCGCGCAGCTTTGCCGTGTGGAAACGGACTGTCAGCGGCTCTCGCATCTCGGTCATCATCGGAAAGTCGAGCAACTTCGCGACGTCCATCTCGTAGTCGAGCCAGCGCCTGTCGGTTTGGTTATGCGCGTCGATCGCTCGGCTGACCTCCCGCTTATACGCGACATCGTTGCGGATATGCGGTGGCGCCTCGGCGACTTGCCCGGCTCGCCGCTTCTCGTAAGCGGACCACGCGCGCCAGCCCGCAATGATCACCCCGGCAATGGGCAGAATGAGCCAGAACAGCTCGATCAGCCGGAACACCAGGCCCATGGGGCCAGCATGCCACCGCGGGCGGTTTTCATCAGTTGACGCTAGCGTTCGCTCCTGCCAGCCGGTTTCCATTGCCATGTGGTTTCGATGACGGTGTCGCCCTGCCGGATGTCTGCGCGTCCGGCCACCTTGTAATGCACGGTCCGGTGGGCGGTGTCGCCGGATTCGACAAGCAGTTCGCGATCCGTGACCCCGAGCGGGTCGCGGATCAGCCGCACCCCGAACCGGTCGGTCTTTTCGTGGGCCCGTAGCCGCTCGGCGATGCCGATGAGGACGGTCTCATCGTCGTCGATCACTGGCCGCGCGGGTCCGCACTGGGACGAATCGGCGAATTCCATGCCGATGACGCCGACACCGGGGCCCACTGAGTCATCGAAACGCATCCCCGTCATCGTCAAGCCGCCGGCCTGGATCACCGACCGTGCGAGCGGGGTGGTCTCCATCTCGCGCCCAGAAGTAATGACCCGTTCCACGAACACTTCTCCAGGCGCGGGATCGAAGTACTTGTGGAGCAACCAAATGGCGAATCGGTGCCACGCGTCGTGCAAGACGAGGAAATGGCCTATCTCGTCGAGACAAGCTCTGTCGTCGTCGCGCAACACCCCCACGTCGGTCGTGCCGATGTTGCGCAACACCGTGTAATCGTCAACGGAGTGATCGCGGATCCTGAGCATGGCTGACTTCCTCCGTGCCAACAGCTTCTGACCAATCGCCAGCCTAATCCCGCCACGCCAGCGCCGATGACGGGAGTGCCTCGACCATGGAAATGAGTTCACCGTTCATGGGGAGCGCGTAATACGCTGTGATGGTGCTTGCCACCGTTATTGTGACGGTCTTGCTGGCGATACTTTTCACATTTGCCAGCTCCATCAAGTTGCTCGGCGCTCCGCAATCGCTGGCGATCCGCGATCACCTCGGCGTCACGCCGGCGCGCTGGCGGGTGATCGGACTGCTTGAGCTGGCGGGCGTCGTCGGTGTGCTGGCGGGCCTGGTCTGGGCGCCGATTGGCGTGGCCGCAGCGATCGGTCTAGCTCTCCTCTCAGTCGGAGCAGTCGCCTTTCACGTGCGCGCCTCCGACGGGTTCGCCAAGACAGCGCCCGCGGTGATCGCCATCTTGCTGGCGGTCGCGACCGCGGTACTGCAGACACTCTGACCGCGAATCCGCCCGGTGATGCGGGCCATTTGACGGGTCAGCGGTGGCACGCTCGAACCGTGGACGTGCCGCACCCCGATCCGGACACCCCGCATCTGGCGGACGTGGTGCCGTCGGTGCTGGCCGCGATGGGTGTCGCGGACTTCGACAGCCGAATTCACCTGCGGTGCGATCTCGCCGGGGCGTGCGTCCTGCTTGTCGACGGACTCGGCGCCGAATTGTTGGACACCTACGCCGAAGACGCCCCCGTGCTCGCCGGTCTGCGCGGGCAGGAGCTGCAGGTCGGGTTCCCGTCCACCACGGTGGCCGGACTCGCGGCCGTCGGCACGGGCTGTCGCTCCGGCCAGCACGGCATGGTCGGCTACTCGTTCCGGCTGCCCGGCGCGGGCGTGGTCAACGCACTGCGCTGGCGTCCGCACCCATGGGGCGATGATCTTCGCGACGACCTTCCGCCCGAGCAGGTGCAGACCATCCCGACGACGTTCGAACGGGCCGCGTCCGCAGGAGTCGCGGTGAGTGTCGTCTCCGGCGCGGAGTTCAGTGGCTCCGGGCTGACGCGCGCTGTGCTGCGCGGGGCTCGCTACGTCGGCGTGCAGGCTCTCGGGGACCTGGCCGCGTGTGTGCGGGGCGCCGTCGCGGACCGCGGGTTCTGCTTCGGCTACCACAGCGAACTCGATCTGCTCGGGCATCTCTACGGCCCGGGGTCGGCGGCGTGGCGGATGCAGTTGCGACAGGTCGATCGTCTGGTGCAGTCCGTGGTGGAGGGCCTTCCGCCCGGCGGGCTGCTCGCTGTGGTGGCCGACCATGGGATGGTCGCCGTCGAAACCTCTGATGTGGTGAACATCGACGAGTGCGAGCCGCTGTTGGATGGTGTGGATGCCATTGGCGGGGAGCCGC
>Ga0209527_1000247_pt1 | contig 12372 bp, 8 predicted proteins | sample JacPinW_OM2H0_M2_FD_187968 | JGI IMG/M metagenome (GOLD analysis project Ga0209527, IMG submission 187968) | Forest soil microbial communities from Algoma, Ontario, Canada - Jack Pine, Ontario site 1_JW_OM2H0_M2 (SPAdes) (version 2) | ecosystem: Environmental > Terrestrial > Soil > Boreal... | reverse complement strand
CACGGGCGCGAGGAACTTGTCCCGACCCGGTCGGATCGCGCCCAGCCTTTTCCCTCTTTCCTTTTTCCCGCCCCATGCCCGTCATTTCGACCAACGGGAGAAATCTCTCTGCTCCTCAAGGGAGCCGCCGGTAGCAACCGAAGGTGATGAAGTGCAGGTCGCCTCGGCCGTAGGAGTTCCATGCGGCGGGTGTCGACAACAATATTGACGTTGTACCTTGTCATGCCGACTTCTAAACCCTGTCGTGTCAATCCTTTACAAAAACATGGGAGGGGAGGGGGAGGGGAGGGGGCGCCCGCAACGCTTCGCTCTCTTCCCCCTAACCCCCATGGAATCATATCGTTTACCGACCCCCACCCTCTAACCCTTTTGGAATCATATCGTTTCAAAAACATAGGGGGGAGTCATCTGCTTAATTCTTCAAGCTTTCTACCTTCGATCGGAAATCCCGAGCGGCTCGGGAGTGTCAACTTTCAACCCTCCCACCCCTCCGCCGCTCGTCATGGCTGATCGAGTGTGAACGAAATAAACAACAGCTTCTGGTCGCGCTGGATCTGCAGAGCAACGGGCGCTCCCGGCGGCAGAGCTTTGAGCGCACCACGCAGACGGTCCAGCGTAGTCATGGGCTGACCGTTCAGCGTGCGAATCACGTCTCCGGCGTTCAGCGGCACTTCCACGCTGGCCCCCGCCGAACGCGCAGCAACGATAATCCCATACGGGTCCCGCAAATCCGCCGCCATCGATGCAATTTTCTTATCAATTTCCACCCCGAGAATCCCCAGCATGGGCACGAGATTTTTCTCCGGGTCGGCCAGCGCGGTGATCTGATCCATATCGCGCGGCGGCTCCATCACCGGGACGTCGAAAGCCAGCCGGTCTTTTCCGCGAAAGATGTCCAGATGGACTTTGTCTCCCGTCTCCAGCAAATAGAAATGAAATGCCACCAACGGCAGATTGTCGGCGGACTTTCCATCCACGGCCGCCAAAACGTCTCCGATCCGTACGCCTGCCGCTTCGGCCGTGCTGCCCGGCAAGACGTCGGAGACGACCACCCCGTACGTTCGCGGGAGGCCCAGTGCCGCCGCCATGCTTGGCGTAATCGTTTGGATTCCGATTCCAATTTCAGCGCGGTGCAAATGGCCGAACTTTCGCAATTGCCGGTAAGCCACGTTCACCACGTTGCTCGGGATCGCGAATCCCAGCCCTTCGTTTCCGCCCGATTGCGTCAAAATAAAAGTATTCACTCCCACCACTTCTCCATTCACATTCACCAGCGGACCACCCGAATTCCCCGGATTAATCGGCGCATCCGTCTGGATGTAGATCATTGGGGAATCCGGCTCCGTTTGGCGCGCCACCGCTGAAACCACCCCCATCGTGACCGTATTGCGCAATCCTCCCGGACTCCCGAAGGCAAAAACAATTTCTCCCTGGCCCAGTTTTCGGTACACAGCCAGCGCCAGCGCGGGAAGTTTTTCCGCGTCAACTTTGATCACCGCAAGATCGATCTCGCGGGACACTCCAACAATGCGCGCCGGTATGATTGTCGTTCGAGTCGACAGCGCGGCATCCAATGAGCCATCCGCCTCTGCGGACGGCACCACAACCTGCACCTTTTGTGCGCCGTTCACCACGTGCGCGTTCGTCACAATGTACCCGCTGGGATCGATCACGAATCCCGAGCCGATCGCGCGCTGCCGGCCGATCACCGCGTTGGTGTTTCCGCGCTCACCTTCTTCAAGCGGGCCATACCCCGTTACCAGGATCTGCACCACGCTGGGCGACACTTTCTTGATGAGCGCGTTGACCGATTGGTTGAGCTTGCGGAGTTCATCACTGGAATGATCCGGGGATTGCCCGTGTGCGGCCGGCAAATGGACAAGCAGAAATAACGCGCTGCCGCAGAGGGCTCTGACAAGCTGCATCGCCAAACGCCGGCTGATAACGGGGCGGCTGCTGGATTCGAACATGGCTACTCTCCTCAAAACTGTCTTCCATCGAACTGAAGCTTCGGAGGCCCCTAGAGTACAACGAATCACCCGGCCCCCCGGTTTCACCTCGGCATCAGCAAAATCCTTGTCAGTAGCAATCTTCGTGCAAAGATACTCTGACCCAAAATGCGGTTTCCTGCATCCGATGCATGAGGTCAGTCTGGTGCCCGCGGGGCTTGCCGGAACAGGCACGCGTTCCGACGTGAGCGCTGCTGTTTTCCGCGGGAAAGTGCGACCATAACCTGAAACTTTCGCGCGAGAGGGCCATCCAACCATGCCACGAACCCAGACCACGGAAGACCGCCGGCTCGAAGAAGCGCGCATTCGAACGAAGCACTGGAAGCGGTGGGGGCCCTATCTTTCCGAACGGCAATGGGGAACGGTCCGCGAGGATTACAGTCCCGGGGGCACGGCCTGGGAATTTTTTCCGCACGATCACGCTCGCTCCCGCGCGTATCGCTGGGGGGAAGACGGCATCGGCGGCATCAGCGACCGTCACCAAATGATCTGCTTTGGGCTGGCGTTATGGAACGGACGAGATTCCATTTTGAAAGAGCGCCTTTTTGGCCTGACCGGGAATCAAGGCAATCATGGCGAGGACGTGAAAGAATATTATTTCTACGTCGATTCAACTCCCACACACAGCTACATGCGCATGCTTTACAAATATCCGCAGACCGAATTTCCGTACGAATCTCTCGTGGAAGAGAATGGCAGACGCGACAAGGGCGATCCGGAATTCGAATTACTCGATACCGGAGCATTTTCCGGCAATCGCTACTTCGATATTTTCGTGGAGTACGCGAAAGCGGACGTCGAAGACATACTCATTCGAATCACGGCGGTGAATCGCGGGCCGGAAGCCGCCACTTTGCACATCCTTCCGCAACTCTGGTTTCGAAACACGTGGTCCTGGGGCAAGGATCTGCGGCGGCCGGTGGCGCGAAAAGGGACGGGCCCGCCCGGAAGGGCCTGCGTTGAGTTGCAGCATTGGCAATACGGAAAGCGCTGGCTGCTGTGCGCGGGGCAGCCCGAATTGTTGTTCACGGAAAACGAAACCAACAGCGCGCGTCTTTTCGGCGGAAAAAATCGGTCACCCTACGTGAAAGACGCATTCCACGAATATGTAATTCGCGGCAACAAGGCGGCCGTCAATCCCGAGCAAATGGGAACGAAGGTAGCCCCGTATTACCCGCTTGAACTTAATCCCGGTCAGCTCGTCACGCTCAAACTGAGACTCACCGACATGGAGCCTCTTGGGGGGATGGAGACTGGTGTGGGTAAGGTGGGCGGAGAAGTTTCGCCCGGCGAAGCCGAGCGCGCCGCAGGCGTCCCCGGCACTAACGACTTTGATGCTGGATTCGACGGCCTGTTCGTGACGCGCCAAAAAGAAGCCGAAGAGTTTTACGCTGCGAGAATCCCTAAAGAGCTCTCCGACGATGCCAAAGCCGTCATGCGGCAGTCGTTTGCCGGGATGCTGTGGTCGAAGCAGTTTTATCACTATGACGTTCAAGCCTGGCTGGAGGGCGATCCCGCCGGCCCCCCGCCACCGCCGGAGCGCTGGAACGGCCGCAACAAGGATTGGACGCATCTCTACAACGACGACATCATGTCCATGCCGGACAAATGGGAGTATCCGTGGTACGCGGCGTGGGACCTGGCTTTCCATTGCATTCCGCTAGCACTGGTTGACCCGGATTTCGCCAAAGATCAGCTTATCCTGTTGCTGCGCGAATGGTACATGCACCCGAACGGGCAATTGCCCGCTTACGAATGGGCTTTTGGCGACGTGAATCCACCGGTGCACGCGTGGGCGGCGTGGCGCGTCTACAAAATCGATCGGCGCGTGCGCGGCACTGCCGATCGCGCCTTCCTGGAAAAAGTCTTTCACAAGCTGCTCCTTAATTTCACCTGGTGGGTGAACCGCAAGGACCCTGACGGCGCGAATATTTTTCAAGGCGGGTTCCTCGGCCTCGACAACATCGGAGTCTTTGACCGCTCGGCGCCTCTCCCCACCGGCGGCCACCTCGAACAGTCCGACGGCACTAGCTGGATGGGCATGTATTGTCTGAACATGCTGGCGATCGCACTTGAGCTGGCCAAGGAAGATCCTGCCTACGAAGATGTGGCCAGCAAGTTCTTCGAGCATTTCGTGTACATCGCGCGCGCCATGAACGATTTCGGCGCCGGCGGGCAATCGCTATGGGATGATGAAGACGGTTTTTATTACGACGTATTGAAACTTCCCAATGGCGAGGAGCACTTCCTGAAAATCCGTTCGATGGTGGGCCTGATCCCGCTGTTCGCGGTGGAAACGCTGGAGCCGGAGATCGTCGATTGCCTGCCCGGATTCAAGCGGCGCATGCAATGGTTCATCGACAATCATCCGGACGTGCCCGAACACATTGAAATGACGCAGCGTTCCGCGGGCGGCGTGCGACGCTTGTTATCGCTCGCGAATCGCAAACAGCTCAGGCGCATGCTCAGCCGCATGCTGGACGAAACGGAATTCCTCTCGCCTTACGGCGTGCGCGCCCTTTCGCGCTTCCACGAGGACCATCCCTACGAAGTTCATGTGAACGGAAATACGAGCCGCGTTGACTACGAACCGGCGGAATCCACGACCGGCCTCTTTGGGGGAAATTCGAACTGGCGCGGGCCTATCTGGTTTCCGGTCAATTATCTGCTGGTCGAATCCCTGCAGAAATATCATCACTACTACGGCGAAGATTTCAAAGTGGAGTGCCCCACCTATTCCGGCAACGAATCCGATCTATGGCAGGTAGCCGCGGAAATTTCCCGGCGGCTCACCCATATTTTCTTGCGCGGACAAAACGGGCGGCGCCCGGTGGCAGGGGGATTGGAACTGTTCCAGAGCGATCCGCACTGGCGCGACCTCATCCTTTTCTACGAATATTTTCATGGCGACAACGGCGCCGGCCTCGGCGCAAGTCATCAAACCGGCTGGACAGGCCTGGTCGCAAAACTGATTGAACAAAGCGGCGAGTAGACGTTGACCGGAGAGGTGCGCTGATGAGTGCGAGATTCGAGGGGAAAGTGGTTCTGGTGGCAGGCGGCACCGGAGGATTGGGACGCGCCGTGACGCTGGCATTCCTCGAGGAAGGCGCCAAGGTCGTCGCCACCTATCGAAAACAGGAAGAGCTGGATGCCTTGAAGATCACAGCGGGCGTCAATACCGCACAGCTCGATGGATTCGCCGTTGATGTCACGGATGAAGCCGCCGTACGTCAGTTGATCGAAAAAATCGTCGGGAAGTATCGCCGGTTGGACGCCACGGTCAATGCGGTGGGTGGTTACGCGGGTGGCGTGAAGTTGTGGGAGCTGGAGACGAAAGTTTTCGAACAGATGCTGGCTCTGAATCTGCGCTCGGGGTACGCGCTATCGCGCGCCGCGGTAAGAGCAATGTTGAAAGAGGGTCGTGGAGCCATCGTAAACGTGGCATCGAAGGCGGCGGTCGATCATGCCGGTGGCGCAGCCGCTTACGCGGCTTCAAAATCCGCCGCGGTGGCGCTGCTGGATTCGCTAGCCGAGGACTTGAAGGGCAGCGGCGTTCGCGTGAATACGATTCTCCCGAGCATCATAGACACAGAGGCCAACCGCAAGGCCATGCCGAAAGCGGATTTTGCGAAGTGGCCGAAGCCTGAGGACATCGCGCGCGTCATCCTGTTTTTATGCAGTGACGATGCCAGAGTCATTCACGGCTCCGCCATCCCGGTCTATGGAGATAGCTGAAACATTCGTGCAAGAAATGAATCTGTGTTAGTCGGCCTGGATTGCGGGCCGGGTGAAATCCTCAGCGACCAAGGAGCGGTGGGTGCCGGAACAGGCGGAAGTTCAGTTTGGCCGCGAGATTTGCGGCGACCTTGCCGCTGCCGAGTCGCGCGAGTGGCTCGTTACCAACGGAATTGGCGGATATGCGTCCGGCACCGTTGCCGGAAGCCAGACTCGCCGTTACCACGGACTGCTGGTCGCCGCCCTGCAGCCGCCCGTGGGCCGCACGCAGCTGGTGTCGGCCATCGACGAAATAGTCCACTACGAGGGGGCGGATTTCTCTCTCGCCACGCATCGCTGGGCTAGCGGCGCCGTCGATCCGCAAGGGTTACTACTGCTCGAGGATTTTCACCTGGCAGGCTCGATGCCGGTGTGGACTTACGCGCTCGCTGATGCGCTTCTGGAAAAACGCGTCTGGATGCGCCAGGGCGAAAACACCATCTACATTCAGTACACCCTCGTGCGGGGAAGCAGCGCGCTCGAAATGGAACTGAAAGCGCAGGTGAATTATCGCGACTTCCATTCGTTGACCCATGCCGGCGACTGGCGCATGAATATCGCGCCGATAGAGAATGGCGTGAAGGTCCTGGCATTCGACGGCGCAACTCCTTTTTATCTGAAAAGCAGTGCGGCGACCTGCGAGCCGCGCCACGAGTGGTACCTTGGCTGCTTCTTGGGGGAAGAAACTGCGCGGGGACTTAGTGACCGCGAAGATCGCCTTTTTGCGGCGCTGTTTCGCACAAAACTGCAAATCGGTTCCAGCGTCGTGTTTGTCGCGACCACGGAAGTAAAGGCTTCGCTGGACGGAGAAACCGCCCGGGCGGAGCGCGCGAATTATGAAGTGAAACTTTTCCAAGACTGGCAAGCGAAAAACGAAGCGCTTGCGGAAGAAGCGCCCTCGTGGCTTTGGCAGCTCATCCTCGCCGCCGATCAATTCATCGTAAAGCGCAGGCTTCCGGAAGAGCCGGACGGCCGCAGCATCATCGCCGGATACCACTGGTTCGGCGACTGGGGCCGCGACACCATGATTGCGCTACCTGGGCTGACCCTCGCGACCGGCCGCGCGGAGGTGGCGAAGCAAATCCTCCTGGCTTTTTCACGATACGTTGATGGCGGCATGCTCCCGAACAACTTTCCCGACGCGGGAGGCAAGCCGGAATACAACACCGTTGATGCCGCGCTGTGGTATTTCGAATCCATCCGGCAGTATTTCGAAGCGACGCAAGACGCCGTGACGCTGCAAAAACTTTTCCCGGTTCTCGTCGGCATGATCGATGCGCACATCGCGGGCACGCGCTACAACATTCACGCCGATTCGGCTGATGGGCTTCTTTATGCCGGTGCTCCCGGCGTTCAAGTCACGTGGATGGATGCAAAAATCGGGGACTGGGTGGTGACGCCGCGCACGGGAAAGCCTGTGGAGATCAACGCGCTGTGGATCAACGCGCTTGAAACAATGGCCGGGTTTGCCCGGTTGCTCGCGAAGCCGGGCGACACTTACGAAAAAGTCGCGGCTAAAGCAAGGAAAGGCTTTCAGAAATTCTGGAACGCAGACCGTGGTTGCTGCTTCGACGTCATCGATGCGCCCGGGGTCGGAGATGATGCGCTACTTAGACCCAACCAGATTTTTGCCGTGTCCTTACCACTAAGCCCGCTCACACCCGAACAGCAGAAGGCCGTTGTCGACGTCTGCGCGCGGCAACTCTTAACCTCCTATGGACTGCGGAGTCTCGCGCCGGGCGAAGCAGGATATACAGGCCATTACGGCGGCAGCCCCCGCGATCGCGACGCCGCTTATCATCAAGGCACTGTCTGGGGCTGGCTGCTCGGCCCGTTCGCTCTCGCGCACTATCGCGTCTACCACGACCGCGAAGCGGCGCTGCGTTTTCTCGAGCCGCTCGGCCGCCAGATTTATGCGAGCGGCCTCGGCACGCTCAGCGAAATTTTCGACGGTGATGCTCCATTTACGCCCCGCGGCTGTATCGCACAGTCCTGGACCGTCGCCGAAGTCTTGCGTGCATGGCATACCATTCGAAACCCAGCCAAATTCGATTGACACAACCTAACGTTGCGGACAAGCTTGTTACGTCGGGTGGGAACTGCATAGCGGGTCCTGCCCGCGTCCTATTTTGGCAGGACCTCTAATGGTTTCCCCTCGTACAGTTCGATGAGCACCTTGCCGCCGTCCGGAGAGGCGACGAGGAAAAAGTTGACTCGCGTGCCATCCGCGCCGTGGCGGGTGGCAGGATAAACAGGAGCAATTCCGAATTTTTCTTTCAGAATCTGCGAGGCGCGGTCGACATTTGAGCAGCGAAATTCCACCTGTTGGATGCCATCTCCATACTTCGCCAGGTACTTTGCGATGGCTCCCGAACCGCCCGGCTCGCACGTGGTGAGAATATCCAGGGAAATCCCTCCGGCGAAATGAAGTTCGAACTCCTCAGCATCCTGATCTGGCGGCACGTTGGCCAGTCTGGGCGTGCCATTGGCAATTCGAATGCGCCCAAACGTATCGCGCTGCACGGCGAGTCCAACCGTGATGGCGGGATTGGGCCCGAGTAACAGCACCGAAAGTTCGCTCTCAGCCCACCACGCAGAAATGGCAGATCCTGCGGCCGCGCGGCCCAAGCGGTAGATTTCGTCCGCGGCCGCGAGCCTCTTGGCCGCATCGGCGGACGAGAGGTCCGAGATGGATTGAGCGAGAGGGCTGGACATGGGGGCGTCAGGAATTGTAGCGTGAGGGCGGTACAGAAAGAAACTGAAGCCGAGCGGCCATCCTCAATAGACGCATCGAAAACCGTGTGCGCCGCATCTGAGGGATATGCCAAAACCAGTCTTATTGACAGTGGATGACGACCCGGAAGTTCTTCGCGCCATTGAGCGGGACTTGCGCAGCCGCTATGCGGATCGCTATCGCGTCATGCGCGCGAATTCCGGAAGCGCCGGCCTCGCCACGCTGCGCGAATTGAAAGCGCGCAACAATCCCGTGGCTCTGTTGCTTGCCGATCAACGCATGCCCCAAATGGACGGCGTGAATTTCCTTACCGAAGCCATGGAGATGCACCCGCTTGCCAAGCGCGCGCTGCTCACTGCGTATGCGGACACCAACGCGGCCATCGATGCGATCAACGAGGCGCGCGTGCACTACTATTTGATGAAGCCCTGGGATCCTCCGGAGGAAAAACTTTTTCCCGCTATCGACGACCTGCTGCACGAATGGACCGCGACGTATCGCCCGCTCTACGAGGGTATTCGCGTGCTCGGCACGCGCTGGTCGAATCGTTCCTATGAGCTACGCGAATTCCTTGCGCGCAATCAGGTCCCCTATCAGTGGATTGACGTCGAGCTGGCGCAGAGCGATCCCGAAGTGCGGGGGCTCATTGATTCACTTGGGCCCGAAGCCGACAAACTTCCCCTGATCCTTTTTCCGGATGGCACGCGCCTCCCGGAGCCGCCGCTGCCCGCTGTCGCGGATAAAATTGGCCTTCGCACGCATGCCCAAACCAATTTCTACGATCTTGCCATCGTGGGCGGGGGCCCGGCGGGGCTTGCCGCCGCTGTGTATGGGGCAAGCGAAGGCTTGCGCACGGTGATCGTCGAGCGCGAAGCCCCCGGCGGCCAAGCCGGGCTTAGTTCTCGAATTGAGAACTATCTCGGGTTTCCTTCCGGACTCACTGGCCTGGACCTGGCGCGGCGTGCCGTCGCACAGGCGCGGCGCTTCGGCGTGGAGATCCTCTCGCCACAGGAAGCGGTGGGCCTCCGCGCAGAGGGCCCGTATCGGTTTTTGAAGCTTGCGGACGGTTCGGAGATTTCGTGCAACGCGCTGCTTCTGGCGATGGGCGTTCAGTGGAGAACCTTGGACGTTCCGGGGATTGCGCCATTGCAAGGAGCGGGTGTTTATTACGGCGGAGGAACCTCCGAAGCGTTGGCTTGCAAAGGCGAAACCGTGTATATCATCGGCGGCGCGAATTCCGCCGGGCAGGCGGCCATGCATTTTTCGAAGTTTGCGGAGAAGGTGGTGATGCTGGTGCGCGGCGTGTCGCTCGCCGCGACCATGTCGCACTACTTGATCGAGCAAATCGAAAAAACACCGAATATCGAAGTATGGCCGCGCACCAGCGTCGTAGAAGTCGAAGGAGAATCGCGGCTCACGGGAATTACCGTCGAGTGCTCTCCTTCGGGAGAAAGAAAGAAGCTGCCCGCCTCAAGCCTGTTCATTTTTATCGGCGCGCAGCCGCGCACGGAATGGATGGGCGGCTTGATTGAGCGCGACGAGCGCGGCTTCATTCTTTCCGGTCCAGACCTTCTCCGCGACGGAAAAAGGCCGGCATCGTGGACGCTCGATCGCGACCCCGGATTGCTGGAAACCAACGTGCCCGGAATTTTTGTCGTCGGTGACGTGCGTCACGGTTCCGTGAAGCGCGTGGCATCCGGCGTGGGAGAAGGCGCTGTCGTCGTACAGTTCATGCACCAGTATCTGGCGAAGGTCCAATGACTCAGAAGATCTGGAGAGCGGAACGCCTATGAGCGGAACGCAGGAACAAGCGCGTCTCGAAGCGCTGGTTGCGGATTTACGCAAAGTGCCCGCATTCGTGGACCAGCCCCAGGCCGACTTGGAGTGGTTTGTCGCACAATCGCAAGAGCTCCGCGTCGAGGTGGGTGGAATTATCGTGAAGGAAGATACTCCCGCGGACACCATGCTGGTGATGTTCGAAGGAGAGATGCGGGCGCGGCGGGAGAATGGTCCGCAGGATGGCCCGGTTTTCACCGTTCACGCCGGCGAGGTGACCGGGCTCTTGCCTTTCTCCAGAATGAAAGTGGTCGGCGTGACCGGGCGCGCGGTGCTTCCTATTCGCGCGCTGGCGTTTCCCGCCAGCAAGTTTTCGGAACTTTTTCAACGTATGCCGGAGCTCTCGCAGCGCCTGGTTGGGTTGTTGACGGATCGCGTTCGAAACGTCACGCGGGAAGAGCAGCAAAGAGAAAAACTGGCCGCGCTGGGAAAATTGTCGGCAGGACTGGCGCACGAGCTGAATAATCCGTCCGCCGCGGCGCGCCGCTCGGCGGCGGCGCTGCGCGATTGCCTGCAGCGGCTGCGAGTCGCCGGCCGGAGCTCGACCCTGGGTCCGGAAGATTGCGGCTTGCTGGCGCAGCGCGAAGAGGAGATTCGCTCCGCGCTGAAGCCCGCTCAATACAAAGATGAGTTCGCGCGCGTAGAGCGGGAGGAAGCCATTCAAAGCTGGCTGGAACGGCGCAGCGTTGCCGATGCCTGGAAACTGGCGCCGCTTCTCGCCGATGCGAATTTGACGGACGCGCAATGCGAAAGTTTTGCCGAAGCCGCCGGAACTTCACTTGGCGCCGAACTGACGCGGTTCGCCACGCTCCTCGAAATGGAGCGCATCGCCGCCGAGCTCGAAAACAGCACGGCGCGCATTTCCGATCTCATCAAAGCGATCAAAGAGTATTCGTACATGGATCAGGCGCCGCTGCAGGAAGTGGACATCAAAAGCAGCCTGGAAACGACGCTCATCATCATGCATCACAAGCTGAAGCGCGGCATCCTGGTAACCCGCGAATATGCTCCGGACTTGCCGAAGGTGATGGCTTACGGAAGTGAGTTGAACCAGGTGTGGACAAATCTGATCGACAATGCCGTCGACGCCATGAAAGAAAAAGGAAAACTTCTCGTGCGCACCGTCCGCGAAAATGATTACGTGCTTGTGGAGATCGCCGACGATGGCCCGGGCATCCCGCCCGAGGTGCAATCGCGCATCTTCGAGCCTTTTTTTACGACGAAGGGCGTGGGCGAGGGAACCGGGCTAGGCCTGGACGTGGTGCACCGTATCGTAAGAAAAATGCGCGGGCTCATCACCGTAAAATCAGTTCCAGGAGATACGCGATTTCAGGTGCGAATTCCAATTCAAGCAGCGGTCTGATTCCGCAGGAGACAACTATGGCTGAAAACTGTACCCACCTCGATCAGATTAAGCGCGTGAAGCCAAAGACCAAGGGCTGCGAGGAGTGCCTGAAGATGGGCGACAGTTGGGTGCATCTTCGCCTGTGTTTGAGCTGCGGCCATGTCGGCTGCTGCGACTCCTCCAAGAACAAGCACGCCACCAAACATTTTCGCGCCACGAAGCATCCGATTGTGCGGTCGCAGGAGCCGGGCGAGAACTGGATGTGGTGCTACATCGATGAACTGATGTTTGAGGGAGAATAGATCTCAGGCCTTTTTCTTTGGCGGAATGAGTAGTGACGCCAGGAGCGAGGTCAGCAGTACGCCTCCCACAACGCCAAGAGACACGCTCACTGGAATGTGCAGCCAGGGCTCGCCGACCATTTTTCCGCCGATAAATGCCAGAACGACCGCCAGCCCCTCGTCCAGAAAACGCAAACGGTCGATGACCCCCGCCAGCAGGAAGTACAGCGCCCGAAGGCCAAGAATCGCGAGCACGTTCGAGGAGTACACAATAAATGGGTCGCGCGTAATGCCAAAGACTGCGGGGATGGAATCGACGGCCAGGGTGACGTCCGTGATTTCCACGACAAGCAGAATGAGAAACAGCGGAGTGGCGAACAACTTGCCCCCGTT
>Ga0209527_1000246_pt1 | contig 12383 bp, 5 predicted proteins | sample JacPinW_OM2H0_M2_FD_187968 | JGI IMG/M metagenome (GOLD analysis project Ga0209527, IMG submission 187968) | Forest soil microbial communities from Algoma, Ontario, Canada - Jack Pine, Ontario site 1_JW_OM2H0_M2 (SPAdes) (version 2) | ecosystem: Environmental > Terrestrial > Soil > Boreal... | reverse complement strand
ATCGCCTGCCGGGTCATCAAGACCGCCCGCCGCATGGGGATCGAGACGGTCGCCGTTTATTCCGAGGCCGACCGGCATTCGCCGCACGTGGGCCAAGCGGACGAATCCGTGTTCATCGGACCACCGCCACCCGCCGAGAGCTATCTCTCCATACCCACCTTGCTTGAGGCCGCGCGCAAGACTCGTGCGGAGGCCATTCACCCAGGTTACGGATTTCTCAGCGAAAACGCGGAATTCGCGGAAGCCTGCCTGGCGCACGGGATCATGTTCATCGGGCCGACTCCGGAGCAGATGCGCGACTTCGGCCTGAAACACGTGGCGCGCCGGATCGCAGCCGAAAATGGCGTGCCCTTACTGCCGGGCAGCGGATTGCTCGAAAATATCTACGCCGCGGTCGAAGCCGCCGGCCGCATCGGATATCCAGTAATGTTGAAAAGCACAGCGGGCGGCGGTGGCATCGGCATCCGGCGGTGTGCTTCTCCTGCGGAACTGCACGAGGCCTTCGACGCGGTCACGCGCCTGAGCCAAGGGAACTTTGGAAGCGGCGGATTGTACCTGGAACGATTCGTTTCCCAAGCTCGGCACATGGAGGTTCAAATCTTCGGCGATGGCCGCGGCTCGGTAGCTGCTCTCGGCGAGCGCGATTGCTCGGTGCAGCGGAGAAACCAAAAAGTTATCGAAGAAACGCCCGCCCCGGGACTCGGGAGCGCAGTCAGGCAAAGGCTTTTCGAGGCCGCGGTTCAGCTCGGCAAGGCGGTAAGTTACCAGTCGGCGGGCACAGTCGAGTTTATTTACGACAACGCCACCGGGGATTTCTATTTTCTCGAGGTCAACACGCGCCTGCAAGTGGAGCATGGTGTAACGGAAGAAGTGACCGGCATTGACTTGGTGGAGTGGATGGTGAGACAGGCGGCGGGCGAGAATCTTTCGCTCGACCAGTTCAACATTTGGCCGTCGGGATGTTCGATCGAGGCGCGGGTTTACGCCGAGGACCCCGCAAAGAATTTCCAACCCAGCACCGGCGTGCTCTCGCACGTTGTGTGGCCCGAGAAGGCGCGTGTCGAGACGTGGGTGCAAGCGGGAACCGAAGTAACGCCGTTTTACGATCCAATGCTGGCGAAAATAATCGTACTTGGGCCGAGCCGCGTGGAAGCGCTCGATGGGCTCCGCGCTGCATTGCGCGAATGCCAGCTCTCTGGACTGGAGACCAACCTCTGGTACTTGCGGCAGGTCTGTGAACATCCAGCTCTCGCCTCCGGAGGCGTCACCACATCCTTCCTGCACGATTTTCCGTATCTGCCACGAAGCATCGACGTCGCGGAGCCGGGCACGCAGACCACAATTCAGGATTTCCCCGGACGCTTGGGCTATTGGCATGTCGGTGTGCCGCCGTCGGGGCCCATGGATTCGCTGGCATTTCGTTTCGCGAATCGTTTAGTTGGCAACCCGCCCGGCGCCGCCGGACTTGAAATAACCGTCTCTGGCCCGACCTTGCGTTTTGCCTGTGATAGCAGGATTGCTCTGACCGGCGCTGATTTCGGTGCCCGGTTGAACGGCCAGCCGGTGCCGCGCTGGCAAGCAGTGTTTGTCCCGGGCGGCTCTTTATTAGAGATGGGATCCGCTCAAGGCGCGGGCGCACGCGCTTATCTCGCGGTTGGCGGCGGCATTGAAGCGCCGCCGTATCTTGCCAGCCGCTCCACTTTTATCCTCGGGAAATTCGGTGGTCAGTCTGGTCGCACGCTGCACGCGGGAGACGTCCTGCACATCGATAACCCTCATGTCGACTCGCGAGAAACCCGGGAACTTCCGGCAGGCTTGATTCCTCAATATGGAAGCCAGTGGGAGATTGGCGTCCTCTACGGGCCGCATGGAGCCCCGGATTTCTTCACGCCCGAAGACATTGAGGTGTTTTTCTCGGCGGCGTGGAAGGTGCACTACAATTCGGACCGCACCGGCGTGCGGCTGATCGGCCCAAAACCCCGATGGGCTCGCAAGGATGGCGGCGAAGCTGGTCTTCACCCCTCCAACATTCACGACAACGCCTACGCGGTCGGCACGATCGATTTCACTGGTGACATGCCGGTGATCCTCGGGCCGGATGGTCCGAGCCTGGGTGGTTTCGTTTGTCCGGTGACGATCGTCGAGGCCGAACTATGGAAGATCGGACAGCTCAAAGCCGGGGACACCGTGCGGTTCCGCGCGCTATCTCTTGATCAAGCCTTGGAATTAAAGTGTGCAGTGGAAACGTGCCTGGAAACACTCTCCGGAGAGCTCCCCGTGCTGCCCGCCACTAGCACGCGCGAAGATCCAATACTAAGTCGCCGCTCCGATTCGAACGGCGCGCCGGCGGTGGTCTGCCGGGCAGACGGCGACAGGTACCTGCTGGTGGAATACGGGCCAAACGTGCTCGATCTGAACCTGCGCTTTCGCGTCCATGCACTGGAACAGCAATTACGTGAGATGAATCTTCCCGGGATCATTGATGTCACACCGGGCGTGCGGTCGCTTCATATCCACTACGATTCTCGCGTGTCTCGAGAGGGCTTGCTGGAGGCGCTCGAGGAGTGCGAGCGGCGGATTCCCGACCTCGACGACCTCATCGTGGCGTCGCGCGTGGTTCATCTCCCACTTTCCTGGGATGATCCCGCCACGCAACTTGCCATTCGCAAATACACTCAAGGTGTGCGGCCCGATGCGCCCTGGTGTCCCAGCAATATCGAATTCATTCGCCGCATCAACGGCCTCGAATCGATCGATGCGGTGCACCGCATTGTCTTCGGCGCCAGCTATCTGACGCTCGGGCTGGGCGACGTCTATCTGGGAGCGCCGGTAGCCACACCCGTAGATCCGCGCCACCGTCTGGTGACCACGAAATACAATCCCGCCCGAACCTGGACACCCGAGAACGCGGTGGGAATCGGCGGCGCTTACCTCTGCGTGTACGGAATGGAAGGTCCGGGCGGCTATCAATTCGTCGGCCGCACCGTCCAGATGTGGAACACTTCTCGATCAACGAAGGAGTTTCCACCGGGAACTCCTTGGCTGTTGCGCTTCTTCGATCAGGTGTGTTTTTTTCCGGTAAGTGCGGCCGAGCTACTGGAGATTCGCGAGGCCTTCCCTCACGGCCAGTATTCTCTCAACATCGAACCCACGGAATTTCGGCTTCGCGACTACCACGCGTTCCTGAAATCGATTGACGCGGATGCCGCCGAATTCAAAGAGCGCCAGCAGCAAGCTTTCGAGGCTGAGCGGGAGCGATGGAGTGCCGCTGGTCAAGTCGAGTATGTCGCGCCGCCGGATGCGTTCAGCGCATCGCAAAGCGATTTGGATACCCCGGAGGGCTGCAAGTCCGTGCGTTCTCCCATTGGCGCAAGCGTGTGGACAATTGCCGTGGCAACGGGACAAAGGGTGGAAGCAGGACAGAAACTGCTAGTGCTCGAAGCGATGAAAACGGAGATCGCCGTTGTGGCTCCGAGCGCAGGGACTGTGGAAAGGCTGAATTGTGCGCCAGGATCGCTGGTCTCCTCGGGACAAGTATTACTGGCGCTTCGTACAGAGGCAGCAGCATGAATATTTCGGAAAAGTTCAAGGCCGTCTATGACCGTTTGGAAGCCACCCCTCTGAGTCCGGTGTGGATTTCGTTGGTTCCGCGCGAGAGTGCGCTGGCTCGGGCGCGAGAGCGCGAACGGGAAGACTCTCCGCACGGCCCTCTCACTGGAATGACCTTCGCCGTCAAGGACAACATCGATGTTGCCGGGATGCCGACGACTGCTGGCTGTCCGGCCTACGCCTACACGCCTGCTTCAAGCGCGACCGTGGTCCAACGTCTCGAGGATGCAGGCGCCATCCTGATCGGCAAGACGAATATGGATCAATTTGCCACCGGATTGGTTGGAACGCGCTCGCCGTTCGGCGCCTGCTCCAGTGTGTTCGACGAGCGGTACATTTCTGGCGGCTCGAGTTCGGGTTCAGCAGTTGCAGTGGCGAAGGGTCTCGTAACGTTTTCCCTCGGCACCGATACAGCGGGTTCGGGCCGCGTGCCGGCAGCGTTCAACAATTTGATTGGCCTGAAACCGACGCGAGGCTTGCTCAGCACTGCGGGGGTGGTCCCGGCTTGCCGCACGCTTGATTGCGTCTCCATCCTGGCATCCACTTGCGACGTGGCGCACCGGGTCTGGCGCGTCGCCAAGGGTTTTGATTCCGCCGATTCGTATTCCCGCACTCCCCGGCCCGGTGAAGATGCCGCGCCCTGGCTGAATGCTCCTTTCCGGTTCGGTGTTCCTCCGCCTGAACAGCTTGAATTTTTCGGCGATGAAGAAGCCGAGTCTCTTTACGCAGAAGCTGTGCGGAAAATCGAGCAGCTCGGCGGCGAGAGATTGGAGATTGATTTTTCTGTCTTTCGCAACGCTGCCGACCTGCTTTACGAAGGCCCCTGGGTGACGGAGCGCCTCGCGGCCATTCGCTCATTTTTGCAGAATCACTCCGATGAGATGAACCCGGTCGTGCGTGGAATCATTTCTGGCGGAGAGCGCTACACCGCCCTGGATGTGTACCAGGCTGAATATCGCCTCATGGATTTGCGCCGGGCGGCCGCCAAACATTGGGCCACCATGGACCTGCTCGTCTTGCCCACCACGGGAACCATTTATACGCATGACCAGGTAACCTCGGATCCGGTGAAGCGGAACACGAATCTCGGCTACTACACAAATTTTGTAAACCTGATGGACCTCGCCGCGGTTGCCGCTCCTGCCGGCTTCCGTTCGAACGGCTTGCCATTTGGGATTTCTTTCATAGGACCGGCCTTTTCGGACGAAGCTCTGCTGGCACTAGCGCATCGCTACCTCGGCGCGAAGGCTCCGCTCCTTGACAAGTCGCCCGGGTGCGTGGAGCTGGCCGTGGTTGGTGCTCATCTCGCGGGCCAGCCCTTGAACTCGCAGCTAACCGAGCGTGGCGCGCGCCTGAAAAAGACCTGCCGCACAGCACTCGGTTACCGGCTCTATGCGCTGGCGGGTACCAAGCCGTCCAAACCCGGCTTGGTGCGCGACGACCAATTCCAGGGACCTGGCATTGAAGTGGAGGTTTGGACGATACCGGAGGACCAATTCGGCAGTTTCGTGGCGGAGGTCCCCGAGCCCTTCGGCATCGGCAACGTTACGGTGGATTCCGGCGAAGTGGTCAAAGGCTTTATCTGTGAGCCTTACACACTCACCAGCGCTACCGAAATCACTCATTTCGGAGGTTGGCGCAACTACCTGACATCATCAAATCTGTGAATCGCAGCCATCGAAAGATTCAATCATAGCGAGGGCGCCCTCGCGCTAAGATTTCGCAGAATATGAATCGCTCAAATCCCCGCCGGGCTGCAGTCTTGCGGGAGCTCAGAATGTTACTGGGCTCTCTGTCGCTCTTCTTACTGCTGGCAACCCCCGCCTTTGCTCAGAAACCGGCATTTACCGTCGGTTGGTCTATCTACGCAGGCTGGACGCCGTATCACTACCTGGCAAAGTCTGGAATTCTTAAGAAGTGGGCGGACAAATACGGCATCACCATCAAGGTCCAGCGCTTCGATTATGCCCCCTCGCTGGACGCCTTCGTCTCGCGCAACATCGACGCCTGCACCATGACCAACATGGAAGCGTTGGACATGCCCGCCGCGTCCGGTGTACCCACCACCGTCGTCATCATTGGTGATTATTCCAATGGAAATGACGCCCTGCTGGTTCGCAATGGCCTCCAAATGAAGGACCTGCCGGGCAAGAAAATGCTCTTGGTGGAGAAAACCGTCTCGGAGTACCTCTTCGACCGCGCCTTAACCATGAACGGCTTGCGCGGCCGGATCAAGCAGGTACGCAAAATCAACACTTCTGATTCCGACATTCAGTCCGCGTTCATTAGCGACAACAGCGCTTCCGCTGTGGTCACCTGGAAGCCAATGCTTTCTCAGCTTTCGAAAGAGAAGGGCGTATCTTCGCTTTTCAACTCATCGCAAATTCCCGGCGAGATTCTCGACCTTACCGTCGTGCGTACAGACGTGCTCGATCGGCCCGATGGCTCCGGACAGAAATTTGCCAAAGCCCTGGCCGGCGCGTGGTACGAAATGATGGGACTGATGTCGGCGCAAGACCCTTCTGCCGACAAGGTGCTGGCCGCCATCGCCGAAGGCTCGGCCGATTCTCTGGCCTCTTATAGGGAGCAGCTCAGCACTACCAAAATGTTCTATCAGCCGCAATCTGCGGCGCAATTCGGCAAGTCGCCGGAACTTAAACAGAAAATGGCGCTGGTGCGGCAATTCTGTTTTGAACACGGGCTTTTGGGCGAGAAAACCGGTTCCGTCGACGATGTCGCGATTCGGTATCCGGATGGTTCCATACAGGGCAAGGCCGACCATGTGCGATTGCGTTTCGAGACCGCTTATATGGAGATGGCCTCGCAAGCCAAGCTGTAAGAAGGATCCATGGGGAATAAATTACAACTCGTCCACGCCAATCCCAGCCGGACGCGGGCCATTCTTCTCTCCTGGTTTCTGTTCGCTCTGGGAATCGGGCTTTACCTTCAGACCGCTCACCGGCGCCATCAGGAGAATACCGACGATCGCATCGTGCCCACCGTTCCGCAAATGGCGCGCAGCACCTACGATGCTGCGTTCAAGCCCGCGGAGGACGACGAGCAATCCATCGCAGAAAATGCAAGTTTGCCGAAACGCTTTTTCACCAGCATGCTCTGGAAGGACACCAAGGCCACCTCGCGCCGCTTCTTCTATAGCCTGCTCCTGCTGATTCCCGCAGTCATCCTTGGCCTCCACATGGGCCTGTTTCCGTACGTGGGAGTCTTCTTTTCACGTTTTGTGCTCTTCTTTGACAAAATCGTCGCCCTCTCGCTTTTGCCGATTCTGTTCATTGCCTTCGGCATCGATGAACTGTCCAAAATCATGCTGATTGTCATCGGCGTAACTCCGACCATCATTCTGGACACTTTCAATCTGACCCGCAGCGTGCCCCGTGAACAGATTGTGAAAGCCTTCACGCTGGGCGCTGGCGATTTCGACGTTGCTTACCGTGTCGTCCTTCGGCAGATCACGCCGCGCGTGCTGAACAGCATCCGTCTCAACCTGAAAGCGGTCATGCTGTTTCTGTTTGCCGGAGAGATGATCGCCTCCACCGACGGCCTGGCTTACCGGATCGCCTTGCTGCGCCGGCACATGGGAATGGATGTAATTATCCCTTATGTGCTTTGGGTGGCGCTGCTGCTTTTCCTGGTGGACCTAGCGATGCGCCTCATCAATCGCAAGCTTCACCCCTGGTTCCACGAGGCCTGACGCGCATGGCTTTGATTCACATCGAGAATGTTTCTGTGGCCTACGGTTCGCCGTCTCGCCCGGTATTGAGCGGCGTCGATTTGAGCATCGAAGAAGGAGAATTCGTCTGTCTGCTGGGTCAGACCGGTTGTGGTAAGTCCACGCTTTTGCGGCTCATCCTCGGCTCGGAACAGCCATCCGCTGGACGCGTCCTAATTGATGGTGCCGAACGCCGCCAGCCCGATCGCACCTGTGGCTTCGTGCCCCAGAAATACTCGCTGTTTCCCGATAAGACCGTTCTCGGCAACATCACCTTCGGGCCCGAGGTCAACGAATTCAATCTACTCACTCGTCTGACCCTGCGTTACTTCCGTCGCCGTCGCCAATTTCGGCAGGAAGCCATGCACTATATCCGCCGGCTCGGTTTGCACGACACCGACGCCGGTAAATATCCGGACCAACTTTCCGGCGGCATGCAGCAGCGGGTTGCCATCGCCCAAGCCCTCATCAACAATCCCAGGATTCTGCTCTTGGACGAAGCGTTCAGCGCGCTCGATCCAGGCACGCGCAAGGACATGCAACGCCTGATTCGCCAGCTCTGGCGCGACACCGGAATTACGGTCCTCTTCGTGACCCACAATACACAAGAGGCGTTGTATTTGAGTTCTCGCGTAATCGTGCTGGCCAAGGAAGCACCGGACCAAGGCTCCCGCATCGCGCTGGAGCTACCCGTCCCCGCGCTTTGCCCCGAAGTCCAGATTTCCACCATGGTCATGCGGCTCGACGATGCTTCCGGGTGTACCCGCGAACCCGATGATGCCGCCCTCGCAACTGCGTAGGCACGCTTAAATCCTTTACAGGTAAACTTTAACGGCGCGCAGACGCGGGCCGACGCGCGCTCAGAATTCGTAGCGCAGCGCGAACTGCATCACGCGCGGGTCCATCACGCCCTGAAATTCGCCAAAGGTCGACGGCGCAGTTAACGCCAAGCTCGGGTTTGTGAAGTTGACGTTATTAAACACGTTGAAGGCCTCCGCCCGGAACTGAATCCGCTGGCTTTCCCGAGGCAACTTGAATCCCTTTGTCACCGCCATATCGGTGTTAAAAAAAGAAGCCAGCCGGACGGCTGCGCGCTGCCCGGTGTGCCCTGGAAGCTCGTCCGCAAAGGAGTTCGAGGCGCTCGTATTCGCAAAGATGCTGGGATTTCCGTTCTGATCGATGTGCCGCCCGGTCTTGACCGGTCCCGTGACGATCGCGAGCGAGCTTAACCAGTAATTGGCGTTGTACTCCAGGCCGCCCGCCACCGTGGTAGGCAACCCGGTGCGAAACCGCGTCAAGCCAGACACCTGCCACCCACCGACGATCGTGTCGAGCCACCCAGGAGCGTCGTGGAACATGGCCTTGCCCTTGCCGAGCGGCAACTGGTAGAGCACATTGCCGGTGATGTTATGCCGCATGTCGAAATCGGATGAACCGCGGAACTCCCTCGTATTGTATATGTTTTGAATCGCCGCACCCTGTTCGCCAGCTCCAGACTCCGCGGCCGAGCCGTCATCGATCGAGTGCGACCAGGTGTAGTTAAAATCGAAAGACAGGCCCCTGGAAAACCTGCGCCGCAGCGACACAGTTAAGGCGTGATACGCGGCCGTGCCGGTATTCATCCACGTCGGCATCGAACTGCCCTGCTGCGGGAAGAACGTATAGCATCCGGTGACCGACAAGCACTTGCCCGGGAAGTAGGAGCTCGTGACGTTGCGATCTAAAGCATGGAGACAGTCGAGATAGCTCCCGCCATAATCCTGATACACGCACAGAAAATAGTTCGCTGAGGCACTACCAGAGACGTCCACATTCGCCAGCGTGGGCCACATGTCCTCGACGAACGGTAGCGTTGGCACCAGGCCCGGATTGGCCTTTACTTGATTCACCGTCAAGCCGGAATCAAACAACGCCCGCACCTTGGCCGCATTCTGTTCCCAAGTAACTCCAGACTTCGGATCTTTGAAATACTCGAGCGGAGTGTAGACATCCCCTTCCATCAGGAGCCGGTGAGAAAGGCGTCCGGCGTAGCCGACCTCGATCGTCATCCCACCGGGAATTTCCCGCGCGAAGCTGGCATTGAGAACGTATGCGTACGGCGGTTTCAGATTGGGCGAAATGCCCTCGAAGTCCCCGGCGATCGCAGCAATCTGAGGCGGCGTGTAGGGGAACGTCTCCTGCGGAGGAGTTGGTAACGCGGGCGCGGCGCCGGTATAGCGCCCGCTGGTGCTGAAGCTGTACGAATCCGGGAGATTTTCCTTATTGGCTACGCCCAACGAGCCGTTCTGATCGTACTGCGTGATCAGGTCGCTGCCAAAGCGATCGTAGACCATGCTGGCTCCGGCTCGGAACGCTCCACTTTTTCCGAACACCTTCCCGAGCCAACCGCCTCGGCCGGTCGGAGCGTAAGCCAGTCCGAAGCGCGGTCCGAAATTCAGATTGGAAGGTTTCCACCACGTTGGTTTGCCATTCGCCGGGCCATTCAGGGCCCAACTCAGGGTAGCGTTGGGCATGGCGTTCTGTGGCACGCCCTGGCTCTGAAGACGATCGCGCTCCGCGAAGTATTGCGTCAGAGGAACAGTGGATGTCGACTGCAATCCGTGTGCCTCGTACGGCGGCCGGTAATCCTCCCAGCGCAAACCAAAAGTCAGCGTTAGACTGCGGTTTACGCGAAACGTATCCCCAGCGTAAAGCGCATAATCGTGTTCGATGAAAGAGCGCACCTGCGGCGCACCCAGCGCCAGCGCGTTGCCGCTCCGGTCGAACTGGTTGGTGTGAAAATCGTCGTTCACCAATCCAAGGATGGCACCCATTCCGTTCGTGACCGAGGCGGTATCGGCAAGCCCCGGATTCGCCCCGAACCGCCCGGGATTGGACGACATGAAATTTGTCAGCGCATTATCAATATCCGCCCCCAGGCCGATCAATTCGGTGGCACCGTAACCGTAACGCGGGAAAGAATTGGCATACGAGCTCGTGTTGTTGTGAATGATCCGGGCAGAAAAGCCCGCCGTGATCGTGTGCGGCCCCTTGCTCCAAGTGACGTCATCGTTCGGATTCAGTGTGGGCAAGGTCTGAGCGAACGGACGTGCGTAGGGATTCAGCAGCGGGTCCAGGCTCGTTTGGAATAGAAGCGGCCCCGTCACCCCGGACAAAGCCTGGCCAAATCGCGTGTAACTCATATTCAAAACATTGATCAGATCTGTTCTCAAGACGGCCGTGTACTGCGCCGCAAAGCCTTTGCTGTTGTCGCGCAGCGTTGATGCCGGACTTTGCCCGGGGAACTGCGCCAGGATCTGATCGTCGGTGTTGTCGGCGAGCGTTCCCCGCACGCTCAGAGTGTGCTTGGCGGCTCTATCCAGGTGCACATCGATCTTGCCGACAATCGCATGATCGCTGCGATGACTCGGCGCATTAAACCGATAACCGCTAAAATTCAGCCCCCCGTCCTCGCCAAATGACGGAGCGTTGCCTTGAGGGTATTGATTCAAGACGGAAAGGATGTTGGCGTTGACTCCCTGATTCAACGGATCCACTGACTTGATGTCGCTCGCCGAGATGGTCTGAACAAATATCGTGTCCTTCGTCGGGTCACAAATGCCGTTGAGGCCGGTGGGGTTGTTACACATCGTGTATTTAAAGATTCCTTGGCGCAGAGTATCCGATGGCACCGCGCGAACCTGCGCGACGCCGCTGCCATCCTGTCGCTGCTCGTAATTGAAGAAATAGAAGGCACGGTCGCGCACGATCTTGCCGCCAGCGGAACCACCGAACTGATTCCTTACCAGCGGTTGCCGGGGCACTCCGGCCTGATTGTTGAACCACGTGTTGGCGGCTGTTGCGGTATTGCGGTTGTATTCATACAAGGAGCCATGGAGTTGATTTGTCCCGCTCTTCGTCACCAGCGTAACCTGTCCGCCGGACGATCTCCCCTGATTGGGGCCTTCCCCGGCCACAGTCACGCGGAATTCCTGAACCGAATCCAGTGGAATTGGCAGCACCGCATTAAAGCCGGAATTGATATTTGCGCCATTGGCGTTTGATCCTTGGTATCCGCCCATGCCGGTTGCCGTCGTCTGCGCCACCAAGCCGGAATTCTGGTTGTTGTTTACATCCGCGCCGTCGAGAGTGACGTTGTTCTGGTCGCGCCGCGCCCCCAGCACTTCTCCATTGGAAGTCACGCCTGGCTGCACGCTCAGCAGTTCCACGACATTTCGCGTTTGCAGCGGGATTTGTCTCACCTGCATCTCGCTGAACGGATTTCCCATGCTGGCGTCTGTCGTGTTCACTTGGGAGATTTCCGACGCCACATTCACCACCTCGCCGGTGGCACTGACCGCCATGGCCAAATCCAGCGTGGTGGGCGTATTCACCAGGAGCTTGACGTCACTTCGTGTCATCGTGGCGAATCCCTCTTTCTCGGCCATGACCTTGTAGGTTCCAGGAGCAATTTGGAGGAATTTGTACTCGCCGCTGGCATCGCTAACGTTTCGGCGCAAGAAACCGTTGTCCCCGTTGATTATGCTTACGGTCGCGTCCGGAATCACGCCACCGGAAGGATCGGTGATGACCCCGCGCAAGGATGTTGTGGATTGTGCGCAACAGCTAAGTGTTCCCAGGAAGATGCCGAGCAGGCCCATCAAAATGTTTCTCATATTCACCCCTTGCTTCGAACAGGAGAGAAAGACTCATTAGGCAATCATTAGAGGCAGCGCCTGCGGCGGTGTCAAAACCATTCTTTCGATGGAATCAATATGAGTTCTCGATGGTTCTCAGCCGTTGGCAAAATGGCAGATGCTTTCGACTGGCCAACTTCAGATACCCAGATTCGACTTGACCGCCGCTTCAACCAACAGTTGCCAGCTGGACTCTCTCTCGACGGTCGGGCTTACGCTTTGTTACGATTACGAACGTAATTTCCCGGAGTTTGGCAGCACCTTTTGACAGTTCGCTAGAGAGACCACGGCTTTCTGCCTCCGAACATAAGAAAGGCGCTTTGCCGATATGCGGTAATTTTTAGGCGTATCGCCGCCGAGAGAACGGCTCC
>Ga0209527_1000245_pt1 | contig 12386 bp, 9 predicted proteins | sample JacPinW_OM2H0_M2_FD_187968 | JGI IMG/M metagenome (GOLD analysis project Ga0209527, IMG submission 187968) | Forest soil microbial communities from Algoma, Ontario, Canada - Jack Pine, Ontario site 1_JW_OM2H0_M2 (SPAdes) (version 2) | ecosystem: Environmental > Terrestrial > Soil > Boreal... | reverse complement strand
GGACAGTCCCGATTCCACTTGTTCGTCGGGCGGATTGCTGGACTATCCGCACTACACCCGGCCGGCAGATTTTCGCGGATTGCAGGTTCCCGAGGTTTTGGTCTCGGGCAACCACGAAGAGATACGACGCTGGCGCCGTCGCACCGCCGGCCGTTGAGGTTGGATGCCGTCGCCTCGACGTACGTTGAGCTGCTGCGGGATGCCAGGTTCGTGATCCTCGTGCTGGTCGCCGGGCTGGCAATGTCCGGGCTGTTCGCGTACATCTCGGGTGCCTCGTTCGTACTGCAGGGTTCCTACGGGCTCGACCAGCAGGTGTTCGCGATCGTGTTCGGCGCCGGCGCGATTACCTTCATCACGGCTTCACAGTTCAATGTGGTTCTGCTGAAACGATTTTCGCCACAGATCATCGTGTTGTGGGCGCTGGCAGGGGCGGTCGTTGCGGGTGCGGCGTTCGTCAGCCTCGCGCTGGCTCACGTCGGCGGGCTGCCCGGTTTCCTGCTGCCGGTGTGGTCGATCCTGGCCGCGATGGGCCTGGTGATCCCGAATGCGCCCGCGATGGCGCTGTCCCGTCATCCCGATGCCGCCGGCACTGCGGCGGCGCTGCTGGGTGCGGCCCAGTTCGGCATCGGCGCCGCGGTGGCGCCCCTGGTCGGCGTGCTGGGCAATACCGAGCTCGCCCTGGCTGCGGTGATGACGACAGGTGCGGTCGTCGCCTTGCTGGCGCTGGTCACGGTGACCAGGCGGACGGAGGCGGCTCCGGCCTCGTCAGGCCGAGTTGTGCCCCCTTGCGCTTGTCCGTAGCGTCAATTACTCGGAGTGGAGTAGTCGGCGCCGAAATGGGGAATAGATCTCTGGATGGCCTACCAAGTGACGTCGTTGGGCATCTCAGTGCTCGCGCTGCTGCGGGAGCGGCCGATGCACGGGTACGAGATGTTCCAGACGCTCACGGCCAGGCACCGGGACCGGATGCTGCGGATCCGCCCGGGGTCGCTGTATCACGTCGTCAATCGGCTCGCCGAGGAGAAGCTCATCCGCCAGGCGGGCACCGGCCGAAACGGCAACCGGCCCGAACGCACCACCTACGACCTGACTGATGCCGGCGCCGACGCGCTGACCTCGCGGCTGCGCGAGCTGGTGGCGAGTCCGGTCAACGAGTTCGAGAAGTTCGTCGTCGCGCTCGCCGAGATCCATCACCTCGACCCGCCGACCGCCGTGGAGGCGCTGAAGGGGCGCATCGCGGCGTTGGAACGAAGCGCCGCCGAGCTGCAGGCGCTGCGCGACGCGGACGCGGTGCCCGGTGACCGCAGCGCGCTGGACTACCTGCTCGCGACGACGGCGGCGAAGCTCGACTGGCTGACCGGATTCGTCGAGTCGATGAATGGTTCGCGGACCGCGGACGGGGTGGCCCGATGACCACCCTTACTGAGCATTTCGAAGCCCCGCCGCCTAAGCCGCCGGACAGTCCATGGCGCGCGCTGTGGGCCATGATGGTCGGTTTCTTCATGATCCTGGTCGACTCGACCATCGTCGCGGTTGCCAACCCGCGCATCATGGAGAAACTCGACACCCATTACGACGCGGTGATCTGGGTGACCAGCGCCTACCTGTTGGCGTACGCGGTGCCGCTACTGGTCGCCGGCCGGCTGGGTGACCGGTTCGGCCCGAAGAACCTGTATCTGATCGGGCTCGCGATCTTCACCGCGGCGTCGCTGTGGTGCGGACTGTCGGGTTCCATCGGGATGCTCATCACCGCTCGTGTGGTGCAGGGGCTGGGTGCGGGCCTGCTGACCCCGCAGACCCTGTCGGCGATCACCAGGATCTTCCCGGCCCAACGCCGCGGCGTCGCGATGAGCGTGTGGGGTGCCACGGCCGGGGTCGCGACGTTGGTGGGGCCGTTGGCGGGCGGCGTGCTGGTCGACAGCCTCGGCTGGCAGTGGATCTTCTTCGTCAACGTGCCCATCGGCATCGTCGGCATCGCGTTGGCGGTGCGGCTGGTTCCGGTGCTGCCGACAGACCAGCATCGCTTCGACATCCTGGGTGTGCTGCTGTCAGGGGTGGCGATGTTCCTGATCGTCTTCGGCCTGCAAGAGGGCCAGTCGCACCATTGGTCGCTGTGGATCTGGGTCACGATCGCCGGCGGCGTCGCCATGATGGGCGCCTTCGTCTACTGGCAGCGGGTGAACAAAAACGAGCCGCTGATTCCGCTGCGGGTGTTCTCCGATCGCGACTTCTCGCTGTCTAACGCCGCGATCGCGGTGATGGGCTTCGTGGTGGTAGCGATGGTGCTGCCGCTGATGTTCTATCTGCAGGCGGTATGCGGGTTGTCACCCACGAGATCGGCGCTGGTGATGGCGCCGACGGCGGTGGTCACCGGCCTGCTCGCGCCCGCGGTGGGCCGCATCGTCGACCGCTCCCACCCGGGCCCGATCGTCGGGTTCGGCTTCGCGACGCTGGCTGTTGCGCTGACATGGTTGTCGATTGAGATGACACCGACGACGCCGATGTGGCGGCTGGTGCTGCCGTTCGCCGCGATGGGCGTCGGGATGGCGCTCATCTGGGCGCCACTGGCGGCCACCGCGACCCGCAACCTCCCGCCCGCCCTCGCCGGCGCGGGATCGGGTGTGTACAACGCGACTCGCCAGGTCGGCTCCGTGCTGGGCAGCGCGAGCATGGCCGCGTTCATGACATGGCGGATCGGCGACGAACTACCGCCGCAGGCCGACGGTGCCGCCCCGCGCGGCGAGGGTGCGGTGACCCAGCTTCCCGCCTTCCTGCATCCACCGTTCTCGGACGCGATGTCTCAGTCGACGCTGCTGCCTGCCTTCGTCGCGTTGTTCGGTGTCGTCGCGGCGCTGTTCCTGGTCGGCTCCCGACCGTCACCCGCCCTGCCGTCGGGGGCGGCACAGTTCGGCGCGGCCGACGATGACGAGCTCGACGACTTCGAGCCGCGCACCGACGAGATTCCGGCTATCCACGAGCGATACCTGCTCGACGAGTACCGTGCCGTTTTCGACGACGAGGACTACGACGAGGCCCACGACGAGGGCTACGACGAGGACTACGACGAGGACTACGACGCCGTGTACGCCCTCGCGCCGCCGGAGCAGCCCGCCGATGTCGAGCCTTCTGCACCACCGGACGACAGTGACACCGCACCGTTGGCCGTTCGCGCCGATCCTGGTCACGTCGAGCTGGTGCAGCTTCAGCCGAAGGAACCTTATGAACCGCTGTACCACGATCCGCCGGACAGCTGGATGCACTCAACCCCTGACCCGATTGGATTCGCCCACAACGGCTTTCACGTCGACCACGAACAGCGGTTCCGCGAGGTCAGCAGCCAGCTGCCTTCGCGGGGCAGGCACGCGGCACACAGCGAGCCCGGTGACGACTGGATGGACCCCGACGCCGACAGCTACGGCCGGCACTCGATGCCCGCAGGCGATTAATCGAACAACACCGCAGCGTTGAGGTAGCCGGTCGGGTCGAGCGCTGATTTGATCGTCCGCATTAAAGTGATGTCGGCGGGCTCGCGCGACATGCCGACATAACCTCGTTTGCGGCTGCCGACCCCGTGCTCCGAGCTCACGTTCCCGCCGCAGGCGGCAATCAGATCCATCATCGCCGAGTACAGTGCATGCTCGCGGTCACCGGTGATGTTGCAGCGCAAGACATTCAGATGCAGGTTGCCCTCACCCAGGTGACCGAACAGCACGGGGATCGCGTCAGGGGCGTGACTGGCGACGAGGTCAGCGGACTGGCCTGCGAACGCCGGGATCGCGGGCAGCGGCAACGACACGTCGAACTTCAGTGGCGGACCGTAGATGCCGAGGATCTCCGCGATCCCCTCGCGGAGCCGCCAGAGTCGGTGCTGCGCGACCGCATCGGTGCCAACTGCCGGTTCGCCGGACAGCGGGGCGTCTGCCAGTGCATCGGCGAGTCGTTCGGACTGGTCCTGATCGCCCGCCATTTCAATGAGCAGCAGCCATGCAGCGTCCATGGGCGGCACGACGCCGAGGTACTGCGCGGTGAGCTCGACAGCGCGGGCGTCGATGAGCTCAAGCGCGGCGATGCCGTCGATGTCGCGAAACACCCGACCGGCGACGACCACGTGTGACAGGTCGGCGAAGCCGGCGACGGCGGTGATCCGGTGCGACGGCCTCGCGTGCAGCCGAACGTCGACCTCGGTGATCACGCCCAGCGTCCCCTCGGCGCCGACGAACAGCGAAGTCAGGTCGTAACCGGTGTTGTCGAGGCGAACAGCGCTGTGTCGTCGCAGGATTGACCCGCCGGGCAGCGCGACCTCGAGTCCGACGACTTGTTCACGCATGTTTCCGTAGCGCACGGTCCGAAGACCGCCCGCATTCGTCGACGCCATGCCGCCGGCCGTCGCGGAATCGCGGGCCGCCAGGTCGACGCCGAACAGCAGTCCGGCGCGGGCCGCCGCCCCCTGCACGGCAGCCAACGTGACGCCCGCACCGAGCCGCACCCGCCGCTCAGCGGTATCGATGTCACCGATCGCTGTGAGCCGCTCGGTGGACAGCAGCACGTCGTCGTGTTCTGGAACGGTGCCCGCGACCAGTGACGTTCGGCCGCCCTGGATGGTGACGTGCGCACCCGCGTCGCGACAGACCGAGAGCGTAGTCGCGATTTCGCCGCCCGATGCGGGCCGCACCAGCGCGGCGGCGCGACCGCGATAGCGGCCGGTGTGGTCGGCGCTGCGCGCGGCGAGCACGTCGGGATCGGTGCTGACGTGATTGGCGCCGACGACGGCAGCCAACCGCTCTGTCAGGCCACGGCTCATGCCGGCGGCTCGCACGGCGACAGTGACAAGAACGCGCCGAGCTCAATCAGGCCGCTCGGATCTGACGGTAGGTACTCGGTCAGTGCCCTCGATTGCACGATGACGCTCGCGTACTTCGCCCGGCTGACAGCGACATTGAGCCGGTTTCGGTTGAGCAAGAACGAAATCCCGCGGGGCACATCGTCGATGGACGAGGCCGTCATCGACACGAACACCACCGGCGCCTGCCTGCCTTGGAACTTGTCGACGGTACCGGCATCGACGTCTGAGAGCCCTGCGGTGTCGAGGTGTTCGCGCAGCAACAACACCTGCGCGTTGTAGGGCGCGACCACCAATACGTCGTCCGGGCGCAGCCGACGACTGCCGTGTTCGTCGGTCCACTTCGCACCCAGCGACCGTCCGATTTCGGCAACAATAGTGGCTGCCTCTTCGGGACTGCTCGTGGAGTTGCCGTCGTGGTCCACGATCAACGTCCGAACACCGGGCCGGTGTCCCTCGAGGCAGCGCGCCCCCGTGATCTGTTCGTCGGAACGCAGGCGCCCGTCGTAGGACAACCGCGACACCGGCTCGCACACCGCGGGGTGCATGCGGTACGAGAGGTCCAAGAAATAGCCGCGCTGGTCGGGCAGCGTGCGGTGCCGTTCCACCAGCCAGCCGAGGGCTGACACGTCGACCGGTTCGGGATGACGGCCCTGGCGGACCTGCGGGAGCTGTTGCGGGTCACCGAGCAGCATCAGGTTCGCCGCCGCCCGCGCCGCCGCGATCGTGTTGGCGAGACAGAACTGGCCCGCCTCTTCGATCACCAGCAGGTCGAGGCTGCGGGTGTCGACGCGCGTGTCGTTGGCGAAATCCCACGCGGTGCCGCCGATTACGCAGCCGTCATTGGCAGAACTGGCGATGAAGCCGCCGTACGCGTCCTTGTCGATCACCTGCCACGCAACGCCGGCAGCGGAATCCTTCTTGGCGATCCGCGCCGGATCCACGTCGGCTTTGATCAGCTCACGAAACAGGTTTTCGACGACCGCATGCGACTGGGCGACGACTCCGACCCGCCAGCGGTGGTCGTTGACCAACCGGGCAATGACCTTGGCGGCCGTGGACGTCTTGCCGGTGCCCGGTGGCCCGTGCACGGCCAGGTAGGACGAGTCGAGGTCGAGCAGCGCCGCTGTGATGTCCGCGGCGGCGTCGCCGGTATGCGGCAGCGGAGCGCCACTGCGGGTGCGCGGGGTGCGTCGCAGGAGGATGTCGACGATCGCTGTGTCCGGCAGGGCGGGCAGCCCCGCGGCGACCTCGGCGGCCGCGTTGTCGATGGACTCGCGAAGCTTCCCGGTGGGGAATGGTCTCCCCGGCGTGACCGCGAAGGGCAACTGCGCGAACGTTCCGCCTGCTGTGGGCTCCTTCTCGCAGATGGTGATCTCGGTCGGGACGTTGGGGTCGTCGACGCCGGTGATCTCGGCGTTGCCGGCAGCCCGCCGGTCGGGATTGTCGATGAGCCCCGTCGGAGCGGGCGGCTCGTAGAGCGCGAACACGCTGGTGTCCAAGGAGCCCGACGCCAGCGTGCCGGTGATTTTCACCCACCGTTGCTGTTTCCGTGCGCGGTTCGACGGCAGGTGCCAGTCCTTTACGACCTCCGCGTCATCGGCCAAGAACACGCCATTGCTGTCGCCCCATTCGTCGGCGGGGTTGTTCAGCCGATCGAAATGGGCCCACCAGAACGGCTTGTCTTCACGTCGGTGGTATCCGCGTGCCGCGGCGATGAGCGCGACCGCGGTCTGTTCATCGGTGCGGCCGTCGACGGGATCGCCGGCGAAGGCGGCGAGCGTCCGGGCCAGTTGATCGTCGTCCTCGGCGCCGGCGCCGGCGCCATCGGCGACGGGTTGCGCACCGAGCGGCAGCACACCGCATTCGATCGCCCGATTGATCAGCCAGTCGCGCAGATTGCGCGTCGAGGTGCAGTCGTAGTGGTTGTAGTCGCAGATCTCTTGCAGGATGCCCGCGGCGTCGTCGTCACGCCCTTCGGCGCGCGACTCACAGTATCGGGCGTACTGCAGGATCGAGTCTGTCGCGGTGGTGACATCGCCGGAGCGCAGCTGTGAGCCCATGTAGAGCGGCTCGAGCGATTTCAGGCTGTAGTTATCGGTACCGACACGAATGCTCTTGCGTATCAATGGATACAGGTCGACCAATACACCGTTGCGCAGAAGACCGTCCACCTCCTCCTCGCCGACACCGTAGCGACCGGCTAACCGAAGCAATGCGGTCTTCTCGTAGGGCGCGTAGTGGTAGATGTGCATCTTGGGATAGCGTCTGCGTCGCTTGCGGACCATCTCGAGGAAGTCGAGAAATGCTTGGCGCTCCCTGCGACGATCATGCGCCCACAGCGGTCGAAACGTGCCGCCGACCTCCAGCACTCCGAACAGGTATTCCAGACCCCATTCCGTTCCGTCTGCAGTCCACAAGGGATCACCCTCGAAGTCGAAGAACAGGTCGCCCTTGTCAGGATCGGGCAGCAGGGACAGCGGCTGCGGGTCCGCTATCTCGTAGGGCGGCCGGCCGTCGACTCGCGGTGCGATCTGCAGTCGCGCTTGCGCGGTCAGGGCTGCGATGCTCCGCACCGCCATTTCGGGCACCGGACCGTCGTGGTTCGCCAGGTCGGTCATCGTGGTGATACCGGCATCGATCAATCGGGCGCGCTGGCTCACCCTCATGTTGGCGACCAGCAACAGGTCGTCGTGGGCGCGGATTTGAATGGTGCATTCCGGGCAGCGGAAGCACGCCCGTACGTGCTCGTCCTCCCACCCCACCTCGGCCCCGCCGGCAAAGTGCCCGTCGAGCAGGCGTTCCAGTTCTGCCCGCCGCCGCCTGTACACCGGTAGCAGTTCGCCGACGGGGTAGCGGGCGGTGGCGCCGTCGCCGAGCACCAATTCCACCTCGGGCGAGACCGGCACCCCTGCGGCAGCCAGGACATCGGCGTAGGCGGCGAGCTGCAGAAGGGACTCGACCTTGACGGAACGGGCGAGCTTGGTGTCGCGCAGCCGATACTCTTCGCCGTCGAAGAGCAGGAAGTCCGCGAAGCCGACGAAGCGGCCGTCGAACATCGCTGCCTGATAGATCACCGGTGCCCGACGCTGGACTGCGCGCATCGTCTGCTCTGCGGCCGCGGTCAGCCCGGCGACCGTGTATCGCGGCCGGCCGATGAGCACCACTGACTCGTCAGCGCGTGACCGAAGCTCATCGAGATGGCGGTGTTCGTGCTCGCCGCCGAGTTTGGCGGTGCGGGCAAGCAATTCGTCTTCCACGGCGACCGGTGCGCCCCAGCCGAGATGCGCGTCGAACGAGCGCAACAGCGCATACTCGCAGCGGGCGGCCGCGGCGAGATCAGATGCGCTGTAGAAGACGATGCCGTCGTCGACGAACACGCTGCCACTGTATGGCAGCACACCGACAGTCCGATCGGCCTACGCGGTGTTGGCGACCAGTTCGACGTTGCTGCCGTTCCACCGGTAACGCACGATGCTTTCCAGACCGGGGACGCCGTTGGAGAACTTCAGCGCTACCGTGTCGCCGGTGCACGCCGATGCGTCGATGCCGTTGAATCCGAATGTGTCCGGCACACCCTTGGGGATGAACTTGCCTTGGTGGAACATCAGCGCGCGGGTGTTCGCATTGTCGGCGTTGGTGTTGGCCTTGACGATGACCACCGACAGTTGCGCGCACTCGTTGTAGTTCCCTGCGACGGGCTCGGGGTTCCAGCCCTGGCCGCTGCGCGGATCCTGCGGCAGGCTCGCGGCCGCCTTGGCGATCTCCGGGGCGCCCAGGTTGGTTGCACAGGGGTCGTATGCGGCGGCGGCGGGGGCTGTCGACGCCGGACTGTTCGGCGGCTTGGGCGGCGGAACAGGCGCCGGGGGCATGGCCCGGGCTGGGGGCATGACCTGGGGCGACGACGCCGGCGCAGCAGTCGTGGTCGGTTCCGGTGTCTTGGCGACGGTGGAATCACCGGCACCGCAACCGGCCAGCGCCGCCGCGGTTACCGCGGCCACGACGGATATCCGGAGCCCCCTCACAGTTGGGCACCGTACCGCTGTCGGCCGCGATTTCCCCGAAGGCAGGGCCGACGATGCCTCCCCACTAGACTGAGCAGTCGATGGCCCTTCCGGAACAGGACGTTTCGCGCCCTGCAACCTCATTCGCTGACCTGCAGATCCACCCCGCGGTGTTGCAGGCTGTAGACGACGTCGGCTACGAATCGCCGTCTGCGGTACAGGCGGCGACGATCCCCGCGATGATGGCGGGCTCCGACGTCGTCGGGTTGGCGCAGACCGGCACGGGGAAGACGGCGGCGTTCGCGATGCCGATCCTGTCGAAGATCGACACCGCGCGCACCGACACGCAGGCGCTGGTGCTCGCGCCCACCCGCGAGCTCGCGTTGCAGGTATCCGAGGCATTCCGCCGCTACGGCGCTCACCTGCCCCGGATTAACGTGTTGCCGATATACGGCGGCCAGTCCTACGGCGTGCAGCTGGCCGGCCTCAAGCGTGGCGCGCAGGTGGTGGTCGGCACTCCGGGCCGGGTGATCGACCACCTTCAGCGCGGCACGCTCGACCTGTCGAGGCTGGACTACCTCGTGCTCGACGAGGCCGACGAAATGCTGGCGATGGGCTTCGCCGAGGACGTCGAACGCATCCTCGCCGACACCCCCGAGTACAAACAGGTGGCGCTGTTCTCGGCGACCATACCGCCGGCCATCCGCAAGATCACGTCGAAATATTTGCACGACCCCGTCGAGGTCACCGTCGAGGCGAAAACGGCCACGGCGGAGAACATTTCGCAGCGGTATATCCAGGTGGCCGGTCAGCGCAAGATGGATGCGCTGACGCGGGTGCTGGAAGTCGAGCCATTCGAGGCGATGATCGTGTTCGTCCGGACCAAGCAGGCCACCGAGGAGGTCGCGGGACGGCTTAGCGCGCGGGGATTTTCGGCGGCGGCCATCAATGGCGACATACCCCAGGCTCAGCGGGAGCGGACGATCGCGGCGTTAAAGGACGGCAGCATCGACATCCTCGTCGCGACCGACGTCGCTGCCCGGGGTCTGGATGTGGAGCGGATCTCCCACGTCCTTAACTACGACATCCCGCAGGACACCGAATCATATGTGCACCGCATCGGCCGGACCGGCCGGGCCGGGCGCAGCGGCGACGCGCTGCTGTTCGTGTCGCCGCGGGAACGCCACCTGCTCAGGGCGATTGAGAAGGCCACCCGTCAGAAGCTCACCGAGACCCAGCTGCCCACGGTCGAGGACGTCAATGCGCAACGTGTCGCCAGATTCCGCGACTCGATCACCGCCGCGCTGAACGCGCCGGGGATGGAACTGTTCCGCGGCCTTGTCGAGGAGTACGAACGCGACCACGATGTGCCGATGGGCGACATCGCCGCTGCGCTGGCGGTGCAATCGCGGGACGGTGAAGAGTTCCTGATGGCGCCAGAGCCGCCACCGGAGCTCCGCAGGGACAAAGACAGGGACAAAGAACGGTCGGACCGTCCGGGTAAGCCGGTGCGCCGCACCGGCCAGCGGATGACGACGTATCGGATCGCGGTCGGAAAGCGGAACAAGATCGGGCCGGGCGCGATCGTCGGGGCTATCGCCAACGAGGGTGGGCTGCATCGGAGCGATTTCGGCCACATCGCGATCCATCCTGACTTCTCGCTTGTCGAGCTTCCCGCGAAGCTGTCCCGAGAGACGTTGAAAGCGTTGGAACGAACTCGAATCTCAGGTGTGCTGATCAACCTGCAACCGGACCGCGGGCCTGGCGGGAAGACCAGGCGCAAGCCGACATGACGCTGTCCCGCGGCGACGCCGGAGGCGCATCGCCGCCGATATCGGACACCGATGCGCAGGGTGGACTCGAGTCGGTATCGAAGAACCAACGGGTCGCATCGCTTACGGGAATCCGCGCCGTTGCCGCGCTTTTGGTCATGGCGACGCATGCCGCGTACACCACAGGCAAATACACGCACGGGTATGTGGGTCTTGTCTATTCGCGGATGGAGATCGGTGTGCCGATCTTCTTTGTGCTGTCCGGGTTTCTGTTGTTCGGCCCGTGGGTGCGCGCGTCTGCGCAGGACCGCCCGCCGCCGTCGGTGGCTAACTACGCATGGCACCGGGTTCGGCGCATCATGCCCGCGTACGTGATCACCGTCGTCGTCGCCTACATCGTGTATCACTACCGCACCGCCGGCCCGAATCCCGGCCACACGTGGACGGGCCTGGTCCGCAACCTGACCCTGACACAGTCCTACACCGACAACTACCTGTATTCGTATCTGCACCAGGGACTTACGCAGATGTGGAGCCTGGCGGTGGAGGTCGCCTTCTATGTCGTGCTGCCGCTGGTGACCTACCTTCTGCTGGCGGTGCTGTGCCGGCGACGGTGGCAACCGCGCCTGCTGTTGACGGGCCTGGTGGTGCTCAGCTTGATCACGCCGGCGTGGCTGGTGTTGGTGCACACCACCGACTGGCTTCCCGACGGCGCACAGCTGTGGCTGCCGACCTACTTGGCGTGGTTCATCGGCGGAATGATGCTGGCTGTCCTCCAGGTGATGGGCCGACGGATCTACGCCGCGGTCTGCCTGCCGCTGGCGCTGATCTGCTACCTCATCGTGTCCACCCCGCTCGGCGGTGAGCCCACCACGTCACCGTCGGAACTCGCAGAAGCGTTGGCCAAGACGGCGTTCTATGCGGTGATCGCAACGCTGATGGTGGGTCCGCTGGCGCTCGGCAACACGGGGTGGTATGCGCGTGCACTGGCCAGCAGACCGATGGTGTGGCTCGGCGAGATCTCCTATGAGATCTTCTTGATCCACCTCATCACGATGGAGATCGTCATGGTCGAGGTGCTGCGCTACCCGATCTATACCGGCTCGGTCTTATGGCTCTTCGTTGTCACCTTTGTGGTGACCGTGCCGCTGGCCTGGCTGCTACACCGGTTCACCCGCGTCCGCTCCTAGCGCGTTACCGCGCGCTTTGTCGTTCGGACCAGCAGGGAGCCGCCCATCACGAGCAACCCGATAACGGCCAGCGGAATGGACCACCCGCGGCGGGTCGACAGCGCCGAGGTGCATGCCGACACGTAGTTCGTGTGCGGCACGAACTGGTTGACGACCGGCAGGTTCGCCAGGTTGCCGTTGTCCTTGTCCCGCGCCGTGGACAGGTCGCTGGCGATCGCGTTGCCGCAGCCGACGCTGCCGTTCTCGCCGGACGCGGAGACCGGAACGACCAGTGCAACGATCCCGGCGATCAACACGATCGCCCCCACCAGCAGTATCAACCGTCGTGCCGTCAACGTCGGTCCCTTGAAGTGTTGGCCATCTCGTCCTTGATACCCCAGAAGGGAGCGGCCGAAACCGGCGACTAACGGCGTCCGGCGGCTGACCCCACCGCGATCGGGACGACGAACTCCTCGAGCATCTGCTTCTCGTCGGCCTCGTCGTTGCCCGGGAATATCAACAGCGATGTGATCACCCGCACCAGCCAGCGGGCACGGCGGTCGACGACGTCCGCGTCATCGGTACCCAGAGAGTTCAAGAA
>Ga0209527_1000241_pt1 | contig 12479 bp, 10 predicted proteins | sample JacPinW_OM2H0_M2_FD_187968 | JGI IMG/M metagenome (GOLD analysis project Ga0209527, IMG submission 187968) | Forest soil microbial communities from Algoma, Ontario, Canada - Jack Pine, Ontario site 1_JW_OM2H0_M2 (SPAdes) (version 2) | ecosystem: Environmental > Terrestrial > Soil > Boreal... | reverse complement strand
CGTATTGCGAAGGATCTTGCGCGTCAGCTCACGGGCCGCGAACGCCGAGCCAGCAACGAAGCGCGAGAGCGGGCCAAAGCTCCAGGCGGCTGGTGCGCCCAAGAAGTGCAGACCGGGAACGGAGGATTCGAATCCGACGTCAAGTTGTGGATAGCCGCCAATTTGACGAATCGATGAAAGTAGTTTCCCGGTGAGGAACGGATAGCGGGAGATGTCCACACGGTAGCCAGTCGCAAGCAGAACGTGGTCGACGCGCCGCTCGCTGCCATCACCCAATTTAAGAATTACGCGGTCGCCGAGCGTTGCGGTGGAAACGACTGCACGTCCCGTCGAAATTGGAAAGTGCTGGCATCGCGGCTTCAACCAAGCGGCACCCGCGGGCCGGATGGCGCGCACCGCAAGGCGGTTCTGCACCAAACGGGGTAGTCGCCGGAACAAATTTGGACGTGCCACGAGGTGGCTAACGCCGGCTTGGCCCACGTCCGGTGGCGCGTACAGCATGCGTGCGATTGGCCGGCAGGAGTGCACCCAAGGACTCCGCCAGAGCCAACGGACCATGGAGGTACGGACTAACACTTCAACCTCGGCTCCCATCTCATTTAAGAGTGCAGCCGATTCGAGTGCGCTCTGCCCTCCGCCAATCACGGCGACTTTCTTTCCAGAAAAGCGGCTGAGATCGGTGTGCGCGGAGGCGTGCGAGGCCAACGCGGACGGGAGAGACCTAAATTCCTGTGGATGCCAGGCGAAGGGCATGATTCCAGCGGCAATGACGACTCGCCGTGCCTTTAGATTTTCTCCGTCTTGGAGTGTCAGCTGGAACCCAGATCCATTCTTCTCCACACGGTCAATCTTTCTGGAATCCAAGTCGGGCGCGACGTGATTCTGAAACCAACGCCCATAGTCGGTGAAGCGGTGGAGCGGGAACGGCGCGGCGAGCGGGTTCCCCTTGGCCGCCGCATAGGCTTCTAACGACAGCGCCCCGGCGGGATCGGAAAGGTGTGACCCCTCCAGAGGAGAGCGGAGAAGCATGCCCTTGGGCATGTGTCTCTCCCAGAAAGACATCGGTTCACCGAAGACACGGACATCCAGTCCATCGGCAGCTCTCAAGTGCGCGGCCGCCGAGAGTCCGTACGGACCAGCTCCTACAATTGCTACATCACACGCCGACATTGGCTTCCACTCCTATGGATTGTCCAAAATGTTCTCACATTAGTGAGTCGCTTCACTTTGAACATCCTTGATGAAATTGGTGAAACATTACAGGCTCATACTCGTGGATACCGTACCCGGCCTCTACAACGGGGACAAGGCGGTACATACCGGAACGGTCCGAAGGGAATCTCCGCAGAACGGGAGCAGGTAGAAACCTGCAGGAATCGGGCGAATGCTAAGACTGAAATTCCTGGGATCAGAAATTGTGGCTGGCGTGGGTTCTAGTTAGACGAGGATGCGGATTTGGGTACGCCAATCTCTACGGGAAGGTAAGTTGCTAACGCTGACGTGAAAAGCGCTGCGCCCTCGGAATTGAGATGGAGTTCATCCGGCTGGTAGAACCTTTCTGAAAGTGTCGCGGGATCGATAGGCACCAGGGAATCGACCCCGACCTTTTGTGAAGCGATGGCCATTTGGCGGACGGCCTGTTCCGAGGAGGGAGTCGGTGGGACCAGGATGATCAGTTTTGCTCCGTGCGCCTCACACAGTTGACGCAAACTCCGAATCCGGGCAGTCGTGATCGCTTCGAGTTCCGGACCTGGCGGAAGTGCCGGTTTGGGCTTTACGAGCGAAAAAAGCTCTTTACAATGAGGAACCATGCGGCGGAGCACCTGCGTTCGAATGACGCTACGCGTGTCCCAGAATACACTCGAGTGTGCAAGCAAGAGGTTACTCGTGGCCGTACGATCCAGGTTTAAATCGGAAGCGGCACCGAGGACGTCGCGGACGTCGAAAAACATCATCGGGGCATAGTCCTGCCGCACGCTATTTTGAAGAAAGCTATTCACGCCGACGCCCAGAACCACGACCTGGGGCCGTGCACCTTGACGAAAGAGGCGTTGCAGGCCATACAGCCAGTCGTAGTAACCAGTGGCTTCAAGAAAGATGGGATAAATGCGCATCTTGCTGGAGGTCAATTCTTGCAGGCGGTCCACATCTATTCCTTCCATGAGTAAGGAATTGCCCACCATCAGAACGGATGCTGGTTCGCCAATTCTTGAGGGGCGCATCTTGACGGCCTCAGCGTATTGCTGAGAAACGCGAGCGTAGGTTTCCGAATCATGTTTGAGCAAGTAATCGGCAAAAATCTCCAAAAAAAGAACAAAAATAGCGCAGATCCCCAGCAGCACCCTCGCGTAGACCAAGGCCGGCGACTTAGAACTGGAAGTAGACGAAGGCATTGAGACTGTTCCCCGAAAAGAGCGCAAGGATGATGAGTGTGAAGGCCGCCAGCGCGGTCCGAACGGAATATGGAGCGGTTGCAAATGGGTATTCCTGGTTGCTGGCTTCCATCAACAGATCCACAACGAACAAAGGTATGGAGAAAAGGCAGAGCATGAAGAACGCCGAGGCGTACTCAATGCGCCAAGCGAAATTAGACAGGCCGGCCAGAAACTGCACCGCCGCAGGGAGTGAGGTGGCCCGGAAGAACGCCAAACTCAAGCAAAAGACATTGAATGTCAGGATTCGCTGTGCCCAAAGGGAGAAGACACCGGTAGAATATTGAGTCAGGACTGCATCTTTCTGGTTCGTTTTGGCAGGGAAAAAGAAACGTTCCGCAGCCAAAACAGTGCCATGAATTGCCCCAAAGATCACAAACGTCCAGTTCGCGCCATGCCAGAGCCCCGCCAGGACCATGGTAATTAGAAGGTTTAAGGAAGTTTTCCATTCGCCGCCGGCACTGCCTCCCAAAGGAATGTACAAGTAATCGCGGAGCCAGGTGCTCAAGCTGATGTGCCAGCGCCGCCAAAACTCCTGAAGGCGATGTGACAAATAGGGCTGCCGGAAGTTGACCATGAAATGGAAGCCCAGCAATTGCGCGCTACCGCGCGCAATATCGCTGTAGCCGCTGAAGTCGCCATAGACTTGCCAGGCAAACGCGTAGGTTCCGATCAGAACAACCCAAAAATTCGAAGGACCGAATTGGCCGCCAAAAGCCGCGTTTGCGAGCAGAGCGCAATTGTCCGCGACAACGCATTTGCGCACGAGGCCGGAAAAAATAAGCATCAGGCCGTCGAAAAAACGATCCGCATCGAAGGTGCGGTCCTTCTGAACCTGAGGAAGAAGATGTCCCGGTCTTTGAATTGGTCCGGCAATCAAGTGCGGGAAGAGGCTGATGAAGAGCCCATAGTCCAAGAAAGACTTTGCCGGTTCCAGCCTTCCTTTATAAACGTCCACGATGTAGGCAACTTCTTGAAAGGTATAAAACGAAATGCCCGGTGGAAGAATCACGCGAAGGAGGGGCAGAGGAATATGGTGAATGCCCAGCGTCTCAAGCGCGCTCGAAAAGGACCCTGTGAAGAAATCAAAATACTTGAAGACCCCGAGAATCCCAAAATTCAACACGAGTGAGAAGATAAGCCACTTTTTGCGGTGCGAGTCCGTGCGGCTGGGGGTGATTTTCCGGGCGATCAGAAAATCCATCGTGGTACTGCCGATCATGAGTGCAAGGAAGCGCCAGTCCCACCAGCCGTAGAAAAAGTAGCTTGCCAGAAGGAGGAAAATATTTTGCGCGCGATGACTCAGGCGCCAATACGCCACTACTACGGGGATCAGGAACAGGAAATAGGCTGGAGAGTCAAAGAGCATAGGGCCAAATCAACGTTCTCGTTTCAGTCTCGCACCGGGTCGGACTGAGCATATTTAAAGGGGCATGGCCGGGACAATCCATCGAATCAGGGCATTGGAGTTAGGGGAATCTCTGAGTTTCGAAGTGGGATATACCTGCTGACTAGACTAATGCTGGATCGGTTTCTGGGAAATCCTGGACGGGAACAGAGCGGCCACTTTGTTAACGAGGAGTCCGCTATTGATTCGGACATGACGGCTTGGGCATTCCTAGAATGGAATTTGAGGAGAGTGGAGAATTCTCACGTGGTGCAGGATTCCGAGCGCGACCGCGAAACCCACAATTTCTCCCAATGAGCTGAAGCTGCTTGTTGCGACAAGTCAAGGTTCGCCAGATTGTCAGGCACTCATCTCTGCGTCCGCGGTGCTCGTGATGTGCCAAAAGGAATCGCGCCCGTCTTGTTAAGGCATGTACGTTCAGCTTTTTAGGGTCTTGACCGGATTGTGAGGAGGTTGGGTGTCAGCTAGCTTACTGCCCTGGGCGATTTCCTTCTGCTACGTCGCTGCGGTTGAAAGACGACAAGAGCGTTCGAGGGAACCCCGGGCCAACGCCGTGGCAGGGTCCTCCGAATCTTGGGACTCTTACGGCGGTAGCTTCTCTAGGGAGTCAAGCATGAGTTTACGCCACCTACAGTGGCCATGGTTTGCGATCCTGGCCAGAACCGGCAGAGAAAAGTCGACGACGCTGCTTCTGGAGAACTTGGGCTACCAGTGCTTTTTGCCCGTTAGCAAGTCCAGGAGGCAGTGGTCTGACCGTGTAAAGGAGCTGGAGGTGCCGTTGTTTCCTGGTTACTTGTTTTGCAGGATGAATCCGCACAATCGCCTGCCCGTGCTCCAGACTCCAGGTGTTATCCAGATCGTGGGAGTTGGCAAGAGCCCGATTCCAGTAGAGGAAGAGGAAATCGCAGCCATCCAGCGCGCAGAGAAAAGCGGTCTATCAGTAATGCCGTGGCCCTACCTGAAAGTCGGCCACGTCGCGCGAATCGAAGACGGCCCTCTGTCCGGTTTGACCGGAATCGTCGTAAAGATCAAGTCGGGATTGAAACTCGTTCTATCCGTAACACTTCTGCAACGATCCGTGGCCGTTGAAGTGGATCGCCATTGGCTGAGCGTACAGCCGAACGGAGTTCCAAGTGCATTTAAGGATGCCCCGGACTCCGCGACTCCTGTTGATGCGGCCCATTTATCCGGAGCGCAAGGTTTCCCGAAGCTGATTGAGGCGGACTGATCGTGCTGGAAAAACCTATCATGCGAGAGAGGGAGGCACCGGTGCTTCACAAAAATATAGCGCGTGCTAGTTTCCTGGTTTATCTGACAATCCTGGGAACTGTCGCGGCACGAGCTCAGGAGGCAGCCCCCACAATTCTTCCCGTTCCACAAGCCATTACCGCGGGCGGAAGCGGGGACGACGCTGAACACAGACAAACACCTGTGCTGCAGCACCGCAAAAGCCGGTATCAATTGCATTCATCGGATGTTCTGGAACTGAGTTTTCCTTTCACACCGGAGTTCAATCAGGCTGTGACCATCCAGCCTGACGGATATATCACCCTTCGCGGCGTGGAAAGCATCAAGGTGGATGGAAAGACGATACCGGAACTGGTTGATTTGCTGCGGGGCACCTACGCCAAGATTCTGCACGACCCAGTAATCAACGTGGAGCTGAAGGATTTTGAGAAACCGTATTTCATCGTGGGCGGTGAAGTGGGACACCCTGGAAAATTCGATTTGCGCGGAGATACGAGCGTCGCACAAGCGGTGGCCATTGCGGGCGGCTTGAATGCTTCCGCGAAACATTCACAGATCTTGGTGTTCCACCGCGTGCCGGACGGCTGGATGCAAGTAAAAAAGGTGAACCTGAAGAAGATGCTCAAGGAAGCCAACTTGGATGAGGATGCCCAACTGCAAGCGGGCGATTTCCTGTTCGTGCCAAAAAACACCTTTTCCAAGATCGAGCGATTTATTCCTACGTCGTCAGTCGGCATGTATACCAACCCAATCCTACACTAGCCCGTTTTTGCGGAGCGTGAGGTTTTACGTCATGGTCGAGAGAAACTTGGACGCCAATGCAGCAGAGGGCACGCAATCCTTCAATTTGCGTGGCTTCCTGGAAATCGGTTTTCGGCAGCGCCGGGTGATTATCAACTCATTCCTGGGGATCTTTTCAGTTGCGGTGTTGTTGGCGTTCCTGCTGCCGAAAAAGTACGAAGCACAGATGAAAATTCTGGTGAGACACGAACGTGCAGAGTCGGTGGTGTCGCCAGAACGTGAGTCACCGGTTCAGTGGCGCACCGAGGTGAGCGAGGAAGAACTGCAATCGGAAGCGGAATTGATCAAGTCGAGGGATTTACTCACAAAGGTAGTTGTCGCTTGCGATCTTCAAAATCTTGGCGTGAGCTCCCTCTGGAACAGAACGGGGGACAAGGACGACCAGAGAGTCTCGCGCGCGGTTGTTGCACTGGAGAAGAACCTTACCGTGCAGCCCATCAAACTTACGAATCTGATCAGCGTCGCCTACAAATCCAAAGACCCACAGCTTGCAGCCCGCGTGCTGAACTCCCTAGCCAGCCTGTATCTCGAAAAACATCTGGCCATGCACCGTGCTCCGGGCGAATTCGATTTTTTTCATCAGCAAGCCGAGGAATACCGAAAAGCCCTGGCAAATGCAGAGGCCAAATTGACGGATTTCAGCCGCGAACAGGGAGTGGTTAATCCAGCGCTCGAGAAGGAAATCACCGTGCGCAAGCTCACCGAATTCGAAGCAGAGGCGAAGTCGGCACGGGCGTCCATCGCGGGAACGCGGCAGACTATCCGCACGCTCGAGTCGCAGCTAGCCACGCTGCCCAAGCGTCAGACTACCCAAGTGCGGACGTCAGACAATCCGCAACTCATGGAACGTATGAAATCCAAGCTGCTGGAATTGGAGCTGAAGCGTACCGAGCTCTTGACGAAATTCGAGCCGACTTACCGCCCCGTGCAGGAAGTCGAGCAGCAAATCGCTCAAACGCGCGAAGCCATCGCAACGGCTGAAAAAACACCGCTGCGAGATGAGATTACGGATCGTGACCCGACCTATGAGGCATTGCGTTCCGAGCTTGCCAAGTCGAAGACGGAACTCGCCGCCGCAGAGGCCCGCGCCGCTGCCACGTCTGCTCTAGTGCGTAATTACCGGACGGAAAGCCAGCAATTGGCCCACAAAGAGGTCCTCCAGCAAGGCATGCTTCGCGCCGCCAAGGCCGATGAGGAGAATTACATGCTGTACCTCCGCAAACAGGAGGAAGCGCGGATTTCCGACGCGCTTGACCAGCAGCGCTTTTCCAACGTCGTGGTTGCAGAACCCGCCACAGTGCCCTATGCGGCCCAAGGACGATGGCTGCTCGTCGTGCTTCTCGGCGGACTCATCGCAAGCGTGGCGAGCGTGATGCTGGCTTTGGCGATGGATCGCTGGGATCCATCGTTTCGGACACCGGATGAGGTTGAGTCGTTCTTGGGGACTCCGGTAGTCGCGGCATTTCCGAAGAATGGACGGTAAGAACCATGTTCCTCGATTACTACCGATTACGGGAGCAGCCTTTCGGTGTGACTCCGGACCCGCGCTTCCTTTACTTCTCTCCCGCGCACCGCGAGGCCCTGGCATCACTCTTCTATGGGATCAATGCGGGCCGTGGATTTCTCGCTCTAATTGCCGAGCCGGGGATGGGTAAGACCACGCTGCTGTTCCAGCTTCTCAAGCGGCTGAAGGGCTCCGTCCGGAGCGCCTTCTTATTTCAAACACAGTGCGATTCCCACGAGCTTCTTCGCTATTTGTTGGATGCATTGGGTCTCGATGGCCGCGGAAAAGATCTTGTACAGATGCACGCGCATCTGAACGAATTTCTCTATGCCGAGGCGGTGGCGGGCAGGCGCGTCGCGGTCTTCATCGACGAGGCCCAGAACCTTTCAGACACCGTGCTGGAGACCGTGCGTTTGCTTACCGACTTTGAGGCGGCAGACAGAAAACTGCTCCAGATCGTCCTTGCCGGTCAGCCGGAATTGGCGCACCGGCTGATGCGTCCTGGCTTAGCCCAGTTGCGTCAACGCATTTCCGTTGTGGCAGGCTTGGAGCGTTTGCCGGCTGCAGAGATTTTTCGCTACGTCAATCACAGGCTCCAGGTGGCCGGATACGACGGCCCCGAGTTGTTTACAGCTGCAGCTCTCAAATTTATCGCGGAGCGCAGTGAGGGTATACCGCGGAACATCAACAACATTTGTTTTAACGCCATGTCATTGGGTTGTGCAATGGGGTGTAAGAAAATCGAGGCCCAAGTGGTGCAAGAAGCTCTGCACGATTTGTCCCTGGAATCTCTGATCCAAAAGCCGAAAGCCGCGCCCACCGTCTCGCCAGCACTCCGCGACGTAGCCGGGACGTACAGTTCTTGGATCAAAACCCATATCTTCGGGCGGAGGGCTTATCTGACCGCAGCGGTAGCTGCTTTGTTAGCATGTTTGGCGATCTATGTTGGAACACGCAGCGGCGCAAGCACGACGCACTCCTCCTCCCAGGCAATCCATCTTAGTTCCTCAAGTCCCGAGGTAGCCACCAGCTCGGAATCGCAGTCCGCGCACACAATCTCCGATGCATTGTCCGGCGCCCAATCCCAAGCGCCCGCACAAACCGAACCCCATGCTGACTCTGCCAACTCGTTAACGTATGTCGTTCAGCCGAATGACACATTGCGGGACCTATGCCTGTCGATTGTAGGGAGTTACGATGCCGTGGTGCTAGAAAAGGTCCGGAAGCTCAATCCAGATTTGAAAAATCCCAACCGCATAGAGGCCGGACAGGAAGTTCGCCTTCCTCTGTCGCTTACAGATTGAGCGGAAATCCGCTCGTAACGGATAAGAATTTCGATATCCGAAATCGGAGCAGCCAGCATTCATGAGCAGAAATTTTGAACTTCTTCAACAAGCGAGCAGCGTGCAAGGGCTGTTCGAAACAGCTGACAATCCGGCGGGCCCGGCGGGCCCGGTGGGCACGGCAGAATGCGAACCGCGTCCTACGTGGAGCGAGAAGCCTGAGTTGTTCAAAACGGCTGACAATCCGGCGGGCCTGGTGGGCACGGCAGAATGCGAACCGCTTCCTGCGTGGAGCGAGAAACCTGAGCTGTTCGAAACGGCTGACAATCCGGTGGGCCTGGTGGGCACGGCAGAATGCGAACCGCTTCCTACGTGGAGCGAGAAACCTGGGCTGTTCGAAACGGCCGAGAATCCCGCGGGCCCGGTAGGCACGGCAGAATGCGAACCGCGCCCTACGTGGAGCGAGAAGCCTGAGCAGAAAGCGGTGAAGAGCGAGGCTTTGCCAATTCATCTGGCTGACCTAATTCGACAAAAGGCCAGAAGTTGGGGGCAGCAAGTACAGAAGCAGACCGATGGGCGCCGGACCGATCTGGAAGCCATTTCCCGCGAGGAAGAAATCAAGCTGGTCCACCGCATCTTCCCGGGGGGAGGGCAGCGTTCGCCGCAGATTGTCCTGTTTTCCGGAGTGGAGAGCGATGCGGGGTGTGCTTCGATTTGTGTCCGCACGGCTATGATCCTGGCTGCTCGAGGCGATGGATCTGTCTGCGTGGTTGATGCAAACCTCCGATCGCCGTGCCTGCATCACTATTTCGGCATCGACAACTCCAGAGGACTCTCCGAGGCTGTCCTTGAACCCCTCCCGATACAAGACTTTGCCCAGAAGCATGCGGAGGCAAATCTCTGGATCCTGCCGGGCGGTTCTGCCGCCGGACAGCTGAGTTTCCCAGGAGTTTACGACCGCCTGAGTTCAAGGATGACGGAACTGCGCGGCCAATTTAAGTATGTCGTCATCCACTCGTCGCCCCTCGATCTGGATAGTGCTTCGATTCTACTCAGCAGTTGGACGGACGGTGTGGTCATGGTGGTGGAAGCAGACACCACGCGACGCGAGACAGCGCGGCGGATGAAGCAAAACCTCGATGCTGCGAATGTGAGCGTCCTGGGAGTAGTGCTGAACAACCGCACCTTCTCCATACCAGAGGCCCTCTATCGCAGACTTTAGAAAACTATCCCAGTGAGAGCGCGGGAGACGCGTGGCCCGGACGCGCTCGTCGTACAAGCTTCTTGCAATTCACCACTTAGAATTTTCGTCCCCCGGCGGCTCCAGCGTCCGCTGAGGAACCGCGGAACCATTTCGAGGATTCCAGCAAAGCAACCGCTTTTCTCTACTTCACAAAATCATTGGAGATCAAATGGCACAACAACAAACATGGCAATTTCCGAGCCACATAGCGGTAATGGCAGAAGAGTCGGAGAATAATCTCTATTTCGCTTGCAAGCGAGGAATGGACGTCACCCTGGCGTGCCTGCTGCTGATCCTCCTATCACCTTTGCTGCTCCTCATCGCCATCCTGATCAAGCTGGATTCACCAGGTCCGGTCATTTTCAGCCAGGAACGCGTCGGGTCTCAACGCCAGTGGCTGGGGAGCACGTCTCTCTGGGTTATTCGGAATTTTCGCATGTTGAAGTTCCGGTCCATGTATCAGAACGCAGACCCCGCTGTGCACGAGGCCTACATTCGGGATTTCGTCGAAGGACGAGCACGCCCTTCCGAAGAGAGCGACGGAAAGTTCAAGTTGACCAATGACCCTCGCGTCACACGGGTCGGGCGCATTCTCCGGAAGTTCAGCCTGGATGAGCTGCTGCAACTGGTGAATGTCTTGAAAGGCGACATGAGCCTGGTCGGGCCACGTCCCGTTCCGCCTTACGAAGTTGCTGGCTATCGAAGCGGCCACCACAAGCGACTGGCAGCTCTGCCGGGCATCACGGGTATTTGGCAGGTGAAGGGGCGCTGCCGGGTCACATTCGAAGAAATGATTCGCATGGATATTGAATACGTTCGCGACGCGTCCCTGTTGCTCGATCTCAAAATCCTGTTTCTTACCATCCCAGCAGTCATATCAAGGAGAGGTGCCGAATGAACACCACAATCCTTTCACTTGGAGTGAAGGAAGGTCCCCCGAGCGCGAAACCCGTGGGTATCGCGGTCGTAGGCTGTGGCTACTGGGGAATGAACTACGTTCGAATCTTCAACGAGATGACCGATGCGCGCGTGGTTGCGGTTTGCGATCAAAGTTCCGACCGCTTGAAGGAAGTGGCGCGGCGCTTCCCAGGCCTGTACCTGACCACGCAGATTAATGATGTGATATCGCAGCCGGGCGTAGACGCCGTCGTGGTTTGCACGGAAGCGACGACGCATTACAACGTCACACGCGACCTATTGCTGGGTGGGAAACACGTCCTGGTCGAAAAACCGCTGACCACAACCTCGGCCGATGCCGAGAAACTCATTGCCCTGGCAGAGTCCAACTCGGCGATTCTGATGGTGGGCCACACGTTTGTTTTCAATGCGGGCGTCCAGAAAGTCAAGGAGTACATCCAGAAGGGCGATGGCCGCGTCTATTACTTATACGCCCGCAGAACCAACCTGGGTCCCATCCGCCGCGATGTGAATGCCGTCTGGGACCTGGCTCCGCACGACATCGCCATTTTCAATTACCTTCTCGACAGCTCGCCGGAGTGGGTCAGCGCGGTAAGCGGCAAAGTATTGCGGAACTGCCGCGACGACGTGGGATTCATTTCACTCGGTTATCCGGGAAATATTCTCGCTCACGTTCACGTTAGCTGGGCCGATCCTGACAAAGCGCGGGAAGTCGTGGTGGTCAAGAGCGACAGGCGCATCGTCTTCAATGACCTCAACGGGCTCGAGCAAGTGAGAGTGTTCGAGAAGGGCGTAAGTCTTGTGGAGCAAGAGCCGCTCAACTATGGCGAATTTCGCTTCCAGATTCGCGATGGCGACATCATCAGCCCTCGTATCGAAGCGGTCGAACCACTCAAGCACCAATGCCGCCATTTCCTGGAAAGCGTCCGGACTGGGAAGCGCCCGGTTAGCAGCGGAGTCGAGGGACGGGATGTTGTGCGGGTTCTCGAGGCCGTGAATCGATCCATTGAATGCAAAGGACTACAAGTGGAGGTGGAAAGCAAAGGTGATCATGTCTACGCAAATGTCGATGCAAGCAACGCAGCAAATTCCCTTCGTTGATCTTACTGCGCAGTACCGCACGATCGCGGAGGAGATCAATGAGACGACGTCCAGAGTAATCCAGGAAGCGGACTTCATCCTGGGGCGGGAGGTGCGCCTTTTCGAAGAGGAATTTGCGGCTTTCTGCGAAGTTCAATACGCGGTCGGCGTGGATTCCGGCACTTCGGCATTGGAGCTGGCTCTCCGAGCGTACGACATCGGACCCGGCGACGAGGTCATTACCGCCGCTAACAGTTTTATCGCCTCGGCTTTGGCTATTTCCCACGCCGGCGCGACGCCGGTCCTGGTGGATGTGGATCCATTTACGCATACGATTGACGTGACGGGGATCGAGAGGGCAATCACCTCGCGCACCAAAGCCATTCTTCCCGTACATCTCTACGGTCACCCGGCCCACATGGATCCCATTCGGCAACTCGCCGAGCAACGCGGGTTGATCGTGATCGAAGATGCATGTCAAGCGCACGGTGCCCGCTACAAAGGGAGGCGGGCGGGCTCTTTAGGTCATGCGGCAGCCTTTAGCTTCTATCCGGGAAAAAAC
>Ga0209527_1000238_pt1 | contig 12540 bp, 16 predicted proteins | sample JacPinW_OM2H0_M2_FD_187968 | JGI IMG/M metagenome (GOLD analysis project Ga0209527, IMG submission 187968) | Forest soil microbial communities from Algoma, Ontario, Canada - Jack Pine, Ontario site 1_JW_OM2H0_M2 (SPAdes) (version 2) | ecosystem: Environmental > Terrestrial > Soil > Boreal... | reverse complement strand
AGAAGGGGAACAAGACGTGTTCAGAACAAGGAAGGACTACTGTATCTGTAACTACAAGGGCACAACAAGAACATATCCAAGGCAGGAACAAAGCATCTAAGAGAGCGTGATGAGTGTTGAGAGGGGTCTAACGCTCAAATGTTCTCTGTGTCTATAATAGTTCTCATTCACTTGTTTATAGTTGTCCCTTTGTGTCTACCTGCCCTTGTCTCCTTGTATTTACCTACTTCTAGTGCCGGCAAAATGTATGATGTAGCATATGGGTGACAGGGGGCAGCTTTGGTCCGTCCAGCAGTGATGTGCTATGCTTATTCCGCATTTTGTGCCTCAATTCAACATACTCATTTGCTCCTTCTAGTCTTATCACCAGGTTTCAACCTGGTCATTCCTGGGCAGTAAATCAGCAATGGAATGAGCCATGGAAATCGGAATGCGCGGCATGTCAGATGATGTGGTCCCTCATGTAAATACGGTTTTTGTATTTTCCACAGATCACATAATCTGAACGACTCTTTTCGGTGGTTGGCTTTACTCTGACTCCTTAGGCCACTCTCTAACATGTCTGCTGTACTCGAGCCTGGGAACGCAGATCATGGGAATGTGTACAAGACAAAAAGATAGTTGTGAGAAACCTGGTCACTGCCGTCAGAGATCAGCACTACCCTCCAATAAGTTCACGGGTCCACCCACTTCTCTCTATTGTGGTGTTTATACCATTTGCAGTTGCTCCCTGTATTTGTGTCACACAATATATTTTCTGTAGCCCTTCTCACATCTCTGAAAAGCCCAGGGAGCCTTGTCAGGCACTCTGTTTGCTCTAAAACGAGTGTGCGATGAAAGCAGAGGGTACATGGCTCACGTGCTAGCCCTGCTTAGGGTTAGGGTTAGGGCTGCAAAACGGCAATAGATGCAGGGCAATTTCTTATACCATTGTCATTTTAAACAAATTAACAAGTACAAATAATTTACAAGTACATCTAGTTTATAACATATCGAAGAGAATCATGTCTGGCATTTACATCAGAGGATGGGTGGCCAAATCCACCTCTGACTAGCCATTCACATCACAATATATGCTTTGTTGCAAAGAGGGCACTGCAATCTAAGCAGTGCCCCACTTCACTGAAGTGAGAGTCCCCCAGTCTCAAGTAGATAAAACACAGACTTACCGAGTCTCGTTGTCCATCAAGGAGGAACCTGTAAGAAATGAGGGTGGGAGGATGCTAACCACATGGCGGCTAGCAGTCCATCCCGGAGCCCATATGGCAACCCCAAGGTATGAGTGGGGTGAGAGGACGCTAACTGCATGGTGGCTAGCAATCCATCTCGGAGCCCATACGGCAACCCCAAGGTATGAGCGCAAGCAAAAGAAAAACACTTACAAAGATGAGGGGTTGGGGGAGGTCATCTGCATAATAGACGACACTCACATCCTTGGCCCAATTGGCCACCCCAGGTGGGTATGAATGAGGGTTGGTTGGGGCCAGCCCGCATCTAGGCCGCCACCAAACCAAAAGGCCCATATGGCCACCCTCTTCATATAAGATTCTGAAAAGACATCAACGAGCACCACATCGACAAGCAGTATGAGTCGCATTGAAATACACGCACCTCCGCAGGTGTCAAGCTAATACAGACACCTGATGATAGACAAGGGCAGCATTCCCTGTGCGGCACTGCAGTTGCCGCACAGAGAATGCTGTCCTCGTCCATCAGTAACCATCATAGATGTCCCAGGTGACGCGGCAGGAGGCTTGGCGTGTGGGTGGACAAGGGAAATAAGGTGGACAATAGCGATGGGGTGGACACAGGCGACGAGGCGGACAAGAGGGTTGCGACGAGGCGGACAAGAGCGGTGAGACAAAAAAGGAGGGGAAGTGGCAGAAGACAAAAGACGGTTCAACCATCTTTGTTTGTTTTTTGTTTATAAGGTGATTCAACATTTGGCTCTGTTTGTAAGTATTGATATATCACATGATCTCAATATGTGGCACAATCACGTGTTGCCTTGTCACTGCCCTGCTCATGGCTGTTGTGCCCTTGTAGTTACAGATACAGTAGTCCTTCCTTGTTCTGAACATGTCTTGTTCCCCCTCTGTCCAATCATTGTACTTGCCTACCCTGGTAGTTATGGATAGTTCCTTCTTGTCTGAACTTATCGCTTCACACCTTGTTCTCCGTTGTATGGTACTACTGTCAGACTGAACCTTCCCTATTCAAGAGATGTAGTCTTGTATTGTTGTAGTCAAGGCGATCAGGAAAACATTATATATGCATGACCCTCACTCTTAGTGCTTATCCCCCTCACAATGGCCCGAAACAAACAAACGGCAAAGAGAAGTACTGGCGGTCACGCTCTCCGCATTGTCCCAGGCTCAGCTGTATCCGCAAGAATGACGGCTACTTCTACAGCACTGGTTAGACCACAATTTGCTGGTGAGGGTGAAAATGTGAGTATTCACCTTTGCTCTGAGCCTGGTACAAAACAATAAACACTTTCCACAGTTCTGCTACATGTGCCTCAATGGCGGTTTTCTTCTTATCTGCGATTACTGTGCTCGGGCGCTATGCACAAAATGCCTAACCATCCCGACTTCGATCGACACTGAACACCTCAAGTTTATTTGTCTCACCTGCCATGCTCGATCTTTCAAAGGACCCACCCTCAGCCCATATTATGTGTGCATTTTATTTACTTATTCTGTTTTGTTCTCTTATCTTTGCATTGTAGGGGTTCTATTTGACAAAGGGCCTCGATATCATCGATGGGAAGCCCGACATGGCAACATTGCGACCAGCGTTTGCACAACCCCTCAAGGTCGCAGGCAATTTTCAAATGACCGCGAGTTCTCGTGTTAGCAACAAGGGATTACTCGTCTTGCATTTCCTTCTCAAAGGAATGGATCCTGCTGGAACACCGGCAAGAATTCTTGCCGACTATATGCGGTCATATCTTGGTGATGAGGTGTTGCAGTATGAAGAGGTTGTGTTCGATCTTGCCAATGACATTCTTATCAGTTTGCACGCAGAGTACATGAAGAGCTTGGTGCATAAGATGCAGTATGAGCTTTCTTTTTGGTATTATATTGTACTAACCATATTCACAGAAATAAACATCCCCGGGTTGTAATTTTTATTACAAATCATTCTCATGATGACACCGGCGACCTCTTTCTTTCACCTGGGTTATGCACCCAGGTCAAACCTGTGAGCTTGTTTACAATGCATCTGGTTCCAGCTAATTGGAAGCCTTAGTTTCTCGATGTCCTCCTCCCACCTGCCCACTTGACATTCCTCAAAGGGGCAGAGGTCACATTGTGGATGATGTCCTGTGGAACGTTAGTCAAGAACTTCCATAGTTATTCAGAGCTAGCAGAGGCAACCAAGCGGTAAGACAATAACTAGCACTCTCAATTTGCTAATTAATCAAGATTTCCAGCCTTTTAATCTCAAATGTCATCGCATTCACAGCTGCTGAGCTGCAACCTTGCCTTACGGTAGGGTTTGTAGTTGGCTATGCTCAGCAAGTTCTGGTGGAGGGATTCCCTTTGGAGGACTGTCTCCGGAGGCTCCTACCTGCGACATCAGCAATTTGTCGCCACACCGACATCGTCCATCTCCAGGCAAGAGAGGGACAAACACATGGTGTTCGTTATATGTGGGTTCACCCTGAGCTTTGCCCTTGGGGAAATCAGCTCCCAGTGCAGTGCAAGGCTTGTGGCTGCATCCGCTCCTGGGTATCATCTACTGGTAATGCTGGAGCCAGAATATTTGCTTGTCAAAATCCGAAGTGCACAAACAAACTAATCTTTAATGCGCCTGAGGAGAAAGTATGGCTGGGAGGCGAAATTTTTGGAGGGCGCTGGCTAGTTATAACTCAAAACTAAGAGTGCATTCGGAAGCACTTTTACGAGTATTGAGGACAGTTTGCGCTTCGGCAGTTGTTATGTTGAATGACTTCTTTTCCTTTCTCAGCATATCATGTGACCTTGTGTTTAGTAGAAGTACATGATATGTGATATGAATGTGATGGAAATGTCATTTGGTTCATGGTTAATATTGCCTCATATTGTGTGGGTCTAGTTCTTTCAGACTGGAAGACAGGGAATTGGAGTCATGTGACCTTGTTGACTGTCGAACCCCCTGACCTAAATTTTTGAATTCAGCTCATCCAATGGCCAAAAGGAAGCATCAAGAGACTGAATTTGACTTGGGCTCGAACAAGAGGACCAATTGTGCTCCTTGTGATGCGTATGTATGGTCTAACTGAGCTGAGTTGATGTCTAATGCCCACCCAAGGCCATCTACTTTGAAAGGCATCATGTGGAGCCTGTTACGCACTACGATACGCAAGCACATTCCTCATAAAACACAAAAGCCACTCAAGACAAGGCAAGTCATCAATTTTTAATCATATTAAGCCATCTAAAATTGAAGGAAGGTTGAAAATTTGGGGTGAACTTGAGGAATTGAGAGTTGCCATGGATTCCAGCAACAAGAGTAATGGTGACCAACCTGTAACTCAAGAAGAGCTACAACGTGTAGTTCTAACTGTGGCCTATGCCCTCTTCAACCCAAGTGCGTTAGCTTAAATGACCTGCAACAATCAGCTGAACACTTTGACCATTCAGTTCAAACTGAATGGGACATAGATCGGTTTGCAGACAGCGTGAAACATATCAATATCATGGCCAAACGCAGCAATCATTTCGATGCAGCCATGGTGAAATTCAGCAAGTATTTCAAGCAGCCTCAAGACCTCGGTGTTCAAGAGGAACCCTGCACAATACTTGATAAGCACGGTCGTATTTTGCTGTGGGCTCTGCCTGGAATTCTTTCTAGTGCTAGAGTGGTGAGATAAGGCAATCCATTTTGAGCCATATTTTCTAACCAATTTAAAGGAGCAGTACAACAGAGGGTGTGAGGGCATTAGCAAGCATCTGGACAGAGACTTGCCAAGTAATGCTGGGCGTACTACGGGATTTGTCGAACCCGAAGGCGGAGGTCGTTTTGGTGCCGGAATCAAGTCCTTTTCTCCTGGCTGGTTTATGCAAGGCCAGCAACAGGTAATGCTGTCACATAACTACCTTGTTTTACTGTCTCAATTTGTCAACAGCTCAGTGATAAACTGCATGCTTCGACCAGCTTGCAGACTGCATATGGTTCCTCCTTCATTCAAGGAATCGCACATGCAGAGAAGCTGTGCAATTCTATTATGGCCTTGGTTGCACCAGAACAATATGACTTTGGGCGCTCAGCCATTGACCAAGTGCAGGCTGGGGTGGCAATGGCAAAAATGTACAAGAATGTGCAGCTTTGGCCCTCAATTTTTACGGCAATGGAAGTCATTGTGAACAGGAAGACTCCTGCACATCGTGACAAGGGAGGCTGCCTGGCTCACTATGATCTTTTGGTTAGTGCTGGAACTCACAAGCAGGCATACATGGCACTCCGAGAACTTGGTGGTCAATTTTCCTACAATCCTGGAACTGTCCTTGTATTTGCAGGTAAAGTTTTTCTGCATGAAGTGATGGATTGGGAGGGTGGCGAACGATTATGCATTGCTCATTTCATGAAAGATTCGGTTCATGACCGTCTACAGATACCACGACCAACTTACCCAACTCAAAATACATACATGCAATTGTTGACTTAGGTACATTTATATAGACACTGGATGCCTTTCCCTAGCATTTAAAGTAATATTCTGGACATTAAATTGCACCAAATAGGAAATCACACATCACATTAAGGGTCCAGCTGTCATGATGTGTCAAAAGAGACCCATTTCCAACCTAATTCTAAAGGGGGGTCCGCCCCCCCCTTTCAGCTTAACACGCAGCCTACTGAAGATGCATTGCAGTGTACCATTACCCCAGAATGAAATTGAAGGTCTCAACATCAAAGCCCATGGTCGTAATATAGGCTCGGTCCTCTGGCTATTGAACAGTCGCTGCCATGGGGTATCAAAGTGCTGATGAGGGAGGAGTCCCCACAATCAATGTGGCTAGCTAAGATTTGACTTGTGGTAGACTCAAAATATCACCCCAGGCAGTAGATGCAGCCTCCTTCATCCACTTCCATACCATAGCCTGCTTCTCAGCATAGCTTCTGTGACCATGCAAGCACTGTGTTTCTGCCCAGACTCTCCTCCTCTCCCATTCCCTTTGTTGATGTATATACCATGCCAATGCCCAGGTCATTTCGTGTCTCACCAATAACATCTCTTCTTCCCACCTGTCATATCGAGCCTTTGCTCTCAGCCAGTTCACCCTCAATACTTATTTCAGTCAGCATAGAAATATATGAGGAAGCAAACATATCACAGAACTCACTTTCATTCATCAAAGGGTTCCCAGCATTCCCCCCTGTCCCAATCCTCCAGAACCAGGGTAATGCATCATTTCGCTGCCCAGTCCGGTTTTCCTCTGCCACATCTGTGTTAACTTTCAAGTCTGTGTCCTGGAGAACTTGAAACGTCTCAAGCACATTTGCAGGTGCTCCCAGGCTTATCAAGGCAGACCTAGCACACTTGTACCTCCCAGTATACTCCTTGATCTTGTCATTCACTTGGAGGAGTTCTGAGCGGCTCCTGGTCTTGCTTGCCTGGGTTTTGGATTTTCGAATTCGTATCTTGTAAAGCAACGACTTGTGTCCAATTGCCAGTCTGAGCCCTTCAAGTGACTCCTCTGCTTGTACCACCCGCAGCTGTATTTCTTGATCCACAAATTTTTCCCACCCATTTTTCAAACAGAAGTCATGGCCAAATGTAGAAGGCATCCAAAGCCTGGTCTGTATGCAATTCTGCTCGTCCATGTCCAGGTCTTCCACATCACCATGCTGAGGATCATCCTGTGTTTCTTCTCCAGGTCCAGTGTCTTCTGGCATGGTCTCCTGGTGTTGGTCATCCCACTCAAAATCTCCCAGAACAGTATAGACTCGTTGGTTGAAATTTTCAATTTTGGATTGAAGCGCATTCTGTTTATCAATAATGCTTTGCTTCTGAGCTGATGTGAGTCTCCTCTTCAGGGTTAGATCAATTGAACATCTAGAGGCTTGTTGGCATGTGTGTAAGCTTAGCATCTTGGATGTCACTTACTGAATACGTTCCAGATCCATGCCTTGAGTCAGGAATGATGTAATCCCTGAAGGTAATCCAGTTTCTTTTTCCCTAGCTGAGAGAGTTAGCCTGATATCTGCAAGAGTTGGTGCTTCATATTGAAATTTTCAGATTTCTGTCTCTAGTGATGAAGTGAGGAATAAAAACTCACTCTTTTCCAATTGTATATCATATATTTTGAGGGCTTCCCCTCGATTTTCCAAAGCAATCTGCTCCGAATTTATCCATTCTTCTCTCGTTTCTGATTCAATCCCTTCATTCAAATCATCGAATGCAATCTTGGTTTGTCGAAGACCTTCTGTTGCAGCGTTGTACTTCGCCAAGAGGGCCTTCACTAGGTTGCATATTCAGTTATCCCAAATTTGCCTAGGAAATTTTGATACCCACCAATACCCACCATTTTCTTCCAGTTTGAATCTCGCATGTAGTCATCTAACATTTCGTGCCGATGTGCCTTGCTCATGGCCCGTATGCTGCTGGAGACCTTGTTCAGGTTTGACCACAGTGTTTCCAAAATCTCTCCATCTTGTTGGCCGGCACCATGAACAAAGTTCAAGGAGAACAGTGGGAAACAGGAACGAATGTGTGCCCCCAGGTGAAATTTACCCACTGCAGGTATGATTGTTGTCAAAGGGGGCACAGACAGATACTGGCTCCCCTGGACCCTCTTGTCGAAATTGCGAATCCACTGACAACAGATATCATAGATGACTAAAGTCTCTGTCATCCCTTCTGTCCTGTATTTGATAGCTTGGCAAATTGCATAGTCGATGTTGATGTGACTGGGAGAAAAAGCAACAAGTATTTGCAACCAAATTTAAATATACAGACATTTTCAGCATACCGCTCGCCCTTCTGGAAATCAACCACAGAATGTGGCACAAAACACCCATGCCGTGAGCAGGCACATGCCCCTATTCCTGTGGCTTCCAGGTGACTTGAGTGAGCATTTGACTGGCTTATAGCTCTGTGATTTGAGCATTTTGATTTCTGTTGTAGGAGTGAATCCCAGCTGACCAGTCCAAGTTAGACACCTACATCTCGAATCTCTAAGCCCTCAGAGAGGTGACGTTGATAATTCACCTCCTCTACAATATATGCCTCTCCATTTGCTAACCTAACATCTTTCTCTGCTCTGCGCATTTTTAAGTGTTCTGCTGAGAAATTTCCATCAACAACCAGGGATCTGCGGAAAAGCCATCTGGCATTTCTTTATCAGGGTTCGCATAGATTCAGTGAAAACAAGACTTACTGATCTGGTTGACTTTGCCAGTTGTTAGGAAGATTAATGCCAGGTTGAGGGCAAGCAGGACAAAACAGTGCTAGGTCCCCATTTCCTGTTTTCCTATCCAAGTCATGCCCAAAACCAAATCGTTTTCTATTTGTCAAGTCTCGCCATTGACGAGATACTCTCATTAGTTCACGGTATCGATCCTAATGTCAGCAGCTTGTCAATACCATGGAGGGAAAAGGAGAAGAGAAGGATACTAACTGGTACAGTGTCGGGGAAAGCATTAGAGGTAAATCTCTTTAGTTTGGAGTAAAAGGCGCCTGCTGAGGTTTTACACTCCATAGCCTCAATGTAGAAGTGACAAAGGACTTCAAACGTGAAAACTGTTTGAGGTTTTGTATAGCTGGCAGGAAACAGACGGTGTTGAAGTAGCTGTATATGGTGGGAAGGAGCATTTGAGCATTGGCAGTAATAGATGCTCCGTCGGCACACTCCATTTGAGTGTACAACTAGAAGCAGACTTGCACCTGGCCTATCTGGATTAGGTTTGTTTCTGGTATCTTGCTCCCATTGATCCTTCTCCCCTTCCTCTCTGAATTCTGGACATGGTGAGCCTTGATGCCCTAAGTGAATTGCCAATCCGACATGCAGGAGATCAGATGGCAGGAAACAAACTCCATTCCAAACATCAATGGAATGGAATGGGATATTGATGTGAGATTTGGTGCAGCATGAGGAGCAAGTTGCAGGCTGATAGAAACAATCACGACATCGAAACTTGAAGTTGTTCTGATTGCAGACCTGGCAAATCTTGGAAGGGGGTGGGGCTTCTAATTCCAAGATTTCCCTCAGGTAAGTTGTTCTTAAAGGAAGCCAATCCTCAAGGAATTCATTCTGAGTCTGAATGTGTACATTTTCAAATACTTAGCATATGGAGAACAACTTGGAGTCCTCACCTTTCCTTGCTTTTTCTTATGTGGAATCCGTTGGGCATCAGAATCCAGTATGCACTCAGGGTCACCATCTGCATTAAATGTAAAGGGCAGAGTCTGTTCGGCTTTGCTATGAGGTGTTTGAGGGAGTAGAGAATCATTGGAGCAGGTCCCAGACCGAAGCTTGCTATGTAGAACATTGTATGGTTGAGCAGGTTGTTTGTAGACATTTCGAGACATCAAAAAGGATTTCCGCAGTCGTTTATTGTAAATTGAAACAAATTCAACCTCCTGGGCATGTTCTTTTCGTTTTGAGGTTGGCATGGCAGAGGTTGCAGTGGACAAAGTGTTGTGTCATGTGATTGGGCTGACTGAAAAACTCACATGCAACGTCTATGTTGCAAAGTGTTAGAGTAATACAAATACAAGATACAATAAAATTCCAGTGGCAGTGGAAGTACAAGAAGAAAGGCCTGTAAATGGCAATCAAACTACCCTTTGTTTTTCCTGCTCAAACCAACTCTTCTCTGCAACAGTGAGGATCTCTTCTTGTAGCCTTGTCCGAAGCCCACCAATCCTCCAGCACTTCCATGCCTGTTCAATGTCTTGCTGAGACATCAAGGGGTTCTAATGGATGTTGAAACGACATTAGAAGAAGGAAAGAAATATCCAATTACCAGCACCACATCCATTAACCTGTCACCTTCATGCAACCACAGCCTTGCAAAATGGATCGCATATATACCACAATCATCTCCATTCTTCTGTTTTGGAACCTAAAGCAAGAATATATGAGAATATATGTAGCACCCTTTTTTGCACAAATTGCCACAAACCCTTGGTTGGATAACCTGTGGGTCCTTGGTGTACCTTAAGCCCTGTTGATTCCCAAGCTCTCGGAGGAGGACTTGGATTGCCATTGTATCTTTGGAATGCACCCTGTCACGAAAAAAGCTGTCAAGTATGACAATGGTACTGTAAAGATGTTAGTACCACAAATAATGCAAGAAATGGTACACTTGCCATCCCCAGTTACCATCAGGCTGATCAACTAAGAAGCAATGGCTTGGGTTTGCCACAATGATGGTAAACCAATGCTTCCTGAAATAGGTATAGCATCCCCATAAATTCCAACAAGATATCAGCCACGTACAGTTCCTCACTGAACCCAGGAATAATCCAGTATCTGCATTTGTGTGCAGATTCTGGAAGCCATGCGATAATATCTCTTGTGCTATCCTTTCTTCTAATAAATGATCAGCTTTCACCCACATGATTAACAGGTGAAATTACCTCAGTACTGGCAGGAAATATGTATTTGCAAGCCATATTCCAGATGCCCTTGTTTCCAATTGTTTGTATGTCTCTCTGTCAACCTTGAGCATTGTTAACAATTGAACATTGGTGGACATACTGAAGTGCAAAGTTGACAATATCTCCTCCTATCCATTGGCCAGCCTTGAGTTGGTCAAGTTCAATGTCTTTCAATTGAACTGGACCTAGAAACACATCTGTGCTCCCAACACTACAATGAGAAAAATATGTCAAATGTATTAATTACATGACGTTATTGATCTACCCTGATGTTGTCCCACCAGATACCCATGCATCTTCTGATTCCTCAGGTCTCATGATATTGCAAGTCATTAATGTTGAAATTTAGCTTCAAAACAAGCCACATACCCAAGATATTGCCATGTGTCTCCTGGAAAGTTGGGCTTGACAGATTGAACAAATGCTTCATATGTGTGTTGACTCCAGAGATTTGATTCTTGATCAAAAAGGAGAAAGAGTTGTGGAAACAGTACACGTCCTGGATCCTCTCAGACAGACATGGAGAAAGCTTTCAAAAGTACATACCTTTAGTCTTGCCCCAAAACTGTGCTAAATGGGGTTTCAAAGGGCGAACCAGATTGACATGGAGGACCATGACAACGTGACGCCCTTTCTTATCAGGGTGACTCATCTAATGTCATTAGTAACACCTATCCTGCAGTTTGGGGAGACTCACTTTACAAGCAGATGAATCCCTTTCTAAGCGAACTTGTACTTGGGGAAACCCCACACCTGTCAAAGTCATTGCGGCCCTTTCACAACTCAGTTAGGAGAATGAATGGACAAGAACAAAAGTACTTACATGGCTCCCTGGACTTGAAATGAAGCAACCAAGGATTTGGGGTTGCTGGTGTTTCCACCCACATGGACAGCAGCACAAGGAAGGATGATTGGGGCAGACATGGTGGATATCGACAAAAGTGTATGCAAAAGTCACACTATGTGACATCTGTTATCGCAGCATCAGCACAGCCACACCAACTTTATGAGTGGAGTTTACAAACTTTGTAATGTAATGGCTACTTTATCACAGGACCAAATGAGAAATTGTGATGTTGATAATCAATTTCAAATGCAATGTTCTAATGCAAGCATGATATATAACAGTTGAGATATTGGGCATTGCCTTCGACAGCTAGTCCATGATTCTGACATGCATCAATAGTCTCAGGTGAGACAGTTTCTCCTATAACACCATCTCCTGAGGATTGAGGACAACAGAGGGTCACATGACACACAACTTCTTGCCAACAACACCATTGCTTCATCAGCTTGGCTAGCTGACAAAATTACATCCACAATTCCCTTGCTTGCAAGGGTTCTTGTACCATCATTATGCCCCTAACTCATATCACAAATATATGCAAATAATTAATTAATCTGTTTGAAAGTACAGCATTGTTCGCAACCTATGCATCTGCCATCCTACTGCATCTGAGTCACATGAGCAAGGTTATGTTATTTTGCATCAAGGTGTGCCATTGCTTCACCCTGGCCATAAGATGTGACCATTGTGGAATTTCGTACATTAAAGAAATACACAAGACTCACATATTCAAAGGACATTTAGATATTCTTATGCAGAGTTATGGTCATGGTGTGACTGTCACACCCGCGATCCCGGGCACAGCCTCAGCAAGTCACAGTCATGATGTGTGACATGTGACTCACATGAGCCAGGTTATTCTCTCACATGACACAAAACTTCTTGCTTGCCAATGACACCACAACTTCATCAGTTAGGCTAGCAAGGAAAATGACACAGTGGACAACCATGGAGTATACAAAAATACTCACAGAAAGTCTTGTAGCATACAGCTTCCACCAATTGAAAACCTATTGGAAGGCATATTTGTTTTCATCTCACCCAGCTATGTTAAGTTGTCATGTAGGAGTCTCAGATGATAAGGAGTCTCAGATGA
>Ga0209527_1000235_pt1 | contig 12602 bp, 8 predicted proteins | sample JacPinW_OM2H0_M2_FD_187968 | JGI IMG/M metagenome (GOLD analysis project Ga0209527, IMG submission 187968) | Forest soil microbial communities from Algoma, Ontario, Canada - Jack Pine, Ontario site 1_JW_OM2H0_M2 (SPAdes) (version 2) | ecosystem: Environmental > Terrestrial > Soil > Boreal... | reverse complement strand
GGAGCGATCCGGTCCCGATCCAAGTAGAGGGCGGTGCCGCACAGGCCCCGGGGGTTGCTGCAGCGCCAGCGACGCCGACAGCAACGGTTGCCATTACCCCGGCTCCAACAGCAAAGCCGCAGGACATTTTGTATCAACTGACCGATCTCGGCCGCGTTCGATCGTTTACGCCGATTTACGAGCGTCCAGTTTTCTGGACGGCGCAGCTCCCTCCTTTGATTCTGTTGTTGGCGTTCATTGGTTGGAAAATTCGACGGGTGAAGATCGACAATCGCGAGGCCCAGCGCGTAGCGGCGTTGCAACAGGAATCAACCGAGCTCTTGCGAAAATTGCGGCGAAGTGAGTTGTCGCCGCAGGAATATTTTTCAAATGCGTCCCGGGTCGTCCGGGTAAAAACGGCGCTCGCCAAAAATATTAACCCGAACGCGGTGGACGCGGAGACGGCAGCGAAAGCGTTTGATTTAGGTGAACACGAGCGGGCGCAATTGCGCACTTTGTTCGACCGCAGCGACGAATTGCGCTTCAGCGGAAGCGGAAACGGCGCGAAGACGATCTCGACCGACGAACGAGAGGAAGTTTTGGGGCTACTGGAGAGTCTGCGCGCATGAAAACCCGAATAGCTCTTAGCGGTCTGGCTCTCTGGTTGGTCACCGCTCCGTTTTTGATGGGGCAACCCGCGGCGCAATTTGCCAAAGCCAATCAGGAATACGCCGCCGGTGATTTCAAGACGGCGATTGACGATTACGAGGCGCTGGTGCGCGCGGGACAGGACACCCCAAATCTATTTTACAATTTGGGCAACGCTTACTTTCGAAAAAACGATTTCGGGCGCGCGATTCTCAACTACGAACGCGCGCTCGCACTCGATCCACATCATCCCGAATCCGAAGCAAACGTCCGAATCGCGCGCGATGAAGCACGCGCGCTCGAATTGGTTCCAACGCAGTCGGAGCGCTTGTTCGCGTTCACCAATGAAAACCAATTAGTCGTCACTGCCGCGATTGCATTTTGGATCGGGATGTTCTCGATCGCGTCCTGGATGATTGGCCGCAGTCGCAGCGCGCTCGCATTGTCGATCTTATCGTTGTCGATCTTCGCGATAGCGGTTGTAGCGTGCTATCAACTCAGTCATGGAAAAAATGGTCCAGGACTGGCCATTGTGACCGGCGACAAGGTCGACGCGCGCCTTGCTACGGCGGACAATGCTAATCGCGTCTTAACGTTGCCAGCCGGCAGCGAAATTAAGATTGTTAGCCAGCGCGGGGATTGGATTTACGCGGCGTTACCGAACAACCTGCGCGGCTGGATTCCGGCAAATAGCGCCGAGCAAGTGCGTTTCTAAAATTCTCGCCTTTTTGCGGCGATCATAGACCGCCGCTACAGTATCGCATGAAGGCGGAGATGGACGTCGGGACGAACCGGAAGGCGTTTCAGATCAATCTCGATCGGCAAAAGTACGGGACGTTCGCCGAAATTGGCGCGGGCCAGGAAGTGGCGCGCCGTTTTTTTCACGTCGGCGGGGCGGCCGGCACCATCGCAAAGACGATGTCGGCTTACGACATGACTTTCAGTGATGCGATCTACGGACCCGCTGATCGTTACGTAAGTCGGGTGCGCTTGAACACCATGCTCGACCACGAGTACAACCTTTTGGCGGAGCGCTTGGAAAAGAAACTCGGAAACGAGCGAGCGTTTTTTGTTTTCGCCGACACTGTCGCAGCCCGGAGTTTCAAGGAACACAATGAATCGCATGGCTGGTTGGGTGTTCGCTTCCAACCAGCGCCGCGCAGCGAACCGAGCCAGATCATCATCCACGTGCGGATGCTCGACGAATCGAACGTGGACCAGCAGGAAGCGCTCGGCGTGGTCGGAGTGAATTTGCTTTACGGAGCGTTTTACCATTCCGAGCCGGAGCGATTGATCTCGTCGCTGCAGGAAAATCTCGCGCCCGAAAGAATTCAGGTCGATTTAATCAAGTTTTCCGGGCCGGCATTCGCTAACATCGACAATCGGCTGATGAGTCTGCAACTGGTGAGCCAGGGTCTGACCGACGCGGTGATGTTCACGGCGGATGGTGAGATGGTGCAACCATCCGAAATCTTGCACAAGAAAGCGATCCTGATTGAGCGCGGCAGTTTTCGGCCGGTGACTTATGCGACCAACGACATGTTGGAAGGCGCACGTCGCCAATTTTTGAAACAGTCTGGTTGTTCGGAACAAGATCTGGTCGTGCTGATGGAGATGACGCTGGAGAATCTGCTTTCGGAAGGACAACTCAATCACGCCGATTTTTTGGCACGGGTGGACGTTCTGGGCGCACTCGGTCGCACGGTCTTGATCTCGAAGTTCGGCGAATACTACCGCCTGGCCGGTTATCTCTCGCGCTACACCAATCGAATGATCGGCCTGGTCATGGGTGTCCCGAGTTTGATCGAGATTCTCGACGAGAAATATTATCTCAATCTCGAAGGCGGAATTCTGGAAGCGCTCGGGCGCATGTTCAAGCACGGTCTAAAGCTTTACGTCTATCCGATGATCGACGAGAAGACCGGGAAAATTAAGACCGCGACCCAGGTTGAAGTAGCGCCAAATTTGCGATCCCTTTTTCAATACTTGATCGACAACCGTCACATCGAAGAGATCACCGATTATCAGAAGGATTTTTTGCGAATCTACCCGCCGTCCGTCCTGGCCAAACTAAAAGCCGGCGACAAAAGCTGGGAAGGAATGGTGCCACCGGAAGTGGTTCAGATCATCAAAGAGCGCGAATTTTTCGGCTATCGACCGGCGGTAGCGGCTTGAAGGTCAAGACTTAGCGTGGTCGACGCGCAGATGGCGGTTTAAAAAGCGGCTCCGCCGGGCACGTTTCCCGCTACATGACCCTGCAGCATCATGGCGAAACGTGCAGATTCTGTTGTCGGCATCGATTTGGGCAAGCACGTCCTCAAAGGCGTTGCTCTTCGGCGCAAAAGCGATTCGCGCTTTGTCCTGACAAGCTTCGCGTCCCGGCCTGTCCCGGAAGAATTTGCCTCCGCCGAAGATCTTTCCCGGGAACTCAAACAGCTCCTTCGCGATCTGGGCGGTAGCGCCAAAGCGTGCGCGTTCGCGGTTTCCGATCCGAGCACGATTTTGCGCATCATCGAGCAGCCGGACACCCCGGTCGATTTGCTCCGGAATGCGTTGCGCTTAAACGGGCTGGCGGTGTTGAACCAGGAATGCAAAGACTTTGTTCTCGATGTCGCGCCGGTCGCGGGGCGCGCAAATGGCGAATCGATAACGGAAAAATCATCGTCCGCTGGAGGTAAAACTGGCGTGCAAAGCGCTGTTGTCGCTCAGACCAAATATTTGGTCGGCGGAATGCTGCGCAGCCAGGTAAAGCAAATTGTCTCAGCCGCAAACAAAATCCGCCTTTCGGCCGAGATACTTCAACTCGCTCCGGTTTGTTCGTTTAACGCTTTCGAATTCGCTTATCCCGAAATTTTTGCAAACGACGCCTTTCTCCTGCTCGATATGGGACATTTGCAAAGCACAGTGCTGATCGGCAGCAAAAGCGAGCTGGTGCTCGTGCGCAGCATCGATTACGGCGGCAAGGCGCTGATGCAGGCGCTCACGGCCGAAGACGCGCTCGATGCCGATGCGGCCTGGCTGATGATTCAACAGGGCGACGAAGGGATGACCGAAATCTGTCGCGGATCGCTGGCACGTTTGGGAATGGAAGTGCGCAATTCGATTGGATTTTTCGAAGGTCAGCGCGAAGAAGGCATTAGCCGAATTTTTGTTTCCGGCGGGTTGGCTCGTGCGGAAACGGTTTTACAGGCGTTAAGCGATGAACTGAGTTTGCCGTGTGAAATTTGGGACCCGCTTGAGACCTGCGAGGTCGCGCTGCCGACGGCCAAGCGGCAGACACTGCCTAACGAATTCGTTTCACTCAATGTCGCTTGCGGAGCGGCTTTCGAATATTTCAAAACCTGACGAGCAACAATGGCACTTCACCTCAATCTCCTGCATGAGGAAATTCTGGAGCAGCGGCAGCGGCAACGCGACCCGCTCAAGATCGGAATTCTCGTGCTCGCGAGCTGCGGCGCATTGCTCTTTCTCTATTACGCATGGAACGCCTATCAAACCCTGGAGATCAAAGCCAAGCTCAGCGGCGTCGAGGCCGAATGGAAGAAGCTCGAACCAAAGGTGACTCAAGCGCAGAAGCGCTCGGCCGAGCTCACAAACATCATTAACACCACTCGCGTGCTCGACAATTACATCGACAATCGCTTCTTTTGGGGACCATTCCTGGAAAAACTTTCACGCTGTGTCCCGCCCAATGCGCAATTGACCAACATTGAAGCGGCGGTGTTGGAAGATGACAAAGGCGTCACCGTCACGATCGATGGCGTGGCCGCGGCGCGCGAACCACGATCAGCGGCGGAGGATTTGCGCCAAATGTTGCTCGAGCAGCTCGGCAAAAGTTATCGCGACGTAAAGGCGGAATTTAAAACGCTCGAAGATGTGGAAACCGTGGCCAACCTCGGCGGCACCAACGTCCCGATGTCGCGTTACATTTTGTCTGTCACCTTTAATCCAAACGCTGCTGCCAAACCGCCGACCGCTCCGGCGTCCGGCCGAAAAAAGGAGAAAAACAATGAATCTCCCTAAATTTTCCAAGGACCAGATCAAGAAGCTCGCCCTCAGCACGATGGGCTTCGTCTTTTTGCTCTACGTCTATTTCTCTTTCTTCCTCGGGCCGTTGCAAAAAATTCGCTCCGCCACCTTGGCCCAGATCGACAATCAACAGAAGAAAATCGACAGTTCGAAAACGGAAGTGGCGAAAGCAGCCAATCTCGAACGTCAGGCCAAGGATTCGATGGCCCGCTTCGCCGCGCTCAAGGCGATGAGTCCGGAAGGCGCGCCGATCGCGTGGTTTCCGCCGCGCGTGAAAACATTCTTCGTTAATCAAGGGATCGATCGCGCGATCGCCCGCTTGGAGAGCAACACCAATTTTAAACAAACCGAGCTCGCCGCCTGGACCAAATATAATTGGCTGATCGATCTGCCCCAGGCCGACTTCGCCGCCCTCGGGAAGTCCATCGCCGAGATGGAAAATACCCAGCCGCTACTTTCCCTCACCAAACTGAGTATTCACGTCCTGCCCGAGCAGCCGCAATTTCAACAGGTCGCCATTGCCGCCACTACCGTCATTGAGAAACGATGAATAAAATTTCTTTCGTCATCTGCATTTCGATTTTTGCTGCCTCCGCCGCACTTCGCGCGGATGAGCCCGTCGCCATCGCCGTGAAAAACAAATCCTCGTTCAACATGGATGCCGGAACCCGCAGTCCGTTTTGGCCGATTGGCTGGAAGCCGACCGGAAAGGTCGCCGGCTCGGGCGGAACCGATCAGGGCGAAGTTCCAGCAGGTGCATTCGTCGTCAGCACCATCACGCTCGATGGCGCCGCCCGCTTTGCGATTATCAATGGCAAATCGATGTCGGAAGGTCAGCAATTTGGGCTGCAAATCGGGACTCAAGTTTATCAGGTCATGGTTAAGAGAATCGAAGATGGCCAGGTAATCCTTGAGCGCCGCGATGAAGAGATCGTGGTGCCGCTTCGCCGGAAAGAACCGGCCAAACGCTAGAACCGTCTCTAAGCAAGGGCGGGCCCGCCACGCTGTAGCTAAGGCAGGTCTGGATACTGCTGCATAAATCGCTCTCTTCAGACGATTCCGGTTGAGTTTTTCCGCAGAAAACGGCACCCTCTTTGCCGCTCCAACCTCGCCACCGATGGCGACTAATCCGCCACGAATATGAAATTATCCCCCGCAATCCTTTTGGCGGTTTGTTTGTGTTTCAGCAATAACGCGAGCGCGCTCAGTTTTACTGATTTCTTTGGCCCGCGCTTCAACGGCGTGCAGACCTCGCGCACCGCCCTTGCGCCAAAAAATGCGCTCGACTCCATTCATCGCTGGAACACGATCGCGATTAACGCCAGCGGCCTTGATCACACACCGGTAGTGCCCGGCGAGATCCGGACATTTGGCGAGCAACTCGGACCCGGTCGCTCCAGCCGCGCGATGGCTATTGTTCACATCGCGATTTTCGATTCGATCAACGCCGTCCTCGGCGGCTACCAGAGTTATACCGGAATCCAGGCCGTAAAGCCGCCGGTCTCACTTGATGCCGCGGTCGCGCAGGCTGCGCACGATACGCTTGTCGCGCTTTATCCGTCGCAGGCAGCCGCGTTTGATTCGCTTTTGGCTGACGATCTCTCGAAGGTCAACAACAAGAATGAGCGCGCCAACGGCGTTTCGTTAGGCCAAACCGCGGCAGCCGCAATTCTCGCGCTGCGCACAAACGATGGCTCGCAATTGGCCGAGCCTCGCGTCGGCGTAAATTATTTCACCAGCGACCAACCCGGACACTGGCGCCAGGATCCGATCAGCCTGATTCCGCTCGCGCTCGGCGCGCATTGGGGCGAATGCAAAACGTTTGTCGTGCAATCGGGCAGTCAGTTCCGCGTTCCCCCGCCGCCGGCGATGAACACCGCCGATTACGCGAACGCTTACGCCGAAGTGAAATCAGTCGGCGGCGATGGCGTTCACACTCCCAGCGCGCGCACGCCCGAACAAAGTTTTATCGGAATTTTCTGGGCCTATGACGGAACGCCGAGCTTGTGCGCGCCGCCGCGCCTCTACAATCAGATCACCGTTCACATCGCTGATCAGATGCATCTCGGCACCGCCGATTTGGCGCGACTCCTCGCTCTCGCCAACACTGCGATGGCCGACACAGGCATGACTGTTTGGGATTCGAAATATTATTACGATTTCTGGCGACCAGTCACCGGCATCCGCGAATCCGATCTCGGAACTGGCCCGACCGGACTCGGCGACGGCAATGCATCGACAATCGGCGATCCTACCTTCACGCCCATGGGCGCGCCCGCGAGCAATCTCACCGGTCCGAATTTCACTCCACCGTTTCCATCGTATCCATCCGGGCACGGCGGCTTTGGCGGCGCACTCTTCCAGACGATGCGAAGATTTTTCGGGACCGACAACATCGCGTTCACCTTTGTCTCCGATGAATTCAACGGCGTGACCAAAGACAACGCCGGCAACGTGCGTCCCTACATGCCGCGTTCATTCTCGAATTTCTCGCAAGCGGAAGAAGAAAACGGCCAGAGCCGGATTTATCTCGGCATCCACTGGTCTTTCGACAAAACCCAGGCGATCGCCCAGGGCCGCAACGTGGCCAACTACGTCTTCGACCACGCCTTCACGCCGGTCAGCAAGAAATAGTTCCGCCGCGACCTTCTCGCGGATTTGGTCAGATTCATACTTCGGCCCAATTCTCGCTACATCATAACGCGTGTCCCTAGTCACGCCGGTCCTTCTGCTGTTGAATCGTTACCTGCTACGATTACAACGCTCAAACGAAGTTGCTCGTTTCGATGGCATTATCGTATCCGATACTCAAGACAGCTCGCTGTTTCGCAAAAGCGTCCTGTCAGCCCTGCAGTTGATTAAAGACTTGGACAGCCGGCGCTTTCGCCGGCTGCAGCGTTACATTGCATGGATCGTCAATTGCCCGCTTCCTTACGGAGGTGGGCAGTACCACTATCCGACGCGAACGTGTCGCCTAGACATTGAAAAGTCAGAGACTGAGCTGGATCTAGAGTACGCTGCTGCGGCAATTGCTAGCACCTTAATCCATGAAGCCACACATGGTGTTCTTCGTGCACGCGGGATTGGATACTCCGCCGAACTGCGGCCGCGCGTCGAACATTGCTGTATAAGAGAGCAGAATCGATTTCTTGCACGTCTTGCTAGCTCTCGACCCAACATCGCAAGGTTACTTCATTGCGACTTTACTGAGTCGCGGTGGCATCGTTCTTGGACGGCAACTCGGCTTCAGAACTTTCTTGATCTCGTTCGTCGGCTTCGCCGTTGACACAGCTGGCGCTTGGCCAAGTTCGTTCTGATTAAGCTCGCACCGGTGCGCTCGCCGAAATCGGCACAAACTCGCTCTCGCGCAGCACGACTGGCTTCGTGCCGCGAATCAGCTGCCACCATTGGCTTGCTGAGCCGATGACTATCAGAAATACTAGGAGCAGAAAAAATCCCGCAACCGCAGCGTCGAATTGCCAAACCGCGGCTTGCCGCATCAATTCGCTCGCTTTCGTTTGATCGACAATCCCCGCCGCTTCGCGCGCGAACGACTGAGCGCCGCTCAAAAATCCAAGCCTGGGATCGGCTGAGAAAATCTTGAGATAACCGGCCGAGAACGTGACCGCGCACATGAAGCAAAGCGGCACAATCGTGATGAACAAGTACCGTGTCTTCTGCATTTTGATCAAAATTGCCGTGCACAAACAAAGCGCGATCACGGAGAGAAGTTGGTTCGCCAGACCAAAGAGCGGCCAGAGCGTGTTGATGCCGCCGAGTGGATCGACCACTCCCTGATACAAAAACCAGCCCCACGCCGCGACGAGCAGAACGCTGGAAAAGAAATTCGCTGTCCACGATCGCGTGTTGCCGAGCGGTCGCCACACGTTCCCTAACAAATCCTGTAACAAGAACCGCCCGACGCGCGTCCCGGCATCGATCGTCGTCAAAATAAAGAGTGCCTCGAACATAATCGCGAAGTGGTACCAGAGCGCGAGCGCGGTCGGACTCGCCGAGAGTTTTGCAAACATGTGCGCCATGCCGACCGCAAACGTCGGCGCGCCGCCAGCGCGATTAAACATCGTCTTCTCGCCCAAATTCTGGGCGAGGATCGACATCTCACTTTCGTTTACCGGAAATCCGGCGGCGGAAACTTTCGCCACAACTTCAGTGGGCGTTCCCTTCGTGTTGATCGCGAAATATTCGCCCGGTTGGAGTACGCAGGCGGCGATCAACGCCATCAGCGCAACCATCATCTCGGTGATCATCGCGCCGTAACCGATGTCGCGGATCCGCGATTCGCGTCCGACCATTTTCGGCGTTGTGCCGGACGCGATGAGCGAATGAAACCCCGACACTGCGCCACACGCAATGGTAATGAAAACAAATGGAAACACTGGACCGGCGAAAACGAGCCCGCTGCCGTCGATGAATTTTGTCAGCGACGGCATCTGCAGCGTGGGATGAATCACAATCACCGCGACTGCGAGCGCGGCCACCGTTCCGAGTTTCAAGAACGTGCTCAGATAATCGCGCGGCGTAAGCAGCATCCAGATTGGAAGGATCGATGCGGCCAGTCCGTAAATCATCACCGCCCACGAAACCCAGATCGCGTCGTGCCGGAACCAGGCTTCGATCGCCGGAAAATTTCCTAGAAATTGTCCGCCCCAAACTCCGAACCCCAAACCGAGCAAACCAAAGATCGTGACGGCGGTGACGTTCACTTTCCCGCTGCGCAACCCAAAACCCATGATCAACGCGACCGGGATCGTCATCGCGATCGTGAACACGCCCCACGGGCTTTTGGCCAGCGCTTGCACAACCACTAGCGCGAGAACCGCCAGCAGAATAATCATGATCGCGAGCACACTGATGAGCGCGAGCACGCCGACACCAGGGCCAATCTCTTCCTTCACCATTTGACCGAGCGTCTTGCCGCCGCGCCGCACCGACGCGAAGAGCACAATCATGTCGTGGACCGCGCCGCCGAGCGTCGCGCCGATCAAAATCCAAAGCGTACCCGGCAAAAAACCAAACTGCGCTGCGAGCACCGGTCCAACCAGCGGTCCCGGTCCAGCGATCGCGGCGAAATGATGACCGAAAACCATCCAGCGGTTCGTCGGCACAAAATCTTTGCCGTCGTTTCTCACAATCGCCGGCGTTGCGCGTTCGTCATTAAGCACGAGCACTTTGGTCGCGAGCCATTTGCTGTAGAAGCGGTAACTGATCGTCGCCGCGCATAATCCGGCGACGATTATCCAAAGCGCGCTGATTTGTTCGCCGCGTGAGAGCGCCAGCACGGCGAGCGACGCCAAGCCCAGCAACGTCACCGCAACCCACAGCAGCTTTTTCCAGAGAGTCATCGAGCTTCCTAAGATCGACAATTCGAGCCGGAATTTCAATCTTCTGTAGCGGCGGTCTATGACCGCCGCATTAATCCGTCCGACGGTCATAGACCGCCGCTACAGGTCAGAGCCTCTCTCTTGCTTCTTTCAGCTTCCTGAGCTGCTCAGTGAAGTTCTTTTGCCGTTGTCGATTCAATTCGACCACGTCTCTTGGCGCGCGATCGACAAATGATTTATTGCTCAACTTCGTTTCAACGGTGCGCAGCTCCTCCCCGGCTTTCGCGATCTCTTTGTCGAGCCGTTCGCGCTCGGCAGAGTGATCAACCTCAACAATGAGCAAAATTTCGCCGAGCGGCGTGGTCGCGATCGGCGTTCCCGGTCCGGCTGTGAATTGTGGATCAATGATTAACTCTGAGGCGTTGAGCAATCGCGCGACCGTTTCCTGCTCGCTCGCTAACCCACTTTGTTTCGAGCACAGGGCATACTTCGCTTTTTGATTGGACGCGACTCGAGCTTGCGCCCGCAAATTTCGGCCGGCCTGAACCGTCTCGTAAATCGCCGCGACCAGTTTTCGCTTCTTAAGATCGACATCTTTCAACGCGAGTTTCTTCGGGAGTGGCGCAAATTGAATCGAGCCCTCACCCAAGCCGAGCAACGACCAAAGTTCCTCGGTGATATGGGGCATGAATGGATGGAGCAGTCGCACGATCGCAGACAAGACATAATCCATCACCGCCAGCGCGGATTCTTTCTTCGATTCGTCTACGCCAAAAATGTCGGTCTTCGCCGCTTCGACGAACCAATCGCAGTAATCGCTCCAAATAAAATCGTAGAGCCGCTGCGCGACGGTGTTGAACTCGTATTCGCGGTACCCTTTTTCAATCGCGTCGATGGTCTCATTCAACCGCGCCAAAACTTCCACTGCGAAGATCGACAATTTCTTCGTGTCGATCTTGGGAGCGGCAGCACTCGGTCCGTGCATTTGGCGGAAACGCGCGACGTTCCAAAGTTTGGTGGCGAAATTGCGGCCTTCTTCGATTTGTTTTTCGTCGAAGCGAATGTCCTGACCGCTCGGCGCAATCCGCATCAGACCGAAGCGCAAACCATCCGCGCCGTATTTGTCGATCACTTCGAGCAAATCGGGCGAGTTGCCTAGCGACTTCGACATCTTGCGGCCGTGTTTGTCGCGAATTAGCCCCGTAAAGAAAACGTCGTGGAACGGGATGTTGTCTTCGATCTTGGCGGATTTTCCCGGCTTGAACTCGAGCCCGGCAATGATCATCCGCGCGACCCAGAAGAAGATAATCTCCGGCGCCGTCACGAGCACGGAAGTCGGATAGAATTTCTTCCGCGTTTTCGGGTCCATCGTTTCATAAGCCCACAACCAAGATGAAAACCACGTGTCGAGCGTGTCTTCATCCTGCCGCCAATTCTCGCGATCGGGCGGTGGGTTGATTCCAACATAAATTCCTGACTTCTGCCTTCTGACCTCTGACTTCGGATTCCGGTACCAAGCCGGAATCCGATGTCCCCACCAAACCTGGCGGCTGATGCACCAGTCCTGAATGTTCCGGAGCCATTGTGCGTAAACTTTTTCCCAGTGCCTGGGAAAGAAACGGATGAGATGTTTTTTAACGACCGCGAGCGCTTCTTTCGTTTTCGGATAACGCAGAAACCATTGCTCGCTCAGCCGTGGTTCAATCGGTACGTCGCTGCGATCGCTGAAGCCGACGTTGTTCTCGTAGGGCTCGGTTTTTGACAGCAATCCCCTCTCCTGCAACAATTCTGCCGCCTTCTTCCGGGCTTCGAAGCGGTCGAGGCCGTGCAATTCTGGAACCGCCGGACAATTTATTTTCCCATCGGGCGTCAGCACGTCGATGACCGACAACTTGTGACGCTGGCCGACTTCAAAATCGACTTTGTCATGCGCGGGCGTGACTTTTAGGACGCCGGTGCCGAATTCAGGATCGATCGCTTGGTCAGCGACAACCGAAATTTTTTCGCGCGGCAGCGGCCGCCACACTTCTTTGCCGACAAGATCGGCATATCGCTTGTCTTTCGGGTGAACAGCCACGCCGGTGTCGGCCATGATTGTTTCCGGGCGCGTGGTTGCGACTTCCAGAAATTTTCCGGGCCGATCGACGATTTCGTAACGGACGTAATAAAGATCTCCTTTTTGCGGTTTGTTAATGACTTCCTCGTCCGACAACGCGGTTTGCGCCGCCGGGTCCCAGTTGATCATGCGCCGGCCGCGATAGATCAGTTTCTTTTTGTAAAGATCGACAAAGATCTTCTCAACCGCGCGAACGTAATTCTCATCGAACGTGTAACGCTGACGCGACCAATCAGCTGAGCAACCGAGCCGCTTGAGTTGTTGAATGATGATGCCGCCGTGTTTGTCCTGCCATTCGAGGACGCGCTCCAGAAATTTTTCGCGCCCGAGATCATGGCGCGTCAAGCCTTCATTCTTGCGGAGCCACTTTTCAACCGCGGTCTGCGTTCCAATCCCGGCATGATCCATCCCCGGCAGCCAAAGCACTTCGAATCCCTGCATCCGCGCGCGCCGAGCGAGAATGTCCTGAATGCTGTTATTCAAGACAT
>Ga0209527_1000234_pt1 | contig 12654 bp, 11 predicted proteins | sample JacPinW_OM2H0_M2_FD_187968 | JGI IMG/M metagenome (GOLD analysis project Ga0209527, IMG submission 187968) | Forest soil microbial communities from Algoma, Ontario, Canada - Jack Pine, Ontario site 1_JW_OM2H0_M2 (SPAdes) (version 2) | ecosystem: Environmental > Terrestrial > Soil > Boreal... | reverse complement strand
GGTCCAGAAGAGTGGGAAGCTAAGGACCCGCATTCGCGCTAGCCAGGAAGCCCGACACCAGTTTTCTGTAGATCCCTACTAGCACACACCGCTGGGACGAGTCGCGGATCCGGATTCCTGCATCGGAACGGTTTGCATACTTGGCACTGTGTAGGCAGTCGTCCCAGCCAAGTTCGCCGCACATTGCTCGATCGCCTGCTGAATGGGAGGAAGTGTGAGCGGCAAATTCGGAATCGACTGGTCGGGTTTCTTGAAATTCAGCGCGCTGGTTAGATCCCCGACCGTTGCGCGGCGCCAAGCGCTCAAGTTTGGCACTTCAGCACCGAACCGAGTCTCGAGGAATCGCAACACGGAAGTGTGATCGAACAGGTCCGATGACACGAACCCGCCTCGACTGAACGGCGAGACGATCAGCAGGGGGACGCGAAAACCCAATCCAATCGGCCCGGTAATCGCTGGACTGCCGATTACGGTGGGGTCCGGTACCGCGGGCGCGGTCACATATTCGCCTGCCGTGCCGGCGGGCGCCGTCACCGGCGCAACGTGATCAAAAAATCCCCCGTTCTCATCGTAGGTGACCAGCAAAAGTGTCTTGGCCCACTGTGTCGGGTTCGCTCTCAAAGCATCGACGATGAGCGAAAGAATGTTCTCGCCAAAGATGGAAGGCGAAGGCGGATGGTCCGAGGTCAGGATCGACCCCACCAGCCAGGAGACTTGTGGCAAATTCCCGGACGCCACATCGGTCAGGAAATCCACGGGAAACTGGGGGACGAATGCATTCTTGTACAGCACCGAGGTAGGATCCTGAAAATTCTTGAAGTAGGAAAGAACGTTGTCCGAGAGAATCCCGCCGGCAATAGTCTCATCCGGCGATGAGTATACCTTCCAGGAAATTCCCCGGGCCTGAAGCTGCTCGGGCATCGTCGTATAGGTCAGACGGCCATTAAAGGCTGTGCGGTTGGCGACGATGGTCTGCAGAATCGGCCCGCCGTTTTTTCCATCGGGGTCGAGCGATGCCGCCATGGTGTAGAGACGGTTCGGATCGGTCGGGCCCATCACCGAGCAAAAAAAGTTATCGCAGATCGTGAAACCATCAGCCAGGGCGTAATAGTAGGGAATGTCCGCGCGAGTGTAATAGCCCATGCTCAATACCGCGTCGTTGGAATTAATCGCCAGACGCGAGCTCACAAAACCGTCCATTGCACCGTTGTCCCAGCTCTGGTGCTGCGGCACCCAGTCGTGGGTGATGTCGTGGGTACACGCTGCATTCGTCGTGGAGGTGTCCAGGTGGAATGGCAAGAGTGTCCCCACGGGGGAGATCGTGGTGTTCGCTGGATCGGGCTGCTGGAACGCCATGCTTTGATCGGAAAATCCGCGGACGCCGCGGTAGCTTCCAAAGTAGTGATCGAAAGACCGGTTCTCCTGAATCAGGATCACCACGTGTTCGATGTCGGTCATTTTGGAGCAAGCGCCAGGAACCGGCGGTGGAGTGACAGAACCACCGCTACATCCGTGCAAACCCAAAGACGCAAGTCCTGCAACGGTTGTTCCCGCACCGAGTTTCAATAGTTCTCGGCGAGTAAAATTGTGCATAAGCTCTAAATCTTAGATGCCCTGCACGAGGGAAAGGTAGGACGAGCTGCCAAGCCCAGCCTGCTCGGATTATCGGACAACTGGCTCACCGACATGCGGGTCCACCCCGGGATTCTGGGAGCTCGAGACTGCAACGGCTCGTACTTCGGGAACGTGTTGCCAGGCTCCCGGAAACTGAGTCACATCCCGTTGTAGACGAAATGACGGAGGGGCGATTGAAATTCCTGGAGAAGCTCTTTATGCGCTGGAGTCATCCTTTTTTGGTTTTCATGATGAAAGTTAATCTTTCGTACGCGCATTAGTTTACACGAACGGGTAGCGAGGCACGGACCGCTTGAAATATTCTTGACATATCATGATTTGTCAAGTTAGCATGATTTTGTCAAGAGGAGCACTTTTCATGGCACAGAGGCGCGAGAAATTCGCCACGCAAGTCAATTCTAAGATCTTGTCGGCTGTGCGCACGCTGGCCGAGGAGCAGGGCCGCCAGCTGCAAGCCCTGGTGGACGAGGCGCTCGCCGACCTCGTCGAAAAACACAAGAACGCGAAGCCGCGCTCCCACGTGATGGGCGCATACCTGTCCAGCCACGAAAAATATGGGCCGTTATACAAGAAGCTCGCTCGATGACCGACTACCTGACCGTGGCCGAAGTGCTGGCCATGCACGCCGACCAGATTGAACGGTATGGTGGCTCCCCCGGCATGAGGGATCAGGGGTTATTGGAAGCCGCGCTGTACCGGCCGCAGACGGGCTATTATGCCGATCTCATCGAGGAAGCCGCCGCGCTCTGGGAGAGCCTGTCTCAGAATCATGCCTTTGTGGATGGCAACAAACGGACGGCTTTCGCCGCCACCTATACTTTTCTTGCCATCAACGGCCTGTGGCTCACGGCGGACGCCGAAGAAACCTACGTTTTTGTGGCCAACCTTTACAAGGCCAACCAGTTCCGATTCGACAAACTCGTTCCCTGGCTACGCACACACGTGGAAAAGAGGACGTAACGCCCACATGCGGTGGGTCAGCTGAGCGTCCGTTTTGAAAGAAGTCAATCGCTGCGCTGCTGAACTTGCCGCCATGCCTCCTGCAGGCCGCGCGCGGCGATCGGCGTGTTCAAGCGCTGGGTGAACATCAGAAAGAGCTTAGCTTCGGGCATACAGGAAAATCTGGCGAACGGCCTCGCGGATGGCTTCGTCGGCCCAGTCTGGTACGATCTCAACCCCTAACTCCCATGGAATCATATCCGCTTACCGACCCACAGTAACCAAGTCGTCTGGCGCAATCTCGAAGAAGCTCCCCTTCCCACGCCGGGCGCTTCGGATTCTTAGAGTGCGTCAGATCGCTGGGGATTCTCCCCACCAAATGCAGAAACACCGCAGCGGAATGCTTGTATGCGGGAACCGGCTCACGAAACGCCACATTGCCAAGATACTGCAACGCATCCGAAAGAGCGTAATACGCAGGGTCACCCGCTTCCCACAACCGGTCCCGCTCCGCAAATTTCTCTGGCGCGAACGTCGCGAGTCCCAGCAAATAGTCCGACCCGTACTCGATCATGTTGATGCCCAGATCGTTTCCCGTGTAAATGCGAAAATCCGGCCGGTGCGCGTCGCGGAGGGCGAGCCGCTCCATCTCGATCAGCCGGTCGAGCGAAGAATGTTTCATTCCCTTGATTTCCGGAATGTCCATCAATCGCCGGAAAGTTTCCTCATCAAAGATTTCGCCGTTCGGCGCGAACATGGGCCCCAGTTCGAACGCCAGCACCTGCGGATATCCCCGGCACGCTGCCTCATAAGCCGCCGCCTTCTCGGCGGAAGATTTTCCGTGCAGTCGGCTCGTCTGGAACAAGATCGGAATTCCGCCAAGGCTCACGATGACGTCCAACTGCTTTCGGTAGAGTCCCACGATGTCGCCTGGCTGGCCTTCGATGTAGGCGCCGCCTACAAATGGCGCATCTTTTCCCAACGCTTCCCGGGTCCATCGCAGCACGTCAAGTTTTTCCGATTCGCTCAGATAATTGACGTAGCCGGTGTCCATATTCACGGCGTTCATCAATCCGGCGCGGTGCGTGGCTCGCAGATGATTCTGAAAGGCTTCGACGGCAATTCGCCCATCCGCTTCATACGGCAAGAGCGCCGCCGCGATGCCCCGCACCTTGCGGCCAAGTTGTTGTCGTTGAACGATGGATCCGATTTTCATCGCTTCGCCTTCGCTATCTTCAACTGCTCCGCTAGCGCGGAACTTTTGTAGTAGCTGTCCAGCGGATAGCAACCTGAAGGCAATCCCTTCCGCGGCGCCGTGGTGCAATCGCTGAACGTTCTGCAAATTCGTTTGTGCTGCATCTCATTTCCTTCCGTCGCATCCCAGAGCAGCTCAGGATAAGTCAAAATCATTCTTCCCAGGCCGACTGCGTCCGCCCATCCATCGCGCACGGCAGCTTGCGCCACATGCGGAAGAAAATCCTGCAAGTAACTGTAAGCAGTTCCCACAATGATGAGATTCGGAAAGAGCCGCTTCAATTGACGCGTGACTTTCATCTGCAGCGCCACGCCAACCAGTGGATCTTCCGGAGGCTGATATCCATCCGACGGAGGATAGAACGCTGGCCGTTGAATATGCGGATTGTAATAGGGGCTCCCCGCTGTGATGTTCACGAGCCGGACCTCCAGATCCTCAAGCAAAGACAAAAACCGAATCGTCTCGGTCAAATCCATCTGTGTGGGATCGCTCTGTTTCACGCCGAATCCCCAGCGATACGGAATCAAGTTGTCATGCGATTCGGGAATGCCCGGCCCCAATTTTCCATCAGCCGATTGCGACGGATCGGGACGAAACGGCACGGTGTCAAATGCAGAGAGCCGCACACCGATGTGCATTCCCGGCGCCATCGAGCGGATTCCCTGCTCCACTTCCCGCAAAAACCGCGTGCGATTTTCAAAACTCCCCCCGTACTTCCCTTCACGCGCATGCGCGCTAAGAAATTCGTGCCCCAGGTATCCGTGGCAGTGCTTGATATCCACGAAGTCGAAACCCAACTCACGCGCCATTCTTGCCGCGCGATGAAAATTTTCAATGATCGCGCCAATTTCGCCGTCGGCCAGAACGGGATAGTCGTGAGGCAATCCCAATCTTCGATCCAAGATAGGATGATGATAAAGAATGCGCGGCTCAGGCCTGTCGTGTGCGTTCGGACGGCAGTAGCGTCCGGAATGCGTCAACTGCAATCCGATGAAGAGCCCCTCGTCTGAACCCGTCGTTCGCCGGTGTTCTTCGACCAGGACCTTTCGTAATCCTCCCAATCCCTCTCGCGTATGTTGGGCAATCACGAGCTGATTCGGATTCGCCCGCCCTTCGTGCGAGACGGCAACCGCCTCCCCTCCCCAAATTAATTTCCCCCCGCTCCGTCCGAATTTTTTCCAACGATGGATGGTATGCTCGCTTGGATTTCCGTCCGCAGCACCATCCCACCCTTCCATCGGATGAACGGCGATGCGGTTGCCGATCTTGATTTCGCCACACGAGAGCGGCCATCGCAGCGGTGAATCGGATCCGCTGATCGGCTCGCTATCGCACGGAATCGTCAATCCGAGCGAATGAAGGTGATCTTGAAAACGCTCCACATCCTTCACCGCCCCCAGCCGCAGAATCCGGAGTGTGTTCATGCTGGTTTCTGTCCCTTTGGCGCCCGCGCATCCACGGCGGCGTGAGCAATGCCACTGCCACAACGCGAAACAAAAAAAGTTTGGCGCAAATCGCACCTCTTGACAAATGACGGCATGCTAAAGATTCTTTGTCTCGATGTCGAGGAGCTTCTCGACAACACTTGGTCGAATTCACTGAACGATGTGATTGCGAATTGCAAAAGGAGAAGTACATGTCCATAACGCGACGCGAGATGTGTCTCTTGCTTCCGGCAACTCTCTTTCCCGCCGTGATGCGGCCCGAGGGCATGGCCGCTCAGGACGGATCCATGCCATCGGCAATGTATCCGTTCGAAAAGCTGCCGATTCGAACGCCGAACAACGCGCAGATCCGAGACGTTCTTAAAGGCAAGTTGGCCACCGGCGAGTCGTTGGAGGTGCATGAAACGACGCTCCTTCCCGGCGGAGCACCCCACCCGCCACACCACCACGTGCATTCCGAAATGTGGCTGATTCGAGAAGGAACGGTCGAGCTGACCGTCAACGGCACGAGCTACCGTCTCGGGCCGGGCTCCGTCGGATTCGTGCATTCGAATGACGAACATGGAATCAAGAATGTGGGCACAACGCCTGCGACCTACTTTGTGGTGGCGGTGGGCCCTGGCGCGGTCTCCTGAGGAAAAGCAATTGCCAAAAACCGGATACGCCCTGAGTAGACTTAAGGAAAACTCCCACGGCTTGCGTGTTTCCGCAGCAGGCCTATTTGGAAACTTTCAGCAGCACTACGCCGTGCTTAGGCACTTCGGCCGAGTAGGAGTTCTGCACCGTGCCGAGATCCTTGTGATCCAGAAGGTCGCGGAGTTTCGCGGAGGCGGGCGCGCCGATGGATTTAAAGTCGAGCGTCATCTTAGTGGCCGATTCGCTGCGATTGCCGTGCAGCCCGAAGAGAGAATCCGCGCGCGCATGCAGAAGATTTTGAGAAGGCGCCGAGGGAAGCGAAACTGTGGCTCGCCCACGTAGATCGCCGCTGAACGGCTTGCATCCGTCAAGTTTCCTTTGCGCCCCTTGCCTCCGTCTGCGATTCTCCACTATATTTCGCCCGGCAGTGCGGAAAGAAGAGGATGATCTTTTGAAGCAAGCTGCAGGTCTGCAGGCGCCCTTGGTGCCGAGGAGACGGTGGGGCATTGCCTTGCTCCTCGGTTTCGGCGTACTCGTGAATTATTTCGATCGAGTGAATCTTTCCGTTTCCCGAGATGCGCTGCAAGCTTCGTTTGGAATCTCCGCGGTGATGTTCGGTTATCTGTCAAGCGCTTACAACTGGCCCTACGCATTGCTGCAACTGCCTTCCGGGCTGCTGCTGGATCGCTTTGGGGTCCGCCGGGTAGGCATCATCAGCACGGTGATTTGGAGTGTCGCTTCCTTCGCTGCGGCCATCTCCACGGGCCTTGGAGGTTTGTTTGGAGCGCGATTCCTCCTGGGGATCGGCGAGGCTCCCACATTTCCGGCCAATGCGAAAGCCACCGGCTACTGGTTCCCCAAGGACGAACGCAGTCTGGCCACGGCCATGTTTGACGCCGCGGCGAAATTTTCTTCGGCGATTGGAATACCGTTGCTAGGCCTCTTGTTGCTGTATTTCGGCTGGCGGTGGAATTTTGCGGCGACAGGCTTCATCAGTCTTCTGTATTTTGCGCTGTTCTATGCCTTCTATCGAAATCCGAGCGAGGATAAATTACTGACTGTCGCGGAGCGGGAGTTCATCGCCGCGGGCGGAGCGCAGCCGGAGGATCGCGTCAGAGCCGCGAAAGGAGCCCCTCTCGTTTACTTGATCCGGCAACGTAGAGTGTGCGGCTTGGCCCTGGGTTTCGCGTCCTACAACTACACTTTCTATCTGCTTTTGACCTGGCTGCCGTCTTATCTTTCCACCACCCTCCACGTGGACTTGCTTCATTCGGCGCTCTATACCAGCGTGCCCTGGCTGTTCGCCACGTTCACTGACCTGGTGGTGGGTGGCTGGCTCGTGGATTCATTGATACAGCGCGGTTGGAACCCGGTCCGTGTTCGCCAAGTCGTGCTCATCGGCGGAACGGCTCTCGGCCTGGGGATTCTCGGCACGGCGCACGCACACAGTCCCGCCACCGCTCTTTTCTGGATAAGCATGTCTATCGGCGGATTGTCGGCCGCGTCGCCGGTAGGATGGTCGATCCCCTCGCTGATTGCTCCGCGAGAAAGCGTCGGCACCTTGGGGGGAATTCTGAATTTTTGCAATCAGCTAGCCGGAATTGCTGCGCCGATTGCGACAGGATACATCGTGCAGGCGACGCATTCTTTTTCTGGAGCGTTCGCGGCCGCAACCGTTTTTCTGCTGATCGGTATCGCAGGGTATGTTTTCCTTTTGGGGAATATGGCGCCGATTCCCGATCCCGAGCCAGTCTGAGCAGGCCTATTAGTGCGACGCGGCGTAGTGTTTCGCCGCATTTGTTCGCGAGTTAAACACATCGAAACTTCCATCGGCCGAGGCTGTCAGCTTCAGATAGTTAGCGGCATCTTGGGGTCCCGAGAGATTGGCGATGAGCGGTTCAGGAGAATTGTGCGCAGGGCCGCCCTCTTCGGAAAAATGCAATTGCCACAGATCTTCAAGGTGCGGCGATGCCTTGATGATGTCCCAGGTGGAAGGTGTTCCGCCCTTTTTTGCGCCATTGTCCATGATGGCCACGCGAGGATCGATTCCGTACACCAGTGCGGGGCTGCTGCTCTGAAGCCAGCCGTGGTGAGAGACGATATAAACATCGATTTTGCCGAGCTTGTTCCGGGGACACATCATTTCCATCTCTTTGTCCCACGTCAGGTCGCCCAAGTCCAAAAGTTTGAGCTTGCCGAAAGTGATCAGCGTTCCCAGAGAACGTGGATTTTCGGTTTGGTCGGTGGGGCGCTGCTCGGATTTTTTGCAGGCGGAGTTTTCTGCGCCCGCACCCGGCAATGGTTTGTCAATCAGCGCGCCGTCCGAACTCACTACGCTTACGCGCATACCCGGAATTGGCAGAAGATCGCCGGGCTTGGCGGTAATCCGCTTGAACTTTCCCGTTCCCAAAACTTGCTGGTAGGCCTTCCAGTCTTGCACGGTTGGTCCGTTCGTGGTTTCGCGGTTTTCGCCGTGATCGATGAAAGTTCCTACCGGGATTCGGGCCACGAGTTGCGGTACGCCTCCCACATGGTCGTCGTGAAAATGTGTAATCAGCACGTAATCAATCTTGCTGATCCCGGCCAGTTTTGCCGCGGCGACGATGCGATCGGCATCGCGACCATCGTTGCCAGGCCAGCCCGTATCAATGAGCAGCGACTGTCCTTCCGGAGTGACGAAGAGTGTGGCCTGGCCGCCTTCCACGTCGACAAAATAGATCTGCAGTGTCCTACGGCTCTCGGGCGCCGACACAGCAGGAGCCACCGGCGTCAGAAATAAGCTCAGGAGACCCGAAAATGCCGAGATACGAAGGGATAGTCGCACGACCCGACGCAATCCGATGCTTGAAAAGAAATTCCTCTTCATATTTTGAACTCCTATCCCAATCTCCACGGCGGCCGAGCTCTCGAATCTCCGCCTCCAACAAACGGCCCATACTTTAACGCACATCCTGCGGTTTCTGAAACGACTAGAAAAACTTTTCATTTGAATTCAGAACCGGAATTATTTCTGTACAATGCCCGAGGCTAGTCGTCTTATGATTCGGATGGCGCGAATCCTAGGAAGCGGACGGGGAACAAGAAAACTATACGCGGGGGAAATCGTGAAGAATCGCCGCGGATTTATCCAGACCACCTTGGCCGGTACTGCCGGGCTTATCTTTTCACGGTTCTCGGGGATTTCAACTGCGGCGGCGCAAAGTGTCGATTCTCGAGTGGAAATCCTTCTCGACGAATCGATTGGCACGATTTCGCCCAATCTCTACGGCCACTTCACGGAGCACTTGGGCGGCACCATCTACGATGGCGTGTGGGTCGGCGCAAAATCCAAGGTCCCCAATTTCGACGGCATCCGCAAGGACCTTGTTGACCACATGAGGAAGATCAAGGCCCCCGTCGTTCGCTACCCGGGTGGATGCTTCGCGGACAGCTATGACTGGCGAGATGGCATTGGCCCTTCTGAGAAGCGCCCGCGACGAACGAACTTCTGGCTTGAAGCGGAGAACGACAAATCGCCGGCCAATCACAAGTATGATCCCAACGAATTCGGCACCAACGAGTTTGTCCATTTCTGCAAACTCAGCGGGGCGGAGCCGTATCTCGCTGCCAACGTTCGCAGCCTGCCCGCCTCGGAATTTTACCGGTGGGTTGAATACTGCAATTCTCCGGCAGGCAGCACCACGCTTGCCGAGGAGCGCGCCAAGGCCGGCTCTGCGCAACCGTACAACGTGCGCTACTGGGGCGTAGGAAACGAATCCTGGGGATGTGGAGGAAACTTTACCCCTCAAGAGTATGCCGTTGAATTCCGAAGATACTCGGCCTGGCTCCCTCACTACGGCCAACCGTTGTCCTTGATCGCCTCTGGTCCTAACTCGAACGACTGGGGCTGGACGCGCGGCTTCTTCGAGGAAATTGTTCGCAAGGGGCCTTCGCAGCTCGGCGGCATCTACGGTTGGGGGCTTCACCATTACGCGTGGAATCTTAGCCGTGGACGAACAGCCGATTGGGAAAAAGGAAAAGGGGACGCCATTCAATTTGATCCCGTGGACTGGTACGAGATTCTGCGAGAAGGTGAACGTGTGGAGGACCTCATTTTAGGGCACTGGCAGGTCATGAGTGAATTCGACCATGAGCACCACGTTAAGCTCGTCGTAGACGAATGGGGCCCGTGGTACCGTCCCGGGAGCGAGGCAACGCCCGGGGACATTCTCGAACAAACTCCGACGCTCCGGGATGCCGTGTTCAGCGGCATGACCCTCGACATTTTTAACCGGCACGCCGGCAAACTACACATGGCCAACTGCGCGCAGCTCATCAACTGCCTGAACAGTTTGTATCTTGCTCACGAAGACCGGTTCGTGATCACGCCGGTAGGCTATGTTTTCGAAATGTACGCTGGCCATCAGGGAGGAGAATCGCGGCGAACGATTTTCTCAGCTCCTTCCGTGCAGTACGACCGAGACGGCAAACCGGCGACCTTCTGGGGACTAAGCGGTTCCGCTTCTCTCCATGGCAAAGATTTACTGGTAACCGTCGTGAATCCGCACACGGCCCAAGCTCGCGAAGCTGAAATTACAATTCGGGGAGGCTTCGCCAGCTCCGCTATGGCAACGACTTTGTCGCATTCTGACATTCACGCGCGAAATACTTTCGATAATCGTGAAGCCCTGATTCCTCAAAAGAAGGAGAGCGTCGTCCGGAACGGGGTTGTAGTTCACACTTTTCCAGCAGCTTCGGTGACGGCGTTGTCCATTCACTTGACGTGATCGGATCGGATCGTTGCCGCTCCTACGTTCAAAGTGATTTTTTTTTAGGAAGCCGCGCCTACAGGATACGCGCTGGCGCACCGGAAGCGGGCGCCCGCAGGTCCATCCAAGTTTCAGCGTTCGAGCGAAAGAGGCGCGTAACGTCTCGCTGAATGTCACCCCGCGTGACGCCCCGGCCGTCCTCCGACAAAAGTCTGTAGGTGTCGGAGAGGACGCGCGCCAGCGTCCTGCGAGTGTTGTTCCATTTGTAGATGACTTGCTCGAGCACGCGGGCATCGGAATGTTGCGGAATGAAACTTGTTCCCAGCATCTCGATGCGTTCGCGAGTGATCTCCTCCACAATCGAAGGATTGTTCAGAAACCACCAGCAGCCGAACGGCATCAAGTTGCTGAACTTCCGCGCGTAAACGCAAAGTTCATGCTGGTTCTCCCGGCTGAGCACGCTCACCAGAAAGCGATTAGCTGGAAACTCGCGGCACAGATTTTCCAGCGCCCGCAGGTCCGCTCTGCCCACCCCGTCGCCCGCCAAACGCAGCGATGGATTCACCTGCTTGCGCACCCCAATCATGAGCGAGAGCGGCAGATTCCATTCGCGGCAAGCAGGCAGCACCGCTTCTTTCAGCAATCGATTGCCGGTAGTCTCCTTGGGGAATTCGAAAGTGTCCGGCAGCGAGACCGCCATGTACACGGGTTGCATGCGTTTGTACCAGTCCGCCAAGAACCGCCGCACTTCCGCCGCGGACTTCCCCGATGCCTGCTCGTCAACCCGGTAGCCTTGTGCGGCCAACGCCTGCCAATGCGCAGGCCAGTTGCACAAAATTCGATCCAGCCGCAACACTGCGTGAAATTGCCGGTGGCTCGCAACCCCCTTCAACCAGACTGCTGCTTCCTCCGGATCGAGTGGATCATTTGTCATCACCACCGTGCTCACGCCCGCCATCTCCAACACTGTGCGAATGTGCGCTTCGATGGTTTGCGCTTTGAAGAATGATCTTGCCTCCGCCAGGTCCGGACGATCTGTGGGCAGGTGGAATGCCTTGAGCACGGCGATTACCCCACGCGTAGCTTCCGAGACGGGAGTATTTTCGACGAAGAGCGTCCGCCAAATGGCATCGGCTTGGTCGCGCCTGGAGAGCGACCAGTACTCCTCGGGCTTGGTGTCGGAAGATCGGAAGAATTCAGCTTCGAGATAATGATAGGTCAGCAGTTCGTCGATGCCCCACAGCCCAAGCTTGCCGAATGCGGGAGCAAACAAGTGCGTGTGAATGTCGACAAATTGCGTGGTTGCGAGTACATCCTGCACAGTCGAGGAAATCTGCGCTTCTGTGAGGAGATCGCCATCTTTGGAAACCGGAGTCTGGCCCGTTGATTTGAGAAATGCGGCTCTCATTCCTTGCACCCACTCTTGCTGCTCTTACCTCTAGTTATTTCGCCGTGCGCGTGGCTCGTGTGCCGCGGGCGGACGCCTTTTGTCAGGTTGGTATGATGCCTCGACTTACGATTCGAGCTGTTGTCCCGCCGAGGTCATGAATTCCAGAGAATACAAACCGTTCGCCGGGCTGTCAAATTGTAAGAGCTGAAGATAATATTCAGCGGAACTTAACGAATGTCAACGGCATCCTTCCAGCGGACTGATAGTCTACCGGCGCAGGAGTATATGTGACAGGCTTTAGGGTGAACATCCTTCCCTAGGGGCGGGGCACGTTTCTCAACTCAGGCGCAATGTCGTACGCCTTCTCGAACTCTGCGCGAGACTCCTCCTCTTTTCCTTCCTGATGGAGGGCCAATGCAAGATTGTAGTGCGCTTCCGGATTCCGGTTGCGCCAGGCGCGATAAGCAACGTCGTAAACCTCGCTGATCGTATCCGCCAGGACGGCCGCCCGAAGCTTGTCTTTGTCCTCATCGTTCGACCGTCCGACTAACAAGTGGCAAAGCGCTGTTGCATTGGTCAAGTGTTCCGCGCTCAATGGAAGCCGGC
>Ga0209527_1000232_pt1 | contig 12720 bp, 10 predicted proteins | sample JacPinW_OM2H0_M2_FD_187968 | JGI IMG/M metagenome (GOLD analysis project Ga0209527, IMG submission 187968) | Forest soil microbial communities from Algoma, Ontario, Canada - Jack Pine, Ontario site 1_JW_OM2H0_M2 (SPAdes) (version 2) | ecosystem: Environmental > Terrestrial > Soil > Boreal... | reverse complement strand
CCCTCTTGACCGCTGTTGGCGGGGAAAACGTCAGCACCGCGATCAAAGCGGGGGAACGGTGCCCTGTCAACGTCCGCTATCTTCGCGACTTCCGGTTGGACCTCGAATCGCTCGGCCGCGTGTTGGCGCCCGTCACCGGCGATAAACAAATCCCATTGTCTGAGCCGTCCACCATCCGCACTTTGAGTGGGCCGTCGATGATTCGCAACGAAGACGGATTGCTAACCGAGTATGTTTTCGTCGACGTGACGGACGTCCCCGTTGGTGATGCCGCTTGTTCTATGCGATTGGGACATGCGAGATAAGCGGGCATCGTAAGGCTATGGCCGAAGCACAGCGCAACGACGGAGGCGAAGGGCAGCGCCCTCACATTCCTCCATCCCGGTAGCTCGCCGCCCTGCTGTTGCAGCAGTTTTCCCGCTTGTCCAGCGAGTACTTCAGTCGATTGTTAATTTGAGGAAGGAGGTTTTCGGTCTTGCTGCATCTGCTTCCGCTGCTCGTACATGTTCTGTAACTTTTGGATCATTTGTTCGGAGGTCTTGGCTGCCGATTTGTCCGCATCGACGTCCTGAGTATCAGGTGAGGGCTGCAGCTCGGCTTGTGCGGGTTGCTGTTCCGTGGACGCAGGTGGATTGCCTGCGGTTGGCACTTCTACGGGAGTCGCCGGTTCGGTTGAATTCTCCCGACCGGAAGCTTCCACCGGGCCGTGGTTGGGCTGAATATTTTTTCGATTTGGACCCCGTGCCTGCCCCGCAGAAATTGCTGGCCTGCCAGGTGCGACGACGGGGGCGCCGGAGGCCTTGGTACGGGGAGTCAGCAGCACACTCTGTATGCCCTCCGGATCAGTCTCAGACGCCTGGATAATGTAGTCGAGATCCGTCCCACCCAGCAGTGCGGCAAGTACTCTGCGCGCCGGACCCGGTCCAAGCCGGACCCAGATCCTTTCGTCGGAAGCGCTCGCCGGGATTTCGATGTCTGCGCCCATGCGCTCGCTAACTGCTGCCAGGATGTCTCCCAACGTTGAATTTTCTGCAACGATTGTGAGCTGCCCGTCTTCATAAGATACCTGATGTCGGCTGGGCGTCCCTTGTTCCGCCGAGAGAGGCGCGGGCACTTGCTGCGGTATCTGCTCTTGCGGCACCGGCGGCGATGCTAAAGCTGGCAGTGTGGAGTTTGCAAGGCTGGCTGGCTTCCGGCTGCTCGGAGGTGGTGCTGGCAGTTTATGCGCGCTCACCGCGGGAGCTACTATCATGACTCCCATTCCGCACACGACAGTGAACACCTTTCGAGAATGCATCTCGAGACTGAGCCGAAGCGCTCTTCCGAACGCTATCCGCAATTCGTTGAAGACCCTGTTCATCGATTCGGCCCTTAAGTACTCAAGAGAAAATCTGAGGGGACTAATTATTCTCTCTTGCTTCACGATCCGCGAGGTCGGCGAGCTCCAGGTTCCCTGCAAGACTGTCTACCACGGTCTTTTTACCTGGTCAACAACCCTTTGCGGCAATCTCAAAACAATAGGCGTCACTTGCCCGCTGCGATCTGCTCCTAGACAACCGAAAAAGCAATCCAACCGATTCAAAGACACACCACGTCATTGCTGTGGTAGCGGCAAAGCTGCCGGCCCACGCGCGCTCTGTGGCATTCGCCGACGAGCGCGCGTGCGCGAGCGTAAATCCGAAGCCGTTCCGAGATTGGCACCTGGCTGGGCGACTCCTGGCGGCGGAAATAGCTCCGGCGCCGAGGGCATGTCCAGATACTTCAAATTGAATTGCGCTTTGACGTTATTCGTGGCGCTCTGTAGTTCCCGTTGCAGGCGATCCCGCTGCAGAGTGGATTTGATCTCCGGCCCAGCAGACTCGACCGGAATCGATTGTTTCGATGCAAGCTTCAGAATGACTAGCGCGCCCCCAGATTCCAGTACCGGTGATAGGTCGCCAACATTGAGATCAAAAACCTGTGCTTCCTCTCGAGGAAGACTCGACCGGCGCACCATATTTAGCTTGGTGAGTGGCGGGGGGACGTCGATTCCCAGGTTTTTGTAGGCTTCTCGTTGCAGCTGATCGAAATCTTCGCCGGCGGCGGCCCGTTCCCGTAGCTCGTCGGCCTTCGCTCTTATAGCCGAAGCATCCAGAGGTTGGCCACTTGTCCCTGCGATCGATCTGGGAACGTAGAGACGCCATACTTCGCCCTGATCGAAATTGGCCCGGTGGTCCGTATAGTACTTTTGAATCTCGGACGCCGGAACGTTTTCGGCCTGCTCTTGCATCTGGTGATACAGGGTGTTGGCCAGCACCTGCATGCGAGCCAGTTTCAACTGTGCTTCCAACTCACTGGCCACCCCGGGGGTTTTTTCTAGATGTTCTCGCCGTGCCTCTTCGGAAGCAGCGAGTAGTCGCGCATACTTGATCGCAAACTGAGGACGTGCATCTTGCGGAGTACCGGGCGCAAGCAGGTCGATTATGCCGTCCATCTGTGCACGGGTGATGACGGTCTTGCAGTCTTTCGTTCCAGGAACTTGCGAGTGGTCGCAGACGCCTTCCAGAGTTACTACGGGCGTGTCTGGAGGAACTTCTGTGTTCGTAGAAACGGGTTTTCCCAATGACTGCGCGCGCCGCATTAGCATCTGCCGTCTCGACAAAGGAGCGGCTGGATTCTGTAAATCTAGGCCGCCTTGTGTGCCTTGCCCGATCATCGGCGCGGCGCATGCCAGCATGGCGGAACATATCACGACCACGCGCATTGGGGATGCCGCCACCGCTATGGATTTCGCGATTGGCGATTTCAGGTTGCGCTTCAGAAAAATCCGGCGGCTCACGACAACTTCAGCAAATACGGACCTCATCGCTGCTCCAGGTATCTCACCGGCTGGTTCATCAGCCGCGCAGCGGCCTTCTCAGTGAAAAAGTGCGCGGAGATCATTTGAGTTCGCTTATACCCAACAGGCCGAGAGGACTTCTTACCACTACAACTTCTCGTCGAAGAGTCAAGATGCCCTGCTTTTCCCAGCTCGAGAGCAGCCGACTCACGGTAAACAGCGTAGTCGCTGTCATCTGCGCCAACTCCTCCCGCGAAAGGTTGATTTCCAGCGCACCATCCACTTTCCTGCCTACTTGCGGAAGCAGCCGAACCAGCTCTCGAGCCAGACGCGGGGCGACCCTTTCCGTGGATATCTCTCGAAATCGGCCTTCGAGCACCTGCAGGCGCTTTGCCATGATACGCATCGTGTTGCGCTGAAGGAGAGGGAACCGTTGTGAAAGGGCCTCAAACGTCGGGGCATTCCAGACCAGCGCCCTACACGGAAGGAGTGCCTCCGCGGTTGAGCTGTGCCTACCGTGTTGCGCAGACCCAAGCGACCCTACTATCTCACCAGGTCCTTCGAGTCGGAGGATCACTGCGCTGCCATTCTCTCCCAGCTGCGTTATCTTTACGGAACCTTCGGTCAGCAACACTATGTCTTTGATCGCGTCGCCTGCGAAAAAGATCGTCTGCCGGCGTGGGAACTTCGTTTGGTGCGCGGCGGATACGATGATTGCGCAATCCGCCCGGGGGATACCCGCAAATAACTGGGACAGCTCCGCATATTGGCTCCCTTGGCGGGCCACCACCTTCATCTCCAAGCTGTTGTTTTGCGGCAATTGTAAACGAGCTGTTAGTGAGGCCGCCTGAGCGTTTGCCATAATTTTCAGCGTAGTCCCTGTCTCGATTGGGTTGCAGGTCCTGGCTGCGGGGATCGGACCTTAAGCTGTACCGGGCCTTGAAAGGACGGCGCACTTCTTCCAACCGAATAATATTCTGTGGATTTGAAGAGTGAACAGACCAGTCGGTACATGTGGGCACTCGTCCCAAGGCGAGTGTTGCCTTATACTAAGCAAGCTCCATGCCTAGTCCTCCTGTCAGCAAGTCATTCATTTCAAAAGGGTTGACTGGCGGCATGCTAGCATTCGTGAAATATCTTGCACAAATCGGGAACAGAAGGGAAAAATTTGGGAAAAGGAATGATTTCGTCTCCAGTACACGCATCCGTAGTTGGCCAGACCAGGATGGACGCAGCAATGTGCTCCTGAGCGCAACACCATGACACCAGGGGATGGATTATTAGGAAGTTGGCGCTGAGGGTACGGTGGTCGGGCTCAGCGGTCGCGTCGTACCGCGAGCTGCGGGCTTGCTCGGCTGTGACGAGCTGCTGCCGGCCTTTTTCTTTGGTTCTTTTCGCCGCAGGCCAACGGAGGTCCCGGTGCCTATATCAACCAGCCGCAAATTCTCGTCGGTGATTTCCTCTGCCCGCACGATGTGAGGTGTGATCGCAAAGACGACTTCGGTTTGACGCCGATCTTTATTCTCCTGACCAAACAAGTACTTCAAGAGGGGAATTTTTGCCAGCCAGGGATAACCGCTAATCGACTGCGTTTCTGAATCCGTCAGAATCCCGCCCACCAGGTTAATCTCACCATCTTCCAATCGCATTTCGAGCTCGATGCGGCGCTGTCCAATCTGGGGTTGCGTGATTCCTCCGATATTTACCTCACCTGTGACCGATGAAACCTCCAAAACCAATTTCAGGGTAACTTCGCGATTCGAGTGAATCTGCGGAGTGATGTCAATATTCACGCCGACATCGAGATATTGAAATTGAGTGTTGACCAAAGGACTGATGCCTCCCCCACTCACGCCGCCGCCTGACGAGAACGAACCGGTGGCGATCGGCACGCGATCGCCGATTTTCAAGGTAGCCTTTTGCTGGTCAAGGACGCGAATTTCCGGGTTCTGGAGGACCTTGGTGTTGCTGTCGCTCATGAGAGCAGTGACCGAGGCGCCTGGAATCCCTAATGCAAAATCCTTGGAGGCTAGATGAGATATAGATTGCACGGTTAGCGATGACGGGGGAGCAATGGAGTACGTGGTTGGCACACTGGTGCCCAATGTGCGTAGCCGGTCGCGGCTGATTTCCAACACGGCGATGTCGATCACTACTTCGGCCTTCGGCTTGTCGAGATCGGAGACCAATTTCTGCGCCAGTACCAACTGGTCCGGCGTGCCCCGGAGTGTGATCGCGCTGTGCGTGGGATTTACTTGAATCCGGCTGATGTCCAGGATTCCCTTCAGGGTGCCGACCACCTCTTGCAACTCGCTCGCCGTCGACGCATTGCGAAGATAGAACGTCGTCATCACGTTATCTTCAAAGTCCTTGCGCCTGCCCTCCGCGGCGACAAAGATCGCCTTGGTCGATATAGGCCGCCAGAAGGTCTTCGATTGCATGGCGACCATCCTTAGCGCCTCGCGCAAGGGGACGTCGTCCAACTCGATATTGATACGCTGCGGTTTATAGTCCAGGTCAAACAGCACGTTGATTCCGGCCAGCTTGCCGATGGTCTTGTAGACATTATCCGCCGTAGTCGTCATGCGCAGCGTAAGCGGGGTGTCCGAAAAGGGTTCCAGGTCGACTGGCCCCTCAACCTCTTCCATCATCTTGCTCAATGGTGACTCCGCAGTCGGGGTGACGGGAGCCCCTGCCTGGGCTTGCTTTTTGATCATTGTGGCGGTGCGGCTCATCTCTTCCTGCGCCCCCAGGTTGGACCTGTCAATCTCTGCCGCACGCTGAAATTCCACGAGCGCTTCCTCTAATTTGAGGTTATCGCGAAGCGATTGGCCCTTTCGCATATGTTCGGCTGCGGCCGCCGCTCGCGACCGCAGGTAGGCGGCAATGTATTTCGGATCCTTGGGCTTCAGCGCGTATGCTTCCTTATACGCTTCGTAGGCAGCATCGTTTTGGTTCTGCGACTCGGCACGAACACCGCGACTATACGCAGCCTTCGCTTGATCGGAGTAGGTTGGCGCGCTGATCGCCAGAGTCAGGATCGCAGCCAGCATAATGCGCAGATGTTTCATGTCGTCGCTGCCTCCACGGAACCTGCCACCACGCCTCATTCGGACCATGAAAAGCTGACCCGACCACCCGAGGTTTCTGAAAATGGCAAACCCAGTAGTTGGCTAAGAGCAAATGCACGGCCACAGTGCGAAATCGCTTTTCTCCAAAGCACCGTCACTTATAACCCAGAACTTGGCCAACTTAATTGACTTAGCGCAAAGACAGGCAGCCTCGCTCTCTTTAAATACTCATGTGTTGGCAATCGTGGTCAGGGTCGCTAAGAATTAAATGTCCTTTTAATGGAAATGTTGAAGCAGACCGCCCATAACCGGTAAAAGGTGCCGGACCAGTGGGAAAGGCGCGTGGAGGTGTTCAAGGTGCGGAAGCCAGGTCGATTACCCTCGGCAATCGGGATCCCGAATAAGTCATTCAAGTCTTAAAGCCAATCATGAATTTTCATCGTCCGACAATTTGCCGCCAAGATTGATGTAGCGCAAAGACGAACTGCCAAAATACGTTGATATTGATTTTTGCTGGGCTGAACTGGCTGCTGAATTCAAGGCGGCCTATGCGGGATGTCCCTGGTCCGATGGGGTAAGCGTCTCCGGTATGAAATTTCGCTACAAACTTGGCTTCGTTGCGGCTTTGATCTTTCTTGCCACTCTATCAGCGTCCGCTGCAAACATAGCCATCTTGCGCAACGGCTTTGCCATCCGGCATGAACGTCGCGAAGCGCGAGACACGGCGACTCGCCTGTACCTAGACGAGACGCCAGACAACTACATTGACGTGCCTACTGCCGACATCGTGCGCATTGAAGAATTGGACTCATACTTGCCGCCGGTCGTCATCCCTGCACCTGCCAGCGGCCTCGATTCGATCGTCAGTGCCGCCAGCAAACGAAACAACCTGGACCCCGATCTGGTCAACTCCTTGATTCTTGTTGAAAGCGGATTCGATCCAAACGCAGTCTCCCCGAAGGGTGCGCGGGGGCTAATGCAGCTGATGCCGCAGACTGCCGCACAGATGGGCGTACAGAACGCCATGGACCCCGCTGCCAACGTGGAAGGCGGCACGCGCTACTTGGGTGCACTGGTGTCTCGCTATCACAACGATCTGAGTAAAGCTCTGGCGGCCTATAATGCCGGACCAGATCGCGTCGAGCAATATCACGGCGTGCCTCCCTACCCGGAGACCCAGGCTTACGTTGCTCGAATCATCGGCGATTTCAACCGTAAAAAAGATGCCCAGCGACGCCAGCAACCGGATCCCGGCGGTAACCGCTCCCAGGACCAGAATTCCGTTGCCGCCGAGTTCTCCGTGCCCGGCCAACCCAAAGTTGTCCGCCCCGATGTTGTGCGCTACACGCCCAGCGCCAACGCTGCTTCCAGGGCTGCAATTTCTGATGCCGCCAGATTGATTTCCATGATGAATTCATTTCCTCAGGTGGATCAACCTGAGTGAACTCTAGCGGTCTTGATGACTAATAAATGCAACCAGCCTACCGCGATCACGCCGGCAATCGAGAACCAATGGTTGAGCTGGAGAGTAATTACTCGGCGAGAGGAATCTTCCAGCGATAAAGCAACCTTGGGCCGTCCCCTGTTGTCCCCACGTCTCCGACACGATCCCTCTGTTCGGCCCTCCTTGCATGATTTCCTCTCTTTCGTTGTCCTCTGCACCGGCTCAAGCTTGCCCACGTTGCTCCTCTTGATCCCGGAGGCCCAGATCAGAGCTAAGCGGCCTGTCTAGTTTTGAGCGAGGCACTACCCAAGGGCCCATCTTCCGAAAGCTGGCAGGGAGCGATACGCAACAGCTTCTATACCATCACGACATCCTCCCCATCAGCGATCGCGCTTTAAGCTACCTTAATAGGGTCGACGCCTGCTGCCCATTGCGAATGCATAGCTGAAGGAGGAATGCATGAAGTTCTCTAGTCCCTCACCCATCAGAGTTAGGTTGGCTCTGAAGCTCAACCGTCGGATAATCGTATGGCGAATATTTCCGTTGCTTCTGGGGATTCTGGTCAACGCTACGATTCTCCGGGCGCAGCAACCCGTCGACGCGGCGGCTGCCGACAAGCAAACATTGCAGCACTTGCTCCAACGAATTGATCAGTTGGAGGCTAGAGTCAAGCAATTAGAAGCGGCTAAGCAGCAAGCTGCTGCTCCTGTAAGCTTTCCTTCTCCACCTGTCCAAGTGAGTGCGCCTCCCGTAAGTGAAACTGAGCTGCAAACGGACAACGCGGTGCCGGAGAGAATGGATGTTAGCAAGACATTGTTGCGCATGCGCGGTTTTGGCGATATCACGCTTCACGGGGATAACCAGAGGCATGATACGACCGCCTTCAGCCTTGGCCAGCTCAACCTTTTTATCACTTCGGACATCTCGGAAAAATTCAAGTTCCTTAGTGAAATTGTTTTTGAAGGTGGACCGGACAACATTTACGGCGAAACACGTGGTGAAAATAATACCTTCGGCGTGGATGTCGAACGCATGGTTCTTCAGTATTCCCACAGTGATTATTTCAAGTTCGCTGTCGGCAGATATCACACAGCGATCGGCTATTACAATACGGCCTATCACCATAGCACTTGGTTTCAAACAACGACGGGCCGCCCCTTTCTCTTTCAATTCGAGGACCGCGGAGGAATTCTGCCGATTCATACTGTGGGAGCGTCGGTGTCTGGCCTGATCCCCTCCGGCCATCTCGGCTTGCACTACGTCGCAGAGGTTGGGAACGGGCGTGCCTCGCGTTCCCCGATTACGGAGGAACCAGTGCAGAATGTGGTTGATGACCAGAACCACAAGGCCTTCAACCTTGCACTTTTCGCTCGTCCCGACGCAGTTCGTGGCTTGCAGGTGGGCTTTTCGGCTTACCGTGACCTGCTTGCGCCGGTAAACCTCCCCAGAATCGGAGAAACTATCCTTGCGGCGCACGCCGTCTTGGTGCGTTCGAAGTTTGAATGGCTGAACGAAGCCCTCATTGTTCGTCATGCCCCCAACGGTGTTCCACGCGTATTCAATACCCCGGGGTTCTATACCCAGGTTTCAAAACAATTCGGCTCTTATCGGCCCTACTTCCGATACCAGTATGTGAACGCCCCCGGGACAGAGCCCGTCTTCCCCGACGTTGGATTGCGCCAAGGCCCCTCCTTCGGTCTCCGTTATGATGCCAGCGAGACGGTGGCTGTGAAGCTGCAGTATGACTACACTGCCTTACGAGGACAGCCGGCGGTCAATGCGCTTGCCCTTCAAGTCGGATTTACGTTCTAGAAAGACCAACGCATGCGTCGCCTGGCAGGTCTACTGTTCATTTTGGCGAGTGCCGCTTTCTCCATTGCGGCGCTCTCCTTCGGGCCCACTCCAAACTCCCGTTTATTGCCGCGGCCGCAGATCGCGTCCGAGCAAAATTTGGCCGTTGTCGTTAACCTTTCTAACCCGGTTGAGAATCTCTCCATGCCCGAGCTGCGAAGAATTTTTCTTGGTGAGCGCAGTCACTGGCCAAATGGCCGCCGCATCACCCTCGTTATGATGGAGCCCGGCCAGCCGGAGCGCGCCGTCGTGCTTCGCGATATCTGCCAGATGAATGAGACCGATTTCAATAATCACTTCCTGCACGGCGTTTTCACCGGCGAAGTGCTTGTTTCGCCAAAAACCCTGGCGACTCCCGTGGGCGTGCGCAAGTTCGTATTTAACGTGCCCGGCGCCATTGGCTATCTTCGTGTCTCGGATTTGGACCCCACGGTTAAAGCCGTTCGGATCGATGAGCGCGGTCCCGAGGATAAGGGCTACAGGCTTCACGTGCCACCACGCACTGCCAAGTAGATATGAACGGGCAAAACAAACGCGCGCGTAGACGGACATTGGCCGGCCCGGCGGCGCCGTTGGACCGTGTCTTGGCCCTTGCATCCCCCTACAATTCGTCCTTGTTGCTACTCATCGTATTCCTTATCGTGATCGCCATCGGTCGATTCGTCATACGCGATCTCCACACTACGAACGTTGAGGCTCAGAAAATGTACGCTGGCTCCGTGCTGGGACTTCACAGAATTGGTGAGCTGCAGTACCAGGCCCAGGAGACACGCCGAAGCACTTTTTATGCCTTAACCACCAGCGATAGCAATCTCCAACTGGAATACGCCGACCAGTCTCGCGAAGCGGATCATCGCGTAAGCGAAGGGATCAGCGAATATCTGCTTCAGGCTCGAATGCCTAACGAAATTGAGGTGGGCAAACGCCTCCAACGCGATTGGTCCGAATATCTTAGTGTGCGCAATGAAGTGCTGGCTTCGATTCTTGAAGGCATCACCAACGAAGCGGTCACCCTGGATCTTAAGGGGGGTGCGCCAGCCTTCGAACGTGTCCGTCAAGACTTGGAGGAAATCAAGCGGCTCTACGACGAGCAGGCGTCTCAGCAGCTTGCCAACGTCGCTGCCACCTCTCGGCGCTCCATCTTCAGGCTCATCGGTGTTCTCGGAATTACCCTGGCGTTGGCCAGCGCTTCGGTCTGGGCCATCCAGAGAAGCAAAATGCTCGGCGCGATCCAACTGGCCAAGCTGCAAATGGAGTTTGTTGCCTCGGTCTCGCACGAGCTACGCACTCCCTTGGCGGTCATCTCCTCGGCGGCGGACAATATTGCAGACGGTCTTGTCGGTGGGAAGGATCAGCTTAAACGCTATGGCTCCGCAATCCAAAACCAATGTCGGCAGATTACCGAACTTGTGAACCAGATTCTGCTGTTTGCCTCGACGAAAGACCGGAAGTACCGCTATACTTTGCGCCCACTGCAGGTTTCGCAAATCATCGATTCCGTGCTGGACAATACTGCGGAATTGGTGCACGAAATAGGCTTTGTGATTGAGCGGCGCATCGAATCCGGGCTGCCCTGCGTCATGGGGGATTTGTCCGCGCTCTCTCAGTGCCTGCAGAACTTGATCGTAAATGCCGTGAAGTATAGTGGTGAGAGCCGCTGGATCGGTATTCGCGCTTTCGTCCACGATTCCGAAGAGCGGAGCAGCAAGGAAATCCGGATCACCGTTCAAGATCGCGGTATGGGCATTGACCGCTCGGAGATGCCGCATATTTTCGAACCCTTTTATCGCGGCGCGGCGGTCACGGCTGCCCAGATTCACGGGACAGGTTTGGGATTGTCTCTCGCCAAGAGCATCGCCGAAGCTATGGGAGGAACACTTTCTGTGGTTAGTGAACTGGCGGTAGGGAGTATATTCACCCTTCACTTGCCAATCGTCGAGAAACAAGAATCGGAAATGGCGTCCGTCACTTCTAAACCAGATCCGTCTATTTGAAAATGAACGAGAATATTCTATTGGTGGAAGACGAACAAGCATTGCGGATGACCCTGAGCGATCGTCTGCAAAGCGAGGGTTACGTCGTGGATTTCTCTCCCGATGGTGAACAGGGCTTCGAAAAGGCGACCAGTCTGCCCTTCGACTTGATCATCCTCGATATCATGCTGCCTCGCCGCAGCGGTCTTGACGTCTGTCGCGACATCCGGCTGGCGGGGTTGGCAACCCCCATTCTCCTGCTTACCGCTCGTGGCCAAATTATCGACAAGGTGGCTGGTCTCAAACTGGGTGCAGATGACTACGTCACGAAACCATTCGATACTTTGGAACTTATGGCCCGTATCGAAGCCCTATTGCGGCGCGCCCCCACACGGATCGGACAGGGAATTCTCCACTTTGGCTCCATCCGCGTGGATATTCGCGGCACTCAGGTTACGCGAGAAGGCAAACCTGTTTATCTTTCTGCCCGGGAATTTCAGCTCCTGCGGTATTTCGCGGAGCACAACGGGATCACTCTTTCCCGTGATGAAATCTTGCGCGAGGTGTGGGGCTACGAGGCTGGCACGTTCACACGCACCGTTGATGTTCACGTTGCCGGCTTACGCCAGAAATTGGAGAAGGCTCCCAAAAAACCGGAGCTGATCATCACCGTCCCCGGGATTGGCTATAAATTTCAAGGGTAGAGGGTATTGACCTCATCATCCGAATATCCGCCACTGCCTGTTGTTCCTCAGAGCTTCTTCATTGATCGCAACGCGGACTCCACTCTTTTACCCTGCACCGTTCAAATTTGGACACGAGTGAGAGTAAGGTGCGCGAAAAAGTCTTCCTCGTGTGCTACCATGCCGCTACTCAGCCTCGTACCATTGATTCAAATCCCCTTGAGGGAGGGATTGGTGTATTTCAACGGGGCTACAGCGAAGAGTGCTTCTTCCCGATTTTGTCCCATTAGGCCGTTGGCGATACCCCTTTCCATTTTATTTCTATTGGTTTTCTTTGCCTGCCTTCCTGTGCAGGCACAAATTTCGCCGGGCCCTCTTGCGAAGGCCCACCAGTCTTTAAGCGGAACCGTACAATGCGCCAGCTGCCACCAATTCGGCACCAGCACGCCGACTTTCAAATGCCTGGATTGCCATAAAGAAGTGGCCCAACGATTGGCGGCGAAGCACGGATATCACGCCCAGATCCAGATGAAAAATCCCAATGGCAAAGATTGTGTCCGCTGCCACCTCGATCACAATGGCGTGGATTTCGGCCTCATTCACTGGGAGCCTTCACAAAAGCAATTCGATCACCGGTTGACGGGCTACACCCTGGAAGGGAAGCACGCGGGCCTTGCTTGCGAGAAGTGCCACCTGCCGGCATACATGGTTTCCGATGAACGCGCGCTCATCAAGATGAAAGATCTTTCGAAGTCCTTTTTCGGGTTGTCGCAAAATTGCGTACCCTGCCACAAAGATGTGCACAAAGGCCAGCTCGGCGACAAATGTCTGCAATGTCATAATTACGTGGACTGGAAGGCGGCAAAGCAATTCGATCACT
>Ga0209527_1000228_pt1 | contig 12829 bp, 11 predicted proteins | sample JacPinW_OM2H0_M2_FD_187968 | JGI IMG/M metagenome (GOLD analysis project Ga0209527, IMG submission 187968) | Forest soil microbial communities from Algoma, Ontario, Canada - Jack Pine, Ontario site 1_JW_OM2H0_M2 (SPAdes) (version 2) | ecosystem: Environmental > Terrestrial > Soil > Boreal... | reverse complement strand
TGCTCAGTGGTATATCCAAATCAGCGTTCCCGGGACAGCAATTCCGAGGAGCAAGCAAACAGTCGCGATAATCGGCCGCTGACTAAACCGATACGCCATGATCACGCCGAGTATGGTCGTCGTGACCAGACCGACCGCGGCCGTGAACAGGAAATAGCGGAGCGGCGTTGGCTTACGATTCGGCGTTGGCGGAATGTGCGCGTCCTTATGAATATCGGAGAGGACAACCAATGCGCGCGGAGCGACGTAACTCTGGTCTTTGGTCGATTCGTGCCAGTTAAACAATTGCCACGAACCGCTGACGGCGAAGAAAATCAACGTCGGCGCAAAAAGACAACCCAGATACAGGTGTAACCTACGCAAAAAGCTCATCGAACTTACAACTTGTCACGTCAGTCATTCGGAAACCAATCTTGGAATTCATCGCTCTTTGCTGCTTCGTCCCTCTCAACATCTCAACTCCTTGGCTGATGCAATCTGCGCAGAAAACTCATCGCTCATCGTAACCCGCATTCCGTGCTCCGCATTCCGCAATTGAAATCCGCAATTGCTTCGTCTTCTACTTTCTAATTTCTAATTTTCCCCACCGCTTTCAACCTTCGTCTGTGGAAGAAATCATGCACCGGCACCAGAACGATCATCGAGAAATAAACCCAGCCGCTCCATTGGATCTGCTCGGCCGGCAAAGTAAGCGCGAAGATTAGCGACACGATCCCGACGCTTACCGGGACGCTCCAGCCCGTCAGTTCGCCGCGCGTCACCAGTTTTTCCAGTGCATTCAATCGCAACGGCTCGCGCAATTGCCAGGCCCGCAGATTCAGGAGCAGAATTTCAGCGGAAATGGCAACCAACCCGAGCGCGTAAATCACAAAGATGGTTCGCGCCTGCGATTCGGTCGTGTGGAGCGAGAACGGCTGGCCGACCTGGCCGCTGCTAATGAGGAACCACATCGCCCCGAAGATCGCCTTCAACGGGTAGATAAAGATCAGGATCGTAACGATCATCGCCCAGCTGATCAAAATCGAGGCGCCATCCTCGAGGCCATAACGCCGGCTCCACAACCAATGGCCCCGCCAAAAAATGCCCAGGACCGCGATGCTGCAGACAAAGGTCGGCACATTTTTGAAAGCCGCCAGCAGCGCCTGGATGTTATCGGGGATCTGCTGCGCGGCGATCACCAGCATTGAAATCGCAAAGGCGAACGCCGCGTCGATAAAAGTTTCCAGCCGCGTCATCTGCATCCCCCGCAACCGGAACCCCTGCATCCGCGGCAACGAATCCAGATCAGCCGGCAATGCGGACGCAATTTCGTCGTGGCGCTCGTTCATCCGCGATTTAGCTAATCAGAAATCACGGAATCGCGCGAGACTGCTTTGACCTCGGACCTCGGACCTCGGACTTCGGACCTCTGTCTTCTGTCCTCCCAACTCCCACCTCCTAGCTCCGTGCTCCACATCCGTTTCATCCGCGTAATCCGCGGTTCTCTTCCGCCTCTTCCTCTCAACTTCTCAACATCTCAACACCTCAACTTCTTCTTGGCTTTGGATCGACAAACAAATAGCCTCGTTCAACGATGTTTTTGCAACGCGTTAGAGTCACCAAATATCGCAGCATTCGCGATAGTGGCTGGTTCGATGTCGAAAAAGGCAAAACGATTTTGATCGGGCCGAACGAGGCCGGCAAGACCGCCCTGCTCGAAGCGATTCAGCGAATCAATCCGCCTCTTGGAACGCGCGGGTTCGATCCACTCCGCGATTATCCGCGCTCCGAGTTTGATGACATTAACAGCGGCAAAATTCTTGCCGGCGACGTCACCGTAGTGGAAGCGCACTTCGGGCTCAGCCCGGAAGACCAGGAAGCGCTTGAGCCCGAGTTCCGCGAATGCGAATACGTCGCCGGCCGAAAACTCAACAACGACTTCTGGCACAATCTCATCGGCGGCCCGCCCGTCACCAAATTTGGTGACATCAAAAAAGATCTCGCCCGCTTCTGCGCGCACATCGACAACCGCGTTCCGCCTCCGCAGCAAGGCATGTCGCCCCCCAATCCTCCGAGCACACCGATCCTCGCGCTCTATCAGCAATGGAAAGACGAGTACGAAGTCGTGGGAGGGGCTGCCAAGATCCTCAAACTCGCGCTCGAAAAAGCTTTTCCCAATATCGAAGAGGGAAACGCGACCGAAGAAAAACGTTACGACGACTTGATCAAGGCGATCGACACGAACGAGCGCCGCGCCCACGCGCTTTGGACTTTGCAGACACGTCTCCCGCTTTTCATCCGGTTCCGCGACTTTTTCCGGGTCCGGCCTCTGATCCATCTCGATCATCTCGCCACCCGCACCGAACGAAACCTGGTCGATGACGATTACTACGATTACGGCAACAAATGTTTACTAAAACTCCTCGGGTTCAGCGCGCGTGAACTTTCCAACTTGGGCAAAACCGACGAGCCGCTTCTGGGCGATGCCGCTTCGCTTCAAGCGTATCGCGATCAACTCGATCGCCGTTCCTACCAGCTCAACGCCGCTAGTGTTCGCTTGACCGACGAACTGCGCGCCACCTGGATGCCCGATTCGAAACGCGATGAAGCGGAGCGTTTGCGCATCGTGGCTGATGGCCAATACCTCAAAGTCATTGTCGAGGACGACGTCGGGGTCGAGATCGAGTTGGACCAGCGCTCCGAAGGTTTTCAATGGCTGGTTTCGTTCTTCATCGTCTTTTTTGCCGAGAGCGCGAACAACTACAAGAACGCCATCCTTCTGCTCGACGAACCGGGCTTGAGCTTGCACGCCCTCAAACAGCGCGAATTCCGCACCACCATCTCGCGCCTGGCCGAATCCAACCAGACCCTTTACACCACGCACTCGCCCTTTTTGGTCGGACCGGACGAAATGCACCTCGTTCGCGTCGTCGAAATGACCGATCGCACTGTCGGGACCAAAGTTCACACCAACATTACCGCCGAAGATCCGGTCGCGCTTTTGCCGTTGCAGGAAGCGCTCGGTTACGATCTGGCCCAGAGTCTGTTCGCGCAGCAGCGCAATCTCGTTCTCGAAAGCCTGACCGATTACTGGTATCTGGACGCCGTTGCGCAATTACTGCGCGATGCCGGCATTGTCGATCTCAGCGACAAGATTTCGATGCTGCCCGCCAGCGGCGCCGGCAAAGTAGTTTATTACGCGACCATTCTGCACGCGCACAAACTCAAGGTCGCAGCACTTTTGGATTCGGAGATGGCGCCCGATCAAGCTGCGCATCAAGAGCAGCTGGTCCACGCGCTCGGGAACAAATCGATCCTTCGCACCAAGGACGTTTACCCTGGCCCGCTCGAAAGACCGGCCGTAGAAGATTTACTTCGGGACACGCTCATCCACGTAGCGCGGACCGAGCTGGGTTGGGACGTCGCCACCACGGCCACCGCGCAACCGGAGCGCTCAGTCGTCGATGTTTTCAAAGCCGAAATTAACGACTTCTCCAAATATCGGTTGGCCAAAGCTTTTGTTCGTTGGACCCGCGATCATCAAGCAAGGGATCTTTCCGATGACGAGCAAGCGCGCTGGAAAAAACTGATCACCTCCATCAACGGCGCCCTGCGATAAACGGTTTGAACTCTGGGCTCCTAGCTCCTAGCTCCTAGCTCCGCCTGACCGATTCTTCATGTAAGTACCAGGGGGTATTGATGACGATGATCCGTTCGTCGCCTCCCAAGAACAGCCTCACCTTCAAAAGTGTGGCGCGCTGGTTGTAGAGGAAGTATTCATACCAGTGCGTCTGCACAAGCTCGGGGATCACGACCGCGATTAGTCGGTCCGGCTTTTCCTTTTTCACTTCTTCGACATAATCCAGCAGCGGTTGCAAGAACCGCCGATAAGGCGAAGTGATGATCTTTAGACGGGGCGGCTCGATTCCCTTTTCTTTTGCTGGCGCGACCACATGATGGTTCCAAGCCGCGGGCAGACCGCCCGGCGATTGTTTGGCAGCGCAAACATGCACGGCCGTGACGTCGTCAGAAATCTGCACCGCCACGTGCAGCGCTCGCGCGGTCACGCGATCCCAGCCCTCGATCGGTATGATCACAGTCAGTGGCATCTTGCCGAAGAGCTCCAGGTCGGCTGGGCATTTGATCTCGCGCATAACGCGCCGGTAATGCCGATGAATTCCGAGGAAGAGCATGATTAGCCCGGGGACGACGATCAATGCGATCCACGCACCCTCAACGAACTTCGCAACAATGATGACCACCAGCGTGGCCGCTGTTGCGCTCGCGCCCAAAGCGTTAATTAAAAGCGAAACACGCGCGCCCGGTCCGCGTTTTCGCCACCAGTGTGCCACCATCCCGGCCTGCGATAAGGTAAACGCGCCGAACGCACCGACGGCGAAGAGTGGAATCAAACGATCGGTAATTCCGCCGAAGATAATTAAGATTACGCCGGAAAACACCGCGAGAACGCTGATCCCTAACGAGTAAACGAGACGCCGGCCACGGTTGGCAAAGGCAGCTGGCAGGAAATCGTCTTCCGCCAGCAATCGGCACACGCGTGGGAAGTCCGCGAAACTCGTGTTCGCGGACAAAATCAGCACAGACAGCACGCTCGCGATCGTGATGTAATAAATCGTTCCGTGTCCTAACACTGCTGAGACCATCTGCGAAAGGATGCTTTGATAACCAGGCTGCTGTTGGTCCATCGCTCCTATGTGATAGGCGCGCGACAGATAGGCGATGCCAGCGAGCAAAACACCGAGAGTGGCCACGATTATTGTCAACGTCCATTCCGCGCGTTTGACCCGTGGCTCCGCGAACAGCGGCACCCCGTTACTCACAGCTTCAACGCCCGTCATCGCCGTGCACCCGCTCGCGAAAGATCGAATCAGCAGCCAGAACGTCACCGCTTTGGTTGAACTCATCACTGCTGGCAGTGGGACAATCGCATTCGGGTGCCCGCCGCTCATGATCGACCGAAAAAGGCCCACACCTATCGCGATCAGCAGCGTCGCAACGAACGCATACGTCGGCAAACCGAACGCCGTTCCCGCGTCACGCACGCCACGCAAGTTGACCATCGTGATCAACACCAGCGCCACCAAACACGCGGCGAGCGTATGCGGTTGCAGCCACGGGATGGCTGATTCCAGAGCACCAATGCCGGCGGAAATTCCGACCGCGACGTTCAAGAGGTAATCCAGCATCAACGACGCGGCCGCGGCGATGCCAGCGTACCTGCCCAGGTTTGCGCTAGCGACAATGTACGAGCCGCCGCCATTCGGGTACGCAGCGAGCGTCTGCCGGTAGGAGAAATAGACGATCGCGAGCAGCGCGAGTATGACAGCGGTGATTGCCGGCAAGTACTGGAGCCCCAGCAGCCCGGCCGGAATGAGAATCGCCAGCGCCGCTTCCGGCCCGTACGCAGCCGAGGAGAGCGCGTCCAGCCCGAGCACCGGCACACCGCTCAGCACGCCGATCTCTTGCTCGCGGGATTCAGACGTCGCGAGTCGTCGACCAAAAAGCGCCGAAACAACCGATGAAACAATCGACATTACTAGTTAAAACGTCGCGCGCTGTTGGTTAGACGCAATCTCAGCTTTCTACGTTTCCGCGTTTCCGCTTTCTCCCTCTCAACTTCTCAACTTCTCAACTTCTTCATCCCATCTTGAACCCGATCGTGTTGAGTTCCGCAGCGAGGGTCTTTACCTGCTCGGCGGTGAGTTCGACCAGCGGCGGCCGCACCGTCCGCCACGCCGGATCGTTCGCGCAGATCGCGATGGCCTGCTTCAACGCGGCTATCATTGGATATCTACCGAAGAGATCCCGTACGACATTTAACTTTGCCTGCAGACCTTCTAGGTCATGGTCGGTTCTCTGGGTTTTGCGTTTTCCGCTTTCAGTTTTCAGCTTTCCGCTTTCCGCATAGAGCTTGTGAATTGCGGCCGGGTTAACGTTGGCGGTCGCCGAAATAGTTCCCGCACCGCCGTTTCGCATGTTGGCAAGCAGGAAAGATTCGCTGCCGACGAACACATCGAAGCTAGTTTGGGTGTCCGTCCCGGGATCGCTACTGCGCCGAGCGCCAAGAGAAACTGCCCGTCCGGCTCGGACGTTGAACGCGTCGAGGAAAGTCTTGGTGTTGTTCCAATCGCCTGAGCTGTCTTTCATCCCGGCGATTGCGTTCGGATAAGCCGCAAGCAGGCGCTCGACCAATCCCGTCGTAATGCCGATCACCGCGACCGGCGGGATGTGGTAGAGATAAATTTTCAGCCGCGCATCGCCGACCCGCTGCACCACTTCGCTGAAGTAACGGTAGAGACCTTCTTCGCTGACGCTCTTATAATAGAAGGGCGGCAGCATCAACACACCCGCGCAACCATGCTTTACCGCCTGCGCGGTGAGCTTGACCGTCTCCGTGATTGAGCAACAGCCGGTGCCCGGCATCATCCGCGACGTATCGACCCCGGCCGCGACCAGCGCATCGAGCAGAATCGAACGCTCCTCGGCCGCCAGCGAGTTCGCCTCGCTTGTGGTGCCGAACACGGCGAGCCCGCAGTTCTGCGACAGCAACCATTTGCAATGCGCGATGAAACGTTCCCTATCGGGCGAAAGATCGGCTTTGAACGGAGTGAGAACGGGCGCCACTACGCCGCGGATGCGTTGGGTCATAGTTTCTCCGAAAACCGTAACCCGGATGGAATGAAATGAAATCCGCGGCGACCGCTTTCAGTTTCTCCGAAGCATCCGTTTCATCCGTGTAATCCGTGGTTGTTCCGTTTTCAGTTTTCAGTTTTTCACCTTTTCAGAGTCGCACAGCTGCCGCTGCTGGTAACTTCAGCAGGATCTCAGCGCCTTCGCGCGCCCCTTCAATCACCATTGCCTTTCCGCTTTTCCTAACCAGCTCCCGCGCCTGCTCCACCATTCCATCGATCATGTCATCGTCATGACTGGGATCGTGATGAAAAAGCAGAACCCTTTTCACATTCGCATCCAGCGCAAGCAGGACAGCGCTGCTCAGTGAGCTATGCCCCCATCCAATGTGCCCCTTGTATTCCTCGTCCGTATATTGCGAGTCCAGAATCGCCACTTCGCAATCGCGTAGGAACTCCACCATCTTGGCCCGCTCCCCGCCGGCAAAATTTCGCGCTTCGTTCTTATCGATTCCATCCTGCGCCGCAAGTTGCAGTTTGAGACGCTCGTACGGTTCGTTGTCTGGCATGTATGCGATCGATCCGCCGCTGGTAAAGAGCCGATAGGCGGCGCAGATGCCCGGATGATTCGCAAACTTGGCCTTCACTTTCACCTTGCCGATGTGAAACTCCATCTCCTTAAGTTCTTCGATCGCCAGTTGACTTTGCAATTCATGCAAGCTCACCGGGAAAAAGGGCGTCTCCATCTGCGCGGCCAGGATCGCGCCGAGACCAGAACGCGCTCCTTCATAGCCCAGGATCCGGATCAGATTCTTGCTGTTGTAGATGGGGGGAAAGAACGGCAGACCCTGGATGTGATCCCAGTGCGTGTGGGTAATGAGAAGAGTCAGCTTGACCGTTTCCGGTCCCAACTCCTTTTCCAGCGCGAGACCGAGACCACGAATCCCGGTGCCCGCGTCGAGCACGATAATTTCGCCGTCTGCCCGCACTTCTACACAACTGGTATTGCCTCCATACCGGTTCGTCCCCGGCCCCGGCACGGGAAGCGAGCCGCGCACGCCCCACAACTTTATCCGCGGCGGCACCGAACCGAGTTCCTCAGGGGAAGCCGTCGCTCGTGGTCGTTTCGGTATTGGTGGCAGGAGCCGATCGATGGAGTCCCGCAGGACTTCCCATGTAATCGGCTTGATCAGAAACTCGTCCGCGCCGGCTTCCAGCGCGCTCGCGCGATCTACCGCATAATCCCGTCCCGACACCACGATGATCTTGGTCGGCTGGAGCTTTTCCCGGATGGTACGACAAACTTGAAAACCATTCGACTTCGGCATCAGCAAGTCGCATAAAATAACTTCCGGCTGGTTCCGGAGAGCGAGTTCGACTCCGGAATCGCCATCTGCGGCCTCAAAAACTTTCCAATCCCTTCGCGCGAACAACTTGGCCAGGGCCCGGCGGCCATCTTCATCATCTTCAATGATCAATACGCTTGGCATCGGTCTGATCTCTCTTATGTCAGCCTTTGTATCTCGATCGCTTCCCGCGATTCTCGACCGCTACCCTCGCGGCTTCACCGGCCATGTCGCTCATCCCATTCACTCCATTCAGTTTTCGTTTTCCCGTTCTCCTCAACTTCTCAGCGATGCTGCTCTGCAGCAATCTAAATCCCGGGAACAACATGCGCGCACTAGCGGGAGCGTAACCCCTCCACGTCTCAACTTTCCTTTTTCAGCGTTTCAGCTTTTCCTTTTCACCCAAATCCGTTTCATCCGTGTAATCCGTGGTTCAACTTCTTCTTCCGTTTTCTGCTTTTCCGAACCATCCGTTTCATCCGTGTAATCCGTGGTTGTTCCGTTTCAGCGTTTCAGTTGTCCGCTTTTCTCCGCTCACTCCAGTCCGAGCGCTGCCACCGTCGGCGCATCGACGATTCCGTTGACGATCAAGCCGGCGTCTTGTTGATAAGCCGCAATCGCCTGACGCGTTGCCGAAGTGAGGGCACCGGTGAGTCCCCCGCCGTAATAGCCTTCTTCCTGAAGCGCGCGCTGCACATTCAGGATCACCTGGTCCGGCAGCAGATTGCCGTAGGTATAAATCGGCCCGTCATAATCGTAATATTCGTATACCGGATTGTAACCCCACGCCGGGAACCAATAACCCGCGTCCCAATAATAATATCCGCCTCCGACAAGAACGATGACCGCGAAATGTTGTTTCCACCAAACGCGATTGTGCCGCTGATGCCGATATCGTTGAAGTGCATCCGCATAACTGAGCCGCACATTGGTCGCTGGCGCGCGTTCGGTCGATGATCGTTGCGATTGTCTGGGCGCCACGTGGACGCGAGCGGCGTTAGGTTTCGATTTCGGCTGCGGCCCCGGCGTTCTATTACTGTCCTGACCGTTGACCGGGTGAACGAGTGCAATCAATAAACAAACCGCCGCGAGGATAAATCGTTTCATTTTGTCGCCTCGCACAGGTTAGACAAACTCCGTAACCCCTCAACCTCTCAACTTCTTCTCAATTCCTCAACATCCGCTTTCCGATTTCAGCTTTCAGTTTTTCAGCTTTTTCCGAAGCATCCGTTTTATCCGCCCTGCCCGCATCGCTGCGCGAAGTCGTTGCGGGCGTGGTGTAATCCGTGGTTGTTTGTTCCGTCGCAGGTTAGACAACACCAACTCCACTTTGCTCAGCCCTCCGCGGGACAAGCTTTGCCCGCGGCCCAAACGGCACGTAAGATCGTTGCTAGGCACGACCTATGGCCGGTGAAAAAGAGACCGCGCTCCGACTCGAGATCGCGCACGTATTGTGCGTCGATATCGTCGGCTTCTCTAAATTATTGATCGACGAGCAGACCGAAGCGCTGCAGGAGCTGAATCAAGTCGTGCGCAGCACCGATTCGTTTCGTGCCGCGGAAGCGACTGGCCAGCTCATCCGGCTTCCCACCGGAGACGGCATGGCGCTTGTGTTTACAATTTCACCGGAAGCGCCGGTGGAATGCGCTTTGCAGATTAGCGAGGCGCTCAAAGCACGACCAAGTCCCGCGGTGCGCATGGGCATACATAGCGGCCCCGTGAATCAGGTCGTTGATGTGAATGAGCGCAGGAACATGGCCGGCGCGGGAATCAATATCGCGCAACGCGTAATGGATTGCGGCGATGCTGGCCATATTCTGGTTTCAAAACGTCTGGCCGATGACTTGGCGCAATATCGGCGTTGGCAGCCTTATCTTTATCCGCTCGGCGACTGCGAGGTGAAACACGGCCAGATGGTGTCCGTCGTTAATCTTTACTCCGATCTGGTCGGTAATCCTGAGCCGCCCTCCAAGTTCGTGAGTGCGGCCGCGGCGAGATCAGCGTCGCGGGCGACTGTAACATCAAAATCATCGCATCTTCCGGCGCTCATCAGCCTCATCGTTTTACTCGCTCTTCTCGGCGCTGGCGCCGCCTGGTTCTTAAATCGCCGTTCCGTATCCACTGCTCCCAGGTTTCTTGAGAAGAGCATCGCGGTTTTGCCCTTTGCCAACCTCAGCGCCAACCAGGAGAATGCGTTTTTTACCGAAGGCATTCAGGATGAAATTCTGACCGATCTTGCTCGCATCGCGGATTTGAAAGTCATCAGTCGCACTTCGGTGACGCAATACAAAAGCGGCGTCGAACGAAACCTGCGCGAGATCGCAAAGCAACTTGGTGTTTCACATCTGATGGAAGGAAGCGTGCAACGTTCCGCTAATCGCGTCCGCGTGAACGCGCAGCTGATCGACGCCCGCACCGACACACATCTTTGGGGCCAAACCTACGATCGCGATCTGGCTGATGTGTTCGCCATTCAAAGCGAGATCGCCAAGACCATCGCCGACCAACTTCGATTAAAGCTTTCACCCAGCGAAAAAGCGGAGATCGAGACACCGCCGACTTCCAATCTCGCCGCCTTCGATCTTTACACCCGGGCAAACGTGCTTCTGGCAAGAAGCACTTACAGTTCGAGGATTGTCGAGGACCTGCGCGAGGCGGCCCAACTCCTCAATCAAGCCGTCGTGCTTGACCCGAATTTCTTCCTCGCTTACCTCCGCCTCGCGTTCGTTCATGATCGCCTTTACTTCATGGGCGCGGATCATACGCCCGACCGTCGCGCCCTTGGCGATGCTGCCTTGCAAGCCGCCATTCGATTGCGGCCCGACGATGGCGAAACGCACCGCGCTATCGCAGTCCATCTTTACCGTGATCTCGACTACAATGGCGCGCGGGCCGAGTTGGAGAAGGCGAGCAAAACACTGCCCAACAGTTCGCACATATTTGAACTGGCCGGCTATATCGATCGTCGCCAGGGTCGCTGGGAAGATTCAATCCGCAATCACCGCAAGGCGCTCGAACTCGATCCCAGGAACTTCGCTCTTTACCAGGAGATCTCTAATACTTATGCGAGTCTGCGGCGATTTCCGGAAATGGTGGCAGCGCTCGACCGTTCGCTGGAAATCGTTCCCGGCAACGTCGAGAACCGTACGGCCCGCGCGCTCGCTGACCTTCTTGGCCACGGCGACACGGAACCACTGAACAGCACCATACGCAGCGTTCTCTCGCAGGATCCTGGGGCGGCCTCCAGTCTGGCCGAACAATGGTTTCTCGTCGCCATGTGCCGGAGAGATTCAGCCGAAGCAGAGCGCGCCGTCGCTGCGCTTCTCCCGACCGGAATGGCGATCAATGGAGTTCCGTTCCCACGCCCTTTTTGCGAGGCAATGATCGCTCGACTGCGCGGCGACGAGAGCGTCGCGCATGAAGCATTCACTCGGGCCCGCGCCGAAGTAGAAGCCAACCTGCGAGCATCGCCCGACTATCCGCAGGCGCTGGTGATGCTTGGACTAATGGACGCGGGACTTGGCCGCAAGGAAAACGCAATTCGGGAAGGTCAGCGCGCGGCGGAATTGACGCCAGTATCGAAAGAGGCCCTGGTCGGATCGGCCATCGTTGAAATACTCAGCGTCATTTATGCGTGGACTGGGGAAAAAGATCGCGCTTTTGAACAACTGAGCTTGTCCGCTCGCATTCCTGCCGGCGTAACCTACGGCGAATTAAAACTGCATCCCTACTTCGATCCTCTCCGCGGCGACGCCCGCTTCGATAAGATAACAGCATCCCTTGCTCCGAAGTAGTAAGGTGCCTTCTCCCGTTTTCAGCGCGTGCCACGTTCTACGTGGTTTCAGTATTTCAGCTTTTGCTTACGAATCCGTTCCATCCGTGTAACCCGTCGCGCCGTAGCCTTGGCGAAGGCGGATCCGCGGTTGTTCCGTTTTCCACCGTTTCCGCATTCCCCGTTTTCTACTTCCTAATTTCCCTGGCTCGCCGTAATCAATGAAGGCGGCTACTTTCTAATTTAGAAAACCCCCTTCCCATCGCTTAGCCCCCCGGCGCATGCCAATCATCCTGAAACCGGAAAACGTCGCGCAGCTCGTCTTCTTCGTCCGCGGCGAGAAAGTCATGCTCGATGTCGATCTTGCGAAGCTTTACGGCGTCTCGACCAAGGCACTGAACCAGGCCGTCAAGCGTAATTCACAGCGGTTCCCGGCGGACTTCATGTTCCGACTGACCAAGAAAGAGACAGAAAGTTTGATATTCCAATCTGGAAGATCAAATGATCCGTTGAGGTCACAATTTGTGACCACATCCGGGCGCAAGAATCCTTCAAGGTCACAAACTGTGACCTTGAAGCGCGGCCAGAACGTCAAATACCTTCCTTACGCCTTCACCGAGCAGGGCGTCGCGATGCTTTCCAGCGTTCTGCGCAGCGAGCGTGCCGTCGAGGTCAACATCGCAATCATGCCGCACTGCGGCAATCCATAGGCTGGGCACATACTGGATGCACTAGCGGGAGCGTAATCATGCGCACCTTTGTACAACTTCGTCGGCTGATGGACAGCAACGCCGATCTCGCCCGCAAAATCGAGAACTTGGAGAAGAAATACGACGAAAAATTCGCCACCGTCTTTGCCGCGATCAAACAATTGATAGCGCCGTCCGCGCCCGCGAAGAAACGAATTGGATTTCACCCTGGCCGCTCTGACCTCTTCGCCAATGGACGAAGTCGCCGCGGCAACCCATCTGCCGTCTTCCAACGCCCACCTCCCCGCTCCTCGCTCCTCGCTCCTCGCTCTTTCCCCCTCAACCTCTCAACGCCTCAATCATGCCGTCCTACGGCAATCTACAAATCGGGCA